>ENA-ORRN01000085-ORRN01000085.1-human-gut-metagenome-genome-assembly--contig:-NODE-85-length-76553-cov-6.269210_pt1 | contig 76553 bp, 69 predicted proteins | sample MGYA00242174_ERZ509132 | MGnify/ENA primary metagenome ERZ509132 (study PRJEB26280, sample SAMEA2338671) | human gut metagenome | biome: human gut; feature: human-associated habitat; material: faeces... | reverse complement strand
TGTTGTGTTTATTTGCAAAAGGACAGCGCTTACAGGATGCGCAGCTCCTTGGATGCACCGCACAAGGGGCGGCCGCCGGTTTCGGTGACGGCGCAGGTATTTTCAATGCGCACGCCGCCCAGACCCGGTACATAGATACCCGGCTCGATGGTGATGATGTGGCCGGGAATCAAAGCACTGCCGAGTCTGTATGTGCCGGTCAACGAAGATTTGTATTGCTTCGGACCGAACAATACGACGATATTTGTGCTGTGCATTGCCGGAATGACGATTGCAATCGCATTGACGATCATCTGTCTTGTGGCGATGGTCAAAAAAATCAAATCGCGGAAGTTCTGGGAAAAATCTTTGCTCGGGAACATTTTTAAGGCAATCGGGAACGGAATCGCAGCAGTGGTGCATGCGATAAAGACGACCGACAATTTCCTGCTGAAATATGTGGGAATTTTGATTGGCATGGTGTTCCTTGCAATGACATGGGTCGGAGCAATCCTGGACTTCATTCTTATCTTTATCTTTGTACCGAAGAAGGTAAGAAAATTCCAGGAAATCAGGAGAGGTGTAACTGAGGTCAAAGAGGGCAACCTTTTATACAAGATATCCGTTGACAGGGACAAAAACGGTGCTCCGGATACGGAACTGGATATGCTCGCGGAAGATTTGAACTGCATTTCGGACGCTTCCGAGGCGGCAGTTCAAAACGAACTCAAGACGCAGAGAATGAAAACCGACCTGATTTCCAATGTTTCGCACGATTTAAAGACACCGTTGACATCGATGGTATCCTATATCGACCTTTTGAAAAAAGAAGGGCTGGAAAGCCCGAACGCGCCGGGCTATCTGAAGATTCTCGACGAAAAGACCGAACGCCTGAAGGTTCTGACCGAGGAACTCTTTGAGGCTGCAAAGGCTTCCAGCGGAGCGATTCCTGTAAATAAAGAAGCAATCGACCTCGGTTCCCTGGTAAGCCAGAGCCTCGGCGAAATGGATGCAAGGCTCAAAGCACGCGGACTTGATGTGATCGTTACCAATGCGTGCATCGCCGCAAGTGCTGCGGAGGGCAGCGAGATTGAGAGTACGGGCGGTCCGAAAGTCATGGCAGACGGTCAGCTTTTGTGGAGAGTGATTGAAAATCTGCTTGGGAATGTTTCCAAATATGCACTCGAAAACAGCCGTGTTTATGTGAACATCGGCCGTAAAAACAGCAAAGTGCTTTTCGAAGTGAAGAACATTTCCGAAGATGCACTGAATATTTCCGAAGAGGAATTGATGGAACGCTTTACGCGCGGAGATGCGTCGAGAAATACGGAAGGAAGCGGACTTGGACTTGCAATTGCAAAGGATTTGGTACGCCTGATGGACGGCGTATTCGAAATCACCATAGACGGAGACTTGTTCAAGGCATCCGTGCTCCTTGAGGAAGCTGCCGAGTAAAACCGGAATCGGAAAAAAACAAACAAAGAATAAAGGAAAGACATGTTGCAGAATCTATCGTTTTGGTATATAATGTAAATTAAACCAATGATACGAAAACGGAGGATGTAATATGTCTTTTTCTGATTTTACGACGGATAATGATTTGCTTGCAAAAAGACTGAAAGAAGTTTTGCTGAGCAAAGCAAAGATTGAGTTTTGCGGGAGAAACATCATTCACCTGAGCGCGGAGCTCACATCGAAAACCACCGGCAAGACGGTTGCCACCGCACTTGCGACGTATTTGAACAGCTAAAATGCTAAAAATCTTGCGAAAAAGCAGATTTTGGTATATAATGTAGATTAATTGTTTGCGTATGCATGCGGTGCAATAGGAAAAGGACGGTCAAATGAAAAAAGTATATATAAAAGATTTAAGGAAAGACAGCGAAGTCATTGACTTCTTCATGGTGAAAGCTACCGCCATCAAGACAGGTTCCAACGGAAAACAGTATTGGGATCTTACGCTTGGCGATAAATACGGCGAAGTAACCGCAAAAAAATGGGATATCACCGACAAAGAAATCGAGTCGATTCTGACAATCAAAGAGAAGGACATCGTCAAGGTGAAGGCACTCATAACCGAATGGGCGGGGCAGCTCCAGATGCGTGTTATGAGAATCAGGCCGGCAAACGAGAATGACGAGATTGATATGCAGGACTATGTGAAGGCGGCTCCGGAAGACCCTCACAAGATGTATGATTATATTTTGGGAAGGGCAGAAGCAATCGCCGACAAGGATCTTAAAGCGATATGCCTGAAGTTTCTCAGCGAAAACAAGGAGAAGCTGATGTATTATCCGGCCGCACAGAAGAACCATCACGCGCAGCTCGGAGGGCTCTTGTATCATATGAAGCGCATGCTTATGACAGGAGAACGTGCCTGCGAGGTGTATACGAATCTGAACCGCGATTTGGTAACGACGGGAGTGATTTTGCACGATATGGAAAAGCTCAACGAAATCGTGGCGGAATCCGACGGAATCGCAACAGGATATTCGTTTGAAGGGCAGATGCTCGGACACATTATTCAGGGGGTCAAGACGATTGACCGCATGACGCTTGAGCTTGGATTTCCGAGAGAAAAAGCCATCATGCTGGAACATATGATACTTGCGCATCACTACGAACCGGAATTCGGAAGCCCGAAGAAACCGCTGTTCCCTGAAGCAGAACTGCTGCACTACCTCGACATTCTGGATGCGAGAATGTTTGACATGGAAACGGCACTTGAGGCAACCGCCGAGGGAGAATTCAGTGACAAAGTAAGAACGCTTGACAACCGGAAACTGTATAAGCCGACAGGCACAATTTTGAATAAATCAAAAGAATCTAAGGAGGAAAGAAATGATTAAGGTACCTAAGGAAGTCACCAAGATAATGAAGACTTTAGGGGATGCAGGTTTTGAAAACTATGTGACAGGAGAATGTGTGATTGATTCCATGATGGGAGAGAAAACCTACAGCTGGGATGTAATCACGAAAGCAGGCTTTGAAGAGCTTACGGAACTTTTCCCTGAAGCAAAAATTCTCAGCACGAAGTACAGTGTGCTGAGAGAAGAACTGATTGATGAAATCTGCAACGAAAAGGGCGAAGTTATCGGTGAGGAAGGTTATATCATTGATATTTCCACTTACAGAACCAAAAATGCGAGCGAGTCTTCAGGGGATGACGAGAATCTCTTCACGGACAATGTTGAAGAGGATCTGGCAAGAAGAGATTTCACGATAGACGCCATTGCAATGAATCCATACGCGGGCGTTAAGCCGATTGTTGATCCTTATGAAGGAAGAGAAGATGTTCGCAAGAAAATCATTAAGACGGTCGGCGAAGCAAGCGAGTCCTTCCGCAAAGAGCCGATTCGCATGATGAAGGCAATCCGCTATGCAGCACAGTTCGGATTCGACTTACATAAGAGTGTATACGAAGCGATCGTGGCGAACTACAGCCTTCTTGAAACGGTTAAACCGGAAAAAATCAGAGATGAATTCACGGATATCATGGCAGCTCCTCATGCAGGCAAGGGACTTAACATGCTCATGAATACGGGACTTCTTCGGGTAATCCTCGGCGAGCAGCAGTTCAGCAGACTGACGCGCAGAGAGAAGAGCGACCTGATGGCACTTTGTGAAGGAATTGAGAAGACGAAGCAGGTTCCGGAAAGAAGACTGGGTCTTTTTTACTCGACCATTCACAAAAAACGTTCCATGCCTTCCATCGACAAACTCAACTTTGATGAAGAAACGCACCAGCACCTTGTGGATGCCGTGCATGATATGCCGAAGCTGTACTTCACTGCACAGCCACAGGATCTCAAGAAATTCATCTATGACAGAAGCATGGAAAGATACGAATATCTTTTGAACCTTGAGAAAGCGCAGAGATTGGCATTCGATTACGACTCAGAAACCAAGATCCGAAGTAAGATGTATATGCTCGGCGAAATCAAGAAAAACAACGAGGTTATTTTCGTTGAGGATCTTGCCGTTGATGCAAACGATTTAATCGAAGCAGGAATCTGTGACGAAACAAATGTCGAAAAGATGCTCGTAATGCTTACGGAATCCACCCATGTCAGACCGAAGCAGAATACGCGTGAAGAACTGCTGAAGGTTGCCAAGAAATATAAGAGAAACAAAATTGCCGCTTGGGGCAGAGGAGTATCATGGCTAAGATAAGAGAGGTCACCCCTGAGGTGACCTTATTTTTACGCTCAATCGGGCTGTCGAACTATTATATTGTCAAGATTTTTGACCTTGTGGGCGAATCAGCGATAGGATTGACGGAGGACAACCCGTACTGGCTGCTCGAGGAGTTTCCGAGAATGGGATTTGCGAAGGTGGATGCCATCGCGAAATCTCTCGGCTTCGGTGACGAAAACCGATATCGAGTCGAAGCGGGGATTGCCATTCTTATGAAAAAATATGCTTCGGAGGGACATTCGTTTGCCTTTTATAAGGATTTGTGCCGGGAAACCGCAGAAAATCTTCAGATAAACAGCGAACTTGTGGAAGATGTTACGGAGGATATGGTTTTTGACGGGCGGCTGCAGCTTGCCGATGTGAACGGTGTGCGGGCGGTGTATTTTTATGGCTACTATAAGGCGGAATGCAGCGTGGCAGGGAAGCTCGCAAGGCTTGAGAATCCGCAGGGGGGGCTGAAACCGGTGGGCGGCAATATCGAGGCACTGATTGCAAAGACAGAGGCACAATCGGCAGTTGAACTTTCGTCCGAGCAGAAAGAGGCTGTCCGCAATGCGCTGCTGAGCGGAGTGTCAATCATTACGGGCGGACCGGGCACAGGAAAGACCACAATCATCAATACGTTGATTTCGATTGTTGAAGGAAGCGGGCTGAAGGCTGCGGTTGCGGCACCTACGGGAAGAGCTGCAAAGCGGATAATGGAGACGAGTGGGCATTTTGCCTGCACCGTGCACAGGCTTCTTGAGTTTTTTTACGATGAAGAGACGCGGTACATGGCATTCGGAAGAAACGCCGAAAAACCGCTTACACAGGATGTTGTAATTATCGACGAGGCATCGATGCTGGACTTGCTTCTTGCCGAAGCCCTCTGCAATGCACTCAAACCCGGAACCCGCCTTATTCTTGTAGGCGATGCGGACCAGCTTCCGTCTGTGGGAGCGGGAAATGTGCTTGCAGATTTGATTGACAGTGAATTTTTCTTTACATCGGCGCTCACGCATATATACAGACAGAGCGAGCAAAGCGGAATCGTTATAAACGCTCACCGAATCAACAGCGGCGATTATCCGAAATTCGGAGAGGATTTCCGCTTGGTAAAGGCGGACAAACATGAGGAAATCCTGCGAAAGATTGTTGATATTTCCTCCGAGATTCCAAAGGAGCGTCTGCAGGTGCTGACCCCGACCAAAAAAGGACTCATCGGAAGCATAAGTTTAAACGAGCATCTCCAGAAGACCTTTAACCCGCCGTCCGAGGAAAAGGACGAGCTTAAGTTCGGAAGTACCGTCTTTCGGGTCGGCGACCGTGTGATGCAAAATAAGAACGACTATCAAATCGAGTATAAAGCTGCGGGCAATGAGAAAGCATCGGGCAAAGGAGTTTTTAACGGTGAAATCGGAACTGTTGCGGCGGTCGATAAAGAAATGAAAACCGTTACGGTTGTGTATGATGACACCAGATGGGTGGAATATCCGTACATTCAGCTTGATGAGCTGGAACTTGCGTATGCGATTACCGTGCACAAGAGCCAGGGCAGCGAGTTTCCGGTCGTAATCCTGCCGATGAGCTGGTTTCCGCCGGTTCTGGCGACGCGAAGTCTTCTGTACACGGCAGTCACAAGAGGAAAAGAGGATGTTGTCATCGTTGGAAATCCGCAGTATATGAATGGAATGGTTGACAACAACCGCAGCAAGAGCCGAAACTCCGGCCTTAAGGCACGAATCGTCGGCATGTGCGGGCTGATGTAGGAAAAAAGGGTATGGAAATGGGAAGAAAAAAGTTAATGGATGCTCTGATGGATTTTGTTTATCCGCAGAACCTGTACTGCATTGTATGCGGCAACTTCATTGACCGTACGCGAAAGTACTGCCTCTGCGACCACTGCATCAGGCATATCGAATGGGGAAATATAGAGGTTGACTTAAGCAGGCAGCCCGATTACATAGGAAATTCGGAGTATGTCGATTCCGTCAGGGCCTGTTTTAAGTATGGACTTTACAGCAGAAGACTGATTTTTGAGCTCAAATACAACGGTCACAGCTATGTGGCCCGCGTGCTCGGGCAGATTGCAGCGGACAGGGTATGTACCGACCCCAGGACTGCGGAACTGCTTCATTGCGATTTTGTGACGGGTGTGCCGATCAGCGAGGGAAAGCTTAAGAAAAGAGGATTCAATCAAGCGGAAAAAATTGCAAAATATTTTTGTGAGCAGAGTGGAATGCGGCACGAGCCGGGTATCCTAAGACGTGTTAAGGAAACCGAGGCACAGCGCAGTCTGTCGCCTGCCGATCGCGCCATGAATCTGATGGGAGTTTTCCGTGTAAACTCTCGAAAAGCCCGGAATATCAACGGCAGCCGTATATTGCTGATAGACGATATCTATACGACGGGAGCTACGATAAATCACTGCGCGCAGATTCTGAAAGAAGCGGGCGCATCGGAGGTCCATGTGCTTGTTATGGCAACGGGGAGCAAGCAGGCGGAAGGTGTTTTTGACGATGCCGGAAGTGACGGAAAAAAAGTGCTTGCACATTGCGGAAGTTAAGACTAAAATAAAAAGGACCGTCTGCGTCTGTGGTTGAAAATCCAAGCCAGGTGCGGGCAAAAGGATCCACGTAAGCCGTCGCGCAGGAGATCGGGCGGTGATCATGGCGTACCTTAGAAGTAAGTCCTCCGAAAATCGGGTAAAGGCAAGTGTGGGGGCAAAGACCAGGTCAGGCAGGCGGTCGTTTTGTGTCAAAATATTCACGCAGTTTTCGAAAAAAGACTGTTCAACTTCATACAACATGTGGTATAATGAGACCATAGAAACACAAGAGGAGGTCACCATTATGAAGATCATCGTAACAGGAAAGAACATTGCAATCAGCGAAAAAATTCAAGACGCAATTGACAAAAAATTCGAAAAGCTGGGTAAGTACTTTGCTGACGACATTCAGGCAAAGGTGATTATTCACCCTGAGAAGTCCAAAGTGAAGATGGAAGCAACCATCGCAACCAAGGGAACGATTTTCAGAGCGGAAGATGTATCACAGGATGTATTTGATTGTATTGACATTGTTGCCGACAAGCTTTTAAAACAGCTTACCAAGTACAAAGGCAAACTGATGAAGAGAAACAAATCAAAGGAATCCGTTAGATTCGAAATGCTTCCTGAAGTGGAAACCGCAGAAAACGGCGAACTTGTAAAGACCAAGAAATTCGAGCTTGCGCCGATGACTACGGAAGAAGCAATCGTGCAGATGGAAATGCTGCAGCACAATTTCTTCGTATTCCTTGATGCAGAGACCGACAATGTAAACGTTGTTTACAAGAGAAACGACGAAGACTACGGTTTACTCGAAACCGTGCGTTAAACTTGAGACAAAAACCAAAGAAAAATTTCATAAAGACACGAATTGGGTGACCGCAAGGTCACCCTTTTTTTCACAGTCTCGGAAAACAATTTTTCTTGCGCTTATTGTTTTGGCATTTGGATGGGTATGTGTATTTTTTTTTAAAATATTTTTTCAATACAGACTTCAGATGTTGGGTATTTGCAGTAGAAACATTCCCTGCATATAAGATTGGTACGACTATCACGACTTGCTTGGGATTCTTCCTAATTTATTATGCTGACGCTCGGTTGGTCAGATGCAAACACGTTTCTTCCGATCAACAGTGTTCTGCTTTCATCGGAGAATAAACTAAACCGCCTCGCAGAAGCTGCACCCATGGATAAACGAACTGTAGCTTACAAGCGCAGAGCGCTATCTGTGCAGATAGGAACGCAAGTGATGCTGGAACTTCTCAAAACCGCAAAGGCGGCAGCTATTCCTGCAAGCTGCGTTCTCTTTGACAGTTGATTCACCTCGCCAAGCGCGATCCACAGCATAAAAGAAATTGGCTGCGATGTCATTGGCATGGTAAAAAAGACACCCAAGATGTTCTTTCGTTATCAGGGAGAAGACCAGTCGCTCATCTGGATCTACCGGAAAAACAAGAAACGGCGAGGACGTTCCCGCTATCTGCTTTCTGTCGAGGTAGAGATCATAAAAGATGGAAACGTAATTCCCGCAAAAGTGGTTTATGTCCGCAATCGGAACAACCGCAAAGATTATCTTTGCTTGCTGTCCACCGATTTAAGTTTAGAGGAAAATGAAATCATTCGCCTCTATGGGAAACGTTGGGACATTGAAGTTTTCTTCAAGGTTTGCAAGAAATTGAACACCGACTTTTTGGAAAAGCGTGCGCCTGTCCTTCCGGGGATCACAGCCCAGGATGCTGACACTGCCGCTGTCTGCGATTTTGGTTCCGAGAATGCATTCGATGGTTGTACTTTTTCCTGCTCCGTTTGCGCCGAGCATTCCGAAGGCCTTCCCCTTTCCGGCCTTAATGCTCAAATCATCTACAGCCGTTTTCTTTTCTCTGTGGCTTTTGGATCAGCTCCCACTCTTCGTATTTTCTTACGGTGTTGGGGTGCAGACCGGCGAGCCTTGCGATTTGCCCCGTGGTATAGGTTGTGCTCATTTTTGCTCCAATCTCGTGTAATTTGCTTCTCATTGTACCACAATTACAAATAAAAAAATATAAAATAATTCCATAAAACATCTTGAAATTATGTGTAAAAAGTGCTATCATGGATGAGGTCGTAGGTCAGCGGCTTCCTATTTTCGGGATGTGGCTCAGCTTGGTAGAGCGTTGCGTTCGGGACGCAAAGGCCGCAGGTTCGAATCCTGTCATCCCGACCAAGGCAAAGAAAACCTCTTTATGAGGTTTTTTTTGATATAGAGAAGAATTTCGGGGCTGTGAAGAAGGTATGCAGGCGGTCAAATTCTTCAAGTGGGAATAGTGCTTTCGTCGTGCAAGCGAAAATTACATTAAAACGCCTTTTTGGTGCAAAAAATATAGTCGAATTTTACTTTTAGTACATTTCCCTTGGGGGAAGGCCGTGCATAGAAGTGAATAGATAAATGTGTAAATCCACATTTTGTATGAGCATGGCGTGAGGTACTACATATAGTGATACCTCACACAGATGCGAAAGCCAACTGTCAATTGATGGAATGGATCGTTACATCAAACGTCCGAAAAACACAAAAAAATGTAATTTTCGCATGAACCTATAAATTTACAGTCGCCGTCATATCTTTACAGAACACAAAAATCGGTCGTTTGAATAAAACAACCGATTTTTTTACAATGACTGCGCTTCTATCCGAAATAAGGCAGAATCATTTGGATGAAGCTCCACAGGAGTTTGAGACCGTAGAAGATGATGACGACACCGCAGATAATGTTGATAATACGCAGTGCTTTGTCATTGAATTTGGCACTGAATAATGAAACGATGGTTGCAACGGAAGTGAACCAAATAACAGAAGCACTTGCAAAGCCGCCTGCGAAGAGAAAATCGGTTCCGGCAGGAAGCGTTGCTTTAAAGGCACCCAGCATCATCGAACCGTCAATCAGAGCCTGCGGGTTAAACCAGGTAACAACACATGCGGTCGTAATTACTTTTGCAATCGGAATATCGACCTTCGTATTGCTGTCCATGGTATCGTGAGCACGGACGAGTCCTTGTCCTATCCAGATTACAATTAAACTTCCTATACCTAAAATAATCATTTCCAAGATTGGGGAGGCACTCATGATAGCACCTATGCCAAAAAAGCATGCCATACCCAGAGTGATATCAAAGAAAATGATAATCAAAACGGTTAAATATACGCGGCTTCGACGCTGTGTGAGGGCTGTGTTGATGAGAAACAAATTCTGAAGACCTATCGGCGCACAATATGCCAGACCAATCGTCAATCCTTGTAAGTAAATATCCATAAAAATCCTCCGTATAATTTCACAAAATAAACTTGCTCTTTTTTTCTTACCTGATATAATTATATTACCAACCATAAACGCTTGCAATAACGCAAAAAAAGATGAGTAAGTAAGAAAAAACTTACCGCAGGAGGAACATAAATGATAGAAACTCATTACGACTGTCCTTGTCTTGAAAAATGTCCGCTGAACTATGCAATGTCAATTATAGGAGGTAAATGGAAGATGCAGATTATATGTGCACTGAACAACAAAGGAACGCTCAGATATAACGAACTGAGACGAAAAATGGACAAAATATCAAATACGGTGCTTGCGGCTTCGTTGAGGGAACTGGAGGAAGAAGGACTGGTAACCCGGAAGGTGTATATGGAAGTGCCAATTAAAGTCGAATATGCGACGACGGAGCTTTGTGACAAGCTGATGCCAATACTCGAAGGGCTCAGCGACTGGGGTGAGGAACTGATGGCTGCCAGAGGACTTCCGACAATAGCGGAAGTGAAGGAAGACCAAGGAGGACCGAGAGAATGAAACTGATTTCATGGAATGTAAACGGTCTGCGCGCGATTATGGGAAAGAACTTCATGGAATTTTTCAATAAAGCGGATGCGGATATTTTCTGCCTGCAGGAAACCAAACTGCAAGAGGGGCAGATCGATATGAATTTACCGGGATATCACCAATACTGGAATTATGCCGAAAAAAAAGGCTACTCCGGGACGGCGATCTTTACGAAAAAGGAGCCGAAAAATGTGACATACGGAATCGGTATAGATGAGCACGACCGGGAGGGGCGCGTGATAACGCTGGAGTTTGATGATTTTTTCATGGTCGATGTGTACACACCAAACTCGCAGAACGAACTTGCAAGGCTTGACTATCGGATGACATGGGAAGATGCTTTTCGTGAATATCTGCTGAAGCTCAAGGAGAGCAAGCCTGTAATCGTGACCGGAGACATGAATGTCGCACACAAAGAAATCGACCTGAAAAACCCAAAAACAAACCGCAGAAACGCAGGGTTTACAGACGAAGAACGCGGCAAAATGACCGAACTTCTGGATAGCGGATTTATTGATACCTTCCGGTATTTTTACCCGGATGCTACAGAGATTTATTCGTGGTGGTCGTATAGATTCAAGGCAAGAGAACGGAATTCCGGGTGGAGAATTGACTATTTTCTCGTGTCCGAAGAACTAAAGGAGCGTCTTTCGGATGCTAAAATTCATACGGAAGTAGCCGGGTCCGACCATTGTCCGGTCGAACTTGACATCAGATAAAGGAGAGAAAACAAAATGCGTACAATCGGTTTTATCGGAATGGGCAACATGGCGCAGGCACTTGCCGTGGGAATGATAAAGGGCGGAAAAATCATAGGAGAAGAGATATTTGCTTTTGCGCCGCATCAGGAACGCCTGCACGAAAATGCAAAACGAATCGGCTTCCGGGCTTGTGCGTCTGAAGAGGAAGTGATTGAAAATGCGGACCTTGTGGTTTTGGCATGCAAACCCTATCAGATTGCCGGCGTTATCGGTGAAAACAGACAGGCGCTGCAAAACAAAGCAATCTTAAGCATTGCTTACGGATGGGATTTTGAAAAGGCGCAGGAATATCTGCCGGATGGTGCACATTATCAGTATATGATACCGAATACTCCTGTTTCCGTGTGCAGCGGGATTTTGCTTGTCGAAGAGAAAAACAGCTTTTCAGAAGAGCAGGCAGCGTTTGCGGAAGAATTGTTCGGAAGTTTGGGAAAATATATGAAGCTGCCGACGCCTTCAATCGGTGCGGCTAACGCTTTGGCGGGGTGCGGCCCTGCATTCATCGCAATGGTGATAGAAGCGTTGGGCGATGCGGCGGTTAAACACGGACTGACGCGCGAGCAGGCGTATGCTTTGGCTTCCGGAGTTATGGAAGGGACTGCAAAGCTTCAGCAGGAATCGGGAATGCATCCGGGGATACTCAAAGACCAGGTATGCTCTCCGGGCGGTGCAACCATCAAGGGCGTTGCGGCACTGGAAGAAAACGGAATGAGAAATGCTTTTATGAAGGCAGTTGACGCCACATTCTAAAGCGGAACAGGGGGAAAATACAGTGAAAGAAGCGGTAAACAAAAAACAGTATACCGAAAAATGTTATCTCGACACATACCGGGTGGATCAAAATAAAATCGGAAAAGCTTCGGGCATATGGCAGCTCATGCAGGAATCTGCATGCCATCAGATGGAAAATCAGAAGCCTTCCTACTCGGATCTGCTCGATGAGGGAAAAGCGCTCATGCTTGCGCGCGTAGATCTTGCAATACCCGAAGAGGTTTTTCTTGACGAAAGTCTGACTGCAAGTTCCTGGCCCTGCGAGAGCACGAGAGCTACTTTTCTCAGAAACTATACCTTGACAGAAGGAGACCGGATGGTGGCGATTGCCGACACGCAGTGGAGTCTTGTCGATACGCAAAGCCGCAAAATCCTCAAGGTCAGCGACGCAGATTTTTCGAATTACTGGATGGGAGAACACAGACTTCTGATAAAAGATAAATTTAAAATCACGAAAGAAACCGCACAGTTCATGCACACGGTGGGCAGCAAAACGGTTAGCTACAGCGATTTGGATTACAACGGTCACATGAACAACACCTACTATCTGGATGTGCTTTGCGACTTTATACCGGAACTTGCGGCGGGCACGCACCGGGTGAGTTTTGTGCGAATTCACTACAGCAAGGAAGCACCGCTCGGCGACTGCCTGAAGGTCATCGCAACGGATGCAATTCCTGTTTCGGATGCCGATGCAAAAGAATACGGCGTTCCGGCAGAAATCAAATATATTTTTAAGACGGAAAAGGCAGACGGCGAACTGAATGTGGAAGCGGAAATCGTTCTCACAAAAATCAGCCCGAAAATCACATAACTGGATATGTATCCCTTTCGCAGAAGGAAAGGGAATGATCTATGAATAAAATCCGCAGTGCGGATCTCGGAAACCGCGCCATTGCCGAAAGAGACGCGGTACAGTTATTATGCATGCGGCAGGATATATTATACTTTGCATTTTTTTCTAAAATATGATATAGTATGAGAGTCAAAAGAGAAAAAATGCAATTGTCAGATGAAAATGATTTAAGAGGTAGGAACATGGTTACTTTTTTGATGGAAAAACTGAACATTGTTTTCGACGGGGTATTGCAGCCGCATGAAATCGTTGCAGCAATTGCTGCGGTTTTGCTTGTAGCGGCGGTTATAGGAGTGGCAATCGCTTTGATAATGAAAACAATCAGAGATGTAAACCCTCGAAAATCAACGATTTTCAGTCACCGTAAGAACAAATACAAGAACCGTATCGGTAAGAACAATAAGAAATATATGTGATCAGCGTTATGTAGCCCCGCATCTGCGGGGTTTTCTTTTTGCCTTTCAAGGCGGAGCATCAGTTAGAAGCGATAACCGTTGGTATCACAGCATTGACAAGCGATGCCCGATACAGTACGGCGGCTTACGCTGTTTCTGCGACAGCTGTTCGAATCCGAATTGTCATTGGAAGAACATCCGCAGCCTATGGTGTTTTTGACTGCATTCCATTCATCGCACTGCCCCACATCGTCGCATGCAACGGCAACTTCCGTGGCATTAAGAGCAAAGAGTGAAGGGCGGATAACCTGCAGGAACATATTCGGTGTAACGACGAGATCACCTTCAATTGTAAGATTGAAAGCATCTGCACAGCCGGATGTGGAATCATTTACAGTAATTTCCGGATTCAGCAGAACCGCGCATGCGTCGAAGTCGAATACCAGAATAGGGGAAACACCTCGAGCCTGGCACGGAATTTCGGCGCAGTTTACAGCGAAATTATTGCTTCCGGTAAATGTTACCGGGATGTTTGCATTGGATTTGCAAGTGAGCTTAAAGTCGCAGCTTCTTCCGTTTGTCGTTACGAAGCCTTCCAGCACGATTGTAATGAGAGCCGTCCAGGGACCTTCGGTCTCCACAAGAATAAAATGCCCGTTGTTGTCACAAGCTTCCGGGCAATTCCTTGCCGTACCGCAGCCACCGCAGATATGTCTGTCAACAGGTGCACAAGGGCATTTTGTGATTTCCGGCATAATGCCGCTCAGATCCGCGACATATCTTCCGTCCTCGAATTCGAGTCCTGTTACTTCAAAACCGTCTACTGTCACATCGTCTGCATCAAATTCCGAAGAAGGGGAAAGGCTGAGTGCATTGACGGTCACGCAGCTGTTTGTCACGGTGAATCTGCTGTCACAGTTTATGCCGCCGCAGCATCCGCATCCCGAACTGCATCCACACCCGGAATTGCATCCGCACCCGGAATTGCATCCACACCCGGAATTGCATCCGCAGGAATTTGTGCTGCGGATATTCAGCGTCTGCGTGAAGTTCTCTTCGTCCGCCTGCAGATCAAAGATCAGCGGACAGGAATCTTCCCTGGTTTCAAAAAATATTTTATTTAAAAAAACTCTGTTTTGAACATTGCCTGCCGAAGCGGCGTCCGTTCTGTTACATGAACAAGCCATATTTTAGATACCTCTTTTCTTTCTTTATGTTATATGTATATGCTTCGGACATCCATTGGGTGAGAAAAGGGGAACCTGTGGTGGAAAAAACACAAAAAAATCACATTTACTATTGAAAAGTGGTTAAAAGTGGTGTATATTGGATGTAGTATCATGAAATAGGTGTATTGCCTTTAAGATATACCGACGGAAGGAGGCGTATGATTCATGTTTATGGGAACCGTATATAACTCAATAGATGAAAAAAACAGAATGATCGTGCCTTCCAAGATGCGCGCCGGCCTCGGTGAAAGATGTGTTTTGACCAAGGGTCTTGACAAATGTTTGTATATTTACACAACCCAGAGCTGGCAGAGCCAAATGGAGAAAATTGCGAAATTACCGGAATCCGATCCGAAAGTGAGAATGTTCATAAGGCATTTCTGTGCAAACGCTGCGGAATGTGAATTTGACAAACAGGGAAGAATCGTGATTCCACAGGAACTCAAGGCGTATGCCGGCATAGAGAAAGAGCTGGTTACCATGGGTGCAATGACGAAAATAGAGATTTGGAGCAAAGAAACCTGGGATGCACCGGACAATGACAACAAGATGGATCCTGCAGATTTTTCGAAAGCATTGGAGGAATATAATTTCTGATGGAATTTAAACACACATCCGTTCTGTTTGAAGAATGTATGGAAGGATTAGATATTCGTCCCGACGGAATCTATGTGGACGGCACGCTGGGGGGCGGCGGACACAGCAGCGGAATCTGCGAACGCCTTTCCGAGGGGGGAACTTTGATCGGCATCGATCGTGACAGGGATGCACTTGACGCAGCGGAGAAAAGACTGTCTGCGTACAAATGCCGCAAATACTTTGTTCAAAGCAATTACTCGGACATTAAGGATGTTCTTGATGAACTGGGAATTGAGAAAATAGACGGAGCACTTTTGGATTTGGGGGTTTCATCGTTTCAACTTGACAATCCGGAGAGAGGTTTTTCGTACATGCAGGACGCTCCTTTGGACATGCGGATGAGTCAGGACGATGACTTTACGGCATACGATGTGGTCAACGGATACGATGCCGCGGAGCTGAAACGAATCATAACGAAATACGGCGAGGAAAGATGGGCATCCAGAATTGCCGATTTCATAGTAAAAGCACGAAAGGAAAGACCGATTGAAACCACGGCACAGCTTGTGGACATAATCAAGGCGGCAATTCCCGCGGCGGCCAGAAGGGACGGGCCGCATCCGGCGAAGAGAACCTTTCAGGCAATAAGAATCGAAGTGAATGATGAACTTGGACAGCTTGAAAAGGCGGTATCCGAGTTCTGTGATGTGCTGGCACCGGGCGGACGCCTTTGCATCATAACTTTCCACTCATTGGAAGACCGAATCGTGAAGGAAATTATCGCAAAGAGGATAAATCCTTGCACCTGTCCAAAGGAATTTCCGGTTTGTGTCTGCGGCAAGGTGGGAGACATTGAAAAAAAGGCGAATAAGCCGATTCTGCCTTCCCCAGAGGAAATCGAAAGAAATCCAAGGGCAAGAAGCGCAAAACTACGTATTGCACAGAAGAAGTGATAAATTGACAAGGAGACGAGATGGCAGCTATCAACAGAGCTTACACATCTGAATACTCGACTTTGGGACAAGCCTATCAGCCAGGACAGTGGGCATATCCTGTGCCGGAAACAAATTCTGCTGCACCGAAAGTAAAGAGAACGCGTCAGAGACCGGAACTTGAAACCAAAGCACCACAGGCAGATACAGCCGTCATCACACATAAGATGCTGAGACGGGCGGTTTTGCTGCTCATTTTTGCAGGCGCGGTGCTCATATCCACCATCTGGATGAGTGCGAAAGCGACTGAGATTAAATATGAAATAAACAAGATAAACAGGCAGAATGTCCTGCTGCAAAACGAGATTTCGATGCTCGACATCAAGATTGAAAGCGCCAACAGCATTGAACTGATTGAGGAATATGCAACCGGAGAACTGAAGATGCAATATCCGAAATCGCAGCAGTGCATCTATGTGGATACGTCAAAGTCCGCGCCGGATGACTTGGTTGACAGAATCAAAGAAAAAGCTTACAAAGAATAAATAAGCAAACAAAATAATATAATTTCATAAATGAAAAGGAGCCAGACAACTTAATACCAACATGAAGTCTGGCTTTCTGTTTGAGGGAGGAACATGAGAGCACAAGTAACGGTAAAAAACAGAAGAAGAATCGCATTGGGTTTTGCAATTATTGCATTGCTCTTGATTGCGCTTGTGTTCAGAGTGGCATGGATACAAATCGTTGATGCCGAAGAGCTGAGCCAGAAGGCGATTGACCAGCAGACAAAGGACACGCCGATAGAAGCAAAGCGCGGCACGATATACGACAGAAACGGAAAGGAACTTGCGACGAGCACGACCTGTTATACGCTGTGGGCGAGACCACCGCAGATCAAACTCAAAGAAGGCAAGACAAGACCCGACAGCGAAATCAAGGCTTTTGCAGGAGAAATCGCAGGAATCATCGATAAGGACTCCGATGAAGTCTATGAAAACATGAAGAAAAATCAGGCTCTTGTAAGAATTGCAAAATATCTTGACAAAGAGACTGCAGATAAGCTCCGTAAGCTCAAAATTTCGGGAATCGAGCTTTCCGAAGACACGAAGAGGTATTATCCGCTCGGCAATTTTGCGTCCCAAGTGCTGGGAAGTGTCAACGACGATAACATGGGACGTACGGGGATTGAACTGCAGTATGACCAGTATCTGAGCGGAGTATCCGGAAGATGGGTAAAGAACACCGATCTTTTGGGCAATGAACTTGTGAAGGGTGCCGAGGAATACTACGAAGCACAGGACGGACTGAATGTTGTAATGACCCTTGACGAAGCAATTCAATATTATGTTGAAAAGGCTCTCGAAAAAGGCATGAAAAAGACAAAAGCGGACCGCATCATGTGCCTTGTAATGGATCCGAAGACCGGAGATGTGCTGGCAAGTGCAACGACTCCGGGTTATGACCCAAACAATGCAACGGAGCCTCTCGCAAAAGACAAGAAAAAATATGACAAAATGTCTGCAGACGATAAGAACAAATACCTTTTCAGCCTTTGGAGAAATCCGCTTGTGAGTGATACTTACGAACCGGGTTCCACCTTTAAGCTGATAACCTCTTCCTCCGCAATTGAGGAAAAAGTAATCAACGACAACACGACTTTCCATTGCTCGGGAAGCTTTACCGTTGCCGGCGTGAGACTCCACTGCTGGACGCACGGTGCACACGGCACGCAGACGATACGCCAAGCTGTCGGAAATTCTTGCAACCCTGCGCTTGCAAAGGTTGCGTCGCTGATGGGCAAGACCAGATTTTACAAATACCTTGATTTGTACGGTATCACCGACAAGACCGGCATCGACTATCCTGGAGAATCGGGAGCAATCGTACAGAACATAGATAATGTCGGCCCGGTTGAACTTGCGACGATCGGCTACGGGCAGGGAATTTCGCTGACGCCGATTCAGCTGCTTACGGCGGTAAATGCCATCGGAAACGATGGCGTGCTTCTGCAGCCGCGATATGTAAAAGCCCTTACGGACAGCGAGGGCAAGGTTGTGGAATCCTACGAACCTACCGTGGTCCGCAAGGTTATCTCCTCAGCAACAGCCAAGAAAATGAGAAGCATAATGCAGTATGTAGTAGACGAAGGCGGCGGCGGAAATGCAAGGATTGCGGGCTTCCGTGTCGGAGGAAAAACAGGAACGGCAAACAAGATTGACGCCGGAACGGGAAAATACGGAAAGTACTACTACAGCTCTTTCATCGGCATGGCACCGATGGACGATCCGAAAATTTCGATTCTGGTGGTTGTGGACAGTCCGAAGGGCTCCTACTACGGCTCGATGGTCGCAGCTCCGATTGCAAAGGATATCCTCACGGATGCACTCCGCTATCTGAATGTCACACCGAAATACAGCAGTGCGGAGAAAAAAGCTCTCCAAAGCGGATATACAACCGTGCCGAATGTCGTCGGCAAGGAATTCAGCGAGGCTGCCGGAATTATCGGAGGCAAAGATTTGAAATACAGCAGACCGAAGTCAGCTAAGAATGACGACGAGTTCATCGTTGTGGACCAATATCCAAAGGCGGGCACAAAAGTCAAGAAAAATTCCGTCGTATATGTATACAAGGAGTAGGAAATCAAAACAATCATAAAATAAAGAGAATGGGGAAGCCATGAGACTTGAAGCTTTACTGAAAGGCGTGGACTTTGACACAGTCTGCGGCACTTTGGATAAAGAAGCGGGGACTTTGATTTACCATTCAGACAAAAGCAGCCCGGATGCAGTGTTTTTCGCAATACGGGGCGAGAAAACAGATGGGCATCAATTTACAGAAAAAGCAGCCGAAAAAGGTGTAAGAATCTTTGTGGTCGAAGACAGCAACGGGAATTTTCCCGACGGAGCAACGGTACTTAAAGTAAAGGATGCAAGGCAGACACTTGCGGCCGCGTCGCGGAATTTTTTCGGAAAGCCCGACGAAGGGCTTACGATGATCGGCATAACCGGAACCAAAGGAAAGACCGGAACTTCGTTCATGCTCAAGGCGATACTGGAAAAAGCAGGAATTAAAACCGGAATTATCGGAACCGTGAAACAGGGGTTCGAAGGGCATTATCGGGAAGCAGAAAACACCACGCCTCAGTCGTTCGAGATATATGAGATGCTCCGTGAGATGGCCGATTCGGATTGCCGTGCAGTCGTTACGGAAGTGTCATCGCAGGCACTGAAGCAGCACAGAACCGATGGGATTGAATTTGACATCGGGATTTTTACAAATCTGAGCCCCGACCATATCGGCGAGGGCGAGCATAAGAATTTCGAAGAATATGCGGAGTGCAAGAGCCGGCTTTTTCGGCAGTCACGTCTTGCGGTTCTGAATGCGGACAGCAAATATGCAGCTCGTATGACAGAGCATTCGGGAATCGCGGAAGAGGTTTTCTTCGGACTTTCGGAGGCAAAAGATATTCATGTTTTTCGTGACGGTTCCGTGCTGGGGACGGAATTTGTTTTTCACGGAGAAAAAATCAGGCTGCCCCTGCCCGGCAGATTCAATATTTACAATGCATTGGCGGCAATGACGGCGGCAAGCCTTCTGGGCATTGAACCTTCCTGCATGCGCGAGGCACTTGAGGATATAAAGATAAGGGGCCGCGCAGAACTCATCCCAACCTATGCGGATTACACGGTCGCGCTGGATTATGCGCACAACGGAGTTGCCATGAACAGCTTTCTTGAGGCAATGCGGGAATATAATCCAAAACGGCTTATCGCAGTGTTTGGCTGCGGCGGGGAGCGGGATCACAAGAGAAGAACGGAAATGGGGCTTGCAGCGGGAAATCGTGCGGATCTTACGGTCATAACTTCGGATAATCCGCGAAACGAGCCGCCGGAAAAAATAATCGACGAAATTGCAGAGGCTGTCGCGAAAACAGCCGGAAAGTATGTTATAATTGCTGATAGAAAACAAGCGCTGGAATGGGTGATAAAACAGGCACAAAGCGGCGATATCATTGCGGTATGCGGCAAAGGTCACGAAACCTATCAGATCATAGGCAGCGAAAAAAAGCATTTTGACGACAGAGAAATCATTACAAAAATAATTGGGAGAGAAAAATGAGAGAATTTACGATTGCCGAGGTTGTATCGGCTGTAAAGGGCAGATTGATATGCGGAAGCGGAGACGGATCGGTACTTAAAGTCTGCACTGATTCAAGGCTTGCGAAGCCTGGTGATTTGTTTTTTCCGCTGATCGGCGAAAAAAACAACGGGCATGATTATCTTGCACAGGTGTTTGAGAGAGGATGTCGTTCGGTCATTGTCTCCGAGCCGGAGAAGATTCCGAAAAGGGCCTTTTTGTCCGACGGCATGCAGCCGGATGCGATTTTGGTGGAGAACACCACGAAAGCCTTGCAGGATTTGGCGGCATATTATCTCAGCACGCTTCCGATTAAGCACAAGGTTGCCGTAACCGGCAGCGTCGGAAAGACGAGCACAAGGGATATGATGTATTACATCGCATCCATGAAATACAAAACGGGCAGAAACATCAAGAACTTTAACAACTGGTTCGGTCTTCCGCTCAGCATATTGGAATTTGCGCCCGACACAGAGGCGGCAGTTCTTGAAATGGGGATGGACAATTTCGGACAGATTGAGACGCTTGCACGGATTGTCGAGCCGGATATTGCATTGATAACCAATATCGGAATTTCGCATATCGAAAACCTCGGAAGCAGGGAAGGCATTCTCGAAGCAAAGATGGAAGTCACCTCATGCTTTGACGAGGACTGCATGCTTATCGTAAACGGCGACTGTGACATGCTTTGCAGAGAGAATGTGGCAGGCCCGTATAAGCTGATAACGGTGGGAACGGATGAGCAGAACGAATATGTTGTAAGAGACATTTGCGATTTCGGCGATAAAGGTATAAAATATACTTTAATCCATAATGATAAATCGTATATCGTGAATTTAAATGTGCCCGGTGCACATAACGCATTAAACGCCACGCTCGCAATTGCGGCAGGCGAGCAGATGGGCATCGGCATTGAGACATCGGTGAAAGGCCTTTCGGAGGCGCAGCTTACCGAGAAAAGGCTGAACATCAAGGAAAAAGACGGCATCAAAGTCATAGACGACACATACAATGCCTGTCCGGCGTCCGTGATGTCTGCAATTACCACGCTTGCCAATACCGAGGGAAAGAGAAAAATCGCAATCATAGGCGATATGTACGAACTCGGAAGCGAAACCGAAGCAGCGCATGCCGAAGTCGGAAGATTCGCGGGCAGGACGGGGCTTGACTATGTAATAGCCGTGGGCGAATTTGCAAAGAGTTACGCAGAGGGAGCGGTAAGCTTTCTTCCCGACGACAGGGTGCTGTATTGCAAAGATAAGCAGGAGCTGATGCCGAAGCTTGACACGCTGCTTGCGGCAGGCGATGTGGTATTGGTAAAAGCATCGCGCGGCATGGAAATGGAAGAAATCGTTAAAGAAATACTGAAAGATAAAGAAACAAGATAGGAGCTTGCAAAACATGGACAGAATACTTATTCCGATAATCGCACTTGTTGCGGCATGGATTCTCGGTGCTGTTTTTACAAAGATGCTGATTCCGTTTTTGGAAAAAAAGCAGTTCAGACAGTTTGTGAGGGAGGAGGGACCGAAATCACATCTTTCCAAGACCGGAACGCCGAGCATGGGCGGAATTGCAATTGTTTTCGCGACAATTTTATCGGCGGTCATGGTTTCCGTAACCGTGGCGGGGAAATCGAGCGATTACAAAAGCCTAATTGCCGTACTGGTCGTAATGGTGCTCTTCGGCCTCATCGGCTTTATTGATGATTATGAAAAGGCAATCAAAAAGAATAATGACGGCATCAGCCCGAAGCAGAAGATTGTGCTTCAGTTTGTATTTTCGGCTGCGTTTGCGGTGTTCGCTTATTTCAACACGGGTTTTGCGGCAATCGGAGGAAGCTTCGTGTGGATTCCGTTTGCGGATGTATACCTGGATTTCGGCATACTCTATATCCCGTTTATCATCTTTGTGATGATCGCATTCAGCAATGCCGTGAATCTTACAGACGGACTTGACGGACTCGCATCCGGGGTTACGGCTCTCGTAAGTTTCTGCATGGTAATTCTGGGGATATACAATTTCCCGAACTTTATTACCGAACCTGTGATATACGGAGCACTTTCCGGGGCGTGCCTGGGATTTCTCATGTTCAACAAGAACCCGGCAAAGATTTTCATGGGCGATACGGGCTCGATGGCACTCGGCGGAATGCTTGCTGCCGGCGCGGTTATGATGAAGATGGAATTTTTGGTTGCAATCGCGGGGCTTGTGTATGTGTTTGAGGCATTATCGGTGATTATACAGGTAAGCTATTACAAGAAAACACATAAGAGAATTTTCAAGATGGCACCGCTTCATCACCATTTCGAGCTTTGCGGCATGAAGGAAAAAAATGTAGTCATGATGTTCTGGGCTGTGGCTCTGCTGTTCTGCATCCTGGCAATCGTTATAAAGAATATTTAAGAGGCGTATTATGAATAACTTGAATTTGGAAAATATAAAAGGCAAGAGGGTTTTGGTTGTAGGCCTTGGTAAGTCGGGAATCGCCGCAGTTCAGGCGATGCTGAAACTCGGTGCGGATGTTTCCGTGCAGGATTCAAAGGAGGCAGAGGCAGTTGACGGTCAGCTCCTTACGTTCCTTGAAGGCAAAGGGGTTTCGTGTTATTTTCACGAGATTCCGGAGCATGTCGAAAATTTTGATATGCTGATTCTGAGCCCGGGCGTGAATCCGGAACTTCCGTTTATAAGAGAGGCAGAAGCCGGTGGAGCCGAAATCATCGGAGAACTTGAAATCGCATACAGAATCGCAAGGGGGACCTTCATTGCGATAACGGGCACAAACGGCAAGACCACCACAACGACGCTTGTCGGTGAGATTTTTAAGAATGCAAAACGCAAGACCTTCGTTGTGGGAAACATCGGGGTGGCGGTTATTTCAAAAGCACTCGAGTCTGACGAGGATGACTGGCTCGTTACCGAAACGAGCAGTTTCCAGCTTCAGACCACGAGATATTTCAAGCCGATGGTATCGGCAATACTGAATCTTACACCGGACCACCTCAACAGGCATCATACGATGGAGGCATATGGACAGGCAAAAGCTGCAATTTTCCGTAACCAGGACGAAAACGGCTATTGCGTGGCAAACTATGATGATAAAGCCTGCTTTGCACTGACCAAGGGCTGCAAGGCGAAGATTGTGCCGTTTTCAAGAAAGGAAGAACTCGACTTCGGAGCGTACCTCAAAGGTGAAATGCTCGTGATCCGAAACGAAGAAGGCAAGCTTATCGAATTATGCAGCAGAAACGATTTGAAGATAATCGGAGATCATAATGTCGAGAACTGCCTTGCTGCGGCTGCAATCTGTTACTTTGCGGGAATCGATAGGAATACGATTGCGGAGACTCTCGTCTCATTCGGAGGAGTTGAACACAGAATTGAATTCGCCGGCGAGCTTAATGGAGTAAAATTCTATAACGATTCCAAAGGGACCAATGTCGATGCGGCGATTATCGCACTCAGGGCGATTAAAGGCAACATTATTCTGATTGCAGGCGGTGACGGCAAGGGCCAGGAATTTGACGAACTGATTAAGAATTTTGACGGCAAGGTCAAGAAACTTGTGCTGATAGGACGTGACGGAAAAATTATCGCAGATACGGCTCAGCACCTCGGATACAGTGATTATGTGTTCGGCAGGGATATGGACGAATGCGTAAAGATTGCGTTTGCGGCTGCGGAGCCGGGGGATACCGTTCTCCTTTCGCCTGCCTGCGCAAGCTGGGATATGTATGATAATTTCGAACAGAGAGGCAAACATTTCAAGGAGTGTGTAATGAGGCTGGGAATATGAAAAAACTTCTTCAGACCAACAGAAAAACCGGGGATTTGTCGATTGCGCTGATTGTAGCCGTTCTCGTAATATTCGGGACAATCATGATTTTCAGTGCGAGCTATTATCCTTCGGGTACTAACTATTACAACCCATATTACTTCCTCAAAAGGCAGCTTGTCTGGCTTGCGGTAAGTACGGCAGCTATGTGGTTTTGTGCGAAGGTGGATTATCATTTTTGGGCAAGGCTTTGGATTATTGTGCCGGTAATCTGCGCGATTCTGCTGGTTCTGGTTCTGACCCCGATTGGCGAGGAGGCCTACGGTTCGGTGCGCTGGATTCGGCTCGGGCCGATTACAATCATGCCGGGAGAACTTGCAAAAGTTGGAATGATCTTGTTTACAACCGGATATTTTTCACGGCATCCGAAATGGAGTACAAACTTTTGGAAGGGTGTCCTGCCGATTGTCGGTGTAGCGGGTGTTTACGGCGGTCTTATTATGGCGCAGCCGAACATGTCAACCGCATTTACGGTTGTGTTGATTGCAGGCGGAATGCTGCTTGTGGCAGGCATAAAGTGGAGCCATGTAGCAATTTTGGGTGCTTCCGCACTTGCTGCGGGTTTTGCGTTCATATTCATGGATCCGGACGGATACCGAAAAGCTCGTTTTATGAGCTTTCGTGACCCGTTTGCCGACGCACTTGGAAACGGCTGGCAGGTGGTTCAGTCGCTGCTTGCACTCGGAACCGGCGGTCTTACGGGCTTGGGACTTGGCAATAGTGTTCAGAAAAACCTATATCTGCCGTTTGCACAGAATGACTTCATTCTCGCAATTATAGGTGAGGAACTTGGTTTTGTGGGAATTTTCTGCCTTGTGGCTGTGTACCTTCTGCTGATTTGGCGCGGATGCCATGTTGCAATGAATGCGGCGGATTACACAGGAATGATGCTTGCGGCGGGAATTATCATGATGGTCGGAATACAGGTAGTTGTAAATATTGCGGTTGTGACATCGTGCATGCCGCCGACGGGAATTATCCTGCCGTTTATAAGCTATGGCGGAAACGCATTGCTGATTTTTATGGCGGCAATGGGAATCCTGATTAATATATCAAAATCATCGAATTTGTAATTTTTAGGAGTAAACATGCGAGTAATAGTAACTGGCGGAGGTACGGGCGGGCACATTTATCCGGCCCTTGCGATTGCGGATAAATTCAAAGAAATGGATCCGGAGACCGAAATTCTCTATGTGGGAAACGAAGAGGGCATCGAAAAAGATGTGGTTCCCAAAACAGGGTATCCGATGGAACTTGTGGATGCAAGATGGCTTGACAAATCAAGCCCGTGGCAGCTGATCAAAACAGGTGCGCGGGTGGCAAAGGGAGTACTGGAAGCAAACCGGGTAATGAGAAAATTCAAGCCCGACGTCGTAATCGGAACCGGCGGATATGTCTGCTTCCCTGTAATCATTGCGGGGAAACGCTTCGGGGCCAAGACCTTCCTGCACGAGCAGAATGCCTTCCCGGGACTTGCAAACAGGACACTTGAGAAATATGTGAACAAAGTTTTTTTGGGCTTTTCAGATGCTGCAAAATATTTTAAGGATCCTTCCAAGATGGTTGAGGCGGGCAATCCCGTGCGCAAAAGCTTTTTCAGCCTGAACAAGACAGAGGCACGCAAAAAACTCGGATTTCCGCAAGATGACTTTATCGTCTTTTCCTTTGGGGGCAGCCTCGGAGCGGAGAAAATCAATGAAGTTGCTTTCGAGCTGATGCAGGTTGTGAACGGCCACGAAAAGATGAGAATGGTCTTCGGAACCGGCAAGTGGTACTATGACAGCATCATCAAAAAAGCAGAAGAACGCGGCATCGTTCTTAAAGATAATATTCTGATCAAAGATTATATTGACGATATGGAAAACTATCTTGCGGCAAGCGATCTCATCATCAGCCGCGCGGGTGCATTGTCTGTGGCGGAGACTACGGTATGCGGCAGAGCCTGCATCCTTATTCCGTCTCCGAATGTGACGGGCAATCACCAGTATTACAATGCAAAAGCGGTTGCCGACAGAGGCGGTGCAATCCTGATCGAGGAAAAAGACCTCACGTCCGAAGGGTTGATAAAAGAGGTTATGCACCTGAAAAACAACCCGGAAATTGCAGAGAAAATGGGGCGTGCGGCAAGAGCCTGTGCACCGATGAAGGCACTGGACATCATATATGACGAAATTCAGGCAGTTCTTTAAAGGGCTGTCTTTTTTCGGTGAAAAAAATCCTGCCTTTCTATACGGCATTTTATATTTGAACATACACTCCGGATACACTTTTCACATACTATAATCAATATAGTTGGGAGGTGTATTTTTTTGGATAAATACATAATTGACGGCGGAGTTCCCTTGCGGGGTGAATATAGAATCAGGGGTGCGAAGAATTCGGTGCTTCCGATTATGGCTGCGACCGTGTGCAAGGCGGGCGTTTACGAGCTTTATGATTGCCCGAGAATCGGAGATGTGTTTGCCATGGAAGAAATTCTGCAGTCGCTCGGGGCAGGCACGAGGTGGAAAGATTCCTGTATCGTCATAGACAGCAGGAACATTTCCGAAAGCAAAATTTCAAAAGAAATGATGCAGGGAATGCGTTCGTCTGTTTTTCTGCTTGGGAGTCTGCTTACAAGGTGCGGCGAGGCATGCATTTACAAGCCGGGCGGCTGCCGGATAGGAAAACGGCCGATTGACATACATATCAACGGACTTGATGAACTGGGCTTTGAAATTGAAACCCTGGGGGAAGAGGTTAGGTGCAAGGGAAGATGCTGCGGAGGAACAGTCACACTTCCCTATCCGAGCGTCGGGGCAACCGAAAACCTCATAATGGCAGCACTCGGAGGTCGACACGATACGATCATCAAAAACTGTGCAACAGAGCCGGAAATCGTTGATTTTGCGTCGTTTCTTAAGACCTGCGGCTTTCAAGTGCATGGTGCGGGCAGTGACACAATCTTCATAAAAGGTGGCGAATGCCTGCATCGTCAAGATACAATGTATTTCATAATGGAAGACAGAATCGAGGCAGCTACGTACATGATGGCGGTTGCGGGGACGGGTGGCAAAGCGACCTTTCGCAATATCCGTCCGGAAGTTTTGAAATCGGTAATAAACGTTTTGGAACGCATGGGAACCTCGATCAAATCATACGAAAACATTATGGAAGTAAGCGCACCGAGAAAACTGAAAAGCCCGGGATTTGTGGTTACCCAGCCGTACCCGGGGTTCCCGACGGACTGCCAGCCACAGCTGATGACACTGCTCACCTGTGCAGAGGGGCTATGCACCATAAGAGAGGAAATTTTTGAGAGCCGATTCACCCACAAAAAAGAACTTGTTAAAATGGGCGCAAATATTGAAATCTGCGGAAAAAATGCTATAATAAAAGGGGTATCGTTTTTGTCAGGCACAGAAGTTGCCGCATTGGATCTCAGAGGCGGTGCCGCACTCACCCTTGCGGGACTTATGGCGCAAGGGCGGAGCGAGATAAAACACATTGAACACATATCCAGAGGGTATGAAGATTTTGATAAAGGCATAAGGAGCCTGGGTGGTCTCATTGAAAGAAAAAAGGACGAAGAGCAGGAAAAAAAGAATAAACCCGTTTGTTAAGCTGCTGATTGCGGTGTTGGTGCTGGCAGGATTGTTTTTTTTCCTGAATTCACCGATTTTTACAGTAGATAAATTTACGGTGAAAGGGAACGCATATTACCTCAATGAGGAAATACTCACCATGGGTAACTGCAAAACCGGAGGGAATATTTTTTGGGGGACGGACTGCTCCGATATCAAGGCAAGGCTTGAGAAAGATGCATACATGTCGGATGTTAAGGTGAGAAGAGTCCTGCCGGACACCATTTTAATAGAACTCAGCGAGCGCAAACAGATAGGAGCCATCGTATACGGCGAGAAGTATGTTGTAATTGACGCAAACGGAACCGTTCTGCGAAAAACGGAGGTTGATCCGAAAGTGACAGTTTTGAGCGGGCTGACGATAAGCAAACTCGAAGTGGGAGAAGTAATCGAAGTCGAAGAAAAAGTCCTTTTTAGACAGGTGCTTGAGCTTCTTAACGAGTCGGACCGTAACGGTATGTTTTTCAAGAGGATTTCCATCGGCAAGTCGACGATGAAGGCTTACATCTTGGACAGCCTTATGTGCACGGGGACTCCGGAGCATATTACGGAAGCTGTAAAAGAGGGCAAATTGCAGATTGTCACGGAGGAACTTTTTGACCGAAAAATCGAAAGAGGCATCATAAAAATAAGCGGAGACAGCAATATCTCATTTACGCCGAAAATCGACTGATTTTTGGCTAAAAAAACGGCTAAAAAATTAGGAAAAAGAGTGCAATGCATATAAAAATATGATACAATGGAAAATATGATTGGGATACTTTGAGGAGGTACAAACGACAATGCTACAGTTTGAAACAAACATGGAAAAAGCTGCGGTGATTAAAGTCATTGGTGTCGGCGGCGGCGGATGCAACGCAGTAAACCGCATGGTGGAAGCCGAACTTAAGGGAGTTGACTTTATCGCTGTTAATACAGATAGACAGGCCCTGAACAGATGTCTGGCTCAGACGAAGATTCAGATTGGCGAAAAACTTACGAGAGGACTCGGAGCCGGAGCGAATCCAGAGGTTGGCCAGAAGGCTGCAGAGGAAACACTCGACGAGATTACCGCTCAGCTTGACGGAGCGGATATGGTGTTCATCACAGCCGGCATGGGCGGCGGAACCGGAACGGGAGCTGCACCGATCATTGCCAAGGCTGCGAAGGATATGGGAATACTCACGGTTGGTGTTGTAACCAAACCGTTTACCTTTGAGGGAGCCAAGAGAAGAAGACAGGCAGAACTTGGAATCAACTTCCTCAGAAAATATGTGGATTCACTTGTAATCGTACCGAACGACAAACTTGTTGACAACAGTCAGAGAAACACAACGATGGTACAAGCCTTTGAGATGGCTGACAATGTGCTGAAACAGGGCGTGCAGGGTATCTCAGACTTGATCTCCGATTATGCGCTTATTAATGTTGACTTTGCCGATGTTAAATCCGTAATGACAGACAGAGGCGTTGCACATATGGGCGTGGGACGCGGAACAGGCGAGAACAGGGCACAGGATGCCGTTAAGTTGGCAATCGAAAGCCCGCTTCTTGAAACGACCATCAGCGGGGCGAAGGCAATTCTCCTTTATGTTGCTGGTGGATACGACCTCGGAATGCTTGAAGTAAGCGAAATTGCAAATCTGGTCGAAGAGCAGGCAGACAGAGACTGCATCCTCATCTTCGGAGCGGCAGTGGACGAAGCGATGGAAAACGAAATTGCGATTACCGTTATTGCTACCGGCTTTGCGGAGGGACTCGAATTTCCGGTTAAACATTCCGAACCGGTTGACGGTGCAAGAGAGAATAAAGGCGAGGCAATGACCGGATTGACCGGAGAACCTGCCGGTGACCGTGACATCTTCGGGAAAGTCGAAGGCATCGACGGCAAGGAAGTGACTCTGCAGGACATCCTCAAGAAAGAGGAAGAGGAAAAGGGAACATCCAGATTTGAAATCCCATCATTCCTTTAATAAAAACGAGCCGGTGCAAGCCGGCTTTTGTTAAAACGAAAGGCTGAAACGAAAGACTGCTTATGAGAGAGATAACATCCAAGGACAACAGAATATACAAGACCTGCGAGCAGCTTTCGCTTAAGAAATACAGAGATAAGCTGGGCAGATATCTGATAGAGGGTGAAAACCTGATTGAAGAAGCCTTGAAGACGGGCTGCAGCATCGAGACACTCTTTGCCAGACGCGGTTACAATAAAGTCCCGGCCGAATTGGAAGACAAGGCATTCGTCCTTGACGAGAAGTTGTTCGACCGCTTGGCACAGACGGAGACGAGCCAGGGAGTGCTTGCAATCGTTGCCAAGCCGGAAACGGATGCCGGGGATTTTGCGAGTGCATCTGGGAATTTCGTGGTTCTCGACAGGCTGCAGGATCCGGGAAACATCGGGACAATCCTGAGAACAGCGGACGCGGCGGGATACCGCCTTGCGGTGGTCATGAAAGGCACCGCGGATATTTTTTCACCTAAGGTGGTAAGGGCGGCGACCGGTTCACTCTTTCGAATGCCGGTTGTTTTCATGGACTCCAATTCAGAGCTTGTGGAATTTACCAGGGCAGCCGGCAAGAAACTCGTAGCGACCTGTTTTGATACGGAACGCTGCTATTTCGATGAGGACCTGACAGACAATATTGCACTCGTGATAGGAAACGAGGGGAACGGAATCTGCAAAGAAATCATCGAAAGCTCAGATGTAAAAATAAAAATACCAATGCACGGAAACATTGAATCCCTGAACGCGTCAGTGGCGGCGGGAATCCTGATGTACGAAGCAGTAAGAGGTAAGAAAGGTTAGAAATATGCAGGATACAATTTTAGAAAAGATGGAAGAGAGAAAAGCAAGACTCGAGAAAATTCTTGAAAATTCCAGAGAAAGACTCAAAGCAATCGATACAATCCAGGATGCTGAAGATGTAAGAATCAAGGTTCTCGGCAAGAAGGGCGAACTCACCGAAATGCTTAAATCCATGGGCAAAATGGACCCGGAAGAGAGAAAAGAATTCGGCATGGCGGCAAACCAGGTTCGCAGTGAAATCGAAAAAATGCTGGATGCTTCTTTTGAGCAGTTAAAGAACAAGGCAAAGGAAGCAAAATTCAAGATGGAAAAGATAGACGTTACCGAACCGGGCAAGCTTCAGCACTTGGGAACCAAGCACCCGATTACGATTACGATTGAAGAAATCTCAAAGGTGTTCAAATCCATGGGATTCTCCCTTGCGGAAGGTCCGGAGGTTGAAACCGTATTCAACAACTTCGACGCTTTGAATGCGGGACCGAATCATCCAGCCAGAGACTGGACAGATACTTTCTACATCAACGACGAGGTTCTGCTCAGAACACAGACTTCGCCGGTACAGGTAAGAACATTGCTTAACCAGAAACCGCCAATCCGCGTTTTTGCACCGGGAAGATGCTTCCGCTGTGATACGCCTGACGCAACCCATTCCCCGATGTTCCATCAGGTAGAGGGCCTTGTTGTTGACGAAGGAATCACGATGGCTGACCTTAAGGGAGTGCTTGACAGTTTCGCAAAGCAGATGTTCGGCTCAGAAGTAAGAACCAAATTCAGACCTCACCACTTCCCATTCACGGAACCTTCCGCAGAAATGGATGTTTCCTGCTTCAAGTGCGGCGGCAAGGGCTGCAGAGTATGCAAGGGAAGCGGTTGGATTGAAATCCTCGGATGCGGCATGGTGCATCCGAATGTACTCAAAGTAGGCGGTGTGGATACAGAAAAATATACCGGCTTTGCATTCGGCATGGGCGTTGAGAGAATCGCTATGCTCAAGTACGGCATAGATGACATCAGACTTCTCTATGAAAACGACATGAGATTCATCGAACAGTTCAAGTAGTGCGAAGGAGGTTTAGAAATGATAGTATCTTTAGAATGGTTAAAAGATTATACAGAAGTTAATGTAAGCCCCGAGGAATTCTGCGACCGCATGATCATGTCGGGATCCAACCTGGAAACATTGGAAATGGTCGGAGAGGACATGCACAAGGTTGTAGTGGGCAAAATCGTAAAAATAGACAAGCACCCGGATGCCGACAAGCTTGTGGTATGCCAGCTCGATATCGGGGAAGCAGAACCTGTTCAGATTGTAACGGGAGCGCCGAATGTCTTTGAAGGTGCCTATGTTCCGGTAGCACTTCACGGAAGCAGAATACCGGGTCCGATTCACGGACAGCCAAAGCAGGAAGGCGGCACGGAAATCACCAGAGGCAAGCTCAGAGGAGTGGAATCAAACGGGATGCTTTGTTCCTTCGGCGAACTTGGATTCGAGGATAAGGTTGTGCCGGTAAACCAGAGAGACGGAATCTGGATTCTTGAGAAAGAATACCCGGTGGGAACTGATTTTGCGGAGACGATGGAACTGAAAGATGCGATTATCGATTTCGAAATCACACCGAACCGGCCGGACTGCCTTTCCATGATTGGCATGGCAAGAGAAGCCGCAGCGACATTCGGCACAAAGCTTGAATATCCGGAAACAGTATGCGGGCATGAAGAAGGAAATGCGGCAGACTATATCAGCGTTGATGTAAAGTCACCGCTTTGCAGGAGATATGTTGCAAGAATCGTGAAGGACGTTAAGGTGGAAGACTCTCCTTGGTGGCTGCAGAGAAGATTGATTCATGCAGGAATGAGACCGATCAACAATATTGTTGACATTACGAACTTCGTAATGCTCGAATACGGTCAGCCGATGCATGCTTTTGACATCGAAAGTCTCGCAGGACATAAGATTATCGTTGACACGGCAGCCGAAGGCGAAAAGTTCGTTACGCTTGACGGTAACGAAAGAACGCTGGATGACAGAATGCTGATGATTAACGACGCGGAGAAGCCGGTAGCGGTCGCAGGTGTTATGGGAGGTCTTAACTCCGAAATCACTGCAGATACGAAGACAATCGTAATCGAATCCGCGAACTTCGATGCAAACAGCGTAAGAACGACTTCCAAGAGACTCACGCTCAGAACGGAGGCTTCCGGAAGATACGAAAAGGGAATCGACCCGAACCTCTGCGAAAAGGCTGCTGACAGAGTGTGCAAGCTGATTGAAATGATCGGAGCAGGAACCGTAGTGGGCGGAAGCGTGGATATTTATCCGGAAAAAGCAGAAGCAAAGACCGTTCACGCAAGAGTCTCCAGAATCAACCACGTTCTCGGAATTGAAATCTCCAGAGAGCAGATGGTCGGATATCTGGAAAGCCTCGAAATGAAAGTCGAAGGGGAAGGCGACGATATGTATGTAACGGCGCCGACTGTAAGACAGGATATCGAAATCGAAGAAGACATCGTGGAGGAAGTTGCAAGACTTTACGGATACGATAATCTCCCGGTTACGATTCCAAAAGGAAACAACGAAGCAAGTCAGTCCTATGACAGAGATATCAAAGATATTGCAAGAGATGTAATGTGCGCGATGGGAGCAAACGAAATCCAGACGTATTCGTTTGTAAGCCCTAAGGGTGTGGATAATGTAGGAATTGAAGAGGATTCATGGGAGAGAGATTTTGTGAAAATTCTCAATCCGCTCGGAGAGGACACATCCGTGATGAGAACGATTCTCACACCGCAGATGCTGGAAGTTATGGGTAGAAATTATTCCAGAAACCTGGAAGGCATGAGAGCCTACGAAATCGGCAATACCTTCATGGCAAATCAGCTCGGACTTCCGTTTGAGAGCGATAACATGTCGATTGGTTTATACGGAAAGGACGAAGACTTCTTCACACTGAAAGGCATCGTTGAAGAGCTTCTTTACAAGCTCGGAATCAGAGATCTCGAATTTGTTGCCGAGAGCGAATACGGCGTATATCATCCGGGAAGATGTGCAAGAATTATCGCACGCCATATAGCAGAGCTTGAAAACGGTCCGGCGGAAGAAGAAGTGGAACTGGGCATTATGGGAGAAGTTCACCCGGATGTAGCCGAAAAGTACGGAATCGGTGTAAGAGCATACTGTGCGGAACTTTTCTTCGGAACAATGGTTGAACTTTCGAATACGATAAAACAATACAATCCGCTTCCGAAATATCCGGCAATGACAAGAGATATCGCACTGGTTGTCGATGAAGACATGACAGTCGGCGAAATCGAAAAGGTAATCTGGGGTGCAGGTGCCGAAATTCTGACGGGAATCAAGCTTTTCGATATTTACAGAGGAGCACAAGTAGGACCGGGCAAGAAGAGCGTTGCGTTCACGCTGACATACAGACACGCAGACAAAACTCTCAAGGACGAAGACGTGCAGATTGCACATGCAAAAGTCCTTGATGCATTGAAGAGGGAGCTCAATATCAACCTCAGAGAAATGTAGGCGGAGGAATTAGGATGGAAGACAGAAAAGCCTGCGTCAGAATTTATGGGCAGGATTATACAATCTCCGGAGAAAGAGACGAAAAAACCATCATAAAAATCGCAGCGTATGTTGACGAAAAAATGCGCGAAATTTCGAAATACTTTACGGCAGGACCGCAGGGATCGCTTGCAGTCCTTGCCGCTGTTAATATTGCCGATGAATATTTTGAGGCAAAAACGAAGATTTCCGAGCTTGAGGCCAAGGCCCGCCAGACGGAGAAGGATTCCGAGCATTACATGAAGATGTGGGATGAAGCAAAGAGAAGCTTCATGCAGTACAAGGAAGAGGCGGCAAAGTCCGCTGAGGAGCGTAGGCAGAGCGAGGAAAAATACCGCAAACTGGAAGAAAAATGCAGCGAATTCGAAAATTCCTATTTCGATTTGCAGATGGAAAACGTCCGGCTGAAAAACGAACTCGAGAAATTACAGAGGAATACATGAACAAAAAAGCACTGAAGGTTTTAGAGTACAACAAAATAATTGATATGCTCAAGGCACAGGCTTCCTCGCAGATGGCTAAGGAAAGACTTGCGGCTCTTTTGCCCGAAACGGAAATTCACCGCATCAGAGACGGGCTTGAAGAGACGAGCGAAGCTGTGCAGGTCATAGTCAAGAAAGGAGCACTCCCGCTCGGCGAGATTTATGACATCTCGAATTCTCTGCATTTTGCGAGAAAGGGCGGAACCCTGACGATGCGCCAGCTCCTTCAAGTGCTGTATAATATGAAGGTTACGGGCAATGTAGTGCCTTTTCTGAAAAATGATATTGAGGATATCCCCGTAATCAGAGGAATGTCCGATTTGTTGGTTGTTTTTCGCGAGCTTGCGGACAGGATCGACCGATGCATATTATCCGAAGATGAGATGGCAGACAGCGCTTCCGCCGAATTAAAAAATATTCGTCGAAGCATTGCACGCCAAAACGAGGCAATCAGAAGCAAGCTGAATCATATACTGAATTCATCGGACAACAAATCGCTCCTTCAAGACGCAATCGTTACGATGCGCGACGGACGATATGTAGTTCCGGTCAAGGCTGAGCACAGAGCGAAGGTTCCGGGAATCATTCACGACCAGTCATCGAGCGGAGCCACGCTGTTTGTGGAACCGCAGGCAGTGGTGAATCTCAACAATGAGCTGCGCGAACTGGAACTGGCGGAGAGAGCTGAAATCGAAAGGATTTTGGGAGAACTTTCGTCGGCGGTCGCCGAGCATTTTCACGATTTGCTGAACAATCAGAAAATTTTGATAGAACTAGATGTTATTTTTGCAAAAGGGAAGCTTTCCGCGTGTATGCACGGCGAGGAGCCGCAGATTAATGACGAAGGAATTTTGGACCTGAAACTGGCGCGGCATCCGCTCATTGATGCGAAAAAGGTCGTGCCGATCAATGTCTCAATCGGCAAGGAATACCGCACGCTTGTAATTACGGGGCCGAACACCGGAGGCAAGACGGTTACGCTCAAAACCGTCGGACTTTTGGCGATGATGGTGCAGAGCGGACTGCATATTCCCGCTGCAGCAACTAGCAGCATGCCGATTTACAAGAATATTTTTGCGGACATCGGAGACGAGCAAAGCATTGAACAGAGCTTGAGCACATTTTCTTCGCACATGAAGAATACGGTGTATCTTGTAGGAAAGGCAAGAATGGGAAGCCTTGTCCTGCTCGATGAACTGGGTGCCGGCACAGACCCCACAGAGGGTGCGGCACTTGCAATCTCCATTTTGGAAAGGCTGGCGGCACAAGGTGCACACACGATTGCGACCACGCACTACAATGAGCTTAAGAAATATGCCATCGCAACTCCGGGTGTTGAGAATGCATCCATGGAATTTGATGTCGAGACATTGAGTCCGACTTATCGTCTTTCCATTGGAGTTCCGGGCAAATCGAACGCTTTTGAGATTTCAAGGAAACTCGGGCTGCCTTCGGAAATTATCGATAGGGCAAACGATCTGATTGAAAAAGGTGATCTTGAATTCGAGGATGTGCTTTCGGCGATTGAAGAAGATAAGAAAAAAGCCCGCGAAGAGCGTGACGAGGCGGAAAGACTTGCGTATGAAATAAAAAAACAGCGAGAAGAACTCGATCAAAGGCAGCTTGAACTTGAAAAACGCGAAAGTAAGGCCATAAAGGACGCAAAGGAAGAAGCGAGGGCAATCATAAAAGAGGCAAAACAGACGGCCGCCGAAGTTCAAAAAGAACTTAAAGAACTTTCCAAAATTCAGAGTCTCGGTGAACGAACCGGAAGACTGGAAAAAAGTAAAAAACGCATCAAGGAAAGTGAGAACCGATATGCGGACGGGCTTGAGAAGCAGACCAACGCCAACCCGATTGAGCCGGATGAACTTGCAGTCGGAGACCGCGTTAAGATACTGACCCTCGACCAAAACGGCGAGGTTCTTACACTGCCTGACGACAAGGGCGACCTGACGGTCAAAGTCGGCATCATGAAGATAAATGTGAACCTCGCGGATTTGATGCTCATAAATGACGGAAGCAAGAAGAAGCAAAAAAACCGCGGATATGCGAATATGTATCGCATGAAGGCGCAGACCATATCCATGTCCGTCAATGTTCAGGGACAGAACCTGGAAGAAGCCCTCATGAATGTGGACAAATACATCGACGATGCTTACATGGCAGGCCTTAAAGAAGTTACCGTCATACACGGAAACGGTACGGGAGTCCTCAAAGAAGGGCTGCGGCGAAGCTTCAAGAAACACAAGCTGGTGGCATCGTACCGAAAAGGTGCCTACAATGAAGGCGGAGACGGCGTCACCATTGTTAAATTAAAGGAGTAGAAATGTATATTATAAGCGGGTGTCTTCTGGGGCATAACTGTAAATACAACGGCGGAAACAACCGATGTGAAGCGGTTGTCGAATTCTGCCGGACGCATGAATATATCGTGGTCTGCCCCGAAAGTGCAGGAAACCTACAGGCACCGAGACCACCTGCAGAGAAAGTCGGAAATCGGATTATGAATAAGGAAGGTGAAGATGTAACCGACAAGTTCTTAAAGGGTGCGGAGATATCCTTTAAGGTGTGCATGCAGATGGCGGCACTTAGGAATGAGCCGATTGAAGGTGCAATTCTCAAGGCGAACAGTCCATCCTGCGGATCAGGCAAAATATATGACGGAACATTCAGCGGCAGGCTGGTGGACGGAAACGGAGTTTTCGCCTCCATGCTCAAGGCGCAGGGAATAGAAGTAATAACGGAAAAGGAGACAATAAAATGGTAGATTTTAAGAGTGAAATTGCTAAGTTAATTGCGGAACAGGTAAGTGATCTGGAAGTATCCGAAATCCGCGAAATAATTGAAGTTCCACAGGATTCAAAGATGGGGGACTATGCGTTCCCTTGCTTCAAACTTGCCAAAACACTCCGCAAAGCGCCGCCGCTCATCGCAAAAGGCATCGCAGAGAAAATTGCAGAAAATGGCATGTTTGAAAAGGTAGAACAAGTAAATGCGTACGTAAATATGTTCATTTCCAAGGAAGAACTCGTAAAAGATGTTGTGGAAGATGTCCTTGAAAAAGGTGCTGACTACGGCAAGACCAACGTAGGAGAAGGAAAACCTGTAATCGTGGAATATTCCTCCCCTAACATTGCAAAGCCGTTCCACATCGGTCACATCAGAAGCACGGTGATCGGAAATTCCCTTTACAAGATTTATGATGCAATGGGATACAACGTTACCCGTATCAATCACCTCGGAGACTATGGCACACAGTTCGGCAAAATGATCGTTGCTTACAGACACTGGGGAAACAAACAGGATGTCATCGATGAACCGATTAAAACCCTGCTCAGCTACTACACCAAATTCCATGTTGAGGTTGAAAACCATCCGGAACTTGATGACGAAGCAAGAGCAACTTTTGCGAAGCTGGAACACGGAGAAAAGGAAGAAGTGGAACTTTGGCAGTGGTTCAGAGATGAATCTTTGAAAGAATTCACAAGAGTATACGACATGCTCGGAATCAGCTATGACTCCTATGCGGGCGAGTCTTTCTACTCCGACAAGATGCCGGCAATCGTGGAAGACCTGAAGAAAAAGAATCTTTTGGTAGAATCCAAGGGCGCAATGATCGTTGACCTTGAACCTTACGGTCTCACTCCGGCTCCGATTCTTAAATCGGATGGTTCAACGCTGTATATCACCCGTGACATCGCATGTGCAAAATACAGAAAAGACACTTATGATTTTTATAAGAATATTTATGTCGTTGCTTCCCAGCAGAACCTGCATTTCCAGCAGCTCAAGAAAATTCTTGAACTCATGGGATTTGAATGGGCAAAAGACATCATTCATGTTCCTTTCGGCCTTGTAAGCCTCGAAGAAGGAACTATGTCAACGCGTGAGGGAAGAGTTGTCTTCCTTGAAGATGTACTCAACAGAGCGATTGATGAAACGCGCGACATCATAAAGGAAAAGGGCGTTGCAACGGACAATATCGAAGAAACCGCAAAACAGGTTGGAATCGGTGCGGTTGTATTCAATGAACTTTCCAATAACAGAATCAAGGACTATGTTTTCTCATGGAAAAAGGTTCTTGACTTCAACGGAGAAACAGGTCCTTACGTACAGTACACCTATGCAAGAGCCGCAAGCATACTCAGAAACGCAGGCGAGGAGCTTACGGCAAAGGCTGCTTCCGGAAAGGTTGACCCGAAATATATCACAAGCCCGAGTGCATACGAACTTGCAAAATTAATTTACAAGTTCCCGCAGGTTGTTGTTGAGGCAGGAGAAAAGTATGAACCTTCCATCGTGACAAGACACATTGTTGACCTTGCACAGAGCTTTAACAGATTCTACCACGACGAACACATTCTTGTGGATAACGAAGAAGAAAAGGTTGCAAAACTTGCCCTCGTAATCGCTGCAAAGACTGCAATTAAAAACGGACTGGCACTGCTCGGAATGCAGGCACCGGAAAGAATGTAGCACCACAGGAGAGGAGAACCGATGAGATACGTTGGAGACATTTACAGACCGCCGAGCGAAGCGTACAGCTTGCTCGTGCAGGTCACAATCGGATGTTCACATAACAAATGCACATTTTGCAATATGTTCAAGGCGAAGCAGTTCAAAGTAAGAAAACCGGAGGAAGTACTCGAGGATCTTGCGTGGGCAAGAAAGCAGTACCGCAGAGTTGAGAGAATTTTCCTCTGTGACGGCGATGCGCTTTGCCTTGCAAACCATAAGCTGCTTACGATTCTTGAGTATATCGAAAAGAATTTTCCGGAGTGTGAAAGAGTAACAACCTACGGACGCGCGTCGGACGTTTTGAGAAAGAGCCGGGAAGAGCTTGAAGAACTTCGCAGACACGGTTTGGAAATGGTATATATGGGAGCGGAATCCGGAAGCCAAAAGGTTCTCGACATGGTAAACAAGGGTGAGACCAGAGAGCAGCTCATCGAAAGCGTAAACCGGCTTGAGAACGCAGGAATCAAGGCATCGGTTACCTTTATAAGCGGACTTGCAGGTCCCGAACTTTGGGAAGAGCATGCAATTGAGACAGGAACGATGATCAGCGAAATGAATGCATCCTATGTAAGCCTTCTTACGCTCATGCTTGAGCCGCCGGCGCCTCTGCTGGAAGATTACCGGCAGGGTAAATTTAAGCTTCTCACACCGGAGGAGGTCCTGGCTGAGACATGCCTGATGCTTAAATACGCAAGACCTTCGAAACCGTGCGTATTCCGAAGCAATCATGCATCCAACTATGTATCACTCAGAGGCAGTCTGCCGATGGATAACGAAGCAATGATTGCATCGCTGAAAAGATGCATGGAAGACAAAGGGCTTTTGAAGGACGAGAGATTCAGAATGTTATAGTCTGATGATTTTATGTGCTTTGGTGAAATGAGAGTATTATTAACAACATTAAATTCAAAATATGTACATTCAAATCTTGCGCTCAAGTATCTGTATACCGTCACGGCGGATGAATACAGCGATCTTGACGTAAGAGAATTTACGATCAACAACGATCCGAATTACATCTATACGGAACTTGTAAGAGCAAACTATGATATGGTTTGCTTTTCTTGCTACATTTGGAATATTGAACAGATCAAGGTTTTGGCAGCCGACCTGAAAAAGGCAGTGCCGGATATCAAAATCGTGCTCGGCGGTCCGGAGGTAAGCTTTGGCGGGGCCACATTCATGCAGGAAAATACATGGGCGGATTTTATCCTCTGCGGGGAAGGAGAGTATTCCTTCTACCGTTTCATGGAAGTAATCCGGGATCCCAAGCGGCCGTTCGATACTGTTCCGGGCCTGATTTACAGGCAATCGGGAAAAATCTTCGTCAATGATGTGATTGAACCCCTGGATTTCAATTTGGTTCCTTTTCCGTATTCAATGCTGGACTGCGAAAGCGACCGGGTTGTTTATTACGAGTCTTCCAGAGGCTGCCCGTTCGGCTGCGCGTATTGTCTTTCGTCGACGGAAAAACGCGTGCGCCCGCTTGCTATGGATCGTGTAAAATCAGATCTCGGATATTTTCTGTATAAGCAGGTTATGCAGGTGAAATTTATTGACCGAACGTTCAACTATGACAGAGACAGAGCTTATGAAATATTCAAGTATCTCATAGAAAACGATAACGGAGTGACGAATTTTCACTTTGAGATCTGTGCAGATCTACTGGATGAGGGGACGCTCGGACTCCTTGCGACAGCGCGAAAAGGGCTTTTTCAAATGGAAATCGGCGTGCAGTCCGCAAACCCTGAGACTCTTGCGGCAGTGGGACGCAAAGAAAACGTGTATCCGCTTCTTTTCAACACGGAAAAACTGGTTGCTTTAGGGAACATACACACGCATGTAGACCTCATAGCCGGGCTTCCGCATGAAAGCTACGCACTATTTAAACGCTCGTTTGACAAAGTTTATTCGCTCAAGGCGGATGCCATGCAGCTGGGATTTCTCAAAGTTCTGAAGGGTACGCCTATGGAAGCGCAGGCGGTCAAATACGGGATTGTGGCAAGAGACCGGGCGCCTTACGAGGTGATTGCAACCGATGATATAAGCGCAAAGGAACTTGCACACCTTAAAATGATTGAAAATATGCTGGATATTTTTTATAACCGCGGAGGTTTTTCGAACACCGTCGAATATCTGATTGACGAAATCGGACTCGGAGCATTCGAATTTTATGAAATGCTGGCGGACTATTACTACGAGGCAGGCTTTCAAAACAGAGACCGGAAAAAAGACGATCAATACAGAATTTTGTATGCTTTTGCAAGCTATGCCGCCGCAAAGACAGGCTTGGTAAGGCTTGAAGAAAGAGCGCATGCAAGACTTTTGCGGGATGCCGAACAAAATATGAACCCTGAAAATTTAAAGAGATTTTTAAGAAAAGGTTGGATTATAAAATGATGAATTTAGAGGAAAAAGACAGAATAGGACAGTATTTGAGACCGCGCCTTGGGGAAATTGTTTTTGATGAACTTTCGGATGCCTATCTTGAAAAAGCCGGAATCGCAGACATTCTCACCGGGGTGCCTATTCCGCTGAAAAAGAATGAACTCGGAAGCATTTCCACGCTCACGATTGCCAAGTGCATGGCATTTGTAATCGGCTGCGACCCGGAATTCAAATACAAAGAAAATTATATTGCATATATAACGAGAACTTTTGAAGTGCGTTTTGCGGACGCCCTCATCGCTGAAGGCGTGGAAACGGCGGCATCGAAGCAATCGTATGACTATGCCTGCATTCTGTTCCGTGCGGCAATGCAGATTGAGCCGGACAATGCGAATGCATACTATTGCTACGGCCGTGCATGTAAGGACGCATACGAGGCTGCGGCAGAGACTTTGGAAGCCTCGGAGGAAGCGGAAGAATTTGTCGGCCGCTTTAAAGCGGAAGCTCTTGAAGCGTTTGAGGTTGCAACGCTTAAGAATCCGAAGCTTGCGGACGCATATTATTTCCTGGGTTATGCATACATAAACATGGGGCTGTATGTAAAGGCAAAACTGACATGGGACGAGTACATGAAGCTGACGGAGGATGCCGCAGACAACGACGAAATCAAGGATATCCGCAAGGAGATTGCAGAAAGGCTTGCCACCCTTGAGAAACCGGTTGAGATTGAAAAAGGCTATAACCTCGTTATTTCCGGCCGATACGAAGAAGGAATTGCAGCTCTTTCTCCGTACAAAGAGGGCGAGTTCGCCTCCTGGTGGCCGCTTTGGTTCTATCTGGGGACCGCATACGGCGAGCTTGACGAAGTCAATGAGGCAATCACATGTTTTACGGAGGTTCTGAAATACGCTCCGAGCAACATTGAGAGCATGGAAGAACTGGTCAAGCTTTACGAAAAGGCAGGAAATACGGGGAAGGTCGAAAAATATACGAAGAAAATCGGCCTTGTAAAGGAAAATATCGAAAAGGACAGGATATTATGGAAAGAAGAAAAACAACCGGGAACGAAGCTGAACTAAATGTTCTCGTAGTGGACGGCCAGGGCGGAATGGTAGGAAAACAGATGGTTGAGGCTGTCAGGAAGATGATTCCGGATGCCGCAATCACCGCTGTAGGCACCAACACGCTGGCTACCGCAAGCATGCTCAAAGCAGGTGCGGACAGCGGCGCTACCGGCGAAAATTCCGTTGTAGTTGCGGTTCGCAGTGCGGATATCATCGTCGGTCCGATCGGGATTGTCATAGCCGATTCCCTGCTCGGGGAGATTACACCGAAAATGGCGGAAGCAATCGGAAGCAGTCCCGCAAAAAAAGTCTTGATTCCTGTGAACAAATGTAATAATATAATAGTCGGAGTGGGCAGTAGGTCCACATCTTCCCTGATTGCAGAAGCAATCGAGACGATACGTCAAATTGCGGGAATTGCATAAATCAAAAGAAAGTATTTGATAATTAATTTGTAACCAGAAGGTACATTTTTTCCGGAAGAAAATTCGGATGGAAAAGGTGTATCTTTTATTTTTTGAAAACGGAGGATTTTTATTATGGCAACGAAAAACAGTGAAAAAACGAGAGAAATGGTAATGGCAGCCCTTTGCCTTGCGCTTGCCCTCCTTCTCCCGTTCCTGACAGGACAGATAAAAGAAATCGGAAACATGTTGTGCCCGATGCACATTCCGGTTCTGCTTTGTGCTTTTTTGTGCAGCTGGAAATGGGCTGGCGGTGTGGGTGCGGCGGCACCGCTTCTTCGCTCCTCAATCTGGGGAATGCCGCCGATGGGTCCGATTACATTCTCTATGACATTTGAACTTGCGGCATACGGTCTGATTGCATCGGCAATCTACCGCAGACTCCCGAAAAAAACATGGAGCATTTATGTTTCCCTTATCACCGCAATGGTCGGCGGGCGAATCGTATGGGGCATTGTCTCCATGATTTTATACGGAGCGATGGGCACGTCTTTCACATGGCAGATGTTTGCAGCAGGGGCTTTTATCAATGCCGTGCCGGGAATCATCCTGCAGATTGTAATAATACCCGTTATTGTTCTCGCACTTGAAAAAGCCGGTGTGGTACGCAAATAAGTATCCGGTAAAAAAGTTAGGCAAAATGTGAAAAAATAATTGCAAAAAGTCTTGACAATGCCGACACAATAGAGTATAATTTCTATTGTTGTCGGTAATGGAATATGTGCTGACACGAAGGTGTTCCGAGGTAGCTCAATGGTGGAGCAGGCGGCTGTTAACCGCAAGGTCGAGGGTTCGAGCCCCTCCCTCGGAGCCAATTTTTTTAAAAATGCCCATAGAGGGCGAGAACCCGAGAGGGCAGAAAGCTCCGGTGAAGCTTTCTGCGCGAAGCCGTGCGGAGCACGAGCGAAGCGGATTCAGCTTGCGCAGCAAGCGTGAGCCCCTCCCTCGGAGCCAATTTTTTTCAGCTTTTTCGAGACTTTATAAATTATCTGCCGGAGTGGCGGAATTGGCAGACGCACAGGACTTAAAATCCTGCGATCCTTACCGATCGTACCGGTTCGACCCCGGTCTCCGGCACCAATTTATTTTTTTGCACACACGGAAGTATGCAGGAATAATTTATAAAGACTTGGAATATAATATAATTGATATCGCGGGGTAGAGCAGTTGGTAGCTCGTCGGGCTCATAACCCGGAGGTCGTTGGTTCAAATCCGGCCCCCGCAACCACGCAGACACGCACTCAGGTAATACTGGGTGCTTTTTTTATAGCATAGGGGCCGTGCAGGCCAAATTTACATTAAAACGGCCTTTTGCAGCAAAAAATATAGTCGAATTTTATTTTTGGCACATTTTTTTGGATTTGACTGAATTATGCGGCAGAGGACAAAAATCCTTGATTCCATATTTGGTAGATGCAAAATCCGACATACTACATGTGGTAGCCACAAGAACGCAAGGGGAAGATTAAAATCAAAGAATAAGCCAAAAGGGGAGAATGCATTAAATAAAACACCTTAAAACGGCAAAAAAATGTAAAAATTGAATGAACCCATAAATTACCAATTTTTATATTTACAAATAAAGCATTTTATGGTAAAATATGCAAAGCAAAGGAGGAACTTATGAGCGTAATTGATATGATAAAAACAAGCCTAAAATATGACGAGGACATGCTTCGGAAAATCACAAAATTAAGGGTTAATTCGCAGGAACAGACCTTAACCTTAAAGATTGAAAACGGAAAGAAGTATTATTACATCAAAAAAAGAGGCGAAAGCAAACCGACCTATGTGAAACCGGATAAGATGGGTGAGGTCAACCGAATAAGACGTGCACGCTTCATCGAAGAAAGCAAAGCAGTAATAAATAATAACATTAAACTGCAAAAAGAGTTTATTGATAAGTATGTGCCCACGGATTTTGCGTCGCTCAACGCCAGGCTTCCCAAAGCATACCGATATTATGAAGGGGAAGCTGCTCCGACGCATAAAAAGAATGTCACGCAGTCCCAAAATCCATATAAACGGGAGGAACTGATACATAGAACCTCTTTCGGCCTTTATGTCCGCTCAAAGACGGAGGTTATGATATCAGAGATTTTGGAAACCGCCGGTCTGGAATACTATTACGAACGTCCACTAGAATTGACAGATGAAAAGGGTGATAAGAAAACGATATACCCCGACTTCACGATTGTTTTGGGAAAAGAGTGTATTATGTATTGGGAACACAAAGGCATGTATGGTGATGAAAAATATTTTGAGCATGACCAACGCAAAATGCAATTGTACTACAGGAACGGAATTTATGAACCGAAAAATTTGATTGTAACGATGGACGGACCCGATGGAAGCATCGATATTGAACGTATTAAGATGATCGTATATGGCTTGCTGCTTCCGCTTCGTGCTTCGATGGAAAATGGAGATTGTATAATTAAAAAATTATTTTAACATTTTCACGAAAATTTCACAATTTGCCAAGAAAGCTTTGTGGAAGAAACAAAAGAAATGTGGTAATATAATCTATATCACATTTTAAGGAGGAAATTGTATGCATGAGGTGAAGAAACCGAAGAAAAATTTAGCATATTACTATCTCATAGTCCTAATTGTAATCATGCTGTTCAACGCCTTTGTTTACCCTTATATTATAGAGCAGCAAGTAAAAGAGGTCGACTACGGAACATTCATGTCGATGACCGAAAAAGGAAAAATCGGACAGGTTGAAATACAAAGCAATCAGATTATATTTACAAATAAGGACAATACCAAGATTTATAAAACGGGTTTGATGGATGACCCTGACAGGACGCAGCGGTTGTATGACTCGGGCGCGAAATTCTCAAGTGAAATCGTGCAGCAGATGTCACCGCTTGTAAGCGTGCTTTTGACATGGATTTTGCCGATTTTCCTGTTTGTAGCACTTGGACAGTATATGTCCAAAAAAATGATGGGCAAGAACGGCGGAAACTCCATGATTTTCGGCATGGGAAAATCCAATGCGAAGGTATATATCAAGTCCTCAGACGGAATCAAGTTCTCCGATGTGGCGGGCGAAGACGAAGCCAAGGAAAACCTTACAGAAATCGTAGAGTATCTGCATAATCCGAACAGATATAAGGAAATCGGAGCCTCAATGCCAAAAGGCATTCTGCTTGTGGGTCCTCCGGGAACCGGCAAAACCCTTCTTGCAAAAGCCGTAGCCGGAGAATCCAATGTTCCTTTCTTCTCCATGTCCGGTTCGGAATTTGTGGAGATGTTCGTCGGAATGGGCGCGTCCAAAGTGCGTGACTTATTCAAGCAGGCAAAAGAAAAGGCACCTTGCATCGTTTTTATTGACGAAATCGATGCAATCGGTAAGAAGCGTGACGGTCAGTTCTCGGGCAACGATGAAAGGGAGCAGACCCTGAATCAGCTCCTCACAGAGATGGATGGATTCGAGGGCAACAATGGTGTCATTATTCTTGCGGCAACAAACAGACCTGAATCACTTGACCCGGCACTTACAAGACCGGGCAGATTCGACAGGCGTGTGCCTGTTGAACTTCCTGATTTAAAAGGAAGAGAAGAAATTTTGAAGGTACATGCGAAAAAAGTAAAAACCACCGGAAATATTGACTATCAGAAGGTCGCGAGAATGGCATCAGGTGCTTCCGGTGCGGAACTTGCCAATATCGTAAACGAAGCAGCACTCCGTGCGGTCAGAGACGGACGCGACGCGGTTACACAGGCCGACATGGAAGAAAGCATCGAGGTTGTCATTGCGGGATACCAAAAGAAGAATGCAATCCTGACCGACGACGAAAAGTGGCGGGTTGCATACCATGAGGTCGGACATGCACTCGTTGCGGCAAAACAGACCAATTCCGCCCCGGTGCAGAAGATTACCATTATTCCGCGAACTTCGGGAGCACTGGGATATACCATGCAGGTCGAAGAGGGCAATCACTATCTGATGACCAAAGAAGAACTGGAAAACAAGATTGCAACTCTCACAGGCGGCCGAGCGGCGGAAGAAGTGAAATTCGGCACAGTATCAACAGGTGCTTCCAATGATATTGAGCAGGCAACCAAATTGGCACGTGCGATGATCACGCGGTACGGCATGAGCGACGAGTTTGACATGGTGGCCATGGAAACCGTAACGAATCAGTATCTCGGAGGCGATACCTCACTTGCATGCTCGGCGGAAACCCAGGCAAAGATTGACAAGAAGGTTTCGGATCTTATTCGCACCGAGCACGAAAAGGCAAAGAAAATCCTCAGCGATAATATGGACAAGCTCGAGGAAATTTCAAAATACCTGTATGAAAAAGAAACGATTACAGGCGAAGAGTTTATGAAAATTTTGGGACAGGAGTAGTTGACAAGTTAGCCTCCACTAACTATAATGAATAAAGAATATTTAAGGAGGTAGATACAATGAAACTGGACAAATTAGGATTATTTGCAGGCGGCGTTCTTTTTGGAACCGCAGGACTTAAAATTTTAGGAAGCAAAGATGCGAAGAAGGTTTATACGCAGACGACTGCTGCTGCACTCCGTGCTAAGGAAACTGTTCTTACAACAGTAACAAATATTAAAGAAAATGCGGATGACATTCTGGCAGATGCTAAGGACATCAACAACGAACGCGCAGAAAAAGAAGCGGAAGCTGTAATCGGCAGATTCGAACCTAAGGCAGACGAAGAAGGCGGATGCGATGAAGTGTAAAATCATGCACGAAAGCGTCGGCAGAGTCCGTGTACGCCTGCTCTGCGGCAGAATGACCCTGCAGCAGGCAGACATTTTGGAATATTATCTGAAGGCGCAGCCGGGTGTGAGAGATGTCTCTGTTTATGACCGGACCTGTGACGCTGTAATCAGCTATCGAAGCGGAAGAAGCGAGATTCTTGCGGCTTTATGTGACTTTGACTTTGCTGATGAAGAAGCGCTGAAACTGGTTCCGGAGCATACATCAAGAGCTCTTAACCGCGAATTTCAAGATAAGCTGTTCTACACGATTTGCAGACGCTATTTTTCCAAGTTCCTTTTACCGATGCCGATTCGCACGGCAATGACGCTTTGCCGTTCTGCAAGCTATATTCGGGAGGGTTTGAAAGCACTGAAGAACGGAAAGCTTACGGTTGAGGTTCTGGATGCGGCGGCTATCAGTGTTTCGATGCTTCAGGGCAATTTCAATACAGCAGCTTCAGTTATGTTTATGCTGCGAATCGGCGAAATTCTCGACGAATGGACGCATAAGAAGTCTGTTGCAGATCTTGCCGACGCGATGTCACTAAATGTGGACAGGGTATGGCTGAAAGACGGCGATACAGAGGTTTTGACCCCGATTGAAGAGGTCAAAGCAGGCGATGTTATCTCTGTGCGCATGGGTAATATGATTCCGCTGGATGGCAGGGTTGTTTCAGGAGAAGCGACGGTTAATCAGGCTTCGATTACAGGCGAATCCCTTCCTGTCAGAAAGCAGGAGGGTAGCTATGTTTATGCCGGAACTGCGATTGAAGAGGGACAGTGTCTGATTCGCGTTGAAAAGACGAGCGGAACGGGCAGATATGACCGCATTATGCAGATGATTGAGGAATCGGAAAAACTGAAGTCCGAGACGGAAAATAAAGCCGCGACTCTGGCAGATAAGCTGGTGCCGTATACGCTTGGCGGAACGGTTCTGACCTATCTTCTGACGCGCAACATCACGAAGGCTTTGGCAGTGCTGATGGTTGACTTCTCGTGTGCGCTCAAGCTTTCGATGCCGATAACGGTTCTCTCTGCGATGAGAGAAGCAAGTGAGTATATGATTTCCGTCAAAGGCGGAAAATTTCTTGAAGCAACAGCGAAAGCAGACACTATCGTATTCGACAAGACCGGAACGCTGACCTATGCGACACCGAAGGTTGAGGATATTATCACTTTCGGTGGACATCCGAAGGAAGATATGCTGCGCCTTGCGGCATGTCTGGAAGAGCACTATCCGCACTCAATTGCAAACGCAGTTGTAAATGAAGCGAAGAAACGCGGACTTTCCCATGAGGAATATCATTCCCGCGTAGAATATGTGGTTGCACACGGTATCCGCAGTACGGTGGAAGGAAGGCCGGTCGTTATCGGAAGTGAACATTTCATTTTCGAGGATGAGAGGTGCGTAATTCCGGAAGGAGAGCAGCAGAAGTTTGACGAACTTTCGGGCGAATTCTCACATCTGTATTTGGCGATTTCAGGCGTTCTTGCCGCAGTTATCTGTATTTCCGACCCTCTCAGAGAAGAGGCGAAAGATGCAATCGCAGCACTTCACGCACTTGGCATTAACAAGGTTGTTATGATGACCGGAGACAACCGTCATACAGCGGAGGCTGTGGCAGCGAAGGTCGGAGTAGACGAATTCCATGCGGAAGTTCTGCCGGAAGATAAGGCAGCCTTTATCAGACAGGAACACGAAAAGAGACGCTGCGTGCTGATGATCGGAGATGGCGTCAACGATACACCTGCACTTTCGGAAGCGGATGCGGGTATTGCAATCAATACCGGAGCGGCGATTGCCAAGGAAATTGCGGATATTACAATTTCTTCGGAAGACCTGTTCGAGCTGGTTACGCTTCGCAGACTGAGCATGGCTCTTATGAAGCGAATCCATTCCAATTACCGCTTTATCGTGGGCTTCAATTTGATGCTCATCGGCTGCGGTGTGGCAGGGTTTATGCCGCCGACCACCTCGGCGCTGTTACATAATATGTCGACGCTCGGAATCGGTTTGAAGAGCATGACGAATCTGTTGGAAGAACCGAAGTACAATGGAAAAAACGAATAAGCGAATATTAAGCATTTTAAAAGCCCGGAGCATATCCATCAGACAGCTTCGGGCTTTTCTTTAGTGCACACGGCGGCGCACGTTTCATTAAACTTCATTCATATAATCTTCAGATTCGAGCAAATCAAAGTATTTATCGTGATATTTGCGGTAAAGTTCGTTGAAATCAGCATCCTGACCGCTGTGAAGGTACTTCGTGTAATCATGCTGATTCTGCACCGTCTGCGGTTCCATCAGGGAAAGGGTATTGATGCCGATGTTGGAACACTGGTCGGAAATACGTTCGATATTCACCAAAATATCCAGGAAGGTAATGCCGCCGTGAACCGTGCAGTCGCCGCTGTGGAATCGGTCGATGTGATTCGAACGGAGCTGGGAAACGAGGTCGTCGATGACCTCTTCAATCGGCTCTATTTTTTTTGCGGAAACAACATCAAGTTTTGTAAAAGCCTTATAAGAATAATCCAGCACCTGTGCGACTGCTTCTCCCAACACTGCCAGCTCTTGATGAGCAATCGGTGAGAAAACGATTTCCTTCTCCGTTATTTCGGAAGCCGTTTCGGTGATGTTTGTCGCATAATCACCGATTCGTTCAAATTCCGAGAAACACTGAATATAGTAATTCAGAAGGTTACTGTTTGCACCTTTCGGAACATGCGGGGAAAAATGAATCATATAATTGTCAACTTTGTCCGCCAGCATATCAATATAATCTTCGTTTTTATTGATTTCGTCGATGGCCTCTTTATCATAATGCCGAATGGTTCTGATTGAAACCTTTACTCCGGAAACGGCAAGAGAAGCCATTTTTGAAATGACACCGCTGATGCTGGAAAGTGCAAGCGCCGGAGATGCAAAAAGCTTTTCGTCAAGCTGTTGAATTTCAGCATCAATGTCCTCTTCCGGATATTTATTATCTTTGATAACAAATTTTGCAAGTTTTTCAAACTGCAGAGAAACGGGAAGAAGAACGATTGCAGCAAATAATCGGAACAATGTATGTGCGTTTGCAATGCCGCCGGAGGTGATCCGTGCGTTCCAGATTCCATCAAGTGCGCCGATGCCGTGAAGAATCATAACAGCGGCAATGACTAAAATAGAAGCGGATATATTGAAGAAAATATGAATGAGACCTGTCCGCTTCGCGTCCGCCTTTGAACCGATGGAACAAACGATTGCGGTCGTAATGCAGTCGCCCATATTGACACCTATGATAATCGCATAGACGGAACTGAAGGTCAGGGCACCTGTAACAGACAGTGCCTGCAAAATACCGATGGTTGCGGATGAACTCTGAATGAGGAAGGCAGCCCCCATTCCCACCAGAAATCCAAGAACAGGGACATCCGCCATCTGAATGAAAAGTCTTGCAAAAGTTTCAGATTCTGAAAGTGGTGCAACGGCCGCTGTCATGTTGAGAAGACCGGTAAAAAGAATACCGAATCCCATAGCGACCTTGCCGATGATGTCCGACTTGGTCGAACTTAAAGTCATAATGATAAGAATACCGATAATAGCTGAAACCGGGGCAAGGGTCGAAGGCTTGAAAATATTCAGCCACGAAGCAGCGTCGCCGTCGATGTCGAGAAGCCGGATAATCTGTCCGGTGATCGTCGTTCCGACATTAGCACCGAGGATAATGCCGATGGACTGACGGAGCGTTAAAATTCCCGCGCCTACAAGTCCCGAGGTTAACACGATGGTTGCCGTGGAACTCTGAATAACCGCGGTAACCAAAAGACCGAGCAGAAAACCGATAAGCGGATTGTTTGCCACTTTTTCCATAAATTTTTTGAGCGCACCGGAGGAACCCTGCTGCAGTCCGTCTCCCATTAGGCGCATGCCATATAAGAAAAGAGCAAGTCCGCCAAAGAGAGATATAAAATCAAATACATTCATATGTTCGCCTTCCCAGCCATTTCAGGCTTTATCCCCGCATATTGTGAATTAAATGTTAAATCAAGTTTAAATCCATGTTAAATTTACCCCAATAGTAGTGTACCAAAAAAATGTGGAATATCAAGAAAAGTTTTTATTTTAACAAGCAAAATGTGATATACTTGAAGAAAAGTATTTTGGAAGCGGGAAGAAGAGGAAAGAGAATGTACAGACTTTTTATCATTGAGGACGAAGGAGGAATCGCGCAGGCAATTAAGACGCAGGCATGTGCATGGGGGATGGAAGTAAAAATTTGCGAAGATTTCACAAATGTGCTGAAGGAATTCGCGGAATTTCAGCCGCATATTGTGCTGCTGGATATTACGCTTCCGTTTTTTAACGGTTATCACTGGTGCAGCGAAATTCGCAAAATATCTCAGGTGCCGATTATTTTTATCTCATCGGCGGCAGATAATATGAATATCGTAATGGCAATGAATATGGGGGCGGATGATTTTATACCCAAGCCGTTTGACCAAAGCGTTCTGATGGCGAAGCTTCAGGCATTGCTGCGGAGAGCGTATAACTTTTCACAGGGATCTCCGGTGATTGAACACTGCGGAGCCATTCTCAACACGGGTGATAACACGCTTACATATAAGGAAGAAAAAATTGACTTGACGAAAAACGAATATCGGATTTTACTCAGTCTGATGGAGAATAGAGGAAAAGTTGTGAGCAGAGAAAAATTGATGGAGAGGCTCTGGGAGACGGATTTATTTGTGGACGAAAACACTTTGACGGTGAATGTCAATCGCCTGAGAAAAAAGCTGGATGCGGCAGATCTTGAGGACTTCATTCGCACAAAACACGGAGTAGGGTATATAATCGAATAATGAATTTTTTTAAAAGTTTTCTGAGAGAAAGATTAAAATACATAGGATTTTTGGCGGTTCTGCTGCTTGTTTTCGCAGCGGTGCTGTTGCTGATTGGCATACCTGTGGGAGCGCTCGGCTATCCGGCTTTGCTCTGCCTTTTTCTGGGACTGCTCGGACTTATCGTGGATTTTTTGAGGGCAAAAAGCCGCTGTAAAGAGCGTGGCAATCCGGAAAGTCTTACGCTGTCGATGACGGACAGTCTTCCCGAAGCTTACAGCGAAGAGGGACAGGCTTACCGGCAGGCAGTGCTTGCGCTGAGCCGGGAGTATCGGGACTTTATCGAAAAATCGGATGCAAAATATGAAAATATGATGGAATACTATACTGTCTGGGCACATCAGATTAAGACGCCGATTGCGTCGATGAAGCTTTCCCTTCAAGGACAGGACAGCGAGTTCGCGAGGAAGCTTTCCGCGGATCTTTTGAGGATTGAGCAGTATGTGGATATGGTGCTTGTTTATCTTCGTCTGGATTCGGAATCGACCGACTATGTGTTCCGAAGGTGCAGTACAGACGCGCTGATTAAGCGCACGGTGCGGAAATTTGCTTCGGACTTTATAGAGAGAAAACTCCGGCTGAAATATGATGCGGAGGACACTATGATTGTAACCGATGAAAAATGGCTGGGCTTTGTAATCGGCCAGCTTATTTCCAATGCCTTGAAATACACGAAAGAGGGCGGCATAACGATTTACTTTCGGGAACCGAAGGTTTTGGTGATTGAAGACACGGGAATCGGAATCGCCGCGGAGGATCTGCCGAGAATTTTTGAGAAGGGATATACCGGCTACAACGGCCGCACGGGCGGAAACGCCAGCGGAATCGGGCTGTATCTCTGCAAAAGGATTTGCGAGAATCTGAGAATCGGAATACACGCGGAGTCTGAAGTCGGCAGGGGCACGAAGATGGTTCTGGATTTGAATCAATATGAACTGAAAGACGAATAGTGACATTTTTGTAAGAAGTGGGAGGGGAAGTGTAAGCCAAGGAAATGGATTGCATTTCTCCTTTTTTGTATAATGTACCTGTAATTAAAGAAAAGGGAGGATTTTAATATGAGTATGCTGGAAGTCAGCGGACTGAAAAAAATATATCAGACGCGTTTTGGGGGAAACAAAGTAGAAGCTCTCAAAAATGTGAATTTCACCGTTGAGGAGGGGGAATTCGTGGCAATCATGGGAGAATCGGGTTCAGGTAAAACTACTTTGCTCAATATACTGGCGGCGCTGGATAAGCCGACTGCCGGCAGGGTGATTTTGGAGAAAGAAGATTTATCAAAGATTCGGGAGTCGCAGGTTGCGGCTTTCCGAAGAGATAATTTGGGTTTTGTCTTTCAGGATTTCAACCTGCTCGATACCTTTTCGATTGAGGACAACATCTATCTCCCGCTCGTGCTTCAGGGGAAAAAGTACGAGGAGATGAAGGAAAAACTCACGCCGATTGCAAGGCGTTTGGGATTGAAGGAGATCCTCAGAAAATACCCGTACGAAGTGTCGGGGGGACAAAAACAGCGTGCAGCGGTTGCAAGAGCGATTATAACGGGTCCGAAGATTATTCTGGCGGACGAGCCGACAGGGGCACTGGATTCCAAATCCTCAGATGAACTTTTGGAGCTTTTCAAGGAGATTAATGCCGGCGGACAGACCATTCTCATGGTAACACACTCCGTAAAAGCGGCAAGCTCCGCATCGAGAGTTTTGTTCATCAAGGACGGTGAAGTGTTCCATCAGATTTACAGGGGCGAAGATTCCGAGCAGGAGCTTTACCAGAAAATCTCACAGACGCTTACAATTTTGGCGACGGGCGGTGAGAGAGAATGAAAAGGGGTTTTTACTATAATCTCGCCTATGAGGGGATGAGAAAAAACAAGAAAATGTACATTCCGTATCTTCTGACCTGTATCTGCATGGTGATGATGCTGTACATCATTCAGTATCTGAAGCATTCCGAGGTGATCCAAAACGGCCGCGGCGGAACTACGGTCTGCATGACGATGGGACTTGGGGGATGGGTCATCGGAATTTTCTCGCTGATTTTCCTGTTCTACACGAACTCATTTCTGATGCGGCGGCGCAGCAAGGAATTCGGCTTGTATAACATGCTGGGAATGAGCAAAAAGAACATTGTCCACATTCTTTGCTGGGAGACTTTTATGACTTTTGTCATTTCGGTTGTTGTGGGACTTGTGTGCGGCATTGTATTTTCCAAGCTTGCAGAGCTTCTGATGCTGAAGATTCTGACCGGGCAGGCCTCTTATGGAATTTCCGTTTCAGCGGAGGGCATTTTGGTGACAAGCGCGGCGTTTGCGGCAATCTTTTTCCTGCTTCTGCTTAATTCGATTCGCAGAGTTCATGCGGGGACGACGATTTCGCTGATACGCTCCGAAAATGTAGGGGAAAAGCCTCCAAAGGCAAACTGGATTTTAGGCGTCGGCGGATTCGTGCTTTTGGCGGCGGCATATTATCTGGCGGTTTCCATCACAGACCCGCGGTCGGCAATGATATGGTTTTTCATAGCGGTTATCATGGTTATCGTCGCTACTTACATGATTTTTATTTCCGGCATGGTGCTTCTCTGCAAAATCCTGCAGAAAAACAAGAAGTATTATTACAAAGCCGCACATTTTGTTTCCGTTTCCTCCATGGCCTACCGCATGAAGCGAAACGGCGCAGGCCTTGCATCTATCTGTATTCTGGCAACGATGGTGCTGGTTATGATTTCCTCTACGACAAGTCTTTATTTCGGTACAGAGGATGCTTTGAACACGCGCTATCCGAGAGAAATCAACAATACTTTCTGGATGGAAAGCATGAATGAACTTTCGGATGCGGCGATTAAAGAATACACGCAGATTGTGCGTGACCATGCGAAAGACTGCGGTGCAAGCCCGTCCAATGTCATGAGCTGCCGTTTTCTCAGCGCGAATGCTTCCGTAGAGGATGGCGGCAGGATTATCTGGAAGGATGTGGACGAGAGAGCGACAGATTTTGCGGTATTGGTGCGTCTGGTTCTGCTTCCGCTGGAGGATTACAATAAGCTGGCGGGGACGCAGGAGAGCCTGAAAGATAATGAAGCACTTGTCTGCACGAAACGGACAAGCTATAAGGAAAATACCGTTTCTGTAGAGCAGATGCCGGAATATAAGGTGAAAAAGCAGGTAGCTTTCACGGAACTTGGCACAATTGAGCCGACGGACACTCTTCCGCTGCTTTTGGTGGTTGTGCCGGATCTTGAAAAGGCGGCAGCCGATGTGGACTGGGAGAATGCGAAGGACAGATACGGCAATTCGGAGATGCTGAAAAAGTGGGTGTACAACTTCAACACCGGAGGCATGGACGCCGCGGCGCAAATCAATTTTATGTCTGATTATAACGGAGGACTTTCAACGGCATTTGGAGAAAAAGGCATCATGAGCATCTCACACATGACGGAATCTTTGGAAGGAAACAAGGAAGATTTCTACGGAACTTACGGCGGACTCTTTTTCCTCGCAATCGTTTTGAGCGTTGTATTTATCTTCGCGGCGGTTTTGATTATCTATTACAAGCAGATTTCGGAGGGGTACGAGGATCAGAACAAATTCGCAATCATGCAGAAGGTCGGAATGACAAAGGGAGAAATCCGAAAGAGCATCAACTCACAGGTGCTTACGGTCTTTTTCCTGCCGCTTTTGCTGGCGGGACTGCACATGGCATTTGCATTCCCGATGGTGCAGAGAGTCCTTTCTCTCTTCAGCCTGACGAACGCGCAGCTCTTCATGCTGACTACGGGAATCAGCTTCGCGGTATTCGCGGTGCTGTATGTGATTGTGTACCGGATTACGTCGAAGGCGTATTATAATATTGTGAGTTAGAGCACCGAAAGTGCAACGGGCCGCTGCACTTTTATAAACAAAACTTGAAACAAAGCGAAAAATGTAGTATTATAAAAGGTGTGCGATTATGCGCACCTTATTTTAGTTTCATAGTATGGCACAGATGAAAGTATATATATCGGAGGCATGAGATGCAGTTAACAGACAGAGTGAAAAATTGTAACGGCTGCGCGGCCTGTGTGGTTGCGTGCAAGGAAAGATGCGTAAAAATGAATGAGCGTGAGGACGAAAGCCCAAAATCCATCGCATGTGTTCTCGAAGACGGATGCAACAGATGCAACGCATGCGTGCTTTTCTGCCCGCTGTTTAATCCGGTGGAGCTCCCGGATTTTGAGGAATATTACGAATACAGCGAGGAATATGCAGACCGGGATATGCCAAAGCTCTACCGCAAGACAATGCGTGATGCGAAGGCAGGTCAGCATGTGGAGTTTGTGGGAACCCTCTGCCAGATTGCGGCGCTGAAATCGCTTTCCGGCGACAGAATCCGTCCGAACCTTATCTTAAAACCGCTGTGGTGCAGTGAAGAAAAGCGTGCGGCAGACCCGGCATGTGCAGGATGCATGTTTTACGCGGACAAGTAAAAAAACAGGAGAATTAGGAGAAAATTATGGCATTTGCTAACAACGAAAAATGTGTAAACTGCCCGTATGAGAGCGAAGAATGTCACCTCGAGTGCATTCAGGTCCGCTCCGAGGAGAAAAAGGAAAAGCGTCCAATCCTTGAAATCGTAAAGGATACCGCGGATGTCTTTTCAAAATACGAAATCACAAAAGGTGAACTCGAAAGAACGGAGGAGCTGATTGAAAAGCTTGAAAATCAGGAGATTACGGTCTCCGTCATCGGTCAGTTCAAGCGCGGCAAGAGCACGCTTGTGAACGCAATTTTGGAGGACAAAATCCTTCCGGTCGGCATCGTTCCGGTAACGGCGGTTGTCACGACGATTGAATACGGCGACAAAGCCGCGACCGTGCATTTCGACAACGGCGTGATTAAAGAAATCAGCTTCGACGAAATGTCGTCCTTCATCAACGAACAGGAAAACAACGACAACCATCTGGGCGTTTCAAAAGTCGCCCTTTACTGCCCGTCCCCGTTCTTAAAGAAAGGGCTGACCTTTGTGGACACGCCGGGCGTGGGCTCCGTGCATCAGAAAAATTCCGATGCGGCTTATTCCTATGTGAAGGAGAGCGACGCGGTGATTTTCATGCTTTCCGTGGACAGCCCGATTAACCAGATCGAAATTGACTTCCTAAAGAACGCAAAGGAATATGCGGCGAAGTTCTATTTTGCCGTGAACAAAATCGACTCAATTGACAGATCCGACCTCGAAGAGTATCTCGCATACTGCAGAACGCTGATCTGCAAGCTGATGGGCGTTGACAATATTCAGCTTTTCCCGGTAAGCGCAAGGACATCGGAGGGTGTGCAGGCGCTCAAGGATGCGATTGAGGCAGACTGCCAAACGACAGTGCAGGAAATCATCGAACACTCCGCAAAACTCAAGATGCGGGACATTGCAACGAGTGCGCTTTCGCAGATTGACCTTTACCGCACGGCTCTGAAGATGCCGGCAAGAGAGTTTGACGAAATGTTCAAGGAACTGAACGAATTCTTTGCCGAAATCAAGCAGGAGGCAGCCGAGTTTGCGGAAAGCTTCCGCAGCAATCCTCGGATGCTCGAAGCGCATATGAACGACATCAAGAACCGGCTTTCGGCGAAGGTGTCGGATATGTTCGGAATCGAATACCACTATACGATCAGCAGCGTGGACTTTTTCCGCGGTGGGGAGGTGGCCGAGGACGGATCGCGTGACCTCAGAGGAAGCTTTAAGAAGGCTGTGGATGATGTCTGCGAGGAATTAAACAAAACCCTGAACACGATTTTCATGCACAGGGAAGAGAATACTTATGTGGTAATCCGCAGGGTGAATGACCTGAACCGCCTGGTGCACAAGCTTGTGCGCCTGAGACGAGAACTGGCGGACGAATAGACAATACTTCTACGAATATAAAAATCTCCCGTTATACTTTTTTCGGTGTATACGGGAGTTTTTTGTGAATGTGTCAGTGCCGCGCGTAAACTTGATATACGCCCTAAATCCTCTGCACCTACAGTGCTTCGACCTCTTCGGCAGAAAGACCGGTTGCTTTGATAATCTCAGCTGTATTCATACCAAGAGCCTTAAGGTTTTTCGCAATTTCGCGCTGTTTCTGTGCGGCGCCTGCAGCCTGGCCTTCGTCGTATCCATAGCTCCAACGGATTTTCATTTCTTCTTCTATCGTCATAATCTCTATCACCTCCGCGTCTCGGTTGACTTCCTCGACCTTTTCGTGGATGCGTTTGACGAAATCGTCATTTCCGTCGACTTTAGATAATTTTTTTATGGAAAAGAAAATTGACAAAGCAGAATTGTTTCTAAAAGATACACTGAGCGAGGCGGAAGCAGCAGAAGACTTCGGATTGATTATTGCAGCCTGCAATGAACTCGGTGGACTTTACCGTGTCCTTTCGCGCTATGACGAGGGCATGCCTTTGTATGAAAAGGCACTGGAAAGCCTTAGAAGAATCGGAGCGGTGGACAGCGAAAATTATGCGACGACGCTGATCAATTTTCTCGAATTCTTGCTTTCATAAGTTCTTCGATTAGCTGCTCTTTTGTCATTGAGGCATAATCATCAAAATCATTAGCAGCCTCTCTCGGAGTGATTAACGCGTCCGGATGAATCACTTGTTTTTGTGATTTTCCGGTATTATGCTCGATACCTTGAGATTTGACAGTCCCGATTCATAAATTTTGCGACCAACCTCTAATCGTTCTTCTTTGGTGTACTTCACTGGTAACCTCCTTGCACAAAATCGTGGCATCATACTGTATCGAATAGCTATTCTTAGTGTACAACATCCCTCATTTTCGTGTCCAGTTTTAGTTTACCACTACAGAAATATCAAAATATGACCCAAAAAGAAAATTCAAGTTGAATTATCCGAAGAAAACCGAGAGTTAGACACGAGGAAGTTTTTGTATGAATTTTAAAAATAATAAGAAAAATTAGAAACCACGACAAATTAAAAAAATCCTTAAGACTCTATAATGATTATGCTTTTGAATATCGCAAGAGTGTATAAAATAAGTGGAGAGGATAAGAAAATGAAGAAAAAAGTATTTGGATGGGAGTGCCTGATTTTTATTTTATGCTTTTGTGGGTTTTTCGGAATTCTTATAAGCAGAATGGGAGCAGTAAATATGCTTAACACACTGCTCAATACAGCATATGCGCTTCTTACGGACACAGTTCTTTATATAATGGCGATAGCAGTCATTATGGGCGGTATTGCCGGGCTATTGACGGAATTTGGTGTTGTGGCATTGGTTAATCGATTATTGTCCCCCCTGATGAAACCGCTTTACGGTTTGCCGGGGGCAAGCATAATAGGCATACTAACGACCTATCTTTCAGATAACCCTGCAATTCTGACGCTTGCTGGAGATAATAATTTCAGACGCTATTTCAAAAAATACCAAATTCCGGCACTTACCAATGTAGGAACAGCATTTGGTATGGGTATGATTGTAACAACATATATTATCGGAATACAGAACTCAACCGGGGAGTCCTTCGTATTTGCAGCCTTACTCGGAAACATAGGAGCAGTAGTTGGAAGTATTGTAAGCACACGTTTGATGCTGCTAAAAACCAAGAAAATATATGGGGATGAAAAAGAAAATACACCGGGTGCTGAAAACTTATTGACATTAAACGAAAGAATTACTCACGAAGGCAATATAGGAGAACGTTTTATAAACGCACTGCTTGAAGGTGGAAAAAGTGGGGTGAATATGGGGGTGGCAATAATACCGGGGGTATTGATTATTTGTACAGTAGTTATGATGTTTACAAATGGTTGCAGCGCAGATGGAACTTTTACAGGAGCAGCATATGAAGGTATAGCCCTGATACCTAATATGGCTTCAAAAATTCAGGGGTTGCTGACATTTTTATTCGGATTTTCGTCACCGGAATGCGTCTCAGTTCCTTTAACTGCGTTGGGAGCTGCAGGTGCTGCGATTGGACTGATTCCAACTTTGGTTTCAAAAGGATTGGCAAGCGGCAATGACATTGCTGTATTTACGGCTATGTGCATGTGTTGGAGCGGATATCTGAGTACTCATGTTGCAATGATGGATGGGCTTAAGTGCAGGGAGCTTACAGGACATGCGATTCTTTGCCATACAATTGGAGGTTTGTGTGCAGGCATATCTGCCCATGTTTTATATGTGATGCTTGCATAAAAAAGTTTGTTTATATTTCAATATATCCGTTCAATTCTTAAAATAAATATAATGTAATACTTTCCGTAAAAATATATACTTCAAGAAAAAAATACATTTAAGGAGGTTTTGTATGTATACTTATGAATTGCAAAAAGCAACAGATATCTTAGTAAAAGATGTATGTGCTGTAAAAAAGGGAGAAACCGTAGTTCTTACCGGAGATTCACTTTCCTGTATGCCGGTTATCAATGCGGTAGCATCCAGCGTTTATGCAGCGGGAGGATTGCCGATGATTATTACTTTTCCGGCACCGGACGGAGTTGGACAGGCAGCAGACCCCAAACTTCCAATTGAACCGCTTACTGCTGCAGTATCTAACTGTGATGTTTGGATTGAATTTAATCAAAAATGGCTGCTGTATTCAACGCCGTATCAAAGAGCAATAAGCGAAAATAAAAAACTGAGATATCTGTGTTTGGTAGAATTCACAGAAGATGTTTTAATTCGCACTTTATGCGATATTGATACATCAAAACTCAGAACGTTTATGGAAGCAGTTGCAGTACGTAATCGTGAGGCAAAGGAAATACATATGACAACACCTGCCGGAACAGATGTGACCTTCTTAACAGACCCACAGCATGTTGTGAGTGTGGATGCAGGAGATGCAAGCAAGAGTGGCGTTTATATGATGCTGGGACAATTAAATGTTGTACCGAAATTCGGTAGTGTAAACGGTACAATCGTTTTTGACGGAACTGTAACTCCGCCATTTGGAAAAAGTCCGGCAGAGCCAATCAGACTTACAGTGAAGGACAGTGTCATTGTAAAAATTGAAGGTGGATCGGAGGCTGCAGAATATGAAAAATGGCTGAAGAACTTTAATGATCCGGGAATGTTAAAAATGGCACATGTTGCGTATGGATTTAATCCGGGAGCAAAACTGTCCGGAAATGTTGTTGAAGATGAAAGAGTATGGGGTGCAACCGAATGGGGAATCGGATATGTCAGCCCAACTGTAGGAGGACCGGATGGACAGGCAGCAGTTTCGCATACAGACGGGCTGTGCATGAATTCTTCGGTTTGGCTTGACGGAAATCAGATTATGGATGAAGGAAAAATTATAGATCCGGAATTAGCCAAGCTGTATGAGCACAAATAGGTAATTGTTAGTTGGCGGGAATTGCAGAAGAGTGCAATTCCCGTATTTTAGAGGGAAATCATAAAAAATCTTTTAATTTGTCTGGTTCGTTGATAAACTGAGCAAGCTCGGATAAAAAAAGGTCACCGAAGCCTATTATATCGGAGTTAAGAACTCGTGGGCGAAAAGGACAGTCAAAAACGGATACGCGCTTAACAGTATTCGATAAGCCCAAGTTGCCAGACAGTACAACAGCATCTTTAAAAACGTGTTCCTTTAAAATGGAATCTACAGTGATATACATTATATAAGCGTCCTTCCTTTCAAGATTCATTACGATAAGAAATCAACAACCGAATATAAAACTATTATAAGACCAAAAGATTAACTTTGCAAACCTTAAAATAATAAAACAACCGCTCAATCAGATGATTGTAAAAAAATAAACAACTATCAGATATTTTTAAAAAAAATACAATGAAGAAAGAGATTCTATTATGAGATAATGTGACTGTGCACAAACAGAGTATCAGGATCACAAAAAACAGCGATTTATCGCAAGAGAAAAAGGGGAGAGGACAAGTTATTGCTTTATAACACTGAAAGGAAAAAATCGTCATGGAAAAAAAGAAAAAAATGCAGGTAGAGTCAACAACATTGAATGAAGTACCGGCCGACGAGAGAAAAAGCTGGTGGCAGGTTGCATTTATTGAGATGGGAATTTATATTTGTGTACCTTGTCTTATGCTGGGAGGCATGATGATTAACGGAATGACATTAAAGAACGCAGTCATAGCAGCGTTAGCCGGATATATTCTGGCGGCAGTTATCATGTCCCTCAGCGGAATGATGGGTGCCGACTACGGCAGACCAACTGCTGTCATTGCAAAGTCTTCATTTGGAGGAACCGGTGCACGAGTTGTCATGTCAGTTGTTTTTTCGTTATCGTCATTTGGCTGGTTTGCTGTTCAGAACGCTGTTTGCGGCAAAGCGTTTTCTGCAATGATGAAAGATGGTCTTGGAATTGATTTTCCAATCTGGATTTCGATCATTCTTTGGGGAGTGATTATGCTGGTAACTGCAGTACAAGGGATTGACGGGTTAAAATGGCTGAACAATATAGCAGTACCATTGTTATTTGTCGTCTTCTTCGTAGGAATGATTATGTGTATTAATAAGTTTGGCACCGAAAATCTCAGCAGTGGAATTACCGGAGAATCAATGAGCATATTCGATGGAATGGTACTAACTGCAAGCCTTGTGGCATCAGGTACTGTAATCAGGCCGGATATTTCCAGATATCAAAGGACAAGAGGAGGTGTTTGGTCAGCAACCTTTATAGGAATGGTGCCTGCCGGAGTAGCTTTGATGGCAATCGGTGCAGTCTTAACAAAACTTACCGGAGAATATGATATTACCGTTGTACTCAGTGCTGCTGGCGTGCCTGCTTTAGGCTTAATTGGACTTATTCTTGCAACTTGGACAACAAATACTTCTAATGCATACTGTGCAGGCCTTTCAATTGTAATGATGTTAAACTTGAAAGAAGACAAACGAGCAATCGCAACTTTAGTGGCAGGTGTAATTGGAACGGTTATAGCGTTAACGCCACTTGTTAATTCACTGGAAGCGTTTGTGACACTTTTAGGAACTACTTACTTCCCAATTTCAGGTGTTATGCTTGCGGACTATTGGATTGTAAGAAAAGGTTCCCCGTCAAATTTCTCGTATGAAAGAGGATTTAATATAGCCGGCTTTATAGCGTGGATTTTAGGAGTTATCGTCAGTGAATTGGCACCTTTGGGATTGTTCGTAGGTTTTATAACCGCAGGAATTATTTATGTAATTTTATGCAAAATTATACCATCGAGAAATGTAATTACAGGTCTTGGACCTGTGAGAGAATAGCTTCAATGAATGAAGTAAATATGCCTCACTTTTTTAAGTGTAAAAGGGCTGCCGCATTAACGGAAAAACCGTTAGGGCGCAGTCCTTTTCTGTGGGTTCATCTTATGAAATAAGATTTTGAACTTTCTTGTCTAAAAAAACATAATGTCGTAAATCGGCATGTAAGTGATTTTACCTTTGTGGGTAATTTCTCTTTCATTTGAAAGCACAACGGCTTTCTTAATCTGGTATTCCTCGTTTTGAACGAGAGCATTCAGAGCACTATGGACGGTATAATCCTTGCCGGATTTGACCTCAATCGGTACGACGGAAAGACTGTCGTAATCGTCAATCAAATAATCCACCTCACCCTTGCTGCGGTTATCATAGTAAAACAGTTTATGACCGTGAGCAATCAATTCCGAAGCAACGGCCGTTTCGTAGACGGATCCAAGATTGATGCTCCTTTGGTTATCTAAAATCGCACGGATATTGCTGCCGTACAAAATGCCCGAAAGAATTCCGACATCGTTGAGGTAAAGCTTCAGTAAATTCTTCCCGGAAGACTCAATCAGTGGAAATTTCGGATTGGAAATTGCCTGCACATTCAGAGCAATGCCTGCGCTGATTAAATAATCAAAGGCATCTGCATAATCAGCAAATGTCTTTCCTTTTTTCTCTTCAATACTCTGCACCACGATGCGTTTTTTCTTGTTTTCCATATTGGATGGTATTAAATCATAAATTCTGCGGATTTTGAGTTTGTTATTACGGTCGTATTTGGAAGCGTCGTCGGCATAATATTCGTGAATTTCACTCTGTATTTCACGCACCGTTTGAATGTTGTGCTCACTCAGATAAGCATTTACCGCATCCGGAAGCCCTCCGACAAGCAGATATTTGCGGAATAAATCCATCATCTTATTATGCGTGGCTTCATCAAGAGATTCCTCACGCTCAAATTTTTCACGCATGATCGAAATGGCAAATCCGTTCATTCCGTTTGCATACAAAAATTCCTCAAAGTCAAGAGGGAACATACGAACCTTGCGGATACTTCCCATCGGAATGGAGCTTGTCTTTGAAAGTGTTACACCTAAAAGAGAGCCGCTTGCAATGAATGTAAATTTCCCGTCCTGTGCTAAAAACTTTAAAAGCGTCAAAAGGTGTGGATACGCCTGAATCTCATCGATAAAAATCAGAGTGTTCGCTTTCTCCTGCATTTTATCTCCGGCGAGCATGCTGATTTGAAGATAAAAATCTTCAACGGTTCGGACTTCCGCAAAGAGGCGGTCACTGAGCATATCTTCAATCATATTGATTTCAATAAAATTTTCAAAAAGCTTTTTCCCGACATGGCGGACAATATATGTTTTGCCGACCTGCCGGGCACCGTCAATCAGTAAAATTTTACTCGTGTCGCTTTTCAAGTGTTCCTCAATCAAAGATGAAATTTTTCGATATAACATGATTCTATCTCCCACTCATAACTTTTCAATATAATTTTACATGAAAAATTATGACTTTTCAATATATTTTATCGACTATTTTTCTGACTTTTCAAATAATTTCGCCCGAAACTCCGACCTTGAGAATAGTCGGAAGCGCGCAGATGAACGCACGGGCGTATTGGCTGAGGGATTCATTATCGATTTCCCGCTTGGTTTTAAACATGTTCACAAGCATTCCGGCGATGGCTTCGGTGAAAAAATCACACACGAAGTCACGGAATCCGTCGTCAATGTGAATTTCGTTCTGTTCTTCGCAGTCCATGATAATGCGGCGCACGATGGAAGTGAAATCCTGATAGAAAAAGCGCTTCAGCTCGTCACGGCCGATGCTGTCATAAGCGCAGTTTAAGATGTGCGCATTTGCCTGTACATAGCGGATTGTAAAGTTAAGCACCTCTTCATAGTCGTTCAGAAAATCAAAAGCCTTAACGATTTCAATCGCTTCCTGCTCGAGCGTCCATTTTAGCAGAGCGTAAATATCCTCAAAATGATAATAAAAGGTTTTTCTGTTTACATTGCAGTCGGCGATGATTTCGCTGACTGTAATTTTTTTCAGCGGCTTTTTCGCCATAAATTTCTTCAGTGATGCAGAAAGCGCAGATTTTGTCTGCAGACTGGCTTCTTCGTGCGTCATTTTTGCTCCCCCATATAATAATAGTTTTTTTCATTTCTTACACAAATATTATACAAATGACCGGTAAAAATAGCAAGACAAACAGGATTAAAATCAAAATTTATTCCACAAATCATAGGCATTTGTCCGTATTTACACAACTGTGTGGAAGTTGACCATGGAATTGACGCAAAAGCCGGAGTATACTGAGACATCATTGGAGGGAAAATATGAGAAAATTCTATACCGGGGTTGTAAATCACAGAAAACTGATTTTATGCCTTTTTGCAATTTTATTTATCGTGTGCTTCTGTGCACGAAATTTTATTTCAGTCAATTACGACATGAACGACTATCTGCCTGAGGAAAGTGCATCCACCGTCGCACTCAATAAGATGAATGAAGAATATGATGGCGGAATTCCAAATGCGAGAGTCATGGTTAAAGATGTTACGATTCCCGAAGCCCTTGGCTACAAGGAAAAACTGAAGGCAGTGGATGGCGTAACCGATGTCGTATGGCTCGATGACAGCAAAGACCTTTCTAAGCCGACCGAATTCATGGATGCAGACACATTGGAAACTTACTATAAATACAGCACTGCGCTGTATTCGGTCACGATTGATGAAGATAAGCGTATTGAGGCGTGCGATGCGATTCGCGAAATCATCGGAGATGAAAATGCGATGTCGGGAAGTGCAGTTTCGACTGCAGTAGCGACAACCTCGACGGTAACGGAAATTCCGATTATTGCAGCCTTCGGCGTTGCGTTCGTATTTTTCGTGCTGCTTCTTACGACTACATCGTGGGCGGAACCCGTAATCGTTTTAATCGGACTCGGCGTTGCGATTGTCATCAATGCGGGCAGCAACCTCATTTTCGGCGAAATTTCGTTCGTAACGAATGCTGCGGGAAGCATTTTGCAGCTTGCAGTATCGCTGGACTATTCCGTATTCCTGCTTCACCGCTTCACGGAATGCAGGAGGGAAGAGGAAGATGTAGAGAACGCGATGGTCGAAGCACTTTGCGGCTCGACGACTTCGATTCTTTCCAGCGGTCTGACGACGGTAATCGGCTTCTTAGCCCTTTGCATGATGCGTTTTCGTATCGGACCGGACCTTGGACTGTCGCTTGCGAAAGGAATTGCAATCAGCCTGCTTACTGTATTTCTGTTCATGCCGGCTTTCATTCTGGCTACATATAAGTTCGTTGACAAAACACAGCATCGCTCGTTCATGCCATCATTTCATAAATTCGGAAAATTTGTATGCCGGACGATGCTGCCATGTGTGATAATCCTTGCGATTATGACGGTGCCGAGCTATCTTGCTTCGACGCAAAACAGCTTTTACTACGGTGCATCGCACATTTTCGGAGCTGAGACGCAGCTCGGAAGCGATGTACAGCGGATTGAAGAGGTATTCGGAAAGAATGATACCTATGTGCTGATGGTTCCAAAAGATGACCGTCAAAGACAAAAAGACCTTTCGGACGCGCTCCATGAATTTCCGCAGGTGAAGGATATCGTTTCCTATGTCGATACGGTCGGTGCAGCGATTCCACAGGAATATCTGGACAGCGATACACTTTCCAAGCTGGACAGTGATGAGCATACCAGAATGGTAATCAGCGTGAAAGCAGATTATGAAGGGAAAAAAACTTTTAAATTGATTGAAAGCATCCGAAAAACCGCTGAAGAGTATTATCCGGGGCAGTGGTATCTGGCAGGTGAAGGCGTATCGACCATAGACCTGCGCGATACGGTAACCTCCGACATGGAAAAAGTCAATTTAATCGCCATCGGCGCGGTTTTCGTCGTGCTTCTTGCAGCGATGAAATCCATATCGCTTCCGGTTATACTGGTGCTGGGGATTGAGGCCGCAATTTGGATAAACCTTGCAATTCCTTACTTTACAGGCAGCTCAATTTTCTATATCGCATACCTGATTATCAGTTCGATTCAGCTCGGCGCGACAGTGGACTATGCAATTTTATTTACCGACCGCTACAGAGAGTACAGAGAGACGATGGGACGAAAGGAAAGTGTGATAAAAGTCTTTGAAAGCTGCACGGTTTCGGTGATGACAAGCGCAAGTGTTTTGACGGTTGTAGGATTTTTGATGGGAAAAGTATCCACGCATGGACTCTTAGCGCAGCTCGGAATGTTTCTGGGCAAAGGAACGCTCTGCTCCCTGGCTGTCGTCCTGTTCGTTCTGCCAGGGCTTTTATACCTGTTCGACGGTCTGATTCAGAGGACTACGAAGGGAATTCATTTCAAAAAAGAAGAAACGGAGGTTTTGTCATGAAAGATAGAAAGAAAATAATGAAAGGAATGCTTTCATCGCTGCTGATAGTTTCACTGGTTCTTACGGCTGCAGCAGGAAGCGCGCCGGCTTATGCGCAGTCAAGGGTTTCCTCGAAGGAAGAGGTCATCTACGCGTCGGCGGATGCAAACGGAAAAATCAAAGAGCTGAACGCAGTAAACATTTTCGATGGCGGCAAAATTACGGATTACGGCAATTATTCGCAGGTAAAAATGCTGGTAAGCGAGGACGAAATAAACAAATCCGGAAATAAGATTAAAATTAACGCGGGCGATAAGAGAGTTTATTATCAGGGAACGATGAAAACCAGGCAAATTCCGTGGAAGATTTCGATTCGCTATTATCTGGACGGAAAAGAGTACAGCCCGAAGAAGCTCGCAGGCAAAAGCGGGCACTTGACGATTCACTTCTCCGTGACGAAAAACAGCGCATGCAGCGGGGATTTCTATGAAAACTACGCACTGCAGGCGGCATTCACGCTCGACACCGAAAAATGCACAAATATCAAGGCAAAAGATGCGACGATTGCAAATATCGGAGAAAACAAGCAGCTGAGCTATATCGTTTTGCCGGGAAAGGGCATTGACACCTATATTACCGCCGATGTTGAAAACTTCGAAATGGACGCGGTTTCCATCAACGGGCTGAAGCTGAATTTAGATATTGAAGTTGACTATACGGAAATTGACAAAAAGGCCGACGATGCAAAAGATGCGGTAAAGGAACTTGACGACGGAACCGGAGATGTGAAAGACGGTACGGAAAAAATTGACGATGCGGCGCAGGAACTGAAAGAAAAAATCGCGGAGCTATATGACGGAACGGGGAAGCTCAATGATGGAGCGACGGAACTTTCCGACGGGCTGAAGGAAATCACGGATAAAAATCTGGAACTGACGGACGGCGCATATAAGGCTTTTGAAGGAATCTGCACGGCTTCGGAGACAATTCTGAATGAAAAGCTGACGGAAAACGGCATGAGCAAAATCACGCTTACACCATATAACTACCCAAGTGTGCTGGAGGATCTTCTGGATGATTTGGACGGCTCGAAAGTCTACCGCACTGCTTATGACGAAGCGTATTACCAGGTTTCGAAAAAGGTAGAAACACAACAGGATGCACTGTACTATCAGGCGGCGCTGCAGGCAGTCAAAGCGCAGCTTTTGCAAAACGGAATGGACGAAGAAACTGCAGATGCCTATTTACAGACAGAAGAGGGGCAGGCGCTTGTTGCAAACGCCGCTGCCGGCATGTCGGACGAACAGAAAGCGCAAATCAAAGACGCTTATATAGACCAAATGATGCGCAGCTCAGATGTAACCTCACAGATTAACGAGGCGGTCAGAAAAGCCGAAGAAGCGGCGGATCAGGTTGAAGATTTAAGAACGCAGCTGGATGACTACCGGACATTTTATGACGGTCTCTGTGACTATACCGACGCGGTTACCGAAGCGAAGGACGGCTCTGACGAGCTTTCGGAAAATATGCAGAGATTAGATGAAAATACAGGGCTTCTGAACGACGCAGTCATCGAGTTTCGGGATAAGATAAGCGAGCTTTTGGACGGCGTTTCGGAGCTGAAGGACGGAACAAAAAAATTTCTCAAGGAAATTTCCAAGTTGAAAGGGGAAGTTCACGACATCGTTTCCGACATGATCGATGAGCTGAAGGGAAAGGGAATGCTTCGTTCCTTCGTTTCAGAGAAGAACACGGAAATTGAGTCGGTACAGTTCGTCATCAAGACAGATGCGATTTCAGTAAACGATGCGCCGCAGGAAGAAGAAACCGTTCAGGAGACTTTGACTTTCTGGCAGAAACTTTTGCGCCTGTTCGGGATGTATTAAATGAAAATGCATGAATGTCGTATTTTTGATACCACAAATTGTTGCAAAGATAAAACATTTGTAGATGATTTGCAACAAGAGGATGTTCAAATAGCTTTTTTTCAAGGCGATGCATTTGGCATATTTATTGCAAATCTAGTTTGAATAAATATGCAATAATTTTTCTTTCATAATGAAGGAAAGGTCAGGAGGAAAAAATGGCTAGAAAAACGATAATTACAGCGGCGGTAACAGGAGCATGGCCCAAAAAGGAAAATAATCCCAATGTTCCGATGACACCTGCAGAGATATGCGAAGATGTTTATGAATGCTGGAGAGCCGGGGCAGCAATCGCACATCTGCACATGAGAGACGATGACGGTAATGGGACGATGGATCATAATAAGTTTCGAGAGACAGTTTCACTTATAAAAAAGAATCATCCGGACTGCGATATTATTTTAAATCTTACGACTTCGGGTGACATATACGCTACAGATGAGACAAGAGTCGAGCATATAAAGGGATTAAAGCCAGAAATGGCATCATACGACTGCGGCTCGATGAATTGGCTTAATACGGCTCTTTTTATCAACTCACCTAAGTTTTTGGAGATGTGCGGAAATTTATTTCAAGAATGCAATGTTAAGCCTGAAATAGAAGCTTTCGACCCTGGAATGATAGCCAATGCGGCATATTATTTAAAAAAAGGTGTGCTTAAGGCACCTCTTCATTTTCAATTTTGCATGGGGTGCGCAAATGGGATACCGGGAAGCGTAAAAAACCTTCTGTTTATGAAAGAAACTATGGAAGAACTTTGCCCAGGCTCTACGTGGTCATCTTTTGGTGTTGGACATTCTGCAATGGAGGTTATGTATGCGGCAATAGCACTTGGGGGACATATTCGCGTTGGAATGGAGGACAATGTCATGTATGCAAAGGGGGTTTTGGCTGAAAGTAACGCACAATTTGTGGAAAGAGCTGCACGTGCTATTCGTGAATATGGAAATGAAGTTGCAACACCGGAGGAAGCCAGAGAAATATTGGGGCTAAAATAAGATATTATGACCTGGGGAATCAGTTTAATGTATTATCATTGTCCGCAATGTGGACTGAAATTTAAATATCCGTTAGATTTGATGACATTGTTCGGTGAAAATTTCGGATTGTGCCCAATTTGCAGAGCTATGGGGATATATGAGTGTGACGGACCGAGGAAAACGGATGATGCGGATTATATTGAAGTGGAAGAATAATAGCATATATTTCAAATAAGACACATTGAATTTACTTTGCCTTCCAAGCATCGTTGTAGTATAATGGCTTTGTGAAAGTACTGTTCTTTAATTTACGAAAGAGAGAGGTCGTGAATATGAAACAAATAAGCAATGTCAGCAATTCAATTCTTAAAGCTTTCGTTGAAAACTCGCAAGAGTCCGTATTTATTACTGATGGAGACGGAAGACTTCTTTTGGTAAATTCTGTTGCTGAGAAATTACTCTCTGTGCCGTATGAAAAGATGAAGGGAAGAACGGTAGAGGAACTTATTCGCATGGGATATTGGCAAAATTCATCTGTAATAGAGGCAATCAGAACCAAGAAACCATCTTCAGCGGTTGTTTATCCTAAAAATGGGAAGAAACTTATTTCGAGGACAACTCCTATTTTCAGTCAAGAAGGAGAATTGATTTTAACAATAACAAACAGCACAAGTGAGGATTCCATTAAGGATCTTATGCTACAGTTGGACAAAGAAAAAAATAAAATCAAAGGGTACAAAACTGAAATCGAGTACCTTAAGAACTATAAAGATGCCGAAGTTGTGGCGAACAGTGCTTCCATGAAGAATATACTTGAAAAAGTAAACATTGTAGCACCTACGGAAAGTACTGTTGTATTGTACGGTGAATCAGGAACAGGAAAAGATGTTATTGCAAATGTAATTCACAGAAAGAGCAGTCGTAGCGAAAATGTTTTTTTAAGCATCAATTGTGCAGCAGTCCCGGATAATCTTATAGAATCCGAAATGTTCGGGTATGAAAAGGGAGCATTTACTGGGGCAGATGCAAAAGGGAAGATAGGTATTTTTGAAGCGGCTGAAAGCGGAACTGTTTTTTTGGATGAAATCGGGGAAATTTCGCTTGCATTTCAATCCAAACTTTTGCGAGTACTTGAAAATGATGAAATTCGAAAGGTCGGAGGTACACGCAACATTCCCGTTAACGTGAGGATCATATGTGCAACAAGTAAAAACCTCAAAGAGATGGTAGAGAAAGGTCTGTTTCGCGAAGATTTATATTATAGGCTGAATGTTTTTCCTATTGAACTAACGAAACTTTCAGAACGTAAGGAAGATATAATTCCATTGGCTGAGAATTTTTTGCAGAAACTGAATACGAAATATCAGACACATAAGACAATGGGAGAACGTTTCAAAAACGATTTGATGACATACCCTTGGCCGGGAAACATAAGGGAATTAAGAAATATTGTTGAAAGAGCATACTTGATTTCAGGGGGAATGACATTAGACTATTGTTTTTATAAAGACGATTTCGGCGTGACGGAAAACAAAGGAAAAGTGTTCAATGAGAAACAGAATATAGAGATTAACTGTACTCTGAAGGAGTATGTCAAAGACGCGGAAAAGATGTATATTAATATGGCTCTTGAAAAGACAGATGGAAATGTAGTAAAAGCCGCCAAGCTTTTAGGCATACATAGATCTGCCATATACAGAAAACTTAATGAATAACGTGTAGCGATTATACGGCATCCCGATGTTGCAATGAAGATACAGTGTTCTTCAAACGCAACACCTGAGATGCTGTTTTCGTACAAGAACAGGCGAAAAGCATTGGCATAGAAATTGCAAATTAAGAAGGCGTAAATATTTTATGTAAAGCGAAGTAAAGTAAAGTAAAGTTGTCAATCGTATGGGAGAAGTAAACTTATATGAAAAGAGAAGAAGACGAAAAATTAATTTTGCTGGAAATCCATCGGATGGCGATACATAACGGTCCGGGTATCAGAACAACTGTTCATTTTAAAGGATGTCCGTTAAAATGCATATGGTGTTCAACACCCGAATCACAAAAAACTGCTGTTCAACTGGCGTCAAGACCTGAAAACTGTATAGGTTGCAGAGCGTGCTTTTCTGCTTGTAAATACTGTGCAATTGATTTTGATAAGACAGGCAGAGCAACTGTAAAACGCAAAGCTTGTATTGAATGTATGGAATGCACGGATGTATGTTATTCAGAAGCACTTACGCCTCTTGGAAAATATGTGAGTGCAGAGGAATTGTATCGCGAAATAGTCAAAGACAAGGTATTTTACGCCAAATCTAAAGGCGGTGTAACCTTTTCTGGAGGTGAGCCTTTGATGCATGTGAATCAAGAATATTTAAAATTGCTTACAATGTTAAAGGAAGAAAATATAAGCATTGGTTTTGACACCTGCGGATATGTACTATCGGAAAATCTTAAAAAAGTAATGGAATATACAGATTTTTTCCTTTGGGATTTGAAACAGATGGATGCTGACAGTCATCAAAAAATCACGGGTGTTGATAATGCACTGATTCTAAAAAATTTGCAATATGCAGCAAAACACAAAAAAATATATATTAGGTACCCACTTATTACCGGTTATACGGATGACATAGGTAATCAACAGCAAATGGCTGACTTTCTGCTCAAGCTAAATCCTATACCGGAACTGCATATTATGCCCATGCATCATATGGGGACATCTAGGTATCAGTATTTAGGGCGAAATGATGCGATTGAGAACATTCCTTTGCAAGAAAATGACGATTTGGAAAGAGTTAAAAATTTTTTCAATGAACGGGGAATAGCAGCTAAAATTGTAGGTTAATTTCATTTAGGCAACTTTTTAAAGGAGGCAAACATGGAAAAAATTTGTAAGAATATTAACGAAGTAGGCAGTTGGGGAAGACTGTTTGAAAGAACTTGTTCGGAACGCGTAAAAAACGGAATTCAGAGAGTGCTGACTTCCAAACATGGTTTTTGTTTGGAACGCGCATATGCAGAAATGAAGGCATATAAAAAATACCCTGATGTTTCAAGAGTTCTTTTGCGTGCACGCATGTTTGAAACATATTTAGCCGATAAAAGTATAAAAATTCGCCCCGATGAAATTCTTGTGGGAGATTTCACAAGCGAGGTAGGCTATGCGCCTTTTTTTGGCGAATATTACTATGAATTTGTTAAAAATGAACTGGATGATCCTGTTAAGGATTTCGAAGTAAGAGGATTTGATGTTTTCCATATTGATGAAAAAACAAGAAAAGAGCTCAGAGAAGTTATTTTACCGTTTTATGCGGATAAATGCTTCCAACATAAAATTCTTGATGAACTTATGGACCCTGTCGTGAAAGAGAAAGGAGTTCCTATGGCATCAAAAACTCCGACTTCACCGGCGTGTGCTCAGCTTATGATTCAAACGGATATAGGACATACAGTACTTAATTATCCGAAAGTAATGGAAAAAGGATTTAACGGCATCAAGAAAGAGATTCTGGCTGAAAAGCTGAAACTGGAAGAAGCATACAATACTGCGGACCGTCAAAAGCGACTTGACTTCTATGACGCAATGTTGATTTGTCTTGATGCTGGAATCGCATATTCGAACCGCTACTCAAAACTTGCTGCTGATATGGCAAAGGCCGAAACAGACCCTGTGAGAAAGGCGGAGCTTGAGGAAATTTCAAAGGTCTGCGCAAAAGTTCCTGCTAATCCGGCAACGGATTTTAGAGAAGCGATGCAAGCTATGGTAATGATTCATGTTCTTGAATATTGTGAGGTTATCAATGTTTCGCAAGGCTTTGCACGTGTGGATCAATATCTGTATCCATATTATGTGAAATCTGTATATGAAGATAAAACATTAACAAGAGAACAAGCTACGGAGCTTATCGAACTTTGGGAGATAAAACTTAACGAAATTGTTCAGATATATAACTATGATAATGCACAGACGCAGATGGGATTTACACTTTCCTTGCAAGCAACGTTGGGAGGACAGACAAGAGACGGAAAAGATGCAGTTAATGAACTTTCATTTGTATTCCTTGATGCTGAAGAACAGGTGGGATTAAAAGAGCCAGATTTCGGATGCAGAATTTTTGATGACACAGATCCGAAATTCATCAGAAGAGTCGGTGAGGTTATAAAGCTTGGACGCGGGAAGCCAAAATTCTTCTTTGATAATGTAATGCTCGATTGCATGAACACAGGATACCCTGATATGCCGATTGAAGACCTTAGAGAGTACATATCTACTGGATGTACCGAAAGCTTCATCCCATTTGTAACAATGTGTGACTCGTTCTGCGCAATTATGAATGTGCCAAAGATTGTAGAACTTACAATCCACAATGGCAGAGATGCTATTACAGGCGAATTTATCGGGTTGGAGACAGGCAACGTGAGAACATTTAAATCAATAGGGCAATTTAAGACTGCATACCAAAAGCAACTCAAATATTGGCTTGAATATGCATGCAGATCGATTAAGGTTCAAATGGATGCACAGGACGATTTTTCGTTCAGCCCGTATTCATCGGCCCTTTTGGAAGGTCCAATTGAAAAAGGACGAGATATTTGTGAAGGAGGCTGCTGGTATACAACTTTCGCAATTTGGTTCGCGGGGATCGCTCAGGCAGCAGATGCAATAACATCTATTGATACTCTTATTTTCAAGGAGAAAAAATGCACGTGGGACACACTCGTAGATGCGTTGCTTAAGGATTGGGAAGGCCATGAAGCTCTTAGGGCTTATGACATCAACCGAGTGCCGAAATATGGAAACGACGATGATTATGCAGATGCAAATGCAGCATTTATCATGGATTCATGGTGTGATGCTATCGCAGAAATGAATACGCACAAGGAACTTATTCCTGAACAAGGCGGTGAATATGTATGCTCCTCAATCGTAGCAACAAGTCCGACGGGTCTCGGCCTCAACGTTGGAGCCCTTCCGGGAGGCAGGAAGTCATATATGCCACTTTCAGACACAAGCTCGCCGGAACACGGAATGGATAAACTTGGACCGTCGGCAGTTGTACGTTCAAACGGAAAACTGCCGATTGCAAGAAACAGCATTGGAAACTGCCTAAACCAGAGACTTTCTCCACAGCTTTTGGCTACGGAGGAAGATATGGACAGGTTTGTAAGCTTTGTTCAGTCACTTGGATATTTGGGACTTGCGGAAATTCAGTTCAATGTTATCTCAAGTGAATTACTCAAAAAGGCAATGAAAGATCCGGATTCATACAGAGATATCCTTGTTCGTACAGCAAGCTATAGTGCATATTTTGTTGATATGAATGAAAGATGCCAGCTTGATATTATCGATAGAACGGAACAAACAAAGTGGTAAAGATACACAAGGGCATTTGTAAGAAATAAAAGGAGGGGCTGTCGCATTAACGGAAAATAACCGTTGATATGCTCCCTTCTAGGTAGACAAGTGAAATAATAAAAACTTGTCACTTAGGA
>ENA-ORRN01000079-ORRN01000079.1-human-gut-metagenome-genome-assembly--contig:-NODE-79-length-78685-cov-15.809971_pt1 | contig 78685 bp, 64 predicted proteins | sample MGYA00242174_ERZ509132 | MGnify/ENA primary metagenome ERZ509132 (study PRJEB26280, sample SAMEA2338671) | human gut metagenome | biome: human gut; feature: human-associated habitat; material: faeces... | reverse complement strand
TCTACAAGACCTGCAATAAAAAGATACGATAAAGCCCACGAAATACGGTCTAAGAATATTTCGCCATTACCAGAAGGATACCAAGCATTCATTTCCTCATCGGTCAATCCAAAATGCTTAGCCAAAGGAATGCGCAAATCTTTAGCTCTCATAACAACTCCAGCACTTAATTCTTTCAATGCCTGTATCCGTATTTCTTCAAATTGCGGTATCATAAACGACAAATTTGTTTTATAGCTTTAATAACCACTGGTATTTCATGACACAAAGGTACTTAAATTACTCGTAATCATCACTTATTACCATCAAAAAGTTATTCTTCAGTTATATTTTGGTGAATGATTCCACCATTGAAACACCTGTTTCCTTTGCCGTCGAACAATTAAAGACGATTGGCGTATGCAAAAAGAAACAGTAACATTTGATAAGCTGCCCGAAGCGGCAGGTTATCTGACCGAACAGGTCATTGAGTTGAAAAGAATGGTGTCGGAACTTCAACCTCCAGCATCAGACAAACACGTGTTGGTTGAGATTGAGGATGCTTGCCGTATCATCAAAAAAGCCAAGCCTACCATTTATACATTGGTACGCAAAGGGCTGCTTCCTGCCTATAAGAAAGGTAAGAAACTCTATTTCTACGAGGACGAACTTCTTGCTTGGATTGAGAACGGTCGAAGAAAGACTTCTGAGCAAACATACGAGGAGATGCTTGCCAATATGCAAAGCGGTATCCGTCATAAGCCTAAATCGTCAATGAAACTTTAATAGTTGTGGCTATGGATACATATTCTATTAATCCGGCATCCACCATTGACGAAGCGGTTGATTTAAGTATGCGACTGACGGGTACTGATTTTCCAGTTAGCATATTCCCGACAAAAATCCAACGCATTATCAGCGAGGTTCACGAATGCCATTCTACAAGCTTGCAATCATACCATCCTTTGCGTAGGTGGAGCTATCTCTATTGACCGTATCTATCGCATAAATGAATGGAATAAACGCAAATACCGTGTTCATTCAAATGAGTCGCAAGAAAATGATATTTCTCGCAATTTATATTGGCAAAACGAAGTTCCTATTTATGACCCAGATAAGATGAATGCTATCCGCGCTAGCTTCCTGATTGATACAGTTGTCACACATACGGCACCTTCACATTGTGAGCTATTCTCAAAAAACAATCTTAACCCATGGGCTGAAAACGATCCCTCTTTGATTGAGGATATACAAATTGAACGGAAAACGATGGATATACTTCTGCACCATCTCAAAACCGACAACCATCCGATAAGCCATTGGTACTATGGCCATTTTCATCAAAGTTGGCATTCTGCCATTGATGGAATACTATATCAGATGCTCGATATCATGGAGTTCTGTCAAATATATTGATTTATACCATTTCGGGTATAATATTGATGTGACAGACAGAATTATACCCGATGGGATATAATAATTGTTGCCTGAATACAAGTGCTCCGGTAGGGCACACAAACATTTTCCATAGTGGGCAAACGGAAGCAATTACATTTTTTCAAGCGAATAATTCAACATCATTACACTTTTTCCAACGAATATAACCCATTTCACTACACTTTTTCAAGCGAATCGAGTGTATTCAAGGTTCTCAATATGACAAGAATCCCCAAATCTTTCAGCTGAGATTATGAGTTGTGAATCTCACCAAAAATCACTACTTTGCAGTCTATAATCTTACGGTAATACATTTCATTCAGTTTATCATGTTACCCATAGATTTGGTGAAAGCTTGGATATTCCGGCGATGACCAAAAGTTTGAATTCAGCGGACAGTGTCTGCTGAACCAGTCTCCCAAAAATGTTAATATATATTCAAATTCGTAATGATTGCATCATTCGGTCTATTTGATCATCTTCTGCCTCAAAGGTACCTCGACTCTCCCTATAATAATCCTCATCATAGTCATCCATTTCCGCAGGAAGAGACGCTTCGATTTCTTCTAGATGTTCAAAAGCCCTATCTAAAAAAATCCATCTGGTAGTCTTTTTGCTATTTCCTCATAAGTTTCCTTTTGTTGAGCGCACTCTGCTTCATTAGAAATACATGAATCCATATCCACAATCATTGCCTCTTCGAGATTTTCTACAAAAGTATCCGTAATGACATTTTCATTATATGATGAATTTAGCAAATCCATAAATGGAGCATAGTTATCCAATAGAATATTCTCGTCAGAGAGTTTAGACAATATAACTGTTAATTCCGCTGGATCTTGAGAAAAATCCATTGCTTTGATAATCTCAAGCCTTGCGTAGAAGTTATCTATATCACCATCTATAATTAGACTTATCAAGGACTCTTTAATCTTACTTGATATGGATTTAAACAATATAGGAAAGCAATCAATAAATTGCTTTATAAATATTGCTCTGTCAAAAGTAGTTTTTTTTATACCTTCCGACGTTCTCTGCAACTTACATGATTTTAAAGAGCCTTCTAAACAGTTATAAAATTTCTCTAGAAGGTACTTCATGTTATTTATAGACACAACTGAATAGTTATGTTGGAAATAATTCGGAAGCTTATAATTGTGTGATTCCGCCTCCGTAAACGCATATGTGATTTGTTCTGAGAAAAAGGACTTTTGAATCAACGCCTTTTGTATATTTTCATTTTGTCCAATATAATTTATCAAGAAATCACTGACTGATGGATTGTAGGTCGTCACTATTATCATATTTTGATGCTTACGTGTTCTAATAAAGCAATCATGTAATAGTTTGACAATCTTATTCCATGTAGTATCGTCAAAAGAGAGAGCCACACCCAGATCGGTATTTGAACAAAAATGTATATATGCCTTTTTCCAATCATCAATTGTGACCTGTTCTCCCATCGTTGCAAGCACAAGTAACGCATATTTACATTCTAGCGGTAGTTTATCAAAGGCAATCTCCCAAACCAAAAATGGATTTGTGAGAAGATGCTTAAATTGCGGCATAAAGTTGTCTGGATCTGTGGTTTTCCACAGACCTTTATCAATGTATGTTTCAATAATACGCGGATTATAATTATGATGATTGATTATATTATTATAATTCCGCTCTTTTAGAAATTGATTTAAATAATCTTGAGGCAATTGTGCATTTGCCATATGATTGTATAGTATTTTTGCCTTAACAGCTTTCGTATATGCACCCACATCAAGGATACATTTTGCCATTTCGATATTCTCTGTACGCATTTTTTTCATAATGCGTTCGAGCCTCAGCCAAAATATATTCACGCGTTGTTAAGATAAAAGCCTTCGACTTATCAGAGCGTATTTGCCGTATAAATGTCATTAATTTTTGAGCAAAGCCAGTACCGCCATCTTCAAAAACACTCGCACCAAGAAAATCATCGAAGAAGAAAACCTGTTTCTTATCTCGTTTAAATAATTTTGCCGCAGTATCTATATCTCCTGAAAGATTAATAAATTCTTCAAAGCCATTTGCAAGATAATCATAGACTAACATCCTAGCCAATGTAGTTTTACCAATACCGGGGATACCCGATATTATCACATAGTTATGATTTTTAAGAATTTCACGAGCTTTATCAAAACTATCATTCATCACATACGTTGATATATGTGCTTTTATATCTTCCAACTCGAAATCAGACCACAAAACAGGAGCCTTGTGAAGAATATTCTCTAGTACCGCAGTGCTTGTTAACCATAATTTATAGTATTGTTTCTCAACTTCACAATGTTGTCCAAGCAAATTGTTAAGATCATCGTTTCCAAATATATCAGATACATCCAGAATATATGGTGCAAACAATCGCTTGATCTCTTCCTTATTTGCAGGGGTAAGACCAACGGATGTTGACACATAATATCGTTCTGGATTCAATTTTCTTACCTTTAATACCTCTCCTTTTAGATTTGACAATAAAGTATTGTAGTCTTTATACCTTTTTGCTTGAATAATTGCTTTTCCACCATTATTTGTCGAACATCTTAAATCAATCCCCCCATCTCGCCCAGATGTGAATGATTCTATAAAGCAATTCCACTCTTTTTGCAATAAATCGCGAGTGAGTTCCTCAAATTCGCTTGGTTGCAATACATGAAAATCGTAAGTTGCCATAATCATATATTTTATATAGAGTTATAAGAAAAGTGTCATATACACAGGAAGATAGGTTATGCTTTCTTCTTTTCGTAAATCCTTTGTATAGATAAGGTATCGCCTATTTACACGTGAGGCAAATGAAATAAAATTGCAGGAGAAGAAATAAAAGTCATATAAAGCTACATGATCCATGTAATAATGTACATGGTATGTTTTCTCTTCAAAATTATGTGCAGTTTATTATTATGAATGCCTTTACAATGTTTGTGGCAAATTACATCTTTTGAAAAGAGATTACAAGCTTGTTATTATTTTTTCGAAATTATGGCGTGATGATTCTATGTAATTTAGTTTGTATGGTTCTATATTTAATGAAAACATTGCACTCACACCGTTTATTCCAAAATACGTGCATATTATGCTTGCTAGATTAAAAGACAAGTTGTCGCCTTTCCTGATTAATACATAGCATAGTTTCCTCAAATAGTCGTGAGAATCTTGTAAACGTTTACACTCCTTAAATACTTCGTAATATAGTACATATGTTGTTCCAAGCATTAAAAAATCTATGCGTTCTTCGGCTTCATAAACACCGAACATTTTCCATATTAATGCAAATTCTTTTTCTTCCTTTACTAAAACCACTGCGGTCCTCAAGAATTTGTTTATATCAATTTTCATTGATTGTTCTCTTAAATAAGAAGCATATTCAGAAAGTGCGATTCCCTCAAACGAAATATTGTTTCCTTTATACAATGTCTCTGCTGCTTTCAGACAAGTTCCGAGAAATGCCTTAGGTTTCAATATGGACAAATACGAAAAAACACGCCAAAAGTTTTCGCCGTATAGTTTTATCAGAACTCTGTCTGATAACAAACGACTTGCCGCACGGAATTCGGAATTTGTCATTCCTTGAAGGTAATCACCCAATAAAGACAAATCCTCTTGGGAAGATAGTGCAAGCATGTGCTGCTCCATTACAGTGCATTGACTACCTGTCATATTCTATCTTCTTTCAAGCACACACACATTTTCCACATGATGAGTCTGAGGAAACATATCCACAGGCTGCACGGCGACAACTTTGTATTCCGTATCCATCAATTGCAAATCTCTTGCTTGTGTCGCAGGGTTGCAACTAACATATACTATACGTTTGGGCTTTGCCCCAAGAATAGTGTCTATAACGTCTTTGTGCATGCCGGCGCGTGGCGGGTCGGTTATGATAACATCTGGATTACCTTTCTTCGCAATAAACTCTTGAGTAAGCACCTCGCGAGTGTCTCCGGCAAAAAACTCCGCGTTTTTAATTCCGTTTACGGCGGCATTTTCTTTTGCATCTTCAATTGCTTCTGGAACATATTCTATACCTATTACTTTTTTTGCCTGACGGGCTACATAATTGGCTATAGTTCCAGTGCCGGTATATAAATCATAAACGGTTTCTTCTCCTGTCAATGCTGCATATTTAGCCACAGTGTCGTAAAGACGTATTGCTTGGAAAGTATTTGTTTGGAAAAAACTCTTGGGACCTATTTTGAATTTCAGCCCATTCATCTCTTCGTATATAAAAACTCTTCCTGCATAAGTTTGAATATCCAAATCTCCAAAAGTATCGTTGAGTTTCAGATTGTTCACAAACATCAACGATGTTGTGTTTTCAAACTTCTTTGAAAGATGTTCAAGCAATTTCATTGCTTTTTTCTGCTCTATATCGTCCGTATAGTGAAATTGCATAAGAATCATGGTCTCTCCCACTGTTGTCTTGCGGAGCATCATGTTTCTTAGCAAGCCTTCGTGCTGACGAATATTGAAAAAAGTGAGATTATTGTCGAAAGCGTATTTCCTAACTTCGTTGCGAACTTTATTCTGCCAATCATCCATTAAACCGCAATAGTCAATGTCGATAATCTTGTCAAAAGCTCCGGGAACATGAAAGCCTACGGCGTTCATGTTGTCATAAACTTTATCTTCGGCAATTTCTTCTTTTGTCAACCAACGCTTATTTGAAAAGCCGAACTCAAGTTTGTTTCTGAATTCTTTTGTATTTCCACTTCCGATTATAGGCAGTATTTCCGGTAAGTCTATTTTCCCTATTCTCCTGAGCGCATCTACAACTGTTTGTCTCTTCCATCTTAATTGTTCGCTATATTTAAGATTTTGCCAACGACAGCCGCCACATATTCCAAAATATTTGCAGAAAGGTTCGCTACGGTCTTCGCTACGCTTATTTATGGAAACCGCCACACCTTCACAATACTTGTTCTTCTTGCGTGTAACTTGTATGTCAAGCACGTCTCCCGGAACAACAAAAGGAACAAACACAACCAAATCGTCTACCCTTGCTATAGCTCTTCCTTCTGCTGCTACAGCTACTATTTCTACATCTTTATATAAAGGCAATGGCTTTTTATTTCTACTCATGAGATTATTATTTATTGCAAAGATACAAATTTAGAACGCTATACTGTTATGAGCTTGTTGTTTTTAAGCATTATGCCTAACTTTGCATAACATAAAAAATCAGATAGCATGGTTAAGCATATAGTTATGTTCCGTTTCAAGGACGATGTTGATGAAAACACGCGCAAGGAAGTTGCCAATTCTTTTCGCAAAGGTATTTTGGAATTAAAAGATGTAATTTCCACAATTGGCAATATAGAAGTTGGCTTTAACATAAACCCCGGCGAACAATGGAACATTTGTCTGAACAGCGAATTCTGTACATTGGAAGACGTTATTGATTACGGAAAAAATCCCAACCATGTAAAAGTGGCAGGACAACTCAAACCTTATATCGCCGAACGCAGTTGCGTGGATTACAAAACGGAGCAGGATTAATTCTGCTCCGTTTTCGTTTTTCAGCTTATGTCATAATCGGCGTATAAGAATCTTTTAATGCTGCGCTTAGGCGTTTTTGCAAATTCCTGATTCATTATTTTTATTCCCGACAATTGCGAATAATTGGGCAATTCGCTGTTTAGCTCGCGGCGGTTTTGCTCCATAATTTCTGCAAGTTGCAAGCTGGTTATGCCATTTGTCTTTACGAGTTCTTCCGAAGGATAAACCAAGGCATAGAAACGGTTTCCTTTCTGAATCATCACGCTTTCTTCCACATAAGGAAGCATGTTCAGTTTGCCTTCCACCTCTTCGGGATAAATGTTTTGCCCTGAAGAACCAAGCAGCATGTTTTTGGAACGACCTTTTATATATACATATCCGTATTCGTCCATAAGTCCGAGATCCCCTGTATGCATCCAACCATCTTTGTCTATGGTTGCAGCCGTGGCTTCCGGGTTCTTGTAATATCCGAGCATGACATTAATTCCTTTGCATAGGATTTCGCCGGGAACATTTTGCGGATCGGGAGAATCAATCTTCACCTGCATGTGTTTTACAGGGCGACCGCATGAACCGTTTGGTATCATTGTCCAATCGGCATAGGTTATAATCGGTGCACATTCGGTAAGTCCGTAACCAATCGTAAAACGGAAATGAATTCTATGCAGGAATTCCTCTATATCTCTGTTAAGCGCAGCTCCGCCTATGATTATCTCGTAGAAATTTCCTCCGAAAGCCTCTGTCAACTGGTTTCCTATAGCAGTTATAACCTTGTCTTTTACATAAGGCATGCGCATTAGCAATTTCATTTTCGGTGTCTGCAGTTTCGGCAATACTGCACGGCGCAAGGCTTTCTCGAGTATCAAAGGAACCGATACAATCAAATCCGGCTTAATGCGGCTGAAAGCATTGAATATGATTGTTGGACTGGGATTTTTTGTAAGGAAGAACACATGAGCTCCCGATATGAATTCGTACAGAAACTCAAAAGCCATTCCGTACATGTGCGCCATGGGAAGTATGGATACCACTTTGCTTCCACGGTGTATGCTCATGCCGAGTGCACCATTAGCAAAATCCATATTGCTCCAAACTGCACGATAAGGAATCATGACACCTTTTGACTGGCTTGTGGTTCCCGATGTGTAGTTTATCATTGCAAGTTCTTCGTGCTCGTCCCTGCGATAGCTTACGTGTTCCTTTCTGAAATTTTTGGGGAATTTCTTTCCGAACAATTCGTTCAGTCTTTCGCGGGCGTTTGTAATAGTTTCGGAACGGCTCACCATTAAAGAAAAATCGTGCAGACCGAAAATTCCTTGCACACCCGGCATTTTGTCGGCATTCAAATCCGGCCATACCTGGTCGCCTACAAAAAACAGTTTGCTTTCGGAATGTTCCAAAATGTTATATATCTGCTCGGGAGTAAATTCGTGCAGAATAGGCACGGCTACAGCTCCGTATGTGAGAACTGCCAAAAAAGCAGCAGCCCATTGCGAACTGTTTCTGCCGCAAACCGCAATCTTGTCCCCTTTTTCTATTCCGGCTTCGTTAAATATAATATGTAGTTTCTCAATCTTGCGCGCCACATCTTTATATTGCAAAGTGGCTCCCTCGTAATCGGTCAAAGCGTCAAGATCCCAATATTCTTTTATGGCATTCTCAACTAATTCTATGAAACTGCCAATCTGAGTCTCTTTCATTTTGCACATTTCAAGTTTTGGTGTGCAAATGTAAGCACATTTTTTATATCTGCAAACATATTTCGCAAATAATCGCACAGAAGAAGTGGTATACTACCACACAAGCAAAGAGACACATCATTATGTAACCTGTTTTGCCGAACGAAACGACAATATAGCCCAAAGGCAACGGCAAATTTGTTCTCGCAATAACGAGTATTTTTACAGCTTTTGTAAGTTGTTGTTAATCACAGTTATATAAAGTCCAAAAATACAAGGCATTTATTTTGAAATATAAGGCACTTATTTTAAAATATGTGCCTTGTATTTTTTGCAAGATGCCTTGTGTGTTTTTTTGTTATGCAAAAACATTGTTTTTCTATATCATTCGAATTAGCAAATTCCCCGTTTTATTTGTTTGAAACGGGCAAATGCGTTTTTGTGGAAAGTATGTAGCCGAAACCGTTTCCGGGTTTGGGTATTAAATATTTTAGTTATAACTTTGTAACATCAAAATAACAATAAATGGAAAATAAAGTAGCCTTAATAACCGGCATCACGGGACAAGACGGTTCTTATCTCGCAGAGTTCCTAATAGAAAAAGGATACGAAGTTCATGGACTGTTGCGCCGTTCTTCGTCTTTCAATACAGGGCGTATAGAGCACTTATATTTAGACGAATGGGTACGCGATATGAAACAAAAGCGTCTCGTGAACCTTCATTGGGCGGACATGACCGATTCGTCCTCTCTGATTCGCGTTATATCGGAAACCCAGCCCACGGAAATCTATAATCTTGCCGCGCAAAGCCATGTAAAAGTTTCGTTTGACGTACCGGAATATACCGCCGACACAGATGCAATTGGAGTTTTGCGTCTTTTGGAAGCCGTAAGAATATGTGGTCTCGCTGACAAATGTCGCATTTATCAGGCTTCCACATCCGAACTGTTCGGTAAGGTAGTTGAAGTGCCACAACGCGAAACAACACCTTTCTATCCGCGTTCCCCCTACTCCGTTGCCAAGCTCTATGGCTTTTGGATTATGAAGAATTATCGCGAAAGCTACAACATGTTCTGCTGTAACGGCATATTGTTCAACCACGAAAGCGAACGCAGAGGCGAAAATTTCGTTACACGTAAAATAACTCTTGCGGCAAGCCGTATAGCCCAAGGCTATCAAAACAAATTATACCTCGGAAATTTGGATGCACGCCGCGATTGGGGATATGCAAAAGATTATGTGGAATGTATGTGGCTTATACTGCAGCAAAACACACCTGATGATTTTGTGATAGCCACTGGAGAGATGCACACTGTAAGAGAATTTTGCACAATTGCTTTTAACAACGTGGGTATATCACTGCGTTGGGAAGGCGAAGGTGTGGACGAAAAAGGAATTGACGAGAATACAGGAAAAACACTCGTGGAAGTAGATCCGAAATTCTTCCGTCCAGCCGAAGTAGACCAGTTGCTTGGAGATCCTACAAAAGCTAAAAAACAACTTGGTTGGAATCCGTGTAAAACTTCGTTTGAAGAACTCGTGAAAATCATGACCGATCATGATATGAACTATGTAAAGAATCACATAAAAGCACAAATGCCATAAAAATGCTTTGCAAGACCGATAAAATATACATAGCGGGACACAAAGGGCTTGTTGGTTCTGCTATTTGGAACAATTTGAAACAGCGGGGATATGAAAACCTCGTTGGGAGAACCCACGAAGAACTTGATCTTACTGATCAGAATTCAGTAAAAGCGTTTTTCGATGAGCAACAGCCCGATGCTGTGGTATTGGCGGCGGCTTTCGTGGGAGGAATAATGGCAAACTCGCTATATCGTGCGGACTTCATAATGCAGAACATGAAGATACAGTGCAACGTGATAAGCAATGCTTACTCGCACAATGTGAAAAAACTACTCTTTCTTGGTAGTACCTGCATTTATCCCAAGAACGCGCCGCAACCAATGAAAGAAGATGCACTGCTTACCTCTCCTCTCGAATACACAAACGAGGAATATGCCATTGCAAAAATAGCAGGATTGAAAATGTGCGAGAGCTACAATCTTCAATATGGTACAAACTACATTGCCGTTATGCCAACAAATCTTTACGGACCGAACGACAATTTCCATTTGGAGAATTCTCACGTTCTGCCTGCCATGATGAGGAAAATTTATCTGGCGAAACTTATAAACGATAACAATTGGGCGGATATTCGAACAGATATGAACAAACGTCCCATAAATCCTTGCGAAGCACTACGCAAGGAAATTGGTGAAGGAAACGTTACCGGAAATTGCACGGAAGAACGAATTCTGAAAGCACTCGCATTTTATGGAATCGGCAATAACCACGTTACACTTTGGGGAACAGGTAAACCTCTCAGAGAATTTCTATGGAGCGAAGACATGGCAGACGCTTCCGTCCACATGCTTCTCAACGTGAATTTCAGCGACATTATAGGAATAGAAAAATACTCTTCGGTATTCTACGGAACCAAAACAAACGGCGAAGTAAACCGAAACAATAGTGAAGGTCGCGGAGGGGCTATTCCAAAATTGGGCGAAATACGCAACTGTCATATTAACGTTGGCACAGGAAAGGAATTGACAATACGCGAACTCTCCGAACTTGTGGTAAAAACCGTAGGTTTTACGGGAAAAATAGATTTCGATGCTTCCAAACCCGATGGAACACCGCGTAAACTCATAGATGTTTCAAAGCTTCACTCACTTGGTTGGAAACACAAAGTAGAAATTGAAGACGGAGTGCAAAAACTATACGATTGGTATAAGAACAGCTTAAAATAACGCCGATAAATTATGTCCGAGGCACAAAAAAAGAAATTGGTAAAAGTTTCCACTGTACCGACATCTCTGAATACATTTTGCTATGGACAATTGAAAATGCTTTCAGAACATTACGAAGTCGTTGCTGTTTCATCGCCAATGAAAGAACTTGACGAAATACACAAGCGTGAAGGGGTTAGGTGTATTGGCATTCCCATGGAAAGACATATTTCTTTGATTAAGGATTTCAAGTCATTGGTTGCCATGACCAAACTCTTTCATAAAGAGAAACCGGACATTGTACATTCCATTACACCCAAGGCTGGACTTATAAGTATGGTGGCTGCATGGTTAAATCATGTGCCGGTAAGAATGCACACATATACCGGTTTGGTTTTCCCTACGGCTCATGGCATAAAGAAAGCTGTACTTGTGGCTATGGATAAACTTCTATGCCATTGTGCCACATACATAAACCCGGAGGGGTTCGGTGTAAAGAATGATTTGTCGGCCATAACCAGTAAACCGATGCACATAATTGGGCACGGCAATGTACGCGGTATTGATCTTGACTATTGGAAACGTGATGTTTCGTGCAATGTAAGCAAAGAACTACAAGAGAAGATTGAAGGAAGTTTTGTGTTCCTTTTTGTAGGACGTTTGGTAAAAGACAAAGGTATAAACGAACTTGTTGAAGCATTCAAACGTTTGCAATCGGAAAACATCAAGAAGATAAAGTTATTGCTTGTAGGTAGATTCGAAGAGGATTTAGATCCTTTGAAACCTGAAACAAAAAAGGAAATAGACAACAATCCCGATATAATAACAGTTGGAGCTGTTGAAGACGTTCGTCCATTTTATTCGGTTTCCGATATTTTTGTTTTCCCCTCTTATAGGGAAGGATTCCCGAATACCGTTCTTGAAGCAGGAGCTATGGAACTTCCGCAAATAGTAACGGATATAAATGGGGCAAATGAAATAATCAAGGACAAATGGAATGGACTTATAATTCCTCCGCACAGAGTTGATGATATTTGGAATGCGATGAAACAATTAATGTCTGACGAAAAACTGCGCAGAATAATGTCAAACAATGCACGTAAAATGGTAGCAGAACGTTTTGATCAAAAATATTTATGGGGCGAACTGTTGAAAGTTTACAAAAATCTAACAGAATAATAATGTACAGACATTTTATAAAGCGATTACTTGACTTCATGATTTCTTTGACGGCTATTACAATACTATCACCGCTGATTGTTACTGTTACGATATGGTTGAAAATTGCCAACAAAGGCGCAGGGGCTTTTTTTACTCAAGAACGCCCGGGATTACACTCAAAAATTTTCCAAGTCATTAAATTCAAGACCATGACAGATGAAAAAGATATGCATGGCAACTTGCTTTCTGACGAACAACGTCTCACAAAAGTAGGAAGATTCATTCGTTCAACATCTATAGACGAACTTCCACAACTGTTCAACGTATTAAAAGGAGACATGGCACTTATAGGTCCAAGACCGTTATTGGTAAAATACCTCTCTTTGTATTCTGAAAAACAAATGCGCCGACATGAAGTTCGTCCGGGAATTACAGGTTGGGCACAATGCCACGGAAGAAATGCAATATCCTGGACGCAAAAATTTGATTACGATGTATGGTATGTTGATCATATTTCTTTTGTAACAGACATGAAAGTTATTCTGCTAACAATAAAAACTGTATTGAAAAGAAGCGGAATATCACATGAGGGATGTGCAACCATGGAAGCATTCAACGGACATAATTAAAAAGATAATAACTATGTATCTTTACGGAGCAAGCGGACATGCAAAGGTAATAATAGACCTTCTTGAAGAATGTGGAATAAAAATAGAAGGATTAATAGATGACAACAAAAAACTTTCATGTGTCAATGGTTATAATGTCATACATGAATTCCATGACAATGCCCCTTTAATCATATCTATAGGCTCTAATAGGATTCGCAAGATTCTTGCTTGCAAATTACAATCAATCTATGGAACTGCAATACATCCTAAAGCTATAGTTTCCAAAAGAGCAAAAATTCAAGAAGGTACTGTTGTTATGGCCGGAAGTATTATTCAATCTGATTCCGCAATTGGCAGACATTGCATTATTAATACAGGAGCGAGTGTAGACCATGAATGCATCATAGAAGATTATGTTCATTTGTCTCCTCATACTACACTTTGCGGAAACGTACACATAGGGGAAGGTTCGTGGATTGGAGCAGGTAGTACAGTTATCCAAGGAATAAATATAGGAAAGTGGTGTGTTATCGGTGCTGGAAGCATTGTCTCTAAAGATATTCCCGACGGTACACTTTATGTCGGGAATCGTCAAAACATATTGCGCCATTGTTATCAAAACATTATCGATGAAATGAATTCTATTGATAATCCTGTAAAAACTAAAAGCGATATTACTATGTTAAATTCTCTTAAACAGGGGGGGTAAAAGCTTAGATATATTTTATATTCATAGCCTTTATTCCTCACAAGGTTTGTACAATTATAACTAATAAAGGCTATGGATAATATTTTATTTTGTAGTGTTGGTCGTCGTGCCAAACTGTTGATGAATTTTCGCAAATCCATGAATGGTTGCGGTAAGATAATAGCCACGGATTTAAGTCCTGTGGCTCCTGCATTGTTTTTTGCCGACGAAACTTATTTAGTTCCACGAATAGATGACTCTCATTATTTTGACAAAGTACTCGAAATATGTGATAAAAGTGAAGTAAAAGCAATAACTACCGTTATAGACCCGGAAATCGAAATACTTGCGAAGCATCGTGAAGAACTTGTAAGCAAAGGCATTTTACCTCTTTGCCCTGCAAAATGGACAGCCCACCTCTGTTTTGATAAATACGAAATGTTCAAATACCTCCGATCAAAAGGAGTTAGGACTGTGCTTACATACAATTCTCTTGAAGAACTGAAAAAAGGGCTTGACAAGGGAGAAATATCTTTTCCTGTATTCATGAAACCGATATCAGGTAGCGGAAGCGTTGGCATTGGTAAGGTTTATAATTGGGAAGAAGCGGAAGCAAAATTCAATGATGGAAAGTTTAAGTATATCATTCAGGAATTGATGACCGGAGGGGATTGTGATGCTGATGTTTATGTGGATTGCATCAGTCATAAAGCCGTGGCAGCATTCAGCAAAAAGAAAATAGAAAGTAGGATAGGCGGTGCAAGTAAAACAATCTCTTTCAAAGATCCCAAACTGTTTGAATTCATAGAGCAAGTTTGCTCTGTTCTTGAGCTTAACGGTCCATGCGACATGGATTTCTTCATAAAGAATGGTGAATACTATCTTTCTGAAATAAACCCACGCTTTGGCGGAGCATATCTTCACGCTTATGGTGCAGGAGTAGATTTTGTAAAATTAATTCTTAACAACATGCACGGTATTGAGAATAAATCTATCATAGGTCAATATGATGAAGATATTATCATGATGATGTATGATGACGTTGTTATTACATCCAAAAAGAATTTGATGTCTGACAACTTTCCACTACTATAAGGTAATAATATACTTCTTGGTTTACAACTTTATGTCCCACGTAGACACATGAATAATATAAAAATATGGCTATAACTATCGAAAAAATATATTGGCTGCCGCGTTTGAAAACAATTTGGACCAATTTTTACGAGTCAAATTCTTCTTTATCTATCTTTCAGTCTTATGAGTTTATGTTTAACTTTTGGAATAACTCGTGGATATATTGTTTGACGCATAAAGAAATTCCTATCTTTTATTTGATAAGAAATGACGGAATACCTTGCATGATTGCTCCGCTATGTAAAAAAGCAACTGGAATATACGAAATAATGGGCAATAAAAACGGATGCGAATATTGTGATTTTATATACGCCGCCACCACCCCAATTGAAATTTATGTAAGAGCACTTACTGCTCATTTGAGATGTCCAATTTCTTTTGTTAAAGTGAAAGTGCAATCAAGTCTTTATTTTTCTTTTAGCTGCAAAGAAGAAGTCAAAGAATGCGGGGAAATGGTTTGTACAAATATTGCTCTACCTGAAAGTTACGAGAACTATTACAAAGAATTGTCTTCTTCAACACGCCAAAACCTACGCACGGCTTTTAACCGATTGAAACGCGACGGTCGTCATGTCTGCTTAAAAGTTATCACTAATGGCGGAATGTGGAAAACGTGGAATTACGAAAAAATTGAAAGCATACAAAGTACACAAATTGAGTTCTGCGATTTACAACAGAATTCTTCATTAACTGATAGTGATTTTGCAAAAATGCTTTCCCTGTATTATCAAAGACATAAGGAACGATACGGAGAGAATACAAGCAAATTGAAAATATGGTACATGAAACATTTGAACTTTATGACAAAAAGCCTTCGATACATGCGTTCTGCCATGAGTGTTATGCTTTTTATAGATAATGAACTTGCTGCATTTTTGAGCGGATTGAAAAGTCATGGAGAAAAAGATTTTATAGTGCCACGCCTATCTATAAATGGTAAATACGGATTTTATAGTCCGGGCATGTTACTTGTAAATGAAACTGCTCGTTACATGATTACCCAAACGACGAATCGCAATTTAGATTTATCCTTAGGCACTGAAACTTACAAATCCAAAATGGGGGGGGGTAAATTTATTATAAAATCTTTTATTATATCATAAATTCTAAAGTAATACAAGTATAATTATAAACTGACAGGCTTCTCCTTGCAAAAGAAATTAGTTAGATTTTATCTATGATGTTCTTTGCAAAAATAAATAACATCGATTTATGAACAAATATTCTTACATGTCCAAATATGCGTGATTTTTGTACGGCAACTTTCCGCTGAAAAGATCTTTTCCCTTTTCGAAAAGTGTAGTTTATTGATGCTCAAAAAAACATAAGGCATCTTGCGAAAAATACAAGCCATATATTTTAAAATACAAGGCACTTATTTCAAAATATATGCCTTATATTTTGGAAGCTTTACACTTCTTTGAAATACAACAATATATACGATTGCCCAATCGTGCGTTTTTTCTTACCTACAGACAGTTGAAAAAACTATTCTGTAGGGCATCTTTTTTATGAAATAGTACAATTACGGTAGACGATGAAATCTCATCGTTGCATAACCCTATATCAAATAACAAAATAACATGCGATATTCGGAAATTATCTTTTTGTAAGTGCATAACTTATTCTTTGTGGAAATAAAGAGGTAATTTTGTATCATTAAACTGTAAAAAGAAATATACCGAATATGATATTATCAATGACAGGCTTTGGAAAAGCCGACGCATCTTATGGAGAAAAGAAAATTCATGTTGTAGTAAAGTCTCTAAACTCCAAGTCTATGGACATTAGTACCCGAATATCTCCTATTTATCGAGAATACGAATTGGAGATAAGGGCTATGATTTCGGAAAAACTCACTCGAGGCAAAGTTGATTTTAGTTTAACTACAGAAAATACATCTTCTGCATCTTCTACATCCATAAATGCAGATGTCGTAAAAAGTTACATACAGCAAATCAAAGATGTTTCGCAGCAAAACGGTATATCACAGCCTCAGGATTGGTGGATTGTTTTGTCGCGGATGAATGATATTACGTCCACCACGGAACAAGAAAATGTTGATGAAGAGGAATGGGTTGCTGTGAAGAAAGCCATAATCGAGGCTTTGGACCAACTTGTTCTATTCAGAACACAGGAAGGCGAGGCTTTGGCAAAGAAATTCAAAGAAAAAATAGACAACATAGCTCGATTGCTAATAGAAGTTGAGCCTTTCGAAACATGCCGTGTTAAGAAGATAAAAGAGAGAATTCTGTCAGAACTTGCCCAAATAAAAGGTGTGGCAATAGATCAAGGAAGACTCGAACAGGAAATGATTTACTACATAGAAAAACTTGATGTAAGTGAAGAGAAGCAACGTCTTGCCAATCACCTTAAATATTTCAACGAAACCATGGACGGAGCTTGCGGACAAGGCAAGAAACTCGGATTTATTGCACAAGAAATGGGACGCGAAATAAACACATTGGGAAGTAAAAGCAATCTTGCAGAAATGCAAAACATTGTGGTAAAAATGAAAGATGAACTTGAACAAATCAAAGAACAAGTTTTGAACGCGCTTTAATCAATATTTTCATCATGTCAACCGGAAAACTTTTGATATTCTCTGCACCAAGCGGAAGCGGAAAATCAACAATAATAAAATCACTTTTTGACGCAGGGTTGCCTTTGTCTTTTTCCATAAGTGCGACATCACGTCCACCAAGAGGCACGGAGCAAAACGGCGTTGAGTATTTCTTTCTAACTCCCAACGAATTCCGAAAGAAAATAGAAGACGGCGATTTCCTTGAATACATGGAAGTATATCCCGGACGTTTTTACGGTACACTGAAATCACAAGTTGAAAAACAATTGGCTTGCGGAAAAAATGTTGTATTGGACGTTGATGTGTGCGGCGGATGCAATATTAAAAAGATATACGGTTCGCAGGCACTCAGCCTTTTCGTCCAACCGCCCTCTATACAGGAACTCCGTCGCAGGTTGGAAAAGAGGGCAACCGACAGCCCCGAAGTCATAGAGGACAGAATACAACGCGCCGAATATGAATTGGGATTTGCGTCCAAATATGATTGCATTATAATAAATGACGACCTCGAAACAGCGAAAAAGGACGCTTACGACAGAGTTAACGATTTTCTAAATACAACAAAATAAATGCGTATCGGCATTTTGGGAGGATCTTTCAACCCAATACACAACGGTCATCTCGCTATTGCGCGCGGAATGATAAAACGTGCGATAGTCGATAAGGTTATGCTTATGGTTTCTCCCCAAAATCCGATAAAATCTCCAGAATCTCTGCTTCCAGAAGACATTCGCTTTCAGTTAGCCCAAAAAGCATGTGAAAGCGAATGCGGGATTCAAGTCTCAAACTTCGAGTTCTTTCTCCCCCGCCCTTCTTATACGTGGCAAACCCTGTGCGCACTGCGGAGTACACATCCTGAAAACGAATATGTTTTACTAATAGGAGCCGACAATTGGAATATATTCTCCAAATGGTACAGAAGCAAAGACATAATCGAAAATTTCGAAATAGCAATATATCCGCGAGAAGGTTTCGACATATCTCCCGCTTCCCTACCGCAGGGAGTTAAATATGTCAGCATGCCTCTGTACAAAATTTCATCAACTGATATTCGCAAAAAACTCTCGCAGGGAAAAGACATCTCCGCATACGTCCCCCCAACATTGCTTAAGGATATAACAAACCTGTATAAAGAATTCAAATAGCAAAAAGCCTGGTTACTTTTCTGCAAATACCTATATGAGTTTTCTTGTTCGTTTTTTAGAAAGTTATTGTGCAACTTAATCCTTTGCTTTGCTCTGACATGTAGGGAGATATGAATGTGTTTTTAAGATATTGCTTGTGAAAGAATGTTTTGGATATTGCGGGATAAAGCCAATATGCCGCTTGAACACTAAGTATTCCTACTCCGGCACCGGCTAATACGTCTGTCAACCAATGTCTATTGTTGTAAATTCGGAAAAAACCTGTTCCCGCAGCAACAGCATAGCCTGCAATGCCTATCCAAGGCGACACATTCCAATATTCTCTCCTCAATAATTCTGCGCCCATAAATGCTGTGGCGGTATGTCCTGACGGAAATGAATTTCTCGCGCTTCCATCGGGACGTTCTACCTTTGTAAGGTTTTTCGTAACGTTCACCGTAACTCCCATTAGCGCATAGGCAGTTCCCAAAATTATGGTCAAATCTCCGTAGCCGTGCTTCCCTTTCACACCACACAGGTTCAGTCCGTATGTTGCAGCCATTGGGACATATTGCGAAAAGTCGTCGATGGTGAACTTTCTGTCAATGTTCTCCTGCAACTCTTCTTTTATTTCCTTGTTTTGATATTTCAGCCAATCGCTTTCCATCCCTATAATGCCAACTCCTATAAGCGTTCCCGGAACAAGTGTTGTAACTGTTTGTCCGGGATTTACAAGCTGTCCTTCCTCAATTGTTCTGCGTTCCACCCAACCATCGGCAGGAGCCGTTACTATTGTGTAGGAAAGATTCAGGCGAGCCATATTTACTGCCTTGCTGCTTTTGACTTACCTCGCTTACCGAAGAGCGTGCAGCCTTTCGCTGATTCATTAAAGCGTTTACACGAGCTTTCGCCATACTATTTCTCGTCTATAATCAGAGAAAAGAGCGGTAAAAGTGCGTTACAATGGATTGGCAACATCACAATGATTTTTTCCCGTCAATATCTTAAATGCTCGGATATGAGCATCAAGGAAATTGCCGATTGTTTGAATTTTCCTGACCAATCTTCCTTTGCGCGATATTTCAAGCACCACGAAGGATGTTCGCCAATGGAATTTCGAAACAGAAGACTGCAAGACTGAATTATTTCACAATTAAAACATAAAGAGCAATGAAAATTGTAATATTTGGCGCAACAGGCATAGTGGGAAAAGCCGTTGTAAACGAAGCATTAAGCAAAGGGTACGACGTGTCGGTACTGACACGCGATGCGAAGAAAGTAAGTATAAAACACAGATGCCTGCACGTTTACGAGGGCAACGTCATGGACAGAAACACTGTACATAACATTTTGAACGGCAAGGACGCTGTTATTCAGACATTGGGAATTGGTGGAAAAGGAAACGGCAAGCCCACAAATTTTGTCTCCATGGCAAACAATGTAATCATGGAAGAAATGGAAAAAACGTGCATTAAGCGTCTGGTAGTCATAAGTGTAATCGGAGCCGGAGACAGTAGGAAATTTCTTCCCCTAATATACAGGAATTTCATTCTACCTGTATTCACGAAATGGTTTAAGGTTATTATCGACGACAAGAATCGTATGGAAGAATCCGTCAAGAAAAGCAGACTTGAATGGAGAATCGTGCGCTGCACCACCGTAAACCATCGTCCTGCTACAGGAAAAGTAAAAGCTACATTGAATGGCAAAGGATTGAAATTCAATATTACAGCAACTGATTTGGCGGAATTTATGATAAACCAATTAACTGATAAAAAATTCTTGAGACAAACTCCTACTATTAGCAACTAATCTACATTCAACGCAATTATTTATACATTTGCAATATTCTGATACGAAAGCACATACAAGTATTTACGCGATTAATACATTATAAAACATACGTGAATCGCGTAAATACTTTTTCTTTCTATTTCTTTTTTATCGCACGCAGTAAAGTCAACGTAGATATTAGAAATTTTGCAGTTTGGCAGGAACAAATTTTCATGTACTTTTTACAGTAAAAATAACATAAGGCATCTTGTGAAAAATACAAGGCATATATTTTAAAATATGTGCCTTATATTTCAAAATATATGCCTTGTATTTTTGGCTTTCTTATATATCTGAATAACAACAACTTTTGAGAGTTGTAAAAAGACGAGGTTTTTACAAGAAAAAATCCGTTATTTTCCCGCAGCGTCAAGTACTATTTCGCTAAGTGTGGGATGAGCGTGTATTGTTGAGCAAATATCCGAAAGATTTCCTTTGAAACGCATTGCCATCGCTATCTCATGAATCAAATCAGAAGCATGAGTACCAAGTATATGCGCTCCGAGAATTGTTCCTTCCGGCGTTGCCAATATCTTAACATGTCCTTCTGTTTCGCCCAAAGCAGCTGCCTTTCCGTTTGCTCCGAATTGAGATTTGTGAGCTCTGTAAGACAAACCCCTGTTTTTGCAATCTTCTTCGGAAAGTCCCACAGACGCAAATTCGGGTGAGGTAAAGACAACTGCAGGAATCATGTTAAAGTCCACATCGTCCGATTTGCCGAGAATATGTGTAAGTGCATGCATTCCTTGAAACTTTGCAGCATGAGCAAGTTGGCATATACCGTTTACATCTCCTATGGCATATACGTCTTTCTCTGATGTTTCATAATTTTCATCCACTTCTATGGCACGTTTGTTCAAGGATATTCCTGTACATGCAAGATTAAGATTATCAATATTTGCCACTCTGCCCGTTGCCATTAGTACTACCTCTGCATTTACTTCTTTTTCTTCATCACCATTGACGTATTTCACCGTCAACTGTCCGTTTCCCGTTTTTACGATGCCTGTAACAGACGATTTCAAATGGAACTTTACACCTTTTTTGCCCATTCCCACTCGCAGACGTTTCGACATGTCGCGATCCAAGTTGGAAAGTATTTCTGGGAAATACTCAATGACGGTTACATTTGAGCCAAATGCTGAAAATATGGAAGCTAACTCCATACCTATTACCCCACCTCCTATTATACACAGGTCTTTTGGCGTTGTTTTTATATCGAGTATTTCGCGCGATGTAAGGACTCCAGGCAAATTTGCTCCCTCTATAGGCAGAACTTTAGTAACGGCTCCGGTGGCTATCATGATGTATGGCGCGGTATATTCTGTTTCAGCCCAATCATTCGTTTCGTTATCGGCAAAATCTATCGCAATAACATGACCGCTCTTGAAAGAAGCATTTCCATATATAACTTCCACGCCGACAGCTTTGAGCATTGCTTTAATTCCTCCGTTAAGAGTGTCAACAACTTGATTTTTGCGCTGAATTGCATTGTTTATATTAAAAGAATAAGAAATATCTTCTACACCAAAAGTATTCAGTGTGTTATGACTACCAAGAAGTCTTTTAATTTCTGCCGAACGGCATAAACATTTCGTAGGAATACATCCTTCGTTAAGGCAAGTACCTCCGAGCTTCTTTGATTCTATTAAAACTGTCTGCAAGCCGTTTTTGGCAGCAAGCAGAGCAGTTTCATAACCGGCGGGACCGCCGCCGATAATTATCAAATCTACATTTTTCATTTTACAGAGGATTGGATTGCAAGCGGGAATAAGTAAGTCTTGGTTCTCGCGCAGCTTTTACTTCATCCAGACGTTTTACGGGCGTTTCGTGCGGAGCGGTTTTTACTAATTCGAGATTGTGCGCAGCTTCATCCGCAATCTTCCGCATTGTGTCAATGAAGTTATCAAGAGTCTCCTTGCTTTCGCTTTCCGTAGGCTCTATCATCAATGCCTCATGAAACAACAGCGGGAAATAGATTGTTGGAGCATGAAACCCATAGTCAAGCAATCGTTTGGCAATATCAAGTGTTGTTACGCCGGTGGATTTATCTTTCAAACCATTGAAGACAAATTCGTGCTTACATACGGAAGTAATTGGCAGTTCGTATTTATCCTTTAGTTTTTCTCTTATATACATTGCGTTAAGAACGGACAATTCTCCTACTCTTTTCAATGTGTCTCTTCCCATTGTCAATATATAAGAATAAGAACGCAATAATACAGGAACATTACCAAGGAAAGCAGAAATACTACCAAGAGAATTTTCCGAATCCCATACAACTTTATATGCGTCTTGACCGTCTTTTACAACTTGCGGTGTAGGTAAAAAAGATTCCAAGCCTTTTCTTACTCCCACAGGTCCTGCGCCCGGTCCGCCTCCGCCATGAGGCGTGGAGAATGTTTTGTGCAAATTCAAATGAACAACATCGAATCCCATATCCCCGGGACGGCATTTTCCAAGCATAGGATTCATATTTGCACCGTCATAATACATTAATCCGCCACAGGCATGAATAAGTTCCGCAATTTCGGGTATGTCATACTCAAACAGACCCAAAGTATTAGGATTGGTCATCATCATTCCTGCAATATCATCGCCTAATAAAGGTTTCAGAGCTTCAATATCTACGCGACCGTCATCCTTGCTTTTAACTTCAACAACCTGCAATCCGCAACGAGCAGCCGATGCAGGATTTGTTCCATGCGCAGAATCTGGTACAATAATCTTTGTGCGTTTATAGTCTCCTCTGCTCTTATGAAACGAACGTATTACCATAAGTCCGGTAAGTTCTCCATGCGCTCCTGCAAAAGGATTAAGAGTAAAATCACTCATGCCGCAGATTTCAGACAAAGAACGTTTCAGATTATAACATGCTTCCAATATTCCTTGTACAGAAGAGTCCTCTTGCATGGGATGTACGTTAGCAAAGCCGGAATACTTGCAAACTTCCTCGTTTATTTTTGGATTGTATTTCATTGTACAACTCCCAAGAGGATAAAAGCCCGTATCAACTCCAAAGTTATTGTTGCTCATGTTTGTATAATGACGCACAACAGTCATTTCGTCGACTTCGGGCAACTTAAGTTCTGCCTTTCTTTTGAGATTGTCAGGCAGCAGGGAAGAGTAATCTTGCGAAATTTCATTATCGGGCAATGAATAACCTATACGACCTTCGCTTGAATGTTCGAAAATCAGTTTACTATAATATATTTTATTCATATCACATATCTTTTGCAAGTGCAACTAAAGCATCCATTTCCTCTTTTGTGCGCAATTCCGTTACCGCAAACATTATGCGATTTGTATTTTCTATCCTTACGCCACCGAAGAAGCCGGCAACTTCACAAGTTTTTTCCCATTTATCCGGGTTAATCTTTGATTCCAAACAGAATTCATTGAAGAACGGCACATCGTAAACTTTTTCAAACTTTCCTGTCTTCAAAAGTTCTTCGTACAAATAGTGCGCACCGGAAAAAGATTTTGAAGCAGCTTCCTGTAATCCGCGTTTTCCCATAATGGAAAGATAGATTGCAACACACAAAGTCTGCATTCCTTCATTGGAACATATATTAGAAGTTGCCTTTTCACGTCGTATATGTTGCTCGCGAGTTTGTAAAGTAAGACAAAAAGCACGTTTCCCTTCAGAATCTATGGTTGCTCCAACAATTCTTCCCGGAATCTTTCTCAAAAAATCTTCACGCGCACAGAAGAATCCTACATTTGCTCCTCCGTATGCCATTGGTAATCCTAAAGACTGCCCGCTTCCTACGGCAATGTCTGCTCCCCATTCTCCGGGAGATTTCAAAAGAGCCAGATCTGCCGCAACACATTCCATAATAAGAACAGCTTTTGCGGCATGTACATCGTTTGCCAAACCGGAATAGTCTTCAACAATTCCATAATAGTTGGGTAACGGAACTATAACGCCGGCAATATCTCCGATTGCCAATTCTTGTTTTACAAAAGACAAATCCGTTACTCCGTCTTTCTCGGGAATCATCGTCAGGTTTACGCCATGAAATTTTGCATAAGTCTCAACAACTCTAACAACTTGCGGATTTAGAGTGGAACTTAAGAGAACACGAGTTTTCTTTTTGGTTACGGAAATCGCGGTCATCATAGCTTCTGCAGTTGCCGTGGCTCCGTCATAAAGACTTGCATTCGATACTTCCAATCCTGTCAGTTCCGACATCATGGACTGGTATTCAAAAATGTATTGCAACGTGCCTTGAGAAATTTCGGCCTGATACGGCGTATAGCTCGTCAAAAATTCAGAACGCGAAGTTATGTAATCAATTACAGACGGAATGTAATGATCGTAAACTCCGGCACCACCAAAACAAATAAGTTGTTTGTCTTTGTTGGCGAGTGAAGAGAAAATTTTGCGGACTTCCGCTTCTGATTTTCCCAAAGGGATGTTATAATCCTTTTTCAGTCGCAGCGACTCTGGAACATCCGAATAAAGATCTTCAAGATTGCCGATACCTGAAGCGGCAAGCATTTCTTTTATATCGCTGTCCGTTTGTGGCAAATACTTATGAGAAAACATATAAATATTTCCTATTACGTTATATTTCCTTTTCCTTATATTGTTCCGCGTTTAGAAGAGAATCGAGTTCGGCTTTGTCAGACATTTTTACTTTTATAATCCAATTGGCATAAGCATCCTCGTTCAACTTTTCAGGATTGTCTTCCAAAGAAGTGTTTACTTCTTCTACCGTTCCGCTCACGGGAGAAATCAAGTCGCTCGCAGCTTTTACGCTTTCTACGGCTCCAAATTCTTCACCGGCAGTAACGCTGTCGCCTTCTTCAGGCATATCTACGTAAACAACATTTCCCAATTGCTGCTGAGCATAGTCTGTTATACCAATAAAAGCATATTCATCTTCTACACGAACATATTCGTGCGACTCGCTGTAATACAAGCCTTCAATAATCTTTGCCATAGTAGTTTCTTGTTTATTTTTTGTAGTTTTTATTATAGAATTTCTTTTTTATCACGGTAGCATCATGTAATTTGCGATGTATCTTGACTTTCAAACGTTCTCCTTTTGCAGAACAACCAGATTCAACCAAAGCCATTGCTACGCTTTTCCCTGTAGAAATAGAACTGTATCCCGTAGTAACATGTCCCACTACTTTGTCATTGCAAAGGACATCGTAACCGTGCCTTGGTATTGCACGATCGTCAAGTTCCAATCCCACGATTTTGTAAGGCACTCCGTTTTCTTTTTGTTTCAATATCGCATCGCGCCCGATAAAGTCTTCTTTGCCGGTTTTTACAAATGTTCCAAGCCCTGCCTCTATAGGAGAAATATCTTTACTTAGTTCGTTACCATACAAAGGCAAACCGACTTCAAAGCGAAGAGTGTCGCGTGCCCCCAAACCGCAAGGCATAACTTTTTTACTGTTTATAAGTTTTTCCCATATTTCTTTGATGTAAGCGTGGCTTCCGTATATTTCAAAACCATCCTCACCGGTATAACCGGTGCGGCTTACAATCACCATTTCATTGTTAATCTCAAAAGTCTTGAAAGTGTAAAATTCCAAATCACGAACGGACAAATCCAACACAGATTCCACAACATTTTCGCTTTGCGGTCCCTGAACTGCTATCTGTCCTGTTTTGTCGCACAAATCTTCGATGCTTATGTCAAAACCTTTGCTGTTTTGGTTCATCCATTCCAAATCTTTCGCAATGTTTGCGGCATTTATTACAAGAAAGAAGTCATTTTCTCCCATTTTATACACCAACAAATCGTCCACAACGCCTCCGTCGGAATACAACATCATTCCATATTGTATTTTACCTATCGTCATGGTGCTTACATCGTTTGTAAATATGTGCTGCACATATTTTTCGGAATCCACACCGGTTATTCTGACTTCTCCCATATGTGAAACATCAAAAATGCCGCAATTATGTCTTACCGCATTATGTTCGCTGATGATGTCGGAATACTGTATCGGCATATCAAAGCCGCCAAACGGACTTATTTGTGCCCCAAGTGCCACATGGCTATCATACAAACAGGTTCTTTTATTATTCGTTTCCATGCCATTATTTATTATATATTATTCTTATTCAAAAATCAAATCTACAAGATGCCCGGTATCAAGACCGCGTATCACTTTGTCGGGCGGGAAATCCTCGAAATGTTTTCGCAGAGTTTCCTTTTCGAAGTTCATTCCCTGCAATGATTTGCAGAAAAGCTCGATGTCAGCCGTTGCAAAGAAATCGCCAGCCATTTCCATGGCTGATATTTTCCCGTTTCTCACAGACAGGCGAACTTCCAACTCTCCACAGCCTTCCACTCTACCCTTTCTCACAACACTCCAATGTTTGCCTTTTCCATACAAGAAATCCGGATCGGTGTAGGTTTGCTCTATTTTTCTTATTTCCAACAAAGCGTCCTCACCCAATCTGATGACTTTATCGCCACAAAGCATCCTTCGCAATTCATACTTGATTTGCGAAAGAGACAAAGACGTATAGTCTTTCAAAAGCCCTATTCTGCTCTTTACGCTTTCCACACCTTTTGCCACGAGTTTCTCGTTAGGCGGTGTGATTGAAGCCACCATGTTGGCAATGTCCGTGTCATAAAGCATCGTACTATGGACAATGTTTCTACCATTCGGTATATGATAAAAAGCAGAGCCGCTAATCTTCTTTCCGTCTATCGTTATGTCGTTTCTTCCTGTTGGCTTTACATCCAGACCCAAGCGCCTTAAAACTCCGGTCATCAACGTAATAAAGCACGAATATGTAAGTTGTACATCATCTCCCTTTTCTATGTAGCACAACATCAAATTGTCTAAATCCGCATATACGCACCCGCCGCCGCTTTTGCGTCTGAACATTTGAATATTGTGCTTCCGACAGTATTCCACGTTCACTTCACTTTCCATGTTTTGGTTGCGACCGAAAATAACCGTGGGTTCCACCTGCCAATACAAAAAAAGCGGCGCAACATCTATATATCTTGCCGCATATTCTTCTGCCGCAAGATAAAAAGACAACCGTTGCTGTTCCACATCGGGTAATTCAACAAAATACATAATTCTGCTGTTGGTCAATAAAACTCTTCAAATACTTCCCAAAAGTACGAAGATTTTAATTTGCAGCAAAAAATAAGCGGTAAATATTACGACTGCTTCAAAACTGCCAGACATGAACATTTTATTAGAAGCAAATACGAACGAATGACACCATTAAGAATTATAATTTCTTCCTGTTTGTGCTAATAGAATTAGCTCGCAAATCTCCGTTTTTGTAATGCCATAAAAAACATAAGGCATGTTGTAAAAAACACAAGCCATATATTTTAAAATACAAGGCACATATTTCAAAATATATGCCTTATATTTTTCGCGAAAAATCACACTTGATTTTCAACGACTTACAAAAGCCCTAAATTACTTCTTATTTACGTCGTTAAAACAATATTAAAAAGAGACGAAAACAGACCGTTTTTTGTCCGAAAAGTACGTTGCAAACATAACATTGCTCCACGACATGTTCTATTTATATTTCGCCATTTCACAAAAAACTCTTATATTTGTATATATAACAAATTTAATTTACATTATGGTTTACGTTATACTCGCAGAAGGTTTTGAAGAAATTGAAGCTCTGACAGTTGTTGATGTTGTTCGTCGCGCAGGAGTTGAGGTCTGCATGGTTTCCATTACATCAGAGAAAGAAGTAAAAGGCGCACACGGAATTGTTGTTGCCGCAGACGTTCTTTTACCAAACACAGACCTTGCAGCAAGCGAACTTGTTGTTCTTCCCGGCGGAATGCCGGGTGCAGTGAATTTGAGAAAGTGCCACGTTCTGTGCGAAGAGCTTAATAAGCGTGCAGAAAAGAATCTTCCGATTGCTGCCATTTGTGCCGCTCCTTTCATATTGGGAGAATTGGGAATACTAAAGGGCAAGAAAGCAACATGTTATCCCGGTTTCGAGGAGAAACTTACAGGAGCGCACGCAACAGGAACAATGGTGGAAAAAGACGGGAACATTATTACCGGCAAAGGTCCTGCCGCTGCCATGGAGTTTGCTTTGAAAATAGCCGAATTGCTGACAAGTAAAAAGCAAAGCGACGAAGTGGCGACCGGAATGCTGTGCAAATAAATCCGCTACAGGCATAAACCGCTGCACTTTCAAACATATCACAATAGAAAAATGCTGCTTTCGCAAGATATTAAATACCTGAAAGGCGTAGGACCGATGCGCGCAAAAGCATTGGAGAAAGACTTAGGTATACATACGATAGAAGATTTGGTTACGACCTACCCTTATCGGTATATAGACCGTAGTAAAATCTATGCCATTAGAGAACTACGCGAAGGCATGCAATATGTCCAGATTAAAGGCAAGATTCTTTATTTCGAAACCGAAGGTGAGGGACGCAAAAAGAGACTTAAGGCAACTTTTACCGATGGTGTCGGAGTTATGGAGCTTGTCTGGTTCAGCGGTTTGGCTTATGTACGCAAACGGTACAAGGTCGGCACGGAATATATAGCCTGGGGAATTCCGCAGATATATGCAGGGCGATGGTCAGTTGCGCACCCGGAACTCGAAGAGCCCCAAACAAACGGTGCGGAAAGCGTTTTCATGCCTTACTATCACACTACCGAAAGGCTTAAACGCAACAACATAACATCCAAGACAATAGAGAAACTCGTTAAAGTGGCACTTGACGAGTTGGGAAACGGTATTCAGGAAACAATTCCTGTATATATATTGAAACGAGAAAAGTTGTGTTCGCGCTCACAAGCTATTTCGGCTATACACCGCCCCATGAATTTCGAACAATTAGAGGCTGCGCGAAGACGTTTGAAGTTCGAAGAATTGTTTTATATTCAGTTGGGATTGATTCACTACGCCAAAGAACGCCAGACACGTGCCGTGGGGCAACGTTTCACAAAGATAGGAAACACATTCAACGACTTTTACAAATATCATCTCCCTTTCAATTTAACCAATGCCCAAAAACGTGTGCTACATGAAATAAGAGCCGACGTGGGAAGCGGAAAGCAAATGAACAGACTGCTGCAAGGAGACGTGGGAAGCGGGAAAACCATCGTTGCACTTATGACCATGCTCATAGCAATAGACAATAATAAGCAAGTATGCTTGATGGCGCCTACGGAAATATTGGCAGAACAACATTACGAAGCAATTTGCCAGCTTCTTGACGGTATGCCTGTGCAAACGGCATTGCTAACATCGTCAGTAAAAGGGAAACGGAGAAAAGCAATTCTTGAATCTTTGGCAAGCGGCGAGATAAATATCCTGATAGGTACGCACGCCGTCATAGAAGACAAGGTTAGTTTTGCAAATTTGGGGCTTGCCGTTATAGACGAACAGCATAGATTCGGCGTGGCGCAGCGTGCAAAATTATGGAAAAAGAATCCCGCGCCGCCACATATTCTTATAATGACCGCCACGCCTATTCCCCGTACTTTGGCAATGACTGTGTATGGCGACTTGAACGTATCTGTTCTTGACGAACTGCCTCCCGGAAGAAAACCTGTGCTTACAAAAAGAGTGGAAAGCCATGATCGTTCAAGGCTTTTCTCTCTTCTTGAAAACGAAATAGCTCACGGACATCAGGTTTACTATGTGTTTCCGCTGATAAAGGAGAATGAGAAAATGGATTTGAGGGACCTTGAAAACGGATACGAGGGACTTTGCAAACAATTTCCCAATCGCAGAATTGCGTATGTACATGGCAGAATGTCTTCGGAGGAAAAAAGCGAAGTAATGACAAGGTTTGCAAACGGACAAACGGACATTCTTGTGGCAACAACCGTTATAGAAGTCGGAGTAAACGTACCTAATGCAACGGTAATGGTGATTGAAGGCGCACAAAGATTCGGACTTTCACAACTACATCAGTTACGCGGCAGAGTTGGAAGGAATGCAGACCAGGCATATTGCTTCCTCGTTACTCCCGATAAGCTTTCGGGGGACACAAGAAAGCGCATTGACATTATGACAATGACTAACGATGGTTTCAAAATAGCCGAAGAAGATTTGCAAATACGCGGTCCCGGTGATTTGCAAGGAACAATGCAAAGCGGAATCCCTTTCAATTTGAAAATAGCCAACCTTGTTACCGACGGAAAGCTATTGGAAGAAGCCCGACGTATAGCCCACGAAGTTATAAGTTCCGATCCGCAACACAATCATTCTTATAATGACGTAATTTGGAAGCAACTAAAATTGCAACGTCGCAATGATATTGACTGGGAAGAAATATCTTGAACGATTCATGTTGTAATTAAAGTGCTTTCTATAGGAATGTTTTGAAAAGTATAACACTGCAAAAAGCCGGAATCTCAAAGAAAATCAATAATTTTGCAATTGTGTATATCACATACAATAAACTTTGAGATTAAAACAAGATGTCTTTACACAAAATAGTCATTTGTATTGTTTTCTTATTGATTGCCCATTCGGTTTATGCACTTGGAGACAAAAGCCGGAAACACCATAAGAACACGGAAATCATATCTCTTATTTTGCCAGACAAATTACCTGCCAAAGCTTTGCAAGCAAAAACCATAACTACTCCGCACGAAGCCAAACTTCATAGCAATGCTTCGTGGGCGGGACTTACAAATGAAGGGATTGACGTATCACATTACCAAGGAGATATAGATTGGGACGCAGTGGCTCAAACTAAATTGGTAAGTTATGTTTATATAAAATCGTCAGAAGGCGAAACTCTTGTTGACGACTACTACAGGGTTAATATAGAAGGCGCAAAAAGAGCAGGTCTAAAGGTTGGAAGCTACCATTATTACCGTCCTGACGCAAACGCAGACCTGCAATTTCAAAACATAACCTCACAAGTAAGGAAGGAAGAGCAGGATCTTGCGCCCATTATAGATATTGAGAAGCGCGGAACGAAATCACAGGAGGAATTTATAAACGGTTTGCGCGATTTTATGGTAAAAATGGAGAAACATTACGGATGCAAGCCCGTAATTTACACGTTCCACAACTTCTATAACAAATATCTTAGCGGCTATTTCAAAGGATACCGAATGATGATTGCCCGTTATCGTGAAGACGAACCTACACTTGATGACGACCAACCGTATACAGCATGGCAATATACTCAAAGAGGAAAAATCGACGGCATAAAAGGCTACGTTGACAGGAGCATGGTCATGCGGGATTTCTCTGTTTCCGATTTATCTATAGGAGAAATAACCTACTATGAGTAAATTGCTGAATGACAATAGCAGATGCAACGTAAAAGGACTTTTTTCGGTAAGTCCGATGTTGTTTTTTATACTCTTGTTTATATTCATATTTTTGCTGACCGGCAACATCTATAAAATATCTCTATCCGTAGTATTTACCATATCTTCTGTTTACGCCCTGTACACGTTGAAAAACAGAAGCATCACTGAAAGAATAAAGGTCTTCTCGCGTGGAGCAGGACAAGAAAACCTGATGCTTATGCTATGGATATTTGTTCTTGCGGGCGCATTTGCACAGACAGCAAAAGACATCGGAGCCATAGACGCGGTTGTCAGAGTAGCTTTGCACTTTCTCCCCTCTCACCTTATACTTGCCGGACTATTTGTAACCGCATGCTTCGTATCGCTAAGCATTGGTACTTCCGTGGGAACCGTTGCAGCGTTGGTTCCTATAGCCACCGGTATTGCCACATCAACAGGACAACCAACGGCAATGCTTGTAGCAGCCGTTGTGGGAGGCGCGTTTTTTGGCGACAATCTTTCATTCATTTCCGACACAACCATAGCCTCGACCAAAACACAAGGGTGCGAATTGAAAGACAAATTCAAAGCAAACTTTTTGATAGTACTGCCCGCTGCCATGATTACCGTCATAATATATATTTTTACCAACAGCCAATCGCAATACTCCACCGAAATAACAGCCATAGACTATATTAAAATGTTGCCATACATCATAATACTTGTATCGGCAATATGTGGAATGAATGTCTTCGTTGTATTGGCTGTAGGTAATCTCCTTTCAGGAATCACAGGTATGGCATTGGGAGTTTGCAACATGGAAGATTGGTTCGTTTCTGCTGGAAACGGAATAATGTCTATGGGAGAACTGATAATTATATCAATGCTGGCAGGCGGAATGCTTGAAGTAATACGCGAAAACGGCGGTATAGAATACATCATAAACAAACTATCAAGTCATATACACAGCAAACGTGGCGGCGAACTTATAATTGGCGCAATGGTAGGAATCACCAATTTATGCACGGCAAACAACACAATAGCCATATTGTCGGTTGGAAAGATAGCCAAAAGCATCAGCACCCGTTTCGGAATAAATCCATGCAAAGCAGCAAGCATTTTAGATACGTTTTCGTGCGTTGTGCAAGGTCTCATACCATACGGGGCGCAATTCCTAATAGCTTCAGGACTGTCGCATGTCCAACCCACAAACATACTGCCCTATATCTATTATCCCGTAATTGTAGGAATAACCGCAATTATAGGAATTATTATCAGATATCCGAAGAAATATTCTTGAAAAACATCCAATAAATTCTTTAAGAAACCGGGCTATTTTTCAGTACAAAAAAGCACACTGAAATACAGATACTTATAAACGCAAAAAATACAAGCCATATATTTTAAAATACAAGGCACTTATTTTAAAATAAGTGCCTTGTATTTTTTACAACATGCCTTATGTTTTTTATGGGGAAAAATTATCACCCGCTTGAAAGGATTAAATACACGCAATAGAAATAACTTTATTGTGTTTTTATGTGCCTCAGAGCTTTTATATAGATTGACCATAAACATGTAGTTTAACAGAGACGAGAGAAAAGAACAAAAAATTTTTGCAATGACATTACTTTTAGTTGTAAAAACATTTGCCACTTCGGACAAATATCTTTATTTTGCATTTGGAACAGTTTCTTGTAAAGAATTCATACTTAAATGTTTTACCGCCATAGAAGTACGACTTTTTTTGCAAGAAGCAGCCATGCTCCATACCCTTTTGAGGGAAAACTTTAGCATAGTTATGATAACGGTTACATTTTGCATACGTCTGAAAACAAACTGTTTGTGTGATTTCTTTGGCAGAATAATAAACTCTCTCAATTTCACACCAAGCAAAATGGATGTATTCTATAATGAATTTTCTACTCCCCAATTTTTTATCAAGTATAATCCTCAATTGCCCGATTTATTATCCTTGGCAGAGGTAGATGGGGGAATTACATCCTTTAGTTTATATGATAATAAATACTCAAATGAAAACGTTACTCCATTCTTCCGGGCAAAAATCTTAGATACGACATTTTCAAACGAACAAGTTGCATGTATATTGGAATGGGTATCATATCCGACACTATATTTTAATCCGGATACTAATTTTTTGAGTAAATACCTTTGTGATGAAGTTAAAATAGTTTTTCTCTTTGCATATGATCAGCTTGATGCTAAAACAGAAAAAGAAAAGACCAATTATCTTAAAACTCTATTGAATCCACAATCAAAATGGAGAAAAAAGGTAATGGTAAATAGTATGCCTTTTATAGCAGCACCTGTAATGTTTTTGGGAAAGGAATACTTTAGCATAATCCCCAAGGAGATTTTATTGAAAGTTCCGAACTCACAAGAAATTGCAATTAAAGAACAGGAGCTTATTGCCATAAAACTTTTTGAGCTTTACGATAATCCTAACCGGCATAGAGAGTTTCAAAAAAAATATTGGAAAGTAACTTCTCTTTCACGGAGAATAAAAGAATATCAAGAAAAAGTATGTTCTGCAGACGCTATCTTACAATACAAAGCACGGTACAATAAGATGAAAGCCCAAAGTCATAAAAAGAGAAACAATTCATGCTTTCAGGCGGTATTATCATAAAAAACCTCAAAAGAGGAAGAAATCAGTAACCTATGTCAGTTTTTGGGGCTATGCCTCCTTTTTTTTGATAATCTTGTGTTTGGGACATAATCTCTCCATCTGTCGCAAGTGCTTCTTACACGCTGTGCAGTTTCTGTTTCTCCAAAATCATCCAGAATTCGTTTGAAATATAACAACTTTTGTAATTGCCGAGCCGCTTTTTCTTTGTTTCTATATGTATTGATTGCCTGATTAATAAGTTTATCGCTCAGTTCTTTGTATTTTTCACAACGAAACAAAGTTGCATCTGACGGATAATTAATCTCGGGCAAGCGATACTTTACGCCATTATTCTCCCAATTACTGCTATAACGTGTGAGACACCAGCACCTATGCACAGAATTTCGCAACCCTATGGCATACATAATCTTTGCATCGGCACGTACATTGGGATTATGATGAAATTTCATAAGTCGTTGATATTTATCCATCCTTTGTGCGAAATGAAGTTTATAGTTTTCTGCCAACGAAGGTACGGACTTAAATGTTTCTCTGTCGTAGCTAAAAGGATCTTTGTTCATATAATAATATACATCCATGCCTTTTTGGAAAGACAATGGTATTTGACGCAAATACACAATTGCTTTAGAATACCGTTGTTCACGCATGCACTTTGTAGCAAGTATGTCATACCAATAATATTTCCCTATCTTTCCCTTACTATTAAGGTAAGTATCAAAATCATCTTGGGGATGGTATATTCTATAAAAGTATTCCTTGGTTTGAGAATAAGTCTGTCTTTCCATGATTTGGAACATCTCGTTGGAATATCCGTTAATCTGCACAAGAAGATTATCCGCCAAATTTGCCAACTGTACTTCTCTTACATAATTCTTTGCCTTGTGCATACGAGGGCATACTACCCTAAGGAGAATTCTCCTCATGGCATCATTCCAATAGTAAGTATTGGCGCAATCTTGATAACCTCCGATGTAAGAAGTGTTGTCCGGCATAAATTTCTCTTTGAAGTCTTTCGGTTTTTCATTTTCCACCTTTGACACAAGCCATTTAAGATCTGTAAACAACTTTTGCTCATAGTCCGCATTATAAGCCGAAGTTTTTGCCTCTAGATACATACGAAGAACCCGATAAGAATCTCTCAAGAAAGATGTTCGGAGATATTTTTCTCCACAATTAAGAAACGACAACGCTTTATGGTTCTCTCCTTTCCTGTCATAAAGTGCAGCTAATGTGTAATACCACATCGCTTTGTTTTTAGTCTTTTTATTACGAACCGCTTTGTTGGCTACTTTTATAATATTTCGGATATTGTCATACATAAAACGACCATTATAAATGGTGTCATTTTTGTCTATCGTATCGTTATTGTCAAGAAAAATAAGCCAATTCTGTAATTCATCGGGAATGTAAGGAGAGTTTGGCTGGAGATTATAAACAAATTCCAACTCATTGTTTATTTTTCCATAGTTCAACGTCCTTATCGAGCCAACATCACCATATTTCGCGTAGATTTTTAGTGCTGCATGTTTTTTACCTGTTTTATTTAATGCCCCCGCAACTTTCAATTCTGCAATTTTCCGAATGACATTATTTGCAAGTCGGCTTTCATTCTTATTCCAAACATCCACACACTCCTGATATTTTCTTTGTGCAAAAAGAGCCCTTATCAACTGCAAAACATATCTGTTAAGGAGAGGTCCTTTTTTATAAGCTCTGCACCTTTTTACAATATTTTCGAGCATCAAAGACTGCTTGTCGCCATCTACACCATAATACCAAGGATCTCTCATAGAAGATACAACACTCTCACATTGCTTTGCAATAATCAAATAGTTTATAATATCTATACGATTATTAGCAACGAGCCATTTGGCAAAGCTGTTCTTGCTACTTTTTTTCTTGATATTTTGTAGTTCCGTGTTGTTTGCTTTATATACAATATGCCTGACATCTTCTGTGGAAATAGCTGATGACGTTTGCTGTTTCCACAGTGCAATCATTTCATCTTCGTAGTTTGCGGTCTTATGAAATATAACATCACCATAAAACTTGTACTGATAATATTCATTTTCATTCAAAGGCATGATACGATATAGCAATACATCTCCGGCATGTGTAAGTGGCCAAAAACAACCTACAGATTCTATTGGCACTAACAACAGCAAACTAACGACTATATATTTTATCAATTTCATAATCTGTATATTTGGAAAGATTGGCAGAATCAAGATGATAAATAATTGTTGATGATGAATAACCTATATCTTTCAGATCTTTTTTGATGACGCGTTTGGTTTTTATTATTTCATTGAATTCGCTTTGCTCGTGTCGAATTCTTCCTATAGAAGGTTTAGCCCCAGTAACAATTCCCATGAATTTTCCTTCTTTAAACCACAGATTCCATTCATAAGCAGAGTATGCAAAATCTAAGTGAACTTTACTCTTAGCATGTTTCATATATTCGCCAACCACTTTACTGCTGAGGATTGAATTTTTCACATTGGGATTGTAGAGACTCTCTGTGTTGTAAAGCATAAGAACCCCATAGTCAATATCTGGAAGTTCATACCGCAATTGATGCAATCTTATTGTTGCACTCAATCCTTTTCTCCTTTTATGCAATTTTTGTTTTGCTTCCTTGCAAAGAGAATAAAACAAAGACTTGGTTTCGTTAGTCCAATCGCAGTCCAGCTGAATTTCCTGATACTTAATGTCGTTAGCCTTACACATAGCGTCAATTCGATTAAGTATCTTATTTGTCATTGGTTTATTTAATCGTAAAGCTTCTACTGTAATAAACACAACAGGAACAATCTCTATATTATTTTCTTGAATCAACTTCGGGTAACCGTTGAAAATAGTTGTGGCGATAGGAACTGGTTGTTCACCTATCCCTTTTTCATCATACAAGTTGTCTGTACTTACATCAAAGAACTTTACATACATTCTCGTGATATGATGCTTTTGCATGAAAGTCATCTCGTATTTATTAGGAGCTAACGTTGACTTCCAATGATAAATTGCATTTGCGGACTCATGACGAAATACAAATACAGAATCGCTTCCTTTTATTTTTACGCCCTTTTTGTTATTAACATTACATGCAGACAAAACAAATATACACATCATCAGTATACTTAGACATGCTGTCATGTTTTTATTTGTAATGTCTTTGGCAAACATCTTTGACATCATCTTATATATTTCCAAATGGTTCAGAGAATATCATTCTCTATCCAGATTATTTATAGCGATTGTTATTTCGTGTAATAGTAATTGGTATCTTTATATGTATTAATTGGTTGCAAATATATCACAAAAATACAAAGAATGTCCGAAGGAAAGTCTCATAAAAACAAAAGAAAAGCTACATAAAACAATAAATCCGCACAACCCATTAAGTTATGCGGATTTACCTATTTGTTATTTCGGATAGTTATCTATCTTACTTCACCTCCTCGAAGTCAGCGTCTTGGATATCTTCGTCCTTTTTGGATTCATTTGATGTATTAGTCTGCTGATTTCCTGTAAAACCTGCTCCTCCTGCAGCACCCGCACCGGGATTTGCGCCCGTTTGCTGATACATTTGAGCACTTGCCGCCTGCCAAGCTTCGTTCAATCCTTTGATTGCAGCATCTATCGCAGAAATATCACCACTCTTATGTGCATCTTTCAAAGCCTGAAGCGCACTTTCTATTACAGTTTTTTTGTCTGCAGGAATCTTATCACCCAGTTCTTTCAACTGATTCTCTGTTTGGAAAATCATGCTGTCAGCTTCATTGAGTTTGTCTATGCGCTCTTTCTGCTTTTTGTCGGCTTCTGCATTCTGCTCTGCCTCATTCTTCATGCGGTCGATTTCTTCTTTGCTCAAACCACTTGAAGCTTCAATACGTATTGCCTGTTCTTTGCCTGTGGCTTTATCTTTTGCAGATACTTTAAGAATGCCGTTTGCATCAATGTCGAAAGATACTTCTATCTGAGGAACGCCACGACGCGCAGGAGCAATACCGGTAAGATTGAATTGACCAATACTCTTGTTTTGAGCAGCCATAGGACGTTCGCCCTGCAAAACATGTATCGTTACTTCTGTCTGGTTATCAGCAGCAGTTGAGAATGTCTGCGCTTTCTTGCACGGTATGGTAGTGTTTGCATCAATAAGTTTTGTCATCACACCACCAAGTGTTTCAATACCCAGAGACAACGGTGTTACGTCAAGAAGAACTATATCGCCTACTCCGCTTTCTTTGTTAAGTATGGCACCCTGAATACTTGCACCGACTGCAACGACCTCATCAGGATTTACACCTTTCGAAGGAACTTTGCCGAAGAAATCTTGAACAGCCTGCTGCACAGCCGGGATACGACTTGAGCCGCCCACAAGAATTACCTCATCTATGTCCGATGTGCTAATATTTGCATCGGCTACAGCTTTCTGACAGGGCTCAAGACAACTTTGTATCAAGTCGTGGCACAAGCTCTCAAATTTTGCACGTGTCAAAGTCTTTACAAGATGTTTAGGCATACCGTCAACAACGGTGATATAAGGTAAATTAATTTCCGTGGAAGCCGAAGATGAAAGTTCTATCTTTGCTTTCTCGGCAGCCTCTTTCACACGTTGCATTGCCATAGGATCTTTTGTTAGGTCAGCCCCTTCTTCGTTTTTAAACTCACCTACTAGCCAATCCATTATTTTTTGGTCGAAATCATCGCCACCAAGGTGGGTATTACCATTGGTTGAGAGAACTTCAAACACACCTCCACCAAATTCAAGCACAGATATATCAAAAGTACCGCCTCCAAGGTCAAACACGGCAATCTTCATATCTTTCTTTGCCTTGTCAAGACCGTATGCCAAAGCTGCAGCTGTAGGCTCGTTTACAATACGCTTTACATTAAGTCCTGCAATCTCACCAGCCTCTTTTGTAGCCTGACGCTGTGAATCGGAGAAGTATGCCGGCACGGTAATAACCGCATCCGTAACTTTCTGACCAAGATAATCTTCTGCGGTTTTCTTCATTTTCTGAAGAATCATTGCAGAAATTTCTTGTGGAGTGTAAAGTCTTCCGTCTATATCAACACGCGGAGTATTATTTTCACCACGCTCCACTTTATAAGGCACACGACTTATTTCCTGCTGTACCTGATCATAGGTTTCACCCATGAATCTTTTTATTGAGTAAATGGTATTTTGCGGATTGGTTACTGCCTGACGTTTTGCAGGATCACCAATTTTTCTTTCACCATCTTTGGTAAATGCCACAACACTCGGAGTGGTGCGTTTACCTTCGCTATTTGCTATTACAACCGGTTCGTTACCTTCAAAAACGGCAACACAAGAATTGGTTGTACCTAAGTCGATTCCAATAATCTTTCCCATGATTCTATTTCTTTTATTATTATTTCTATTTTCTTTGGCGTTCTACTATTTTTCAAACAACCACAATAACAAAAGCAATGAGCGTGCCAAACTTTTCTATAGCTTTGTTTTTTCTTTTGCAGGACAAAAAATTTAGTTTATGACATTTTGTCATGCACAGACAAAAAGAAGCCTAAAAAATACAAGCCATATATTTTAAAATAGGTGCCTTGTATTTTTTAGGAGATGCCTTATGTTTTTCTACACTTCAAAAGCATGGAAAAAGTTGTCCTTTGCCATCCCTATATCAACGCTTACATTTCATCAGTTTTTGGTCTTTTATTGATACACAAAGTTTGCTATATGGCAGTAAAACGAGCACTCGAACGGTTTTCAAAACAAATTGCATTCTATTTAAGTGCAGCTCAATAGAGAATTACGCTTATATTTACTATATTTGCAATAGCATATTGCAAGGCAAACATTTTTATATGTCAACAGCTATTCTAAAATATCCGGCAGGCAACATTTTTTCGGTTAAATCGGCTCTGACCCGTTTGGGAGTGGACAGCATCGTAACCGATGATGTTCAATTGTTGTCGAAAGCCGACCATATAATCATACCGGGACAAGGCGAAGCTGCCGTAACCATGGACTATCTCTGTAAAACAGGCATGGACAACGTTATACGCTCGTTCAAACAGCCGGTTTTAGGCATTTGCATCGGAATGCAACTCATGTGCGATTATTCAGAAGAGGGCGGAGGCGTAAAATGTCTCGGGATTTTTCCCGAAGTTAAAGTAACTCGATTTCTGCCAAAAAACAATGAAAAAATCCCACACATGGGTTGGAATTCAATAAGCAATATGAACAGCGCACTATTCAAAGGAATTGATGAGGAAAGTTATGTGTATTTCGTGCACAGCTATTATGTGCCATGCAACAAGTTTACAACTTCGCAATGCAACTACACTGTAAATTTTAGTGCTTCAATTGAGCATGACAATTTCATGGCAGTTCAATTTCATCCCGAAAAAAGTGGAAAAACGGGAGAATTAATACTCAAAAATTTCCTTGAACTATAAAAGATGATACAGCCAATTCCTGCTATAGATATAATAGGTGGACACTGTGTAAGACTGTGTCAAGGCGATTACGCAAAAAAGACCGACTATTCGGCATCACCTGTCGATTTGGCACAAGATTTTGAAAAAATAGGCTATACAAGATTGCATCTTGTAGATTTAGACGGAGCAAAACAAGGTAAACCGGTAAATCTTTCCGTGCTCGAAAGCATAACAAAAAGCACAAAACTTTTTGTGGATTTCGGCGGAGGGATAAAAACCGACGAAGATATTTCTGCCGTTTTCCAATGTGGAGCCCAAGCAGTGAGTATTGGAAGCATGGCAGTCAACAATTATAAAAAAGTTGCCAGTTGGATTGAAAAATATGGCGCAGACAAATTCATTATATCGGCAGATGTGCGAGACGGCAAAGTTCGTACAAGCGGTTGGACCGAAGACTCAGGAATGAGTATTAATGATTTGCTGAAAAGATATTGGTCTTTGGGAGTGCGCAACGTTCTCTGCACGGACATTTCCCGCGATGGAATGCTGTGTGGTCCGAATATACAACTTTATAAAGAAATCATGTCTGTCTTCCCCGACTGCAAATTAACGGCAAGTGGCGGTGTGAAAGACATAAACGATATTGAAGCACTTAATGATGCAGGAATTGACTCTGTTGTTTTCGGCAGAGCCATATACGAAGGCACAATCGACTTGAAACAAGTTGCTGTAAAATTCAAACAAAGCAAAAACCATGTTGGCTAAACGCATAATTCCGTGTCTTGATGTAAAAGACGGACGAACTGTCAAAGGTATAAATTTCCTTGGTCTCCGTGATGCCGGAGATCCAGTGGAAATGGGAAAAATATACTCCGAACAAATGGCAGACGAGCTCGTCTTTCTCGACATAACGGCAAGCGTTGAAGGAAGAAAAACTTTTACAGAAATGGTAAGAAGAGTGGCGTCAGAACTTTCCATTCCTTTTACCGTGGGAGGAGGTGTGAGTACTCTTAACGATGTGGAACGTCTACTTGAAGCAGGAGCAGACAAGGTGGCTGTTAATTCTGCCGCGCTGCGTACACCTGCGCTTATAGACGAAATTGCATCGCATTTCGGCTCACAGATATGCGTACTTGCCATAGACGCAAAAAAAGAAGAAAACGGAGAATGGCATTGCTATCTTAACGGAGGCAGAACTCCTACGGCACACACACTTTTTGATTGGGCACGCGAAGGTTATAATCGCGGTGCAGGAGAGATTTTGTTTACGAGCATGAATCACGACGGTACAAAAGAAGGATTTGCCAATGAAGCTCTTTGCAAAATAAGCGAAAGCGTAGGCATCCCGTTGATAGCTTCGGGAGGAGCCGGAAAGAAAAAAGACTTTCGCGATGCTTTTGTAAAAGGTCGTGCAGATGCAGCTCTTGCGGCAAGTGTATTCCACTATGGCGAAATTAAAATTCCCGAGCTTAAACAATATCTGCAAAAAGAAAACATAGACGTAAGACTACAATAATAAAATGATGAATATAGATTTCGAAAAAATGAACGGTCTTGTACCGGCAATAATACAAGACAGCATAACCAAGAATGTGCTTATGCTCGGATTCATGAACGAGGAAGCATATCAAAAAACACTTGCCACAAAACGGGTAACATTCTACAGCCGTTCCCGCAAATGTCTTTGGACAAAGGGTGAAACAAGTGGAAATTATCTCGAACTTGTGAGCATGAAGCCCGATTGCGATAATGACACACTGCTCGTAAAAGTTATTCCTCATGGACCTACTTGCCACACAGGTACAGACACTTGTTGGGGAGAAGAAAACAAACGAAATCCACTGCTTTTTCTTTCCGAGCTCCAGGATTTCATTAACAAACGGCATGAAGAAATGCCCGAAAAGTCATATACTACCAGTCTTTTCAAAGACGGAACAAACCGCATGGCACAAAAAGTTGGAGAAGAAGCTCTCGAAGCCGTTATAGAAGCTGTAAGCGGCAATGATGACAGACTCATATACGAATGCTCCGACATGTTCTATCATCTTGTTGTTTTGTTGACTTCTAAAGGTCTGCGAATAGAGCAAGTTGCGGCAGAACTTGCAGAACGTCATCAGCCCGGCTGGCACAAACACTAACCTACTTTCAAAATATATCATGGACAACATCGCACAATCTCCGGAAAAAGACAATGCTCTTATATCCTATGAAGGAGTAGTCATAAGCCACGACGGAAATGAAATCATTAAAGATGTTACATTTTCTGTTTATCCTCAAGATTTCATTTTTTTGACGGGCCATGTTGGCTCGGGTAAAAGTTCTATTCTGCGCACCATTTATAAAGATATTGACATTTCGGCAGGAAAAGGATTTGTACTCGGATATGATCTTTCAACTATACGCAGGAAACAGATTCCAGAGCTTAGAAAGCAACTCGGAATAATCTTTCAAGATTATAAACTATTAGGAAATCTGACCATAAGAGAAAATCTTGCTTTTATTCTTCGCGCAACGGGTGCAAAACAAAAAAACGAAATCAATGAAAAGATTGACGAAACGCTAAAACTTGTGGAACTCGAAGATAAAAGCGACAAATATCCTAACGAACTTTCAGGAGGCGAACAACAACGGGCTGCAATTGCCCGGGCAATAATCAATAATCCCAAAGTTATTCTCGCCGATGAGCCTACGGGAAATCTTGACAAGAATGCCGCTATAAATATCACGCGCCTTTTAGGAAAGATAAGTGAGAGCGGAGCAGCTGTAATTATGAGTACCCACAATCTTGACTTGGTGAAAACTTTCACAGGAAAAGTTTTCCAATGTAAAGAAGGAACGTTTCATAATACCACAGACGAATATACTCCTACAAATAACAATACTGATATTACAGAATAACTGATGAAAATAATGAAATTCGGCGGCACTTCGGTAGGGTCGCCACAAAGAATAAAAAACGTTGCGAATCTGATTTCTTCTGACGAGCAGAAATTTGTTGTTCTTTCCGCAATGTCGGGAACAACAAACACTCTTGTAGAGATAACTGATTACTTAAACAAAGAGAATTCTCTTGGTGCAAACAATGTAATAAGCCGTCTTGAAAGTGTTTATCACAAACACGTAAGCGAACTTTATTCAACAGAGAAATATCGTAAAATAACAGACGATTTTATTACGGAAGAGTTTGGGTATCTTCATAAACTCACTCAAAAGAAACATGACGAAAATGTAGACAAAGAAATTCTTGCGCAGGGCGAAGTTATCAGCACAAACATGATGACAAATTACCTGAAAGAACTTGGCAAGAATGTTATCCTGCTTTCTGCTCTTGATTTTATGAGTACCAACAAAGACAAAGAGCCAGACGAACTTCAGATCTCCAAACGTCTTAACGAGATTCTCAAAAAAGAACCCGATTACAATATATATATAACTCAGGGATTCATTTGCCGCAACGCAGATGGTTATATCGACAACCTGCAACGCGGCGGTTCCGACTATACAGCCTCGCTGATTGGAGCGGCAATCAAAGCAGAAGAAATACAAATCTGGACGGATATTGACGGAATGCATAATAATGATCCGCGTTTCGTAGAAGGTACAAAACCTGTTGATCAACTTAATTTTGAGGAAGCAGCAGAACTTGCTTATTTCGGCGCAAAAATACTCCACCCCACCTGCATTCTTCCTGCCAAATTTGCCGGAATCCCCGTAAGACTTCTTAATACTCTCGACCCATCGGCAAAGGGAACTATCATAAACAACGAAATGGAGAGCGGTAAGATTAAAGCCATTGCCGCAAAAGACGGAATCACTGCCATAAGAATCGTTTCGTCCCGAATGCTTCTTGCCTCGGGTTTCATGAGCAAGGTTTTCAATATCTTTGATACGTTCAACACGAGCATTGATATGATAACCACTTCCGAAGTCGGTGTTTCTATGAGTATAGACAATCCTACTCATTTGAATGAAATAATCGGAGAACTCAAGAAATACGGAACTGTCGACATAGACCGAGACATGTGTATAATTTGTGTGGTTGGCGATTTACGTTGGGGCAACATCGGTTACGAAAGTCTCACAACAGATGCCATGGCTTCCGTTCCCGTAAGAATGATTTCCTATGGCGGTAGTTTCCACAATATTTCATTTTTGATTCGTTCGTGCGACAAAGAAAAAGCGTTGCAGGAATTGAGCAAGAAACTGTTTAACGACCCCAAAGCATAGAACTGATGCAAGAGCTAATAAAAGGCGTGCCGGATTTCCGCACGCCATATTATTTATACAGAAAAGACATTCTTAAAAGAACGCTTGATGCCATAGCGCAAGCTACGGAAAAAGACAATAATTTCATTATTCACTACGCCATTAAGGCTAATGATAATCCTGATGTTCTTAAATTTATCAGCTCATACAACCTTGGAGCGGATTGTGTGAGTGGTGGAGAGATTGAAAAAGCCGTGAACAACGGTTTCAATCCCGTTAAGATTGTTTTTGCCGGTGTTGGAAAGAGAGACGAAGAAATTGAAATTGCCATTAAAAACGGCATATACAGTTTGAACGTTGAGAGCATACAGGAAATAGAGGTTATAAACGAAATTGCGTCGCGCATGAATACTGTTGCTCCCGTTGCCATACGTGTAAATCCCAACGTTGACGCACACACTCACGAAAAAATCACTACCGGAACAGAAGAAAACAAGTTTGGCATTGCACTCGAAGATGTCTTGACTACAGTTAAAGCCATTCATGAGATGAAAGGACTTGAATTTCGCGGATTGCAGTTCCATATAGGTTCACAAATCACAGAATATACATGCTTCGAGAATCTTTGCAAGGTTATTAACAAACTAACCGACAAACTCGAATCACATGGTATAAAGTGCGAGATGATTGATGTTGGCGGAGGTTTGGGCATTGACTATGACAATCCGAAAGCTAATCCCATACCCGATTTCAATGGATATTTCAACACTTTTCGCAACTGTTTGAAAGTTTCGAAAGACACAAAAATCCATTTCGAACTCGGTCGTTCGGTTGTTGCACAATGCGGCAATTTGATAACGAAAGTGCTTTACACCAAACAGACAGCGCACAAACAATTCGTAATTGTTGATGCAGGATTTACCGACTTGGTCCGCCCTGCACTATATGGAGCTTATCACGATATAGAGAATCTATCTAACCAAGATGTAGCAAAAGAGAAATATGACATTGTCGGACCTATTTGCGAAAGCAGTGATGTCTTTGCAAAAGACCGTCCGTTGTCTCCTACAAAACGAGGTGATATTCTTTCTATACATTCTGCGGGAGCTTATGGAGAAGTTATGGCTTCTACATATAACGCCCGTCCGTTAATAAAAGGATACCTGCTCTAAAACAAACGTTATCGGGCAAACTTTTTACGGTTTGCCCGATACTTTTTTATATACATTATTATATATACACGCAACCATTCTGTCGAATTTATCGGAAATGTCTTCCGCATTGCACCACATTATTTTCATTTCCAATTCACAGTCGCCGGCTTTATATGGGGGCTGTACATATTTTTTTTCACACAGTTTGAAACCATGACGCTCATAAAAGCCAACCCTACGCTTTGACATTTCATCAGTCGGGAGTTCAACTTCCAAAACAACAACTTTTCCCGTTTCGTTTACAAGAGTTTCTATAGCAATACCACCATATCCTTTGCCGCGAATGCGTGAGTCCATGGCAAAATGCTCCACATACAAGAAATCATCCAACCCCCAATACGAAATGAAGCCCACTCTTTCTCCACCATACTCGATAATGTTGTTGAAAAACTCCGGCTTTGTCCAAGTATACCTTATCCAGTCTGCAATTTCTCTTCTCTCGCCGTCGGGGAAACTTGACAAATACAACCTTTCGGCAAACCAAAGTTCTTCTTCGCTTGATATGCGTTTTATGACAATATCATTTTCTTTCATTTCTCACTCCACCTTTATCGTTCTGTCAAGACATTCGCAAAAACTTTCCACCACAGACTTTCTCATGCTTACTTTCAGTATGCAATTATCGTCATATCCGTTTTCCACAATCTTTACTCCGGCATCTTTTACAGCTTTCATTACAGCCGTCATGCGTTCATATCCGAAACGCAGCGTCAGCACCTCTTCAACAAAACACATCTTTTTTTCCGATTTTTCAAGAGCATCGGCTGCCGCCAACTTGTAAGCTTCTGCAAGACGACTTGTTCCGAGCTTAACACCACCAAAATATCTTACTACCGCAACAAGAGTATCGGTCAATCCTACCGATTTAATCTGCCCAAGTATCGGTCTTCCTGCAGTACCCGACGGTTCGCCGTCATCGTTAGCCCTGCAAACATTTCCTTCTACCCCTATAATATATGCGTAAGCCACATGACGCGCATCATGGAACTTGCGTTTTAATTCCGATATTTCACATTTCACACTTTTTTCGTCCGCAACATGATATGAAAACGCCAGAAACTTGCTGCGAAGTTCCGAATAAAAGCCCTCAGAAGGTGCAGATATTGTAAGAAATTCATCTTTTTCCATAAGTGCAAAGATAATTCATTTGCAACAAACAAAAACTTACTCGATTCTCTACAGATTTACCTTTATTTTTCAGTATCATTTTCGAAGTTTGCAAATTACTATTAATCACAATATTATAAACATCAAAAAACATAAGGCATATATTTTGAAATACAAGGCACTTATTTTAAAATATATGCCTTGTATTTTTTATTAAGTGCCTTATATTTCTTAGCGCATCATATCCTGACAAATTTCCATAGGCTTCAAAACAGTTTATGTACATACTTTATGTTATAAATGTAAGGCATGGTTTGCATCACATTATTATTTGTCTCGCTTTTCTTTTGAATAAATACCAATTTGTCGGATATTTCTTATTTTTCCGTCATTTTGTAAATTTTTTCACCGAATCTCTTTTGCAGTTGCAAGCAAATCCGTATCTTTGCATTCGATAACGACAAGAAAATATTAAAGTAATGAGTAAATCCGAAAACGAAATGTTGGTGCATGTGCAAAAAAAACTAAACATGCAACATGAATGCGGACTATACAATCCCGCTAACGAGCACGATGCTTGCGGTATTGGTATGGTTGTCAACATCAACGGCGAAAAATCTCACGCTATTGTCGACAACGCACTGAAAGTGCTCGAACACCTGCAACATCGTGGTGCAGAAGGAGCAGACAATAAAACCGGCGACGGTGCCGGAATTATGGTACAGATTCCCCACGAATTCATTCTTCTTCAGGGCATTGCAGTTCCCGAACGCGGACGCTATGGTACCGGTATGGTATTTCTCCCAGACAATGACAAGTCTATAGAAGAAATAATGAAGATTATAAGCGACGAAGTCGAGGCTCACAAGTTGAAACTCTCGCATGTGCGCGATGTTCCCACGAACAACGATGTACTTGGTCGCGATGCAATGGCTACAAAACCGTTGATAAAACAGATATTTATTACCGGTTTCACAGATATAGATACTGCCGAAAGAACATTATATGTTGTACGCAAACATATTGAGAACAAAGTAGGCGCATCTAAGATTGAAGGCAAAAAAGATTTCTATTTCGTTTCGCTTTCTACTCAGACGCTTATATACAAAGGAATGTTGACATCTTCGCAGTTGCGAACATTCTATCCCGACTTGGAAAGCCCCTACTTCACCACTGCACTTGCTTTGGTGCACTCACGTTTCAGTACAAACACATTCCCGACATGGGGACTTGCACAACCGTTCCGCATGTTATGTCATAACGGAGAAATAAACACCATTCGCGGAAACAGAAACTGGATGAAAGCTCGCGAAAGCGTATTGTCCACGCCAGCGCTCGGCGACATAAAAGATTTGAAACCCATTGTTCAGGAAGGCATGAGCGACAGCGCATCGCTTGACAACGTTCTCGAATTTCTTGTGGCTTCAGGTCTTTCACTTCCTCATGCAATGGCTATGCTTATTCCGGAATCTTTCAATGCAAAGAATCCTATCAGTGAAGATTTGAAAGCATTCTATGAATACCATTCAATATTAATGGAACCGTGGGACGGACCTGCTGCATTGCTTTTCTGTGATGGCAGATACGCAGGCGGAATGCTTGATCGTAACGGACTTCGTCCTGCAAGATATGTCATAACCAAGGGAGGTATGATGGTTGTTTCCTCAGAAGTCGGAGTTTTGGACATACCTCCTCAGGACGTAGAAGAAAAAGGACGCCTGCAACCGGGAAAGATGATTTTGGTTGACACACAGGAAGGAAAAGTTATACACGATGAGGAACTGAAAAAGCAGCTCGCCGACGAATTCCCCTATCGCACCTGGCTTCATGAAAACAGAATCGAACTCGATAAGCTGAAAAGCGGAAGACATATCGGAAGCAGTGTAGAAAATTTGCGTGAAAAAGAACGTGTGTTCGGATTTACGCAAGAAGATGTTGAAAAGCTTATTGCTTCATACGCAAAAGATGCCAAAGAACCTACTATGTCAATGGGTAACGACAAACCTTTGGCAGTTATGTCGGAAAAACCGCAATTACTTTTCAATTATTTCCGTCAGCAATTCGCACAGGTAACCAACCCTTCCATTGACCCGATTCGCGAGGAATTAGTAATGAGTCTTACGGAATACATCGGAGCAGTGGGTATGAACATACTTGTTCCTAACGAGCAGCATTGCAAAATGGTTCGTCTGCCCTATCCTATTCTGACAAACACTCAACTTGACCTCTTGACCAACATACGCTACAAAGGTTTCAAGACGGAAAAACTCAAGATGTTGTTTGACGTGAACGAAGGTGCAGAAGGTTTGAAAAAATCTATAGAGCACTTATGCTTGGAAGCAGAAAAATCTGTGGATAACGGCGTAAACTACATAGTTCTTACCGACCGCGACATTGACGGAAGCCATGCTCCTATACCTTCGTTGCTTGCAGTTTCGGCAGTTCATCATTATCTTATTTCTGTAGGCAAGCGGGTACAAACCGCAATCATTGTGGAAAGCGGAGAAGTACGTGAAACAGAACACGCAGCCCTTCTGCTCGGATTCGGAGCAAGTGCACTCAACCCGTACATGGCATTCGCCATTATAGACGACCTTGTGAAACGCAAGGAAATCCAACTTGACTACAACACAGCCGAGAGCAATTATATAAAAGCGGTTCGCAAGGGATTGCTTAAGATAATGAGCAAAATGGGTATAAGCACCATACGTTCGTATCGTGGTGCACAAATATTCGAAGCTATCGGTCTCGGCAAACAACTTAGCGACACATACTTCGGTGGAATGCCTTCGCCTATTGACGGTATTGGTCTTGAAGAAATAGCTCGTGATTATAAAATCATGCATGACTATGGCTTTGAAAACAAAGACGGCAGACTTGATTTCACCGGAGAATATTGTTTCCGTAAAGGTGGCAACAAACACGCATGGAATCCCGATACAATTCGTACGCTTCAACTTGCAACAAGAACCGGAAGCTATAAAAAGTTCAAGGAGTTTACCAATCTTTCAGACCACAAGGAAGCTCCTATATTTATACGCGACTTCTTTGATTTCAAACGCAATCCTATTTCGATAGACAAAGTGGAACCTATCGAAAGTATAATGAAACGCTTCGTAACTGGAGCCATGAGTTTCGGTGCGCTAAGCAAAGAGGCTCACGAAGCAATAGCTTTGGCAATGAACTCGATCCATAGCCGCAGCAACACGGGAGAAGGCGGTGAAGATTCCGACCGTTTCAAACCGCAAGCAGATGGGACTTCTTTAAGAAGTGCTATTAAGCAAGTAGCTTCTGGACGCTTCGGTGTAACTGCTGAATATCTTGTAAACGCTGATGAAATACAGATAAAAATTGCCCAAGGAGCAAAACCGGGAGAAGGAGGACAGTTGCCGGGTTACAAAGTAGATAAAATCATTGCACGAGTACGTCATTCGATTCCTGGAATTTCTCTTATTTCCCCTCCGCCACATCATGATATTTACTCCATAGAAGACCTTGCGCAATTGATATTTGACCTCAAAAACGTAAACCCAAGCGCAATGATAAGCGTGAAACTCGTTGCAGAGTCTGGAGTAGGAACTATTGCTGCGGGCGTTACAAAAGCCAAAGCTGATTTGATTACTATTTCAGGAGCTGATGGAGGAACGGGAGCTTCACCGGGTTCTTCAATTTACTACGCAGGAATTTCACCGGAGCTCGGACTAAGCGACACACAGCAAACACTCGTAAAAAACGGTCTTAGAGGTCAGGTAAAACTTCAAGTGGATGGTCAGTTGAAAACCGGTCGTGATGTAATTCTCATGGCACTTCTCGGTGCAGAAGAATTTGGATTTGCTACAAGCGTTCTGATTGTTTTGGGATGTGTAATGATGAGAAAATGTCATACAAACACTTGTCCCATGGGTGTTACAACACAAAACGAAGAACTTCGCAAACGTTTCATCGGAAGAAGCGAATATATTGTAAACTATTTCAAATTCCTTGCAACCGAAGTTCGCGAATATCTTGCCGAAATGGGCTTCACTTCAATGGAAGAAATTATCGGTCGTGCAGATTTAATTGTACGCAAAGACACAAAATGTATCAACGGTAATTCTCTTGACTTCAGCAAACTCCTTTATATGCCGTCTAAAGAAAACGGAGCGGGAATACATAAAGTTATTCCACAAATCCACAACATTGACAATGTTATCGATGTAGATTTGATAGCCAAGCTAAAAGACGCTATAGACAACAAGAGCGAGATGTCGCTTGACCGTGTTATTAAAAACACTGACCGTGCCGTAGGAGCAATGCTTTCGGGAACTGTTGCAAAGAAATGGGGCGGCGAAGGTTTGCCTGACCATACAATTAATGTAAAATTCCGTGGTTCGGCAGGGCAAAGTTTCGGTGCATTCCTAGAAAAAGGCATTGATTTCACTCTCGAAGGCGAAGCAAACGATTATCTCGGCAAAGGACTTTGCGGAGGCGTTATATCTGTCATGCCTTCTTTGAGAAGTACTTTTGAAGCATCAAAAAATACAATTGCAGGTAACACTCTCCTTTACGGAGCAACTTCAGGAGAAGTTTATATTGCAGGACGCGCAGGAGAACGTTTCGCAGTAAGAAATTCCGGAGCAACGGCTGTTGTAGAAGGTGTGGGAGACCACTGCTGCGAATATATGACTGGAGGTAGAGTTGTTGTATTAGGTCCTACAGGAAAGAATTTTGCAGCCGGAATGAGCGGCGGAATTGCTTACGTGTGGAACTACAACGAAAACTTTGACTATTTTTGCAATATGGATTCTGTTGAGCTCTCGCTTATAGAGGACTCTGTTTCAAACAAAGAGTTGAAAGATCTTGTCCGCAAACACTATATGTATACACGTAGCGAACTTGCTCACAAGATGCTTGATAACTGGAATAAGTATGTAGAGCAATTCATTCAAGTAGTGCCTATAGAATATATCAAGGTTCTACAAGAAGAAAAGATGAAGAAACTACAAGAAAAAGTAGCAGCAGTTCAAACAGAATTTTAACAACTATCTGTTCATAAAACAGACAATAAAAAGAAAGAAAAATCATGGGAGATCCCAAAGCATTTTTAACCATACATCGTAAAGAAGCCGGTTATCGTCCAATACACGAAAGAATACACGACTTCAGTCAAGTAGAACAAACTCTAAACACGCACGACCGCCGTTTACAAGCATCACGTTGCATGGCTTGCGGAGTTCCTTTTTGCCATTGGGCTTGCCCACTTGGTAACCGTCAGCCGGAATGGCAAGATGCATTATATAAAGGTAAATGGAGAGACGCATATGAAATTTTGTCAGAGACATGCGATTTTCCTGAATTTACCGGGAGAGTCTGTCCGGCACTTTGTGAGAAAAGTTGCGTGCTAAATCTTTCGTGCCACGAGCCTGTTACCGTTCGAGAAAACGAAGCTGCAATAATAGAGGCAGCTTTTCGTGAAAACTATATAGAGCCGAAGGAAATAAAACGTAATGGTAAAAGCGTTGCCGTAATCGGTGCCGGTCCTGCGGGATTAGTTTGTGCAAACAGACTTAATCACAAAGGTTACGATGTAACACTTTTTGATAAGAACGAATCTGCCGGCGGACTTTTGAGATACGGCATTCCGAATTTCAAACTTGACAAAACTGTCATTGACCGCCGAATGAAAATTCTCGAAGCCGAAGGAATCCATTTCGTAATGAACGCAGAGATTGATCCCGAGCGTCTTCCCGAAGGTTTCGATGCTTATTGCATCTGTATAGGTACTCCTACTCCGAGAGACTTAAAAGTTCCGGGACGAGAATTAAAAGGTGTGTATTTCGCGCTTGAACTTCTTTCACAGCAGAACCGTATTCTTGCAGGAGCCAGTTTCTCTTCAGACGAATTGGTTAATGCAAAAGGCAAAAACGTTCTTGTTATCGGTGGCGGTGATACCGGTTCAGACTGCATAGGAACTTGCATTCGTCAGGGAGCCAAGAGCGTTACTCAAATAGAAATCATGCCCAAGCCTCCTGTTGAATACAACCCTGCAACTCCTTGGCCAGAATGGCCGAGAATTTTCAAGACAACTTCTTCGCACGAAGAAGGATGTACACGCCGTTGGCTTATTAACACCAATAATTTCATTGGTAAAGATGGTCATGTAATAGGCGCAGAACTCGAAGAAATAGAATGGTCAAAACCAACAGATGGCAGTCGTCCCCAAATGATTCCCACAGGAAAGAAAGAAATATTCAATACTGATATGGTGCTTCTCGCCATGGGATTCCTACGTAACCCAGAACGCGAGTTTCCCCAAAACGTATTTGTTGCAGGAGATGCCAAAAACGGAGCGACGCTTGTGGTTAAAGCCATGGCTTCAGGACGCGAAACAGCATGCCAAATTGATAAGTATCTAAAGGAAAAATAAAAACATAACCAAAACTCATAAAACTACAAGATTATGTCAACATTGAGATTCAAAGTAGTAGAAGAGGCTTTCAGCAAAAAGCCGGTAGCAGTCGAACAGCCTGCGGAACGTCCTTCCGAATATTTCGGAAAGAACGTGTTCAACAAAGAGAAGATGCGTCGTTATCTTCCCAAAGAAATTTTCCGCAAGCTTACTGACACTATTGAAAACGGCGGCGTCTTAGACCGCGCCATTGCAGATGCTGTGGCTGAAGGCATGAAACGTTGGGCTATTGAAATGAAAGCCACACACTACACCCATTGGTTCTCTCCGCTTACAGAAGGTACTGCCGAAAAGCACGATGCCTTTGTCGAACCGGACGGACGTGGCGGTGTTATAGAAGAATTTACTGGCAAACTTCTCGTTCAGCAGGAACCCGATGCTTCTTCTTTCCCAAGTGGTGGAATACGTAATACTTTCGAAGCACGCGGATATTCTGCATGGGATCCTTCTTCACCGGCTTTCATTGTTGATGATACTCTTTACATCCCCACAATCTTTGTGGCATATACCGGAGAATGTCTTGACTACAAAGCTCCTCTATTGAAAGCTCTTCGCGCAGTTAACAAAGCAGCAGTTGACGTTTGCCATTATTTCAATCCTGATGTCAAGAAAGTTTATTCTTATCTTGGTTGGGAACAGGAGTATTTTCTTGTAGACGAAGGCTTATACGCTGCACGTCCCGACCTTCTTCTTACAGGACGCACACTGATGGGACACGAAAGTTCAAAGAACCAGCAGTTGGAAGACCATTACTTCGGAGCCATTCCTCCTCGTGTTGTTCAATTCATGAAGGAATTGGAAATTGAAGCTTTGAAACTTGGAATTCCCGTTAAAACTCGTCATAACGAAGTTGCCCCCAACCAGTTTGAATTGGCACCTGTGTTTGAAGAGTGCAATCTTGCCAACGACCACAACATGCTTATCATGGCACTTATCCGCAACATCGCACGTCGCCACGGCTTCCGTGTTCTACTTCACGAAAAGCCGTTCAAGGGCATTAATGGTAGCGGAAAACACAACAACTGGTCGCTCGGAACAGATACGGGTATTGGACTTATGTCGCCGGGTAAAACCGACATCGACAACTTGCGATTCGTTACTTTCATTGTAAATACGCTTGCCGCTGTTTATCATCACAACGGACTCTTGAAGGCAAGTATATCGAGTGCTTCCAACGCACATCGTCTTGGCGCAAACGAAGCACCTCCCGCAATCATTTCTTCATTCATTGGCAAGCAGCTCACAAGTATTCTCGATCATATCGAAAAGAGCGATGACGAGGATATGACCAATTTCAGCAAGAAGCACGGAATGAAGATGGACATACCGAGCATTCCCGAACTGCTTGTTGACAATACAGACCGTAACCGCACTTCTCCGTTCGCATTTACCGGTAACCGTTTTGAATTCCGTGCTGTTGGTTCACAGGCAAACTGTGCCGCTGCCATGATAGTTCTCAACACTGCAGTTGCAGAACAGTTGGAAAACTTTAAGAAAGCTGTTGATGCCCGCATTGCCCAAGGCGAAGAAAAGAGCGCAGCCATACTTGAAGTTCTCAAGGAAATCATCAAGGAAACCAAAGCCATACATTTCGAAGGCAATGGATATAGCGATGAATGGGTTGAAGAAGCCAAACGTCGCGGATTGGACTGCGAAAGTTCCGTCCCCGTTATTTATGATAATTATCTTTCCGAATCTTCCGTTAAGATGTTTGAGAGCACGGGCGTAATGACCAAGAAAGAGCTTGAAGCACGTAACGAAGTGAAATGGGAAACATACACCAAGAAAGTGCAGATAGAAAGCCGTGTGCTTGGCGACCTTGCCATGAGCATGATTATACCTGTTGCCACACAATATCAGACCCAACTTGTTGACAACGCATTCAAGTTGAAACAGATTCTCCCTGCAGACCGCTATGCGGAAGACTCAAAGAAAGATTTGGAGCTCATAGATAAAATTTCGAAACATACTGCATATATCGAAGATAAAGTTCATGCAATGATCGAGGCACGCAAAGTGGCAAACCGCATTGAGGATAACCGCGAAAAAGCCGTGGCATATCATGACACAGTTGTACCTATGTTCGATGACATCCGCTATCACATTGACAAACTTGAGTTGATTGTAAGCGATAAGATGTGGGAGCTTCCGAAATATCGCGAACTCCTGTTCATACGCTAATTTGTTTTAATTATCTGGCACATTACTCTATCGTAATATTTCTGTGTCGTGCGGCGGTTGCAGCTTACGTTTTATGCGTAGTGTAACCGCCGTTTTTTTACAAGCGATTTTTGCTCTGTTTTTCAAGGTTTTTAGAGGCTTTTATAAGTCGCGCAGTTTCAAATGCTTAAGACAACAAAAAATATAAGCCATATATTTTAAAATACAAGGCACATATTTTAAAATATATGGCTTGTATTTTCAATTAAGTGCCTTATGTTTTTTTACATGTCTAATCTGTTTCTAAAAAAAATCGCTTTTACGTAGTTTTTCCGGCTTACAATTTTTCCATGATCTGTTTATCTAAACCCTTTATTCGCTCCTTACATATTTTCAGTTTGGCATATTGAATTTTATTCTTAACTTTGTACTATTAACTAACAAAACATACAAGGCACAAAGCCGATATATCATGGTGAAAAAAATTAACGAAGAAACGCCTGCTGCAAATTCAGAGAAACTGAAAGCTCTGAATGCTGCAATGGCCAAAATAGAAAAGGACTTTGGCAAAGGCACTATAATGCGCCTTGGAGATGAGCATATAGAAAAAGTAGAGGTAATACCGAGCGGTAGCATTTTGCTTGATGCTGCTCTTGGCGTAGGCGGTTATCCGCGCGGAAGAATTGTTGAAATTTTCGGTCCTGAAAGTTCCGGTAAGACAACACTTGCCCTCCATGCCATAGCAGAGACTCAAAAAGAGGGAGGAATAGCCGCTTTTATAGACGCAGAGCACGCTTTTGACCGTTTTTATGCAGCAAAGCTCGGAGTTAAAGTTGACGATTTGCTTGTTTCGCAACCCGATAACGGTGAACAGGCTCTTGATATTGCCGACCAATTAATTCGCTCTGCGGCTATTGATCTTATTGTTATAGATTCTGTGGCTGCGCTAACTCCTAAAGCCGAAATAGAAGGAGTTATGGGCGAAAACAAAGTTGGTCTGCAGGCAAGACTCATGAGCCAGGCTCTCAGAAAACTCACTTCTGTAATAAGCAAAACAAAAACCACGTGTATTTTCATAAATCAGTTGCGTGAGAAAATCGGAGTTATGTACGGCAATCCTGAAACCACAACCGGTGGTAACGCTCTGAAATTCTACGCTTCGGTTCGTTTGGACATACGTAAGTCGGAAGCTCTGAAAACCGGTGATAAGGTTTACGGAAACAAGGTACGCGTGAAGATCGTGAAGAATAAAGTTGCTCCCCCTTTCCGTGTTTGTAAATTCGATATGATTTTCGGCGAAGGAATTTCGCGCATTGGCGAAATCATAGATGTGGCTATAGAAAACGATATAATTAAAAAGAGCGGTTCGTGGTTCAGCTATGGCGATACCAAAATAGGTCAGGGTCGCGACTCTGTGATGAATCTTCTGAAAGATAACCCGGAGTTCCGTCAGGATGTGGAAAACAAAGTTGTTGAATTCCTACGCGGCAATCCCCAAGCCGAAGACGACATGAACGATGTTGAAAACACCGAAGAGTAAAACACAAATACGCTAATAAAAAGTCCGAATCTGTGGCAAACACTTCACAGTTCCGGACTTTCTTATTGAAATCAGTCTTATCCGAAATAATAATAAAGACTTGGGTACGTTATAAATAAACAAATTAAAGCACAATTGATGTAAATCTACCATACCGCAAATGAAAAAGATTCTTTTCTTACTGGCAATATTCACATTCTCTTCAGCCATAGAAATAATGGCTCAAAGCGGAATGACGGACAAACAAATAATAGATTACGTGGTTCGCGAACAGGAACGCGGCACACCACGTTCGCAAATCGTTACTCACCTTATGCAAAGAGGTGTGAAGATTGACCAGATTCGTTCCATACAAAAGAAAATACAGGAAGGTAACGAAGTCATGAACGCAAAAGACTTGGGAAATTCCACATACGCTCAAAGTCGTTTGCGAAATAAAAACGCCAAAAGCAAAAAAGGTAAAGCTGATGATGGAGAACTCATGACCAACGGACGTAAAGAATCTTACAACACCAACAAAGTGGACTACGAACATACTTATGACGAAAACGATCCCGAATATGTAGAAATGTCCACGGAACTTGGAAAATTATACCTTGACAGTGTTGATTTACTTGTAGAAGAACGTCTCGCGAAATACCGTAAAAAGGTTTTCGGACGCGACATTTTCAACAACAAGTTGCTTAGTTTTGAACCCAACATGAATATTGCCACGCCTCAGAACTACGTTGTTGGTCCAGGCGACAATGTTATAATTGATATTTGGGGAGCTTCACAAAAATCTCTGAATCAAGAAGTGTCTCCCGACGGAACTATCACCGTAGAAGGTTTCGGACCTATTGAAATAGGCGGGCTTAGTATCTCAAAAGCAAACGCATTAATACGTTCCAGACTCGGCAGCAGATACCGTTCGTCTAAAATAAAAATGACTTTGGGGCAAAGCAGAACAATCACAATAAACGTCATGGGTGAAGTAAAAGCTCCCGGAACTTACACTCTCTCTGCATTTGCTTCTGTATTTCATGCGCTTTACATGGCGGGAGGCATAAGCGATATAGGAACTCTTCGAGACATAAAAGTTTACAGAAAGGGAAAACTCATGAGCAACGTTGATATATATGATTATATACTCAACGGAAAAATGAGCGGAAATATTCGCATGAACGACGGAGACGTTATCGTTGTTGGTCCTTACGATTGTCTCGTAAATATTAGCGGGAAAGTAAAGCGTCCGATGTATTACGAAATGAAACGAAACGAAAGTCTTGCTTCTCTTTTAAGATATTCTGGAGGATTTACAGGAGATGCTTATAAAAAGTCGGTAAGAGTTATGCGCAAGGACGGAGCTGAATATTCCGTTTTTAATGTAAATGAATTTGAAACAAATGAATTCCGATTGGCAGATGCCGATTCTGTAACAGTTGACAGCGTAATAAATCGCTACTCCAATATGGTAGAAGTAAAAGGAGCAGTGTTCCGTCCCGGCATGTATAACGTTGGAACAAATATTACAACGATTAAGCAACTGATTGAAGCTGCATCAGGAGTTACCGAAGACGCTTTCAAGACTCACGCAGTTCTTCATCGTCTTAAAGCTGACCGCACACTTGAAGCAAAGAGTGTGGACATAGAAGGAATCTTAAGCGGCAAAGTTGCTGATATTCCCATTAGAAATGGCGATGTTTTGTTTGTTCCTTCTGTAAAAGACAGAATCAAAGACCGCAAAATATCTATATTCGGAGAAGTTTTCTACCCCGGAACTTATGAATATGCAGAAAACGAAACGCTGGAAGACTTTATTCTGCAGGCAGGAGGCTTAAAAGACAACGCTTCCACGGCTAAAATTGATGTTTCACGCCGAATAAACAATCCTGCATCCACAGAAAGCAGCGACCAATTGGCTCAAACTTTTACATTCTCCCTTAAAGATGGTTTCGTAATCAATGGAGACAGTTCTTTCAAGCTTAAACCTTACGACGAAGTATATGTAAGAATAAGTCCGGAATACAATGTACAGCAAAATGTTTACGTTGACGGAGAAATTACATATCGCGGAGTTTATACATTGGCTAAAAAGACAGAACGTCTGAGCGACCTTGTAAATAAAGCCGGCGGTGTAACTAAAATGGGATATGTTCGCGGAGCAAGACTTGAAAGAAAGATGAACAGTGCAGAGCGTGCCCGTATGGAATCTGTTCTAAAGGTTGCACAACAATCTGCTACGGGAGAAGACTCCATCTCGCTTGCAAAAGTAAAATTAGGCGATACATATAGTGTCGGAATAGAGCTTGACAAAGCACTTGCCAATCCGGGAAGCGAATATGACATAGTACTTCGCGAAGGAGATGTGCTTCAAATTCCGCAATACACCAATACTGTAAGAATTTCCGGAAATGTTATGTATCCCAATACTGTTCCGTATCATAAAGGGAACAGCGTTAGAAAATACGTTAACCAAGCCGGAGGATACGGACTGCGTTCCAAGAAGAGCCATACCTATATAGTATATATGAATGGCATGGTGGCAAAAGCAGGAAATGGTGTTAAACCCGAACCGGGTTGTGAAATAGTTGTGCCGAGCAAGCCCAAAGCCAACGGAAATGCCATTGCGCAATGGCTGTCTATAGGAACCGGACTTGCTTCAATTGCCACAATGATTGCTACGATAGCAAATCTTTCGAAATAAACTTATTATATAAAATAAAAGAAGGCGGTTACGAGTTTCGTAACCGCCTTCTTTCGGCATGCTTTTTCTTAATTTCCCTTTTGAAATACTTCGGGATATTTGTGTATGAAATATACGGGAGTGCAACTCCACGCATGGCAGGCGCTGTTTAGAGGAGAAAAATTATAAGGCGAGATAAAATCATCATTAGGATCATATGCCTCCCAGAATGTATCAGCTCCTTTTCTTACCATTCCGCCCCAATAGTCTTCAAGATACTTTCGCGCTTCGTCTTTCATGCCGCTTATAAGCATTGCATCAATAACATAATGCGTTGCATAAGGCGTACCCGGTTTTACAGATTCTGCAGAAGCCAAAGCAGAACGGAGAGCGGTTTGAGCTTTCTTTCCGAAAATGACACCGGATTTGATCATCCAAACCTGACTAAGCACAGAAAACTGATTATCCTTGCCGGATAGGAAAACACGACGGGACGAATTATACATATTTTTGCGAGCATAATTCTTCATGAGCGTCTCAAGTTTTTTCCATTTGCTCACATCTTCTTTTATTCCCAAACATTGCGTGAGTTCTGTCATTTGATTTAGAGCGAATATCATAGCACCCTGCATGCAAACATTGACATCCAATCCTTCACGCCAGTCAAAAAACAGCCATGTCGGGCGATGAGCCGTATTAAACATGCCATTCGCATCAACATATTCTATTGCATCGTCCAACTGCCGCTTCCCCACTTTCCACAAATCTCTGCCGGTTTTCATATCTCCCGTAGCATTGACATATTCAAGCAATGTGGAAATAAACAGCAGGTTATACGGTAATAAATAGCAGGCATATTGCGGATGTGGTTTGGGAGTTTCAAAACTGTTGGCATATATAATCCCATTTTCTGCTGACAGTCCCGCAAACAGATACAAGCAGCGACGGGTCAAATCGTGTGTTTGAAAAGAGTACATGTTTGCCAGTGATTCCAAATACAAATCTCCAAGCCACAGACGGCGATCGCGCTTAGGTCCGTCCTCATATACCGTTTGCATACACTCTTGCAGAGTGTTGACAGCCACTTCGCGTATCTTTCGTATTTGGGGAGAACATGTCTGCGGCAGACTTAAACGGTCGGTTTGAGCAGAAGTTTCCGCCGTAAACGATAATCCGTCAAGAGCAAAGTCAAATCCGTATGATTCCGCCAATAATTCAATCTTAATATAACGACATGCCACACGCCTTGCAAGAGTTACCGTTGTATCCATCTGCTCCACCGTCAAAATTTCATCCTGCATCCAAGCACGACTCAAGCCTGCAGTCCAATTTTCAGGCATATCCGTGTTTAACTCTGCCGGTAACTCTCCACAAAACACCTTAACTCTTATGGGAGCATCCTGACAATTTGTGAGAGTTTTGAAATGTAATGACAAATATCCCACCGCATGTCTGCCAAGATCAAAGGTAACACTTCTTACCTGTCTGAAATTGCTTTTGAAAACATCCTCCGGTTTTCCTGTAGGTTCGTATCTCCAACCTTGGAATGCCGAATTGTCTTTAACAGCCTTGACAATGGATTTGGGATAAACTACAGTTCTATGCAGTTTGGGTTTGGATTGTTCTGCAATTTCGAGCCATCGGCTGCGTTCTTGCTTAAAAACATCATCGGCATTAATATCAGACATGGAAAATGCCATTAATGCCGCTAATGTAATAATTGTTCGCTTCATTCTTTTATATAGTAAATTGGTTTATTCCACACAAAATAAAATCATTTCCCAAACAGGAAATGGCTTTTGCACTGCAAATGTAATAAAATACCGACACAAGACATCTTTATACATCTTTTTTACCGGAAATTCATCAGTTATTCGGAAATCAGACAATTTTCCACGCCGTTTTCGGGTCGAAAAAACGGCGTTTGTATGACATTGTACTACAGACACTTGCAAACGCAAAAAATATAAGGCACATATTTTAAAATATGTGCCTTATATTTTGAAATAAATGCCTTGTATTTTTCACAAAGTGCCTTATGTTTTTTTCGAAAAGCCTACAACTTTATAAATGGCAAAATATATCTATTCGTATAACACTCTAAAGCGTTACGAGCATCGGCAAGTTTATCGTTCCAAATCTTCACGCTGTTCTCGCCAATCTTATCGGTAATATACTTTACCGCCATAAACGGCACGTGCTCTTCATTGCAAACCATGGCTTGGGCAAAAGCTTCCATATCTATGGCATGACCAACAATATCCGCTGTTTCTGTAACAAAATCATCTCCCGTGTTTACCACGAAATCATCAAATACCTCCTTGTTGCTCAACAAAGAAGGAAGCGAAACGTTACTACAAGAATTTATCTCGCTTACAACTCCCTCTATAGTCAATGGCGCGAGGTCGCGGTCATAAAAACGGTTAGAAACAACGATGTCTCCAACATTCATGTTGAATGTTCCGGCAGTTCCGATATTTATAACAATATCCGGCTTATATTCGTACAAAGCCTTAGTCAGAAAATATGCAGAACAAGCCTTACCAACTTTCGTTACTGCCACTTTTATGTCATCAGACTCCGGCAAACAAATTTTTTCTTCCGGCAACGCAATCGTAAACAAAGTTTTCTTCATAGGCTTGTCTCCAATTTATGAAAGGTAAATATTACTTTTCGTTTATTACTTTCTGCATAAAATCAGTTGCAATACTCACAGTTCTATATTCGTTTTGCGAAAAGCCATGATCATATCCGTTAAGAACATGAAGTTCACTTTCGTTCCATATTTCATGGTAATGTTCGCCATATGTATATGGCACAATTCTATCTGCATTGCCGTGAATGATACATGCCTTGCCTGAATATTTGGCAGAAGTCTCATATATAGGTAAATCAAAAGCTGTTGTAATGTAATTACGTCCCAATTTCTTATCGCCTATCTGCACAAAATCAGGAGGATCAAGCGGGTTATACATCGCACCAAACGTATTTCCTCTGATAACATCATCACGCAAAACCGCAGCCGGAGCAAATAAAACAACTCCTTTCACTTTGTCTTTGCCCAATTCGCCTGCAGCCATACCTGCAACCACTCCTCCCTGCGAATGTCCGGCAAACAAAATGTCCGAAACATACGGTAAAGCCTTAACATGACCGTAAACACTCTTGGCATCTTCTATCTCGTTCAAAACTGTCATCTCGGAAAAATCGCCTTCACTTTCTCCATGACCGTTAAAGTCAAATCTTATTGAAGCAATTCCGCAATTCAGAAGCGAATCAGCCAGCAAGTGTAGCAAACGACTGTTTTTGTTACCACCGAAACCGTGCATAAGAACAGCCATAGGTATCTTTTCTCCGTTTTTTACATCCGGTCTTTGAATTATGGCAGACAGCTTTCCTTTACTTCCGCCAATAACAACTTTTTCTGTCATTCCGGCAACTGTTTTGTTTCCTCCCAAAAGTTCCGTGAGTGTTTTTTCCAATTTGTAAGACAATACGGTGGAAAGCACAACCTTACCATCGGGAGCAATAAGATATAATGAAGGAATCCATTTTACTCCATAATCCTTTGAAATTTTGGTATCGTGAAACTTTATCAGTTCACTGCCCTGAGGATAAACAATATTGTACTTGCGCAAAGCCGATGCCCATTTTTCTTTATCGGTATCAAAAGACACACCAACAAATTCTACACCTTTTGCATGGAAATTATTGTACATTCGCTGCACTTCTGGAATGTCTTTACGGCAATCGGGGCACCACGAAGCCCAAAAATCCAAAACAACATACTTGCCCTTGAAAGAACTTAAGCTCAAATCTCTACCTTCTGGTGTTTTCAACTTAAAATTCGGAGCCTCTGTTCCTGGTTTTAATAGCTCGACAGCATATTTCTTGTCGGGATCGTCATTTATTTGAGCATTTACGACACATGGTAAAAGCCCCGACAAAAGCACAAAGACAAATGATTTTAATAACTTAGCAGTATTCATTCAGAAAGGTGTTTGATAGGATTTTATTGATTGGAATGCTTTATTTTTATAAGCTCCAAGAATTCCGCTCTTGTCTTGGATTGATTGAAAGCTCCGGTAAAATCACTCGTTACCGTAACAGAATGTTGCTTTTCAACTCCTCGCATTTGCATACACATGTGCTGTGCCTCAAGAACAACCATTACCCCCAGTGGATTAAGAGCCTGTTGAATACATTCTTTTATTTGGCACGTCATTCTTTCCTGCACTTGCAGGCGGTGAGAAAATATATCAACGACTCTTGCAATCTTGCTCAATCCCGTAATATAGCCGTTAGGAATATATGCCACATGTGCCTTGCCATAAAAAGGAAGAATGTGATGCTCGCACAAAGAGAAAAAATCTATGTCTTTTACAACAACCATCTGTGAATAGTCTTCCTTGAACTTTGCTGCATTGAGCACGGCTTGAGGATCCATATCGTAACCACACGTAAGTTTCTGCAAAGCCTTCGATACACGCAATGGCGTTCTCTGCAAACCTTCGCGTTGAGGATCTTCTCCTATCAATTCAAGAGTTCTCCTTACATTTTTTTGCAGTTCTTGTTCTATTTCTTGCTGTGATAATTTTCCCATTAATGATAATCTTTGATTTATTCACTCACATCGCTGCGATATGCAACTTGAATTGCGGTCTTTACGACTATAAGTCCTGAAAAAGCTTTTAATTGCTGTATCTGACTCATAAACGCCGTAGCTTGTTCCGCAGTTTTGAAATCACCTACGCGGCAAACCCATCGTGGCGGATAAAAGTGTGTATATGCCGGTACTTTAGGAAAGAATCCTTTGAAACGTTGTGCAGCCCGTTCTGCTTCTACACGAGAATTTCTGGAATTATTTCCTGCATATATCTGAATTCTATAGCCGCTTATCTTATAGCGCTTCATCTTTACCGGACGAACAGAACCGTTTGCTTCATAACTGTCGACAGACACTTTTTCTTCGTCTTTCTTAGCGTCAATCTTATGCTTTTCCGAATTAACGTTCTTTTCTTCTACTTTCTTTTCCTGTACTATTACGGTATCGCCATTAAGCAGTCTTGTCAGACGAGATTCCTGATTTATACTGACCTTACCCCAACCTTCCGAAGACTTTTGCACTTTTTCCACAAATCCGGTTTGTGCAAAAACAATCATTGGCAGCAAAGCCCAAAACAAAAAAAATCGCCTCTTCATATAAAATCAAAACACCGCTCCTTGCAACTCAGAAATCACAAGGAGCGGCTTTATATTTATTATTATATTACTTCTTCCAAGCGTCAATTATTCCCTTGAAATCAGCAGCTTTCAAAGAAGCACCACCAATCAAACCGCCGTCAATATCAGGCTTTCCGAAAAGTTCTGCGGCATTTGAAGGTTTGCAGCTTCCGCCATAAAGAATTGTTGTATCGTCAGCAGCTTCTTTGCCATATTTTTCAGCAACAATAGAACGAATATAAGCAAGCATTTCTTCTGCCTGGTCCGAAGTAGCAGTTTTACCTGTACCTATAGCCCAGATAGGTTCGTAAGCAAGTACAATATTCTTCCATTCTTCTGCCGAAAGATTGAATACGGAACCGTCAAGTTCTGTCTTAACAACCTCATTTTCTTTACCGGCTTCGCGTTCTTCAAGTGTTTCACCGCAGCAGAAAATAACTTTCAAACCATTCTTCAAAGCAAGAAGAACTTTCTCCTTAAGGATTTCTGCAGTCTCATTGTAATACTGACGACGTTCCGAATGACCCAAAATTACATATTGTGCACCGGTGCTCTTTACCATTTCTGCGGAAACTTCGCCGGTATAAGCACCCTTTTCTTTGTCTGCACAGTTTTCTGCACCAAGAGCAACAACATCTTGATCCAAAACTTCGGCTACGCTTGCCAAATGAATGAACGGAGTACAGATAACAACATCGCAATTAGGTTTCTCAGCCTTACAAGCTGCATTAATTTCTTTTGCCAAAGCAACACCGTCTTGCAGGTTCAGATTCATTTTCCAGTTGCCTGCTACAATTTTCTTTCTCATTATATTCTTATTTTTATTTTGTCTTTTCGAGTTTTTTCTTTTAGCCCGATCAGCCCTTATTTTATCTGCGAATGTAAGAAATATTAGTGGAATAATAAAGACCACCAGATATTTTAATGTATGTTTGATTCCATAACTTCTTTTTCCGCTAATCAGAGATAACTTTTCGATGCGTGAAGTCAACTTTTCTTCGTCAGGAATATTGTTTTTGCTCCACTTGTTGAGTATCACCCCGGATTTAACCAGTAACAACCCGGGGTTAGAACGAATCATTGTTTTGAGAGCCACATCGTCCGCATTGTAAAAGGTAAAAGAAAGCCCCGCCATGTGCAGCCAATTAGAAATACTCAAAGAGTCCGATGCCGTTATTCCGTACAGTTTATAGCCATAGCAATGGCAATAATCATACAAATCCTCTATCGCGTCTATCACGCCATTATCGGCATTTTCTATTCTTGGAAAAACAAGCCAAAACGCATAATCTTTTACACTTAATACTTCATGCGTAACATCATCTCCACTCAATGTGAAGAGCGAAAAATCGCTTATCTCTGGTTGATAGCCGGCTTTTACCATAGTTGTCTCGGAATCTACGAATTTCCAAGTACTATCAGGATAATCTTCCAAAGTAAAAGTCTTTCGTTTTCCGTTTTTTTCCAAAGTAAATTTGGTTTCAAATACCGGTGCCTGAGCATCTGCTGGGATTTTCATTGCCTCGGCTATATTCTGTCCCACCCTGTAAGGACGATAATCTACCAATGGAAGAAAATAATACGAATAAAGACTTATTCCCATAACGAACAACAAAGCATACGACTGTGCCAACCATTGGTTCTTGCGGCGTATCCAAACTGTAATTTTGCGCGGAGCGGTAAATACAATTATTGAAGCAGCAAGCAGAATAAGATTCTTTATGAAAGTTGCCTTGTTACTTAAATGTACCGCATCACCAAAGCATCCGCAATCTACAACAGCATTTGTCAAAGCCATATAGAAAGTAAGGGCAGTCATAAACATCATGAGAAACAAAGTCATTACTGCTGTCAGCTTTCGCCTTATGCCCATTAGCAGATGCACTCCCAACAAAAACTCCACCGTACTCTCTATTATAGACAAGACTGCCAAAGCAGTTTCATGTCCCAAGGTGTTAACTCCTGCAAGAGCAAGATAGTCGCCTATTTTTATTGCTCCGCCCACGGGATCCACCGCTTTGGAAAAACCCGAAAAAACAAAAATTGCAGCCAACAGTAGGCTGCAAATATTCGTTATTATTCCACGTTTATCAAGCCTTGGGTTCATATCTGAGCTTTATAAGAGAAAACACAGCATAATTTATTATATCAAAATAATTTGAAGCAATGCCTTCGCTTACATCGGTCTTACCTTTATGGTCTTCTATTTGTTTTACGCGATAAAGCTTCACAAGTATCAAATCAGTCATGGAACTTATCCTCATGCCCCGCCATGCCTCATCATAATCGTGATTCTTTTTCTTCATCAACTCGAAAGCTTCTTTGGCATACTTGTCATAAAGAGCCATAGCCTCTTCGTTGGTTAAATCGGGTTCAAGTGTCGGTCCGAGTTCTAACTGTATCAAACCTATAATGCTGTAGTTAACCAATCCCACGAACTCAGGTTCCACTCCTTCGTTTACCAAAGCCACTCCGCTTTCCCCTATCTGACGAATTCTCTTGGCTTTGTTCAAAATCTGGTCCGTTACGGAAGTTAAACGCAATATTCTCCACGAAGGCGAATAGTCTCCCAATTTTCGAAAAAACAGTTCGCGACAAGAATCAACTACTTCCCTATATTGTTTTACAGTATCAGCCATAATTGCTATTCTTGATTATTCCGCGTAACGTAGAATCTGTCCGGGGCGTAAACGCTGACGCTTGGAAATATGATTCAACGAGCACAGACGTTCTACGGTTGTGCCCAACTCTGTAGCTATGGAATACAAAGAATCTCCGCGTTTTACCTTATGATATTTTATGTCAACAACAGCATTTGCAGCATTCGACTCTTCACCTTTGTTCCTGTCAGATTTGGAAGCAAAGTTTTTGCCTCCTGATTCCGCATCGTTGTGAAACACATAATAATCGGAAACAATATCTTGGTTTTCAAAGTCAAAAAGCAAGGCAGGGTCAATGGCTTTTCCCAAGAACAAACACTCAAAATGCAAATGCGACCCCGTAGAAATGCCCGTGTTTCCACCCAAACCTATCGGTTCTCCTGCTTTTACAGTCTGATTTTCCTCTACAAGCTGCTTGGACAAATGCCCATACACTGTTTCCAAACCGTTATTGTGTCTTATGACAACATAATTGCCATATCCTCCGCGTTCATAGTCCACTATTCTCACTTTTCCCGAGAATGCAGCTTTAATAGTATCACCTATATAAACTTTTATATCAAGTCCTTTATGCACTCTTCTGAAAGCCGGACGATAACCATAGCCGGAAGTTACCTGTCTCGACGGAGTCGGCATACAAAAATGCCTCATGTCAATGCGGAAAGAATCTGGAACAACAGCACCTTTGTAATTATGTACCGATGAATTATTGAAGTCGGGGTAAAGACCGTTTATTTCTTCGATACGTTCAGCATTAAGCAAATATTTAAGAGATACGGAATCAGCCGCTTTAACACGGCGATCAACAGGTGCCTGACGCGCTATCAAATCCTGCGCCTGCCCCAACAGGGGTAAAGATGAAAAAATAAATATTCCGAATAAAGACCTTATGCTATATAATAATTTCATTGATTTCGTTGGTCAAGTACGACCTTTTAGTAATTCTTACTTTGCAAATATAATGATTTTGCTTTACATTGAAGCAAAAACTGACAATAAAAGAAGCTTAAAAGCTACAAATTAACTTCTTTTTAAGTAGCAAGGCAGGATAGAATGCAATTTCAAACACATATTTTCCGTTTTTAATGCCCATTGTGTATCAACCACTTATCACCATCAAAAATATAAGGCACATATTTTAAAATACAAGGCACTTATTTCAAAATATATGCCTTGTATTTTTTACAAGATGCCTTATGTGTTTCGGAGCATGCACGAGCTTATTCAAAAATCACAAAAAATCCAATATACAAGTGCATTAAAAATTACTCCACAGAAGACCGACCTTTTTGTATTTAAGTTCTCTTTTTCTTTATTCTTTGTTTCACCGTATTATTTTATTTTACGATGTCTGTTCTCTAAAGAAACAATCTTGTAATAAGATTATCGTGATAAAATCAGATATTGTTCTCTGTCTCGTTAATACTTTCCTCTTCCAATTTATCTCGAAAACCTAAATACTTAGCCTCTCCACATACAATATATAAAAACTAACGACGATCCAATCATTTTTTGTACAAGGTTTCACGAGTAAAATATTAAATAAGTTGCAAAAGAGTTTTTCAGCTTGAGCGTTTTATTTTGAAATAACTTTCGTACTTTTGTAAAATAACTAAAAAAAGCAAATAAAACACTTAATCATTATGAAAGGCGAAGCCTACCCACTAATAAAATTTTTTGACGGTTCTGACAAAAGGTTTATTATTCCATTATATCAACGCAATTACGATTGGAAAGTTGAAAACTGCAATCAGCTATTTCAAGATTTAATGAAACTTCATAACAGTAGCAGAAAAAAGCATTTCTTTGGTAGTATTGTATCCAGCATAAAATCAGGGACAGAAGATCGTTATATTATTGACGGACAACAACGTATTACAACCGTCTCATTAATGCTCATTGCAATGGTAAATGCAAAGAAAAAGAATTTGATAAACGCTACAGACAACAAATTAGCAGAGAAAATTTTTAAGCGTTATCTTGTTGATGAATACCAAACAGACGAAAGAAAAGTAAAATTAAAACCTATAAAAAAAGATATGCAGGCTTTTGATGCAGTGCTATACCAAACAGAAGAAAAATATATCAAAGGCTCAAATGTTACTCGTAATTACGAGTTCTTTTACGATAAAATAACACATTGTGGATTAACTCTTGATGAACTTTTTGAAACAATAAAAAAGCTCGAAGTAATAAATATTCGCCTTGACGAAGACGATGACCCACAGTTGATTTTCGAAAGTCTTAACTCTACAGGTTTAGATCTAAGTGAAGCCGACAAAATCAGAAATTATTTACTAATGTCGTTGTCTCCAGAGGAACAAGATGACCTTTATACTCATTATTGGAATCCAATTGAAGAATTCACAGAATATGACCCTTCTTTCTTCGTACGTGATTACCTTACTGTAAAGCGAGGTAAAATTGGAAAACTTGACAGAATATATTTTGTTTTTAAGGATTACGCAGAAAATATCGGAATAACCAAAGCGGCATTGCTTGAAGACATGTACTATTACGCCAGCATATACAATAAAATTAAAATTGCACAAATAGGAACAAAGAAGTTAAATCGGAAATTTAATCAATTGCGAACATTAGATCCAACAGTTGCTTATCCTTTTTTTATTGCATTCATTGACTATGCTACACAGAACAATATGTCCGAAGCCGACATATATAAAGTTTTTGAACTTATAGAATCTTATTGGGCTCGAAGAATCATCTGCAACATTCCATCAAACGCTCTTAACAATGTTTTCGCAACACTTCATAGAGATGTTTTACGTTACCTCAACACAACAGAGAATAAAGAAACTTCTGAATATCCAGACATATTGGCATACGTTTTACTTAAAAAAGTTGGTGCTTCTATTTTCCCTTCTGACGAAGAAGTGGCTGCAAATTTTGCAACTCGCCAAATATATAAAATGCCAACAGATCAGCGCATGTTTATTTTGGAACGTTTAGAAAACAGAGACAACAACGAAAGCCATGATATTGTTAAGGAATTAACAGAAAAGACTATCACTATTGAACATATTATGCCTCAAACATTATCAGAGAAATGGAAAAAATCATTAGGTGATGATTGGGAACGCATACACCAGCAATACCTGCATACAATGGCAAATCTAACACTGACTGGATACAATTCGCAATATAGCAACCTTTCTTTTATAGAAAAAAAGAACATGGAAAAGGGTTTCAAAGATAGTGCTTTCCGCTTAAATGATTTTGTAAAAAACTGCGACCAATGGACAGAAACAGAAATGAAACAACGTCAACAAGATCTTTTGCTTGTGATAAAGAAACTATGGCCAATGCCAACAAGCAATTTTCATGTTACAAAGCAAGAAGCTGAAACTGCATCTCTTGATGACGAAGATTTTGAGTTCACAGGAAAGAAGTTGCAAGCATACACTTTTCTTGGAGTAAGACACTCTGTCAGCATTTGGAAAGATATGCTTATTCAAGTGTGCAGGCAAATTTTACTTGAGAAACGCGCTATAATAGAGTGGCTATGTGCTAATGAGAAATGTGGATTCGACACGACCTCTGGATCATATAACCATGAACTCGCCACAAATATATACGTATGGACATCAAACAGCACTGCTTCAAAAATCGATATACTTCGCGGTTTGTTTTCAGAATGTAACATACCTGCTTCTGAATTGATTTTTGAATTTCGCTCTGAACAAGACGAAGACAGCATCGAATAAAAAATAGGCGTAATGGAGTCTTTTTATATGTTATCCATTACGCCGTTTTCTCTTATCACTCACAAAATTAAAATTTGCAAGCACTGCTTATTTATTTTTCGCGCCTCACATTATGTAAACACAAACTGCACTAACAACATATAAACTGCCGTTCCACCAAAAATGGACAGCATCATTTGACGCTTCCAACAATGTAGCACGACTGTAATTACAACTCCTACTGCTTCAGGCAAACCATGATTTCCTGTAGCAAAATCAACGTCTTTAAGACAATAGACTACAAGCATGCCGAACACAGCAGGAGGAAGAACTGTGGACAGATATTTTATGTAACGCGGTGTTTATTTTCCCCGAACCAGAAGAAATGGAAGAAAGCGCGTGAGAGCCGTTCCTACAGTTAGTGTGGCAATAGTTAGAATCTGTTGCGTGAGGGTCATTGGCATTCTTTCCTTATTTCAAGTTTGCTCCTCAAGCTCATAAACATCAACAACATGAAAGCCATGGAAGGCACAACAAAATTGTTGCTACCGAAAATTACAAGACATATAGCCGAAATCACAATACCCATAATGGATGCTGCGTGCCGTTTTTCTTTCATCCATTACTCCATAAAAATAACTACGAACATGGCAGTCATTACAAAGTCAAGTCCTTTTGTACTAAACGACACCCACGTTCCGAAAATACCACCCAATGCTGCTCCGGTAACCCAATAAGTATAATCAAGCACAGTTACCCAAAGCATAAACCACCCGTGGTCCACACCTTGGGACCACGGGCGGTATAATTCACAGAGAAAGTTTCGTCACACATGCCATAGATTAGAGGAAATTTCTTCCATCCCATTCCTTTGAACCTATCAAGCATGGAAATTCCATAGAACAAATGACGGGCACATATAAACAAAGCTATTACAAAAGACTGCACCAAATTGAAAGGACTCAGCAGCAGTTTTACAGCCACAAACTCTACCGACCCGCTGAAGATTGTCATTGCCATGAGCATGGGCCAATAAAAAGAGAACCCGGATTTGTTCATCAGCAATCCGTAGGCAATTCCCATGAACCAAAATCCCGCGAATATGGGAACGGTGTGAGGGAATGCCGCACGGAGAGCCGTTTTCCACGCTTTTTGCATTGTATAGCTCTTTAGCTACTTATGCTTTCAGCTTACTTTGTTGAGTTTCTTTAGAATGGAGAATATGAACAAAGCTGCCAACAAGCATATCACCATGAGAGTTCCCCATACAAAGGGAAGGGGAAGATTCCACATGTGCCCGGGTATTGAAACCAATTTGTTTCCTATTGCAGTGGCAACAAACCATCCGCCCATCATCATTCCTTTATATTTGCTTGGAGCGACCTTGCTAACAAAAGAAATACCTATAGGCGACAACAACAACTCTGCAAAAGTCAAAATGAGATACGTGCTAACCAAGAGGTTGGGGTTCATGTCTGCCACATGATTAGGATGATCAGAGACTGGAAGCCCTATACTGAAGATTGTCATTATTAAATATGCCACAGCTGCCACAAGCATGCCAAGACCTATCTTAACAGGAGCTTTCGGTTCCTTGCCTTTTTTTGCAAGCCACCCGAACAATGCAATGCTGACGGGAGTCAATGCAACAACAAAGCAAGGATTGAATTGCTGGAATATAGGAGCGTCAATCGTTACGGTATCGCCACCGTGCTTCATATATTCTACAACAAGAATAACAGCAGGCACGACAATAAGCAATATATTCTTTAATTTGGATTTAAGAGATGCGTTTTTGGTTGTAATAAGTCCGCAAACTCCGAACACAATAAAGATACACCATACAAGATTCATTACACTGAATTCCATTCCTGTTACGCCTGTGGCTTGACGAGATGTAAATTCATCGGCAAACCATGTCAGAGTAAGTCCGTTTTGATGGAATGCCATCCAGAAGAATATTACAACCGCAAAGACGAGACCCAAACATATTATACGTTCTTTCGTCTCGGCCGGACTCATTTCTTCAACTTCTTCTTTCTTTTTCGTTGCATCCTTACTATCGGAAACAAGTACCTGCTTATAGGTGCTGCGACCTAAGAAATAAATAAGCATACTGACAATGACAGAAACACAAGCCACAGCAAATGCGAAATGATATGAATCGCCCTTTGAAAAACCAAGCGAATCTTGTGCCCAAGCCATTACAGACGTTGCTGCAGTAGGAGCGAACAATGCGCCGATGTTTATAGCCATGTAGAAAAGCGAGAAACCGGAATCGCGTTGTCCTGCATATCTCGGATCGCTATACAAATCGCCAATCATTACTTGAAGATTTCCTTTGAAAAACCCTGTGCCAAGACCTACCAATAATAAAGCAGCCCCCATGGCAGCAATTGCAGTTGTCCCGCTTCCGAGAGGTATGGAAAGAAACAGATAGCCCAAGAACATTATAAAAATGCCAATGACCACCATTTTATTATAGCCCCACTTGTCAGCTGCCATGCCGCCAATCAGAGGAAGGAAATACACTGCGGTAAGAAACCATGTATAGATTTCAGAAGCCGTTCCCGCACTAAATCCAAAATTTTCGCCAAGAAACAAAGCAAATACGGCAAGCATTGTGTAATATCCGAAACGCTCCCCGGTATTAGCCAAAGATAAGATCCAAAGACCTTTTGGTTGGTTTTCAAACATATTCTATCTATTTTTAATTAGTATTTATTATTCCATTATCAAATCACAAAAGTCAGCTTTTGTTTCGTTTGCCAAATCTTTAGGAGACAATTTCACCTGCATTCCTCTTATTCCCGCACTAACATATATTTGTTCAAAATTCTTGGCAGACTCATCTATATATGTAGGAAACTGTTTCTTCATCCCTATTGGAGAACAGCCACCACGGATATATCCCGTTGTTGGTAAAAGTTCCTTTAGCGGAAGCGTGGCGCATTTCTTATTTCCGCTTACACTCGCTGCTTTTTTCAAATCTATCTCAGCATCTCCGGGAACAACACAAACGAATTTGCCTGTCTTATCTCCGTGCATTACTATTGTTTTGAACACTTGCTTTATATTCTCTCCAAGTTGTTCGGCTATATGTTCAGCTCCCAAATCAGATTCATCAACAACGTACTCTACTAATTCGTAATTTACTTTGCTGATATCAAGTAAACGGGCTACATTCGTTTTTTTAATTTCTTTCTTTTTGCTCATAGCTATTTCCTTTCTAATTCTTCTGCAAGATATTTTGCTGTATATCCAACACCTTTGGCAACTATTTCTTCAGGAGTTCCCACTGAAACAACGGTTCCGCCATTTATACCTCCTTCAAGTCCCATATCAATAATATAGTCCGCCTGCTTCACAACATCCAAGTTATGTTCTATAACTACTACCGTGTTTCCTTTTCCTACAAGACGATTCAAAACAGACAACAGCACACGAATATCCTCAAAATGAAGTCCCGTGGTTGGTTCGTCAAGAATATAAAGTGTCTTGCCTGTATCACGCTTTGAAAGTTCTGAAGCAAGTTTCACCCTTTGGCTCTCGCCTCCAGAAAGAGTTGTTGAAGACTGCCCGAGTTTTATATATCCCATTCCAACTTCCTTCAAAGTTTTTATTTTGTTGAGAATAGAAGGAATATTCTCAAAGAAATCCACAGCTTGGTTTATTGTCATGTCCAAAACATCGGAAATACTTTTTCCTCTGAAACGAACTTCAAGAGTTTCACGATTATATCTCTTTCCATGACACTCTTCACACGGAACAAAAACCGAAGGCATGAAGTTCATTTCAATGGTTTTATATCCGTTCCCTTTACAAGCTTCACAACGACCGCCACTGACATTAAAAGAAAACCTTCCAGCTCCGTAACCTCGAATTTTTGCTTCGGGCAAAGAGGCAAACAAATTGCGAATATCTGAAAACACACCACAATAAGTAGCAGGGTTAGATCTCGGAGTACGTCCTACCGGACTTTGGTCAACGTTTACAACCTTATTAATATTCTCAACGCCCAAAATTTCTTTATACGGCATGGGTTCGCGCAAAGAGCCATAGAATTTCTTGGAAAGAATTGGAAGAAGAGTATCGTTTATAAGCGTGGATTTGCCGCTACCCGAAACGCCGGTAACACAAACCAACATTCCCAAAGGAATCTCCACGTCTATATTTTTCAGGTTATTTCCCGAAGCTCCTACAATTTTAATGGTCTTGTCTTTTTCTATTTTTCTGCGAACTTGTGGTATTTCTATTGCTTGATTCCCCTTTAGATACTGTGCTGTAAGAGTTTCACTCTGCAACATTTGTTTTACCGTTCCTTGAAAGACTACTTCTCCCCCAAAACGACCGGCTTTTGGTCCTAAATCCACAACATAATCCGCAGAAAGCATCATCGTGCGGTCATGTTCTACAACGATAACGGTATTGCCCATGTCGCGTAACTTCTTTAGGGATTTTATCAAGCGAACATTATCACGCTCATGCAAACCAATACTCGGTTCATCAAGTATATAAAGGACATTCACAAGCCCGGAACCTATCTGAGTGGCAAGGCGAATACGTTGTCCCTCTCCCCCGGAAAGTGTATTAGAAGCACGAGACAAAGAAAGGTAATCAAGACCTACGTCAAGCAAGAACTCCAAACGCTTCCTTATTTCCTTTATTATTTCATGCCCAATTACTTTCTGTCTTTCAGAAAGATTTTCCTCCACAGTTGACATCCATTTCGCGAGTTCCTTTATATCCATAGAAGAAAGCTCGTGGATATTCTTCCCATTTATTTTATAACATAATGCCTCTTTATTCAAACGGGACCCATGACATACGGGGCAAACTTTTTTTGTGGCGAATTGTTCTACCCACTTACGCGCCGAAGCAGAATCTTCTCTTTGCGCAGTTTGTTCCATATATCTAGCCAAACCTTCGAAATCAGTATAGAAATCGTTGGTGGTGTGAATCTTCTCTGCGGGGATTCTCAACTGTTCATTTGAACCGTTAAGAATTTCATCAATGGCTTCCTCTGGAATATCTTCTACAGGAGTATTCAAATCACAATCGTATTTCTGAAGCAATGCCTCGATTTTCATAAATACGAGAGTATTATGAGCCTTTCCAAGAGGTTTTATCGCTCCTTCTTTTATTGTTTGCTTACGATTGGGAATTATCTTATCTATATCTATAGAACTTACATAACCAATACCTTTACACTTTGGGCATGCTCCTATTGAAGTATTAAAAGAAAAAATGTTTGGAGCAGGGTCTCGGTAAGATATTCCTGAAGTTGGGCACATAAGACGACGGGAATAATGCTTAATCGTAGAATCCGTTACGTCTTGAACCAAGACAATTCCATTACCTCGTTCAAGAGCAATGTTCACACTCTTCTTAAGTCGCTCGATATCCTTGTCTTTGACTACTAACTTATCTATAACAAGTTCTATATCATGATTCTTGTATCTGTCAAGTTTCAGTCCTTTGGTTATTTCGCAAATCTCACCGTCTATTCTTACATTCAGGAATCCCCGTCTTCGCTCCGTTTCGAAAAGTTCTTTATAATGTCCTTTCCTGTTCCTTACAAGCGGTGCCAAAAGATATATTTTGTGTTCGTTGTAGTCCTTTAATATCAGCGAGAGTAATTGATCGCTTGTATATCTGACCATCTTCTCTCCCGTAACATAAGAATAAGCCTCGCCTACCCGAGCCATCAACAATCGAAGATAATCATATATTTCTGTAGTAGTTCCGACTGTTGAACGAGGATTTCGGTTGGTGGTTTTCTGCTCTATACTTATAACTGGACTTAATCCGGTAATTTTATCCATGTCGGGACGTTCAAGATGATCCATGAAATTTCTTGCATAAGCAGAAAAAGTTTCTATGTATCTTCTTTGCCCTTCTGCATATATTGTATCGAAAGCCAGGGAGCTCTTTCCACTACCGCTCAATCCTGTAATTACCGTAAGACTGTTCCGAGGGATGACAACGTCTATATTTTTCAGATTGTTTACACGTGCACCAAGAACAATTATCTTGTCTTGCGCATTATCTTCCGAAACTATTTTACTGATTGTTTCCCGAGTCTGAGGATTCATATCCACGCAATAAATTTACATCTCTTCTTAGATTATAATTACGCCCATCTGCACCACGAGCTTTTATAATCACATAATACACACCGTCCTTTGCATCATGTCCGTTAACGGTTCCGTCCCATCCTCCATTTATATCTGTCCAATCATATATTTTTTTACCCCACCGGTTAAATATATAACCATGAAAACTTACTATACTTTGATGTCCTTCTTTAACCTTAAATACATCGTTTTGACCATCTCCATTAGGAGAAAAGGCGTTTGGTATTTCAAGCTTAGAAGTACTTATGCTTATAGTAAACGGAGATTCTTGCAAATACTCTACAGTATCTTCCCCATTAACAAAACTGATACACAATTGTATGGTAAAAGACCCACTCTCATTAAAAGTATATTCTGTATTTGCATCGTATCTTACGAGAAACGGAGTTTCGGAATTTTCGCTATTAAAGAAACGCCATTCATATATAGGAGTATACCCCCCGTAATCACTCGCATTTGAATTGAAAGTTGCTTTCACAGGAGCAGAACCTTCATAACTGTCTGTTACTTGCATACTATCATTTGCAAATATTGTCATAGAAGGCGATGCATTCGGAATCTCGTCATCTCCGTAAGCAAAAACTACGACATTAACCATTAAAGCTATCAGCAAATAGATTTTCAATTTCATCGCAAACGGTTTCTTATTCGGTTATTTACGTGCGAAGTTACAATTTATATCGCAAACTTCGGCATTTTTTGTACTTTTGTAATGTGAAGTTACGAAAAGAGTGTAATTTATTGGAAATGAGC
>ENA-ORRN01000074-ORRN01000074.1-human-gut-metagenome-genome-assembly--contig:-NODE-74-length-80523-cov-16.675797_pt1 | contig 80523 bp, 82 predicted proteins | sample MGYA00242174_ERZ509132 | MGnify/ENA primary metagenome ERZ509132 (study PRJEB26280, sample SAMEA2338671) | human gut metagenome | biome: human gut; feature: human-associated habitat; material: faeces... | reverse complement strand
TAAACCTAATTAGTTAATCGCATCCAATTCTGTCAACTAATTTTAGGAATAGTCATATAATGTATATGTTGTGGTATGGAGACGTGTAAATCGGGGGTGGATATATCGGAAAGGGACAAAAAAATTTGCCGAAGGGTTGGAATCGGCGCAAATAATTAAATTTGCAGGCGCAAACGGGCATGCTCTTTTGTCGGCAAGGCGATGAAGTGTACGGATAGCCCGATGTGGCAGACCTGCTCAGGTTGTTTCAATTATTAGCCCGATGTTGAAATTCAAACAAAGCGACACGTTGTTAGCGGCAATGCGTGATGGTAGAGAACTGTCGCGTATGGACAAACTGAAACTGATTGTGGCACTCAGTGTGCCCTCTGTTTTGGCTCAGGTAACGAGTGTGCTTATGTTTTACATTGATGCCGCCATGGTGGGACACCTTGGTGCAAAGGCTTCGGCGAGTATTGGACTGGTGGAAACTACTACGTGGCTTTTTGGCAGCTTTACAAGTGCCATGAGTCTTGGTTATTCCGTTCAGGTGGCGCACAAGGTGGGCGCAAAAGACGACGAGGGTGCCAGGAGAGTGTTTGCAAACGGTTTGATTGCCGCTTGCGCATTCGGAACAGCGATTGCGGTGATTTCTTTGGCTATTGCATTTCCACTTCCGATATGGTTGGGTGGCGGCGAGGACATTAGGCGCGATGCGTCTCTTTATTTCATGATATTTTCTTTGGCTTTGCCGTTCATGCAGATTTCGAATCTTTCTTCGAATGCTTTGAAGAGTAGCGGGAATATGCGCGTGCCGGGCGCAACAAGTATCATGATGTGTGTGCTTGATGTGGTTTTCAATTACATCTTTATATATATATGTAATTGGGGAGTGGTTGGTGCGGCTCTGGGAACGCTTGCGGCGGTGGTTGTTACTGCCGGGATGAATCTTTATTTCGCTACGTGTGTGAGCAAGATTCTTTCGCTGCGCCACGAAAAGGGAGTTTTCAAAATAAACAAGGCATATATTCGTAAGGCTCTCGGTATTTCGTCGCCTCTTGCTCTGCAATATATGTTCATGGGTGGGGCGCAAATTGTGAGCACTCTTATTGTCGCTCCTTTGGGAAACATTGCCATTGCGGCAAACACATTTGCGATAACGGTGGAAAGTCTTTGCTATATGCCGGGATACGGCATAGGGGACGCTGCTTCAACTCTTACGGGACAATCGTTGGGAGCCGGGCGTGTAGATGTTTGTCGCAGTTTCGCCAAGATGACTGTGGGACTTGGTATGGTGGTGATGGCGGTGATGGGAATATTGATGTTTTTGTTCGCACCTCAAATGCTCGGATTCATAACTCCTGTTGACGAGATACGAAGTCTCGGAACTACGGCATTGCGTATAGAAGCTTTTGCAGAGCCGATGTTTGCTGCGTCGATAGTAACGGCAAGCGTTTGCATCGGTGCGGGCGATACGAAGAGCCCTACCGTAATAAATTTGTGCAGCATGTGGTTTGTACGCTTGTCGCTTGCCGCTTTGCTCGCAAAAAATTATGGTTTGCCGGGCGTGTGGTTTGCCATGGCTGTGGAACTTACCATACGCGGAACTTTGTATCTCATACATCTGTTCAGAGGTAAATGGATAAAGATGAAAACAAACAAGGTGTAGGAGAGTTTTTAATGGTTTTGTACATGCCGGAAATGATTGAAAATTCTCCTTGGTGTAGTTAAAATAGGCTTGAAAACGGTCTAACAAGTTAAAAAATCATAATAAAACAATCCGCTTGCGGCTTCTTGTTTTTGAGGTGTTGGTCTTAAAATGTTGTAAACGTGCGTATTAGGAAGAAAATCCTTTTACAAGAGGTCAAGAAATACTGTAAGTGAAATGATTTTGTGGAAGTTAAGTCGTTGAATTCCTTTGTGGATACGGAAAATATTTGTAATTTTGCAGCTCGAAATGGTGTATTATGCGCCGTTGAGACGAAGAAGAAATAGTAAATATATAATATATAAATAATTAAAATACAGTAAAATGCCTACTATTCAACAATTGGTAAGAAAAGGCAGAAAGGTCTTGGTGGACAAGAGTAAATCGCCCGCCCTTGATTCGTGTCCTCAGAGACGCGGCGTGTGTGTGCGTGTTTATACGACCACACCTAAGAAACCTAACTCTGCAATGCGTAAAGTTGCGCGTGTGCGCTTGACGAACTCTAAAGAGGTTAACTCTTATATACCGGGAGAAGGTCATAATCTTCAGGAACATAGCATTGTACTTGTTCGTGGAGGTCGTGTAAAGGATCTTCCTGGTGTTCGTTATCATATAGTTCGTGGAACTCTTGATACTGCCGGTGTCGCAAATCGTACCCAGCGTCGTTCAAAATACGGAGCTAAGAGACCTAAAGCGTCTAAGTAAAAAGTAAAATCATTTGGTTTGCGAGGAAGCAAATAATAAAGGTTGAGTAAACGGTCCCGGCGGGGACGTTGAAGACAATAAAATATTAGCAGCCCCAAATCAATTATCGCTAAAACAAAATGAGAAAAGCTAAACCAAAGAAACGTGTGATCCTTCCTGATCCCGTTTTTGGAGACCAGAAGGTGTCCAAGTTTGTAAATCATCTTATGTATGACGGCAAGAAGAATACTTCTTATAAGATATTCTATGCTGCTCTTGAAATCGTAGGTGAAAAGAATAAAGATGCGGAGAAATCTGCTCTTGAAATCTGGAAGTCTGCTCTTGATAAAATCACTCCGCAGGTAGAGGTTAAGTCTCGTAGAATCGGTGGTGCAACATTCCAGGTTCCTACTGAAATCCGTCCTGATCGCAAGGAGTCGGTTTCTATGAAAAATATGATAAATTTCGCTCGTAAGCGCAGTGGTAAATCCATGGCGGAGAAACTTGCGGCGGAAATTATGGATGCTTATAACGAACAGGGTGGTGCGTTCAAGCGCAAAGAAGATATGCATCGTATGGCTGAAGCTAACCGCGCGTTCGCACATTTCAGATTCTAATTAATAAAAGAGAAGGTAATTACAGATGGCAAAAGTAGATTTGAATCTTACTCGTAATATCGGTATTATGGCTCACATTGATGCCGGTAAGACGACTACTTCCGAACGTATTCTTTTTTATACAGGTAAGACCCATAAAATTGGTGAAGTGCACGAAGGCGCTGCCACCATGGACTGGATGGAAGAGGAGCAGGAACGTGGTATTACTATTACTTCGGCTGCTACAACTACCTATTGGAACTGGAATGACAAAACTTATAAGATTAACCTTATTGACACTCCGGGGCACGTTGACTTTACTGCTGAGGTAGAGCGTTCTCTTCGTGTTCTTGATGGTGCTGTTGCTACATATTGTGCGGTAGGCGGTGTGCAGCCTCAGAGTGAGACTGTGTGGCGTCAGGCTGATAAGTACAACGTTCCTCGTATTGCATTCGTGAATAAGATGGACCGCTCCGGCGCAGACTTCTTTGAAGTTGTAAGTCAAATGAGATCCATCCTTCATGCAAATCCCTGTGTGGTGGCAATTCCTATTGGTGCAGAGGAAAATTTCAAGGGTGTTGTTGATCTTATTCAGATGAAATCCATTGTGTGGAATGATGAAACACAGGGTGCGGAATATGAAATTGGTGAAATTCCTGCCGAGCTTAAAGATGAGGCTCAGGAATGGCACGATAAAATGGTAGAACAGGCTGCAGAGTGTGATGATACTCTCATGGAGAAGTTCTTTGATGATCCTTCCACTATCAGTCGGGAAGAGATTATCGCTGCAATCCGTAAAGGAACTCTTTCGCAAAAGCTTACTCCTATGACTTGTGGTTCTGCATTTAAGAACAAGGGTGTTCAGACATTGCTTGACTATGTTTGTATGTTCTTGCCTTCTCCTGTTGATACTCCTAATATTGTAGGAACAAATCCGAGTACAGGTGAGGAAGAGGATCGTCGTCCGTCAGAAGATGAACATACCTCTGCTCTTGTGTTTAAGATTGCTACAGACCCGTATGTTGGTCGTCTTACTTTCTTCCGTGTATATTCGGGTAAGGTTGCAGCTGGTTCTTATGTGTATAATGTACGCTCAGGGAAAAAAGAGCGTATCTCTCGTTTGTTCCAGATGAACTCTAACAAGCAGAATCCCGTGGAGGTTATCGGTGCTGGCGATATTGGTGCAGGTGTTGGCTTCAAAGATGTTCGTACCGGTGATACTCTTGCAGACGAGGATGCTCCCATTGTACTTGAATCTATGGACTTCCCCGATCCTGTGATCGGTATTGCAGTTGAGCCGAAGACTCAGAAAGATCTTGACAAACTTTCCAATGGTCTTGCAAAGCTTGCAGAAGAAGATCCTACCTTTACAGTTCATACCGATGAGCAGAGTGGTCAGACCATTATCTCTGGTATGGGTGAGCTTCATCTCGACATTATTATTGAGCGTTTGCGTCGTGAATTCGGCGTGGAATGTAATCAGGGTAAACCTCAGGTTAACTATAAGGAGGCAATTACCAAGACTGTTAACATTCGTGAGGTTTACAAGAAGCAAACCGGTGGTCGTGGTAAGTTCGCTGATATTATCGTAAATGTAGGTCCTCTTGATCCCGATTTCAAGGATGGCAATTTGCAGTTTGTCAACAAAGTTACCGGCGGTAACATCCCTAAGGAATTCATCCCTTCTGTACAGAAAGGTTTTGAATCTGCAATGAAGAATGGTGTTCTTGGCGGTTATCCTATGGTTGGTTTGAAGGTTGAGTTGCTTGATGGTTCTTTCCACCCGGTTGACTCCGATCAGCTTTCGTTTGAGGTTGCTGCTATAAATGCATATAAGAATGCTTGTTCTAAGGCAGGTCCTGCTCTCATGGAACCGATTATGCGTCTTGAAGTTGTTTGCCCTGAAGAAAACATGGGTGATGTGATTGGCGACCTTAACAAACGTCGTGGTCAGGTTGAAGGAATGGATACTAACCGTAGCGGTGGACGTATCGTAAAGGCTTTGGTTCCGTTGGCAGAAACATTTGGTTATGTTACAACCCTCCGTACCATTACTTCCGGACGTGCTACATCTTCGATGCAATATGATCACCATGCTCCGGTATCAACTTCTATAGCAGAAAAAGTGCTTGAAGAAATAAAAGGACATACAGAACTGCTTAAATAAGAAAAATGTTCCGCAATGGCGGGGTTAACGAATGACTCTTAACCCCGTCAGAACGGTACACAATATAAAAAACAATGAGTCAAAAAATTAGAATTAAACTGAAATCTTACGATTATTCTTTGGTAGAAAAATCTGCCGAGAAGATTGTAAAAACCGTAAAGGCTACGGGCGCTATAGTAAGTGGTCCTATTCCACTTCCCACCCACAAGCGCATTATCACTGTAAACCGCAGTACTTTCGTAAACAAGAAGGCGCGTGAACAGTTTGAATTGTCAAGCTACAAGCGTCTTATAGACATCTATAGCTCCACTTCCAAAACTGTGGACGCATTGATGAAACTCGAACTCCCGTGCGGTGTAGAAGTGGAAATTAAGGTATAGTAAAAAGTAAACACAAATACATATCACTCAAATAAATTACTGAAATGCCAGGATTATTAGGAAAGAAAATCGGAATGACATCCGTTTTCAGTGCTGAGGGCAAAAATGTGCCATGCACTGTTATCGAAGCTGGCCCTTGTGTAGTTACGCAGGTAAAGAGTGTTGAGAAGGATGGCTATGCTGCTGTTCAGCTTGGCTTCCAGGAGGCAAAGGCTAAAAATACCACAAAGCCTATGGAAGGACACTTCAAGAAAGCCGGAACTACTCCCAAGCGCCACTTGGCCGAGTTCACTGATTTTGACAAAGAGTTGAATTTAGGCGACATTGTTACCGTTGATGTTTTCGAAGGCGCAAACTTCGTTGACGTAACGGGTACATCGAAAGGACATGGTTTCCAAGGCGTTGTTAAACGTCATGGTTTTGGTGGTGTAGGTCAGACTACTCACGGTCAGGACGACCGTTTAAGAAAACCAGGTTCTATCGGTGCCTGCTCTTATCCTGCAAAGGTGTTCAAAGGTATGCGCATGGGCGGTCAAATGGGCAACGAGCGCGTTACTACACACAATTTGCAGATACTTAAAGTTATTCCTGAGAGCAACCTCTTGCTGATAAAAGGTTCTGTTCCCGGATGCAAAGGTTCAATCTTAATTCTCAAGAAATAATGGAACTAAGCGTATATAATATAAAAGGAGAAGACACGGGTCGCAAAGTTGTACTTGACGATGCCATTTATGGCATTGAGCCTAATGACCATGCAATATATCTTGCTGTAAAGCAGTATATGGCAAATCGTCGTCAGGGTACAGCCAAGTCTAAGGAAAGAAGCGAAATAAGCGGTTCTACCCGCAAACTTGGACGCCAAAAAGGTGGTGGCGGTGCACGCCGTGGTGATATTAATTCACCGTTGTTGGTTGGTGGCGCACGCGTTTTTGGTCCTAAACCTCGCGATTATGGGTTCAAACTCAACAAGAAGGTTAAGGCTCTTGCCCGTTGCTCTGCACTTAGCTACAAAGCAAAGGAAAATTCAATAATCGTTGTTGAAGACTTTACGTTTGATGTCCCCAAGACCAAGAGCTACATAGAAATGCTCAGCAATCTCAAGGTTGATGACAAGAAATCTCTTGTAGTTCTTCCTGATGTTGATCGTAACGTGTATCTTTCTGGACGCAATCTTCAGGGAACCAAGGTTACAATAGCTAAAACGCTTAATACCTATATTGTGCTTGATGCCAATGTAATTCTTATGACAGAAAAGAGCGTTAAGGAAATCAACGAAGCATTTAACAAAAAGGAGGCTTGATAATGAAATTTATAATTCGTCCGTTGGTTACCGAGAAAATGAATCGTCTAACCGATAAAGAGCAGAAGTATGGCTTCATTGTAAGCCCCCGTGCAAATAAAGTGCAAATAAAGGCAGAAATTGAAGACCTTTACAACGTAAGTGTTACCGGTATCAGTACAATGCGTTATGCAGGAAAGAACAAGAGCCGTTACACACGTTCCGGTTTTACGAAAGGTCGTACAAATGCCTATAAAAAAGCTGTCGTAACATTGAAGGACGGCGATACAATAGATTTTTATAGCAATATTTGATAAGAAATGGCAGTACGTAAAATTAAACCTACTACACCAGGTCAGAGACACAAAATTATTGGTACGTTCGAAGAAATTACTGCATCCGTACCAGAAAAATCTCTCGTTTACGGCAAACGCTCAACCGGCGGTCGTAACAATGTAGGTAAAATGACGGTGCGTTATCGTGGCGGTGGTCATAAGCGTAAACTCCGTCTTGTAGACTTCAAGAGAGAGAAAGATGGTGTACCCGCAGTTGTAAAGACAATAGAATACGATCCTAATCGTTCGGCTCGTATAGCATTGCTCTTTTATGCTGATGGTGAAAAAAGATATATCGTAGCTCCTAATGGATTGAAGGTAGGTGCAATAGTGATGTCTGGTGCTCAGGCTGCTCCTGAGGTAGGCAACACACTCCCTCTTCAAAATATCCCTGTGGGAACTGTAATTCATAATATAGAGCTTCGCCCCGGTCAGGGTGCAAAACTCGTACGCTCTGCAGGAAACTTCGCACAGCTAACCTCACGTGAAGGTCGTTATTGCGTTATTAAGTTGCCTTCTGGAGAGACACGTCAGATTCTCAGCGCATGCAAGGCTACTATCGGCAGTGTTGGTAATTCTGATCATGCTCTTGAAAGTTCAGGTAAGGCTGGTCGCAGTCGTTGGCTAGGAAGACGTCCCCACAACCGTGGTGTTGTTATGAACCCTGTTGATCACCCGATGGGTGGTGGTGAAGGACGTCAGTCTGGAGGTCATCCTCGTTCAAGAAATGGTTTGTATGCTAAGGGTCTCAAGACAAGAGCTCCAAAGAAAGCTTCGAACAAGTATATCATTGAAAGAGCTAACGTTAAGAAATAACTGTTAAGAGAGTAAATTATGAGTCGTTCATTAAAAAAAGGACCGTACATCGCAGTTACTTTGGAAAAGAAAATCATTGCCATGAACGAAAGTGGCAAGAAGAGCGTTGTAAAGACTTGGTCCAGGGCTTCAATGATATCCCCGGATTTTGTGGGGCACACCATTGCTGTCCATAACGGTAATAAATTCATTCCTGTTTACGTTACAGAAAACATGGTGGGCCATAAACTTGGAGAGTTCGCTCCTACACGTAGATTTGGTGGCCATGCAGGCAATAATAAGTAATCGCCGAAGCAGGTAATAAAAGAAAAAAAGAATAATAGATAATGGGAAAAAGAAAAAGATTAGCGGCACAGGCTATTAAAGACAGCCGCAAAACCCAGTACTTTGCCAAGCTTAACGGCGTTCCCTCTTCACCCCGCAAGATGCGTTATGTTGTGGATATGATTCGTGGCATGGAGGTTAATCGCGCACTTGGTACTCTTCGCTTTTCTGCAAAAGCTGCATCGGTGCCTGTTGAGAAACTTCTGCGTTCGGCTATCAGCAACTGGGAGGCTAAAAATGACCGCAAGGCTGACGAAGGCGAACTCTTCATTACGAAGGTGTTTGTTGACGAAGGTGTCACTCTTAAGCGTATGCGTCCTGCTCCACAGGGACGTGGCTATCGTATTCGCAAACGTTCCAATCACGTAACGCTGTTCGTCGGAACAAAAAATGACAAATAATTAAGATTATGGGACAGAAAGTTAATCCGATAAGCAACAGACTTGGAATAATCCGCGGTTGGGATTCTAATTGGTTTGGAGAGCGTAGCTACCCTGACAATATTGTAGAGGATAGCAATATACGCAAATACATTCAAATGCGTCTTGACGAACGTCAGGCAGGAAATGCTGTATCAAAAGTTGTTATTGAGCGCACGTTGAAGCTCATTACCGTAACTATATGTACTTCGCGTCCGGGGCTTATCATCGGTAAGGGTGGACAGGAAGTTGACAAACTCAAAGAAGAACTGAAGAAACTTACAAACAAAGATATTCAGGTTAACATCTTTGAGGTTAAAAAACCTGATCTTGACGCTCAGGTAGTTGGAAAAACTATTGCACGCCAAATAGAAGGTAAGATGGCATATCGTCGTGTCATTAAGATGGCTATTCAAAATACAATGCGTGCAGGAGCCGAAGGTATTAAAGTGCATATAGCCGGTCGTTTGAATGGAGCAGAAATGGCTCGTCAGGAAATGTATAAGGAGGGACGTACTCCTCTTCATACTTTCCGTGCCGATATTGATTATTGCCAGACTACCGCTCTTACAAAAGTAGGACTTCTGGGTATAAAGGTGTGGATTTGCCGTGGTGAAGTTTATCACAAGGTAGATCTTGCTCCGAACTATGCACAACAGAAGGAAAATGGACGTCAGGGTGGCGATCGCAGACGCGGCTTCGGCAAGAGAAGAAACAATAACCGCTAATTAGTTAAGAACAATGTTACAACCAAAAAGAACTAAATACAGAAGACCTCAAAAAGGGCGTTGCAAAGGAAATGCCCAAAGAGGAAATCAATTGGCGTTCGGAAGCTTTGGCATCAAGAGTCTTGAGACTGAGTGGATAAATCAACGTCAGATTGAGGCTGCGCGTGTTGCAGTATCTCGTTACATGCAGCGCGAAGGTCAGATTTGGATTCGCATATTCCCGGACAAACCAATTACAAAGAAACCTGCGGATGTACGTATGGGTAAAGGTAAGGGTGATCCTGTTGGATATGTGTTCCCAATTACACCGGGTCGCATTATCTTTGAAGTAGAGGGCGTTTCGTATGAAGTTGCAAAAGAAGCTTTGCGTCTTGCAGCACAGAAATTGCCGGTTACTACGAAATTTGTTGTACGACGTGATTACGATAAAAACGCTTGATTATGAAGATTGCAGAAATTAACGAACTTCAGACTTCTGAATTGCAGGAGCGTCTTGATGTAGAGGAAGCAAACTTTCATCAGCTGAAGCTCAATCATTCCATATCTCCTGTAGAGAATCCTTCTCGTATTAAGGAAACTCGCCGCACTATAGCACGCATTAAAACCGTATTGCGTCAAAGAGAACTTAACAAATAAAAAGGCAGGTAAAGTAAAATGGAAGAAAGAAATTTGAGAAAGACCCGCCAGGGTGTAGTGGTAAGCAACAAAATGGATAAGACCATTGTTGTTGAGGCTAAGTTCAAGGAGATGCACCCGATTTACGGCAAGTTTGTGTCGAAAACAAAATCATACCATGTGCATGATGAAAAGAACGAATGCAACGTTGGCGATACGGTCTTGATTATGGAAACTCGTCCCTTGAGCAAAACCAAGAGATGGAGATTAGTAGAAATCGTAGAAAAAGCTAAGTAAAAATGATACAGGTAGAAACAAAACTCAATGTGGCCGACAATAGCGGTGCTCGTGAGGCTGTATGCATCCGTGTATTAGGCGGTACTAAACGCCGTTATGCCACTGTAGGCGATGTCATTGTTGTTGCTGTTCAAAACGTGATCCCTTCGAGCGATATGAAGAAGGGTACAGTATCACGAGCTTTGATCGTTCGCACAAGCAAAGAAATCCACCGTGCTGACGGTTCGTGCATTCGTTTTGACGATAATGCTTGCGTGTTGCTTAATGCTGCCGGCGAACTTCGTGGTAGCCGTATTTTCGGTCCTGTAGCTCGTGAACTCCGTGCAGTTAATATGAAAGTTGTGTCATTGGCACCGGAGGTACTTTAACATAGAAGCAGAGATGAGTAAATTACATATTAAAAAAGGTGACACCGTATATGTGAATTCTGGTGAGAATCGTGGTCAAAAAGGCAAGGTTATCAAGGTTTTCGTTGCGGAACAACGTGCTATCGTTGAAGGTGTCAATATGGTGTCAAAGTCGCAGAAGCCTTCTGCGAAAGCTCCGCAAGGCGGGATAATTAAAAAAGAGGCTCCTATACATATTTCGAACCTCAATGTTATTGACCCGAAGAGCGGCAAACCTACACGCATAGGTCGCCGTCTCAACGAACAAGGCAAACTCGTGCGTTATTCCAAAAAATCAGGGGAGGAAATTAAGTAATGAGTAATACCGCAAGTCTAAAACAGGTGTACGCCGAGCGTATTGCTCCGGCTCTAATGAAGAAATTTAACTATTCTTCAAAAATGCAGATTCCTGTATTGAAAAAAATCGTTATCAACGAAGGATTGGGCGATGCTACACAGGACAAGAAAATCATAGACAAGGCAATAGAGGAACTGACGGCAATTACAGGTCAAAAGGCTGTTGCAACTTTGTCAAAGAAAGATATAGCAAACTTTAAGGTTCGTAAGAAGATGCCTATCGGTGTAAGAGTAACTCTTCGTCGTGAGCGCATGTACGAGTTCCTTGAAGAATTGATTCGTGTAGCTCTTCCCCGTATCAGAGATTTCAAAGGAATAGAAAGTAAACTTGATGGACGTGGAAACTATTCACTTGGCATCAAGGAGCAAATAATTTTCCCGGAAATCAACATTGATAGCGTTGATCGCTTAAATGGTATGAACATCACATTTGTAACAACGGCTCAAACAGACGAAGAGGGTTATGCTCTTTTGAAGGAGTTTGGTTTGCCGTTCAAGGATGCTAAAAACAACTAATTCAATATGGCAAAGGAATCAATGAAAGCACGCGAAGTAAAGCGTGCCAAGATGGTAGCCAAATATGCAGAAAAACGTGCAGCTCTCAAGAAAATCATCAATACAACAGATGATCCTGCAGAGGCTTACGAGGCAGCGCGCAAACTTCAGGCAATTCCTCACAATGCGTCTCCCGTGCGTATGCACAATCGTTGTAAACTTACCGGACGTCCCAAGGGATATCTTCGTATGTTCGGATTGTCGCGTATCCAATTCCGCGAGATGGCATCGAACGGTCTTATACCGGGAGTGAAGAAAGCAAGTTGGTAATCCCAAGAACATAGAGTATTTATTTAATATTGTCGGGAAAATCCCGATCAATTAAACAAACAAATCAATGACAGATCCAATAGCAGATTATTTGACGCGGCTTCGCAATGCCATTCGAGCAAATCACAGAGTGGTAGAGATTCCCGCATCAAATTTGAAAAAGGACATTACAAAGATCCTTTTCGAAAAGGGTTATATCTTGAACTATAAGTTTGTAGAAGAAGGCCCTCAAGGTGTAATTAAAGTGGCGTTGAAGTACAATCCTGCCACAAAGTCAAACGCAATTAAGAGCCTAACACGTGTTTCACGTCCGGGTTTGCGTAAGTATACTGGTTACAAAGATATGCCTCGTGTTATCAACGGACTCGGTGTTGCCATCATATCCACTTCAAAAGGAGTGATGACAGACAAAGAGGCTTCCGTACTGAAGATAGGCGGTGAGGTATTATGCTACGTATATTAATTAGGAGGACAAAATATGTCAAGAATAGGTAAATTGCCAATAAACATTCCTGCAGGCGTAACAGTAACGACTAAGGATAATGTAGTGACCGTAAAAGGTCCGAAGGGTGAGTTGACACAGAAGATAGATCCTTCTATCATTGTGAAAGTTGAGGACAATGAAATGACATTTTCTATTGATGAGAAGAACGATACTGTAGATACAAAACAGAAACAAGCTTTTCATGGTTTGTATCGTGCACTCGTTAACTCTATGGTAGTAGGTGTTACTGAAGGCTACAAGAAGGAAATGGAACTTGTAGGTGTGGGTTATCGTGTTTCCAACGAAGGCAATGTGATGGAATTCTCACTTGGTTACACTCATCCCATTTTCCTTCAGCTTCCGCCTGAAATAAAGGTGGAAACCAAGTCTGAAAGAAATAAAAATCCGTATATTTGCTTGGAGTCGTGCGACAAGCAGCTTCTCGGACAAGTTTGCGCCAAGATTCGTTCGTTCCGTATGCCTGAACCTTATAAAGGCAAAGGTATTCTGTACATAGGCGAGCAGATACGTCGTAAGTCTGGCAAGGCTGCAGGAGCTAAGTAAAATTTCTAAGAAGTAAGAAAATGAAAACGAAAATAGAAAGACGACAGAAAATCAAATATCGGGTACGCAATAAAATTAGCGGTACCGCAGAACGTCCGCGTTTGAGTGTTTTCCGTAGCAATAAGCAGATTTATGCACAGGTGATAAATGATGAGAATGGTCGCACTCTTGTGGCAGCTTCTTCACTTGGTATAAAAGATAAGATGACAAAGTCTGAACAAGCTGTTAAGGTTGGCGAAGACATTGCACAGAAAGCAATTGCAGCAGGAATTACAATGGTTGTGTTCGATCGTAACGGCTACTTGTATCATGGTAGAGTAAAAGAATTGGCTGACGGAGCCCGCAAAGGTGGTCTTAAATTTTAATGGTTATGGCAAACAGAGTAAATGTAAAAAGCGAAGAATTAAAGGATAGACTGGTTGCTATCAATCGTGTTACCAAGGTAACCAAGGGTGGTCGTACTTTCAGCTTTTCAGCCATTGTGGTTGTTGGCGATGGTCAAGGTGTAATTGGTTATGGTCTTGGTAAGGCTGGAGAAGTTACTGCCGCTATTTCAAAGGGCGTAGAGTCTGCAAAGAAGAATCTGTACAAGGTTCCTGTTGTTCATGGCACTGTTCCTCATGCTCAGTCTGCGCATTTTGGAGGCAGTAAAGTTTTGCTTATGCCTGCTTCGGAGGGTACCGGAGTTGTTGCCGGTGGTGCAATGCGTGCGGTTCTTGAAAGTGTAGGCATAACAGACGTACTTGCAAAATCGCAAGGTTCTTCCAATGCTCATAATTTGGTGAAAGCTACAGTTCTTGCTCTTAGCGAGATGCGTGATGCACGTCAAGTGGCTCAGGCACGTGGTATATCAATGGAAAAAGTATTCAGAGGTTAAATCACACAACAATGGCAACAATTAAAATTAAACAGATAAAAAGCAAAATTGGAGCACCAAAAGACCAGAAAGAAACTCTTAAGGTGCTTGGTCTGCACAGAATTGGTGAAGTTGTTGAACGTGAGGATAACGCTGTAACACGTGGTCAGATCAACAAAGTACACCATTTGGTAACCGTAGTAGAATAACTTCAAAAATAGCGAGAAAATGAAATTACATACATTGAAACCGGCAAAAGGTTCTACACATAGCCGTCGTCGCTTGGGACGTGGTCCCGGCTCTGGTCTTGGTGGAACTTCTACACGTGGTCATAAAGGTGCTATGGCTCGTTCCGGTTATAAGAAAAAGATTGGTTTCGAAGGCGGTCAGATGCCTATGCAGCGTCGTCTCCCCAAATACGGATTTAATAACATTTTCCGTGTGGAATATAAAGGCATAAACCTTTCCGTATTGCAGGAATTGGCAGAGACTAAGAATTGGGAAAAGATCACACCGAAGGAGCTTCATGAGGCTGGTTACATTTCGAAAAAGCAACTTGTTAAGATTTTGGGCAAAGGCGAATTGAAAGCGAAACTTGAAGTTGAAGCAAATGCTTTCTCGAAATCTGCGCAGGCTGCAATCGAGGCTGCTGGTGGTAAAGCCACTAAACTCTGACAATAATGAAAAAAATAGCAGAAACCATAAAGAACATATGGCGAATAGAAGACCTGAGAATGCGTCTTCTAATCACCATTTTGTTCATAGCCATCTATCGTTTTGGCTCGTTTGTGGTGCTTCCTGGAATTGACTCAGGCAAACTTCAGGCGCTCCATGAGCAGACCAGTGGCGGTTTGATGTCGCTGTTGAACATGTTCTCGGGTGGTGCTTTCTCAAACGCATCTATATTTGCGTTGGGAATCATGCCTTACATTTCGGCATCCATCGTTATGCAGTTGCTGGCTGTGGCACTACCGCAATTTCAGAAAATGCAGCGCGAGGGGGAAAGTGGCAGACGTAAGATTAACCAATATACACGTTATCTTACAATCGCTATCCTTCTTTTCCAAGGACCTACATATCTGATAAATCTTAACAACCAAGCTGCTGGAGCTCTTGCTCCCGGTCTCAGTTGGACGATGTTCTCTATCTCCTCTACCGTTATATTGGCTGCAGGAAGTATGTTCATCCTTTGGCTCGGTGAAAGAATTACTGACAAAGGTGTTGGTAACGGTGTCTCTCTTATCATTATGATTGGTATTATAGCTCGTTTCCCGACAGCTTTCGTTCAGGAGCTTACATCAACACTTTCAACTCCCGGTGCCGGTGGTCTCATCAAATTGCTGTTTGAAATCATCGTGTTTGTACTCGTGATCGCTGCTGCAATTTTGCTTGTGAATGCTACCCGCAAGGTTCCTGTTCAATATGCAAAACGTGTTATGGGTAGTGGCAAGCAGTATGGTGGTGCACGTCAGTACATCCCCTTGAAGCTGTTCGCTGCCAATGTAATGCCTATCATCTTTGCTCAGGCCTTGATGTTTATCCCCATGGCTATTGTGGGTTACAACACAGATAGCGCAAGTTGGGCAGCACGTCAGTTCATGGATCATACAAGTCTTTTGTATAATGTGGTGTTTGTGATTCTTATCATAGCATTCACATATTTCTATACAGCTATAACAATGAACCCGCAGCAGATGGCTGAGGATATGAAACGTAATAACGGATTCATCCCCGGTATTAAACCTGGAAAGAGCACGGCAAACTACCTAGATACAGTTATGTCGCGCATTATGCTTCCCGGTTCTCTGTTCATTGCTGTTATTGCCATAATGCCGGCTTTTGCAGGTTTGTTTGGCATAAATCAGGAGTTCGCGCAGTTCTTTGGAGGGACTTCTTTGTTGATTCTTGTCGGCGTTGTGCTTGACACTATTCAGCAAATAGAAAGCCACTTGCTTGTACGTCATTATGATGGTCTGCTTAATTCCGGTCATGTTCGTCATGGCGGAAATTCGACTCTTTAATTAATATGATAACTCTCAAGACAGAAGACGAAATAGAATTGCTGCGTGCAGCAAACCTATTAGTAGGTAAGACACTTGCCGAGATTGCCAAGGTAATAGCTCCCGGAGTTACTACCAGGCAACTCGACACACTTGCTGAGACTTTTATTCGCGACAATGGGGCAGTTCCTACTTTCAAAGGTTTTCCCAATCCCTATGGTCCTGAATTTCCCGGCAGCATTTGCACTTCTGTAAACGATACGGTAGTACATGGAATACCCGATGACACACCTTTGAAAGATGGTGATATCGTTTCGGTAGATTGCGGCACGCTTCTTAACGGCTTTAATGGCGATTCGTGCTACACTTTCTGTGTAGGTGAGGTTTCTGATGAAGTTCGACAATTATTGAAGATAACAAAAGAAAGTCTTTATCTTGGAATTGATGCAGCTAAGGTCGGTCATCGTCTTGGGGATATCGGATATTCTGTTCAACATCATTGCGAAGAGAACGGATATGGTGTGGTGCGTGAATTTGTGGGTCATGGAATAGGACGTGAAATGCATGAAGATCCAATGGTTCCAAATTACGGTCATCGTGGTAATGGCATTATGCTAAAAAATGGACTCTGTATTGCAATTGAGCCTATGATAACAATGGGTTCTCGCGATATAATGATGATGCCGGACCGTTGGGCGATAAAAACGCGCGACGGGAAACCAGCAGCCCATTTTGAACATACCATAGCAATACATCATGGAAAAGCAGACATCATGTCTTCTTTTGAGGATGTTGAAAAAATTGAACAGCAGAGGTTGAATAAGTAAGAAGCTATATTTCGTACATGGCAAAACAATTAGCTATCGAATTTGACGGAACCATTGCAGAGGCTTTGAGCAATGCAATGTTTCGTGTGACCCTTGAGAATGGTCATGACATAACAGCACATATTTCCGGTAAGATGCGTATGCACTACATAAAGATTCTTCCCGGTGATAAGGTGAAGGTAGAGATGAGTCCCTACGATTTGACAAAGGGACGCATTGTATTACGATATAAATAAAAGCAATATAGAAATGAAGACAAGAGCATCCTTAAAGAAGCGCACGCCCGATTGCAAAATAGTTCGCCGCAAGGGCCGCTTATTTGTGATTAATAAGAAGAACCCTAAGTATAAGATGCGTCAGGGTTAACCACAACGAATAAAGTAAAATAATATATGGCAATAAGAATTGTTGGTGTCGATTTGCCTCAGGACAAGAGAGGCGAAATCGCTTTGACCTATATATATGGTATAGGTCGTAGTAGCTCGGCAAAGATCCTTGATAAGGCCGGTGTCGACAGAGGTATAAAGGTAAAAGACTGGACCGACGACCAAGCAGCCAAGATACGTCAGATTATCGGTGCCGAATATAAAGTGGAGGGCGATCTCCGTTCAGAGGTGCAGCTTAATATAAAGCGTTTGATGGATATCGGTTGCTATCGCGGTGTTCGTCATCGTCTTGGGCTTCCTGTACGCGGACAGAGCACTAAGAACAACGCTCGTACACGCAAGGGTAAGAAAAAGACTGTTGCAAACAAGAAAAAGGCTACTAAGTAATAAGTAATTAATATGGCAAACAAAGCAGTATCTTCCAAAAAGAAAACGGTCAAGGTTGACGCTATGGGGCAGCTCCATATCCATAGCTCATTCAATAATATAATTGTATCTTTGGCCAATTCAGAGGGTCAGATTATCTCGTGGTCTTCTGCGGGCAAGATGGGCTTCCGTGGCTCAAAGAAAAATACTCCTTATGCAGCTCAAACAGCTGCGGAGAATTGTGCCAAAACAGCTTTTGATCTCGGACTCCGTAAGGTGAAAGCCTACGTTAAGGGACCGGGCAACGGTCGTGAGGCTGCTATTCGCGCCGTACACGGTGCAGGCATAGAGGTTAGCGAAATTGTTGATGTAACGCCGCTTCCTCATAACGGTTGTCGTCCTCCCAAGAGAAGAAGAGTATAATACATAAAAAGAAATAAAGTAGAATATGGCTAGATATACAGGTCCTAAATCCCGAATTGCGCGTCGTTTTGGCGAGCCTATCTTCGGTCCCGACAAAGTTTTGTCGAAAAAGAGCTACGCTCCGGGTCAGCATGGAAATTCACGCCGTCGCAAGACTTCTGAGTACGGCACCATGTTGGCTGAGAAGCAGAAAGCAAAATACACTTACGGTGTTCTCGAGAAACAGTTCCGCAATACATTTGCAAAGGCAGAGCGTACCGAAGGTATTACAGGTGAAGTGCTTCTTCAGCTTTTGGAGTCTCGTCTCGACAACGTTGTTTACCGCTTGGGCATAGCTCCTACACGTGCTGCGGCACGCCAGCTTGTTAACCACCGCCACATCGTTGTTGACGGTAAGGTTGTGGGCATACCGTCCTATTCGGTGAAGCCCGGACAGATTATCGGCGTGCGTGAGCGTTCAAAATCCCTTGAGGTCATTTCTGATGCATTAGCAGGTTTCAATCACAGCAAGTATCCTTGGTTGGAATGGGATGAGAATGCAAAGGCGGGCAAATATCTTAACCGTCCCGAACGTTCGGAAATCCCCGAGAACATAAAGGAACAGTTGATCGTAGAGTTGTACTCCAAATAATAATTGAATTCATGGCGATATTAGCATTTCAAAAACCTGATAAAGTTATAATGCTGGAAGAAAGCCCAACCTACGGAAAATTTGAATTCCGTCCGCTTGAGCCGGGCTTCGGCATCACTGTGGGCAATGCATTGCGCCGCATTCTCCTTTCCTCACTTGATGGATATGCTATCAATACCATACGTATTGAGGGAGTGGAGCATGAGTTCGCGTCTGTGCCCGGTGCGCGCGAAGACGTTACCAACATTATATTGAATTTGAAGCAGGTGCGCTTCAAAAGAGTAGTTAAAGATTTTGACGGTGAAAAGGTCTCCATTACCATTGAGAACTCTTCAGAGTTCAAAGCCGGTGATATAGGAAATTACCTTACTGGATTTGAAGTGTTAAATCCTGATTTGGTGATTTGCCATTTGGATTCCAAAGCCTCGATGAAAATCGACCTTACTATTAACAAAGGTCGCGGCTATGTGCCTGCGGAAGAGAACCGCCAGTTCTGCACCGATGTTAATGTCCTGCCGATTGATTCCATTTACACGCCTATCCGTAACGTGAAATACGAAGTTGACAACTATCGTGTAGAACAGAAAACCGACTACGAGAAGCTTGTCATCGAAGTAACTACGGATGGTTCCATACAGCCCAAAGAGGCACTTCGTGATGCCGCAAAAATTCTCATTCAGCACTTCATGCTCTTCTCTGACGACAAAATTATCCTTGATAATGCTGCCGTATCGGGAGTGGAGAATGAATTTGACGAGGATGTGCTTCACATGCGCCAGCTCCTTAAGAAGAAACTCGTGGAGATGAACCTCTCGGTTCGTGCTCTTAACTGTCTCAAAGCTGCCAACGTTGAAACGCTTGGCGACCTTGTACAGTACAACAAAAACGAACTTCTCAAGTTCCGCAACTTTGGTAAGAAATCGCTCAATGAGCTTGATGATTTGCTCAAGAGTCTGAATCTGTCGTTTGGAACCGATATTACCAAATATAAACTTGACAAAGATTAATCAAAATGAGACATAACAGAAAATTCAACCATCTCAGTCGTACTGCATCTCATCGTCACGCCATGCTTGCCAACATGGCTGTGTCGCTCATCATGCACAAAAGAATCACTACGACTGTGGCAAAGGCTAAGGCACTGAAAAAATACGTTGAGCCGTTGATCACCCGCTCAAAAGACGATACTACTAACTCTCGTCGTGTAGTTTTCAGCTACTTGCAGAACAAGTTTGCCGTAACCGAACTCTTCCAGAATATTTCAGTAAAAGTTGCCAACCGTCCCGGAGGCTACACTCGCATAATCAAGACCGGCTTGCGCCAAAACGATTCTGCTGCAATGTGCTTCATAGAGCTTGTTGACTACGATGAGAATATGGCTAAGGAAGTTAAGAAGGCTACACGCACACGTCGTTCACGTAAGAAAGCAACCGTAGCCGCAGCTCCTGCTGCTGAGACTCAAGCTGAGGAAACACCCGCAGTTGAAGCTCCCGCAACAGAGGCAAAACCTGCTGAAGAAACAAAGGCAGAATAAACCGACACTTATTGCTAAATCATAAAGGCTGTGTCCCCTTTGGGGCGCAGCCTTTGTTTTGTGGAATTTGAAATAGGTGGGCTTGCCGTCATTCCGCCACTTTGTCGCGGTCAACGAGCCTGATTTTCATTTTCACTTTCAAGGCTTTGCTGCAATCAATGCCGTCGTCTTTCTTGCCGTTGAACTTTGCACTGACTTTTACGGCAAGGTATTTACCCTCCTTTTCCAGCAGATTGTAGTTCTCCGGCTCTCCATGAACTTTTCCCTCGTGGTGGCTTGTGTCTATGGCAAGCATCTTGAAACGCTTTTTTCCGTTGACAGGAAGCTGCGTCTTGAATACCTTGTTTTTATGGAAGTCGAAGCGTCTTTTGGTGCCGGGGGAAGGATTGTAGGAATATGCCACAAAAAGGGCAAACTCGGTGAAATTTTTCTTGCTGTCATCATATTTCCCCGTAAGGCAAACCCTGCATCTCGCAGCGTACCTCTTGGAGTAAACCATAATATCCTCCGCCCCGGAACTGAATGTTCTGCGCGGACCGTCATAAAAGTTTTCTTGGGCGTTTGCCAATGTGCCGCAAAGGGCAAGCATCAGCGGCAGGATTGCTTTTTTCATGTGGCTTGCTTTAATGGTTGTGTTGGGCTTCCCTTAATTGCCAATTACTATATATTTGTATTTGTCAAGGTAGTTCTTGAACCATTTGTCTTCCTTGGGTTTCCGCTCCTCTTGCCATTTCTTCTCTTTGCGTTTCTCTTTCGCCAGTTTTGCCTTGTATCTCGCATCGCTTCTCTTGGTGTAAATGCCGTATTTGGCTCGCGGAAGATATTTTCGCCTTTTCGTGGTGTATCTTACGCAGGTCATGTAGTCATTGAATGGGAAAAAGTCGATGTGTGCAGTAACCTCCAGTACGTATGGCTTACCGGGAACGGTATTGTATCTGCCGTAGGCCTTGGTTTTGAGTCGCATATGGCGGCGCAGCTTTTTGAAATTGCTTTCTCCGCTAAAGACGTTTTTGTCGCCGTTGTTTTGACCTTCTACAATGAGTTCTATTCTCCCGATGTCGTTTTTGTAGTCCAAACTCCCCCATGCCATGCGTGTTTCGCACACAATGGTGTCCTTTTCCATACTGACAACTTGTGAGCAACCGGAACTGTATATCCCGAATTGATTCCTGTTGTAGTTTTGTGGTATTTGCTTCGCGTGGAAACAGCTTTTGGGGTCATCTATTATTGCGTCAAATCTCTCTTGGCGCAATTGTCCTGCCGCCGTTATTAGCGGCAGCAGGAATAATGTGGTTATGACTATGCGTTTCATCTCATTTTGTAAATGTTACAATTGATGGATTTTTGCGCCAATACGATATGAGTGTCTCCCATATACGTACTTTCAATGTGAAATGCCAGTTCTCCGTTCAATTCTGCACGGAGGTTGATTTTTTCAGGTGAAGTGGTGGCGCAGTCAATTTGACAGGATTGCCTAAGCCCGGAGAAAGGGAATGATTTAGAACCTCCTGAAGTGGAATATACAATTGGTTTGCCCTCCTGATCGTACCCATAGCGGCGTTCTTTTCCCTTCACGTCGAAATTCATGTCAATCCTTTCTTCATGCATTGCCCATTCGTCTTCTTTTCTCCATCTGTCGATGTAAACGCTGAAGCTGCCGCTTAAAACAACATCGAATTCGTAGTCCTGATTATAGGTAACAGTGATTTTCTTCGAGAAATTTCCGCTGTAGGGAATTTTTTCGTACTTACGCTCATTTCCGCTGCCTGAACCGTCGCCACTTCCACAACCACAGCCAGACCCTGAACCCGATCCTGATCCAGAGCCGCTACCGCAGCCATAGGCTTCTATGCCATACCCGTTGTTGAGAATTTCGTTTGCCAGCTCTTGGCTGACTTTTTTCAATTTAGCCATAATGCTTTGTTTTTTTTGTATTACAGAACCTTTTTGTTAGTTTAGCACCCGTTTGTTAGTTTAGCACCCGAATTTCGTGTGTCCCGTTTTTCACTCAATCAAGGCGGGCACTCCCATGTGCCTTTTGTGTATTCGGTTTTAATATCGCTCCAAATATACCGAATGTTTTAAAAATGGCAAAATTTAGTGCGTTGTTTTGTGGAAAATATTTTATGTCAAATGAAAAAGCCTGAAAACCAGACTGAAAATGCAAAAATGCAGTGTCAAGTCTGTGAAAATAGTGGAATGGACGAAGTGCGTAAGCGCAAATATTCCCTATATTGTGTAGGGCAAGCAGCCTTTCGTTATAAGAGTGTCAACTTCGTCCCAAAACTCCTCGGGCTTCAGTTTGGGGTTGTGCGATGCGTCAATCCGTTCCACGCTTTCAGGGAAATAAACGGCACGCAGCCTGTTGTGGAAAACGTTCGGCACTCTCAGCTTCGGGAAGCGTTTTCCCCATTCCCCACGTAACGAAAACGTCTGTAATTTCCTGTTGCAGCCCTTTGAAGGGAACTATGTGCGTTTCAGGCGTATTGGAAATAATTTGCGGGCTTGAATGCGGGGATTTTACAACCACTTGATTTATAAAGAGTTGCTCAATCAGAATATGGTTTTGTAAGCTGTTGTTTTTCATATGTTTGCAAGCGGCGAAAAAAGGTCTGATGTAGTTTGAATTATGTCTGATATAATTTTTTCTACATAGGACATAGTTTTTTCTATGTCCTATGTAGTTTTCGCAGCTTTGGTTTTGCGCCAATTGTAGGGGCGTATGCAATACGCCCCTACGGCGGTGCGATTTGTTGATTGATTGAATGCAGTGGGTTTGTGTGGCGTATTGCATACGCCCCTGCGGAGGTGCAATTCGCTTGTTGATTGAATACGGTGGAATTTGTCGGGGAGTTGGTACGGTTTTGCTTGACATGGATTGCAAAACAATGTTAATCGGGCGGAAACGGAGCGGATTTCTTTTTTTTTTTGTTGTTGCATTTGCGATTTTTTGCATTTGAAAAATGGCGTATGTGGATGCCGTTTCGTAATTTTATTTGTGGCTTTGCTGAATGCGGGCTTGGAAATGATGTTTGTTAATAAAAACGGAATTAAGGAATGAAAAAATTGAAGTTGGGAATGCTGCTTTGTTTTGCTGTCTTTTTGTTGGGCGGCTGCCAAATATACAGCGTAGTGAAAGATGCCACCGACCGCGAGGAGGGACGTGTGGTGATGAAAGACGGCACGGAGTATGTGGGGCGCGTGAAGATGCCGAAGTGCAACACGAAAACTGTGCGCATGAAAACTGCGGACGGGCAAAAGCTGAAGCTGAAGAACACGGACATTGAGGTGCTTGGCGTGTGGAAAAAGACGCACACAGACAAGTGCCACTTCCTCGTGTGCCATCCGTATAAGACCAACAAGATGTTCTCCACGAAAAAGGAGAAAATTATCAAGCCGCAGTGGATGGCTTTGGAGGCGCAGGGCGATCATGTTGAGTTTTACAGTTGCAGCTATAAATACAGCATCCCCCGCGACGGCTCACTTGTGATTACCAGCGTTGCGGGCGGCGACATTTGCTTTGTGGCGCGCAAGGCGGGCGAGGAATACGGGCGCATTATCGGCTACAAAGGCAGCGGCAACAAATATTGGCGCAGCCAGCTCGTGAAGTTCCTCGAGGACGACCCGGACTTGTGCGCAAAGCTTGAGAACAAGGAGATAGAGCCGGATGACCTGAAGAAGATTGCCGGCCTGTATAATCCCGGCAGGAAGTGAAACCAAGGCTTCTGCTTTTCCCTCTGCTTCTTTGCGCGTGGGCTTCCGGCTTCGCCCAGGCGGGCTACACTCATGTGGAGTTGCAGGGCGGCTATGAACTGTTCCCGGGCATGAGCAACAAGTCGGGAGTGTGCCTGAACCTTGGCGGCCGCTACGCTTTCAATGAAAGACTTTTTGTGGCTGCCATGATACATAGCGGAATTAACAACGGCAGTTACAAGGGAATGTATGCCGGGGAGAAAACCAAACTCAAGCACAATATGCGCGAATACATGATAGGCGCGGGGCCGGGCGTGTATCTGTATAACGGAGGCGACAAGTGGATATATGCCGATGTGCTGTTGGGCTACGGTTTCGGGGAGGAGAAGAAGGCTTCGGAAGACAGCAGTGCGAAATCTCTGGACGGTTTTGCGGCGGCTGTGCAGATAGGGGCAGAAGGTCAGACAGAAAGCGGCTGGATATTCGGCGCGAATATGGGCGGATATGTTGTCGGCGGGAAAATAAGACCCGCGCTCAGTCTGAAGTGCGGCTTGCTGCTTAATGCTTTTTAGCGGAGATTAAAGTCTGACCCAAAACAAAGCCCCACCGCCAAAACATTCATGGCGGTGGGGCTTTGCTGTTGGCGTTAATTTGCCGTGTGGCGCGTTGCGGGCGGTGCAAAAGTTATGCTGTCAGTTTTCGAGGCATTCACTAATGTTTTGCTGTTGCCCAAATACTCCACAACGTGTATTTGAGCCGATAGCGACAATGCGCCGGCGGCAAACAAAATTGATAGTAATTTCTTTTTTATGCTCTATGAATGGTTGTTTTTATGTCTTATGGGAATGACCGGAAACGGCAACCTGCGTGTTGTGCCTCATGACCGGCTTGCAAACATCCGTGCTGCCGCACTGCCGTGCGTATGCATCTAATGCTACAAGGTTTGGGGGAAATTTTTGAAAAACAGTATGATTGTGGAAACTTTCGGATTCTAATCTTTACGTTCTTTTATGCGCTTTTGCCGTAATTTTCACCAAATTAGTACTTGTATCAAGTATGTCTGTGCAAATATACATGCTTTTTCTAATTTTGCAACCCTATAAAATTTCCGAAAATCCAACGATCTGAAAAATAATTCCCAATCACCCGGAATCATGTCTCGATGTGGCACAAAAAGTCTTGAATTTTTCCCGCCCAAAAGAGGCAATTTTTTGCGTTTTGTAAGTTGTTGAAAATCAAATGTCGTTTTTGACGAAAAATACAAGGCACTTATTTTAAAATAAGTGCCTTGTATTTTAAAATATATGGCTTGTATTTTTTACAACAAGCCATGTGTGATTTTGCCGGTGCTTTTTGCGAGGAATTTTATGGGAATATCGGAGCGGAAATTCCGTTTTTTTTGCGCTCAAAAACAATCCCCTTTATGCCGGATAGGGACATAAAGGGGAAAAGGTCGCTTTGCGGTGTTTGCGCAATGTTTTGTTGCGCTTGCGCCGAGGATTATTTTATGCGGAATATGGCATAGTTTCCGGGTGAAAGCGTCAGAGTTTGTTTTCCGACGTTCAGTTTTGTTTCTCCGTTGAATGGCGTTACGCGCTTTACGGATTGGTCGAGATAGAATGTTACTGTTTGGGCATCGTCAATGCTTCGGTTTACGAGCATAACGTATTTGTTTTTGCCGTTAACGAGTTGCGAAACGAGTATCCCTTCTCCGTTGCTTTGTATGCTTTGGAATTTCGGGGGCATTTGTGTGAGCGATTTCGTGCCTGTGGGTATGCTGTCGCCTGTGTGGCTGACATCTGTGGCTTTTGCTCCGAGAAATACTTTGGCGAGTGCCTGTATTTCTTTGTTTACGTTCTTTACCTTATAATATACATCGGTACGTTTGCCGTTTTCATCGATTGGCGCGTTGTGGAAGTTCCATACCGTGGTGCCGGGTGTCCAATATGTGAAGTATTGTATGCACTGTGCTCCGTATGCAAGAGCGGAGAAGGCTTCTATTCGCAGGTGTGTGTCCGAGGGTATGGGATACGGGTCGTGGGCTGTGGCAAGGCAGAATGCCCAGAAGGGGTAGTCGTTTCGCAGACTCACTTTTCTTACTATTTCCAGGTTCTCGTAGAACATGGGGCGAAGCTTGGCTTTTCCGTTTTCCATGACCACGGGATACATGTCATAGGAAATTGGTGTGATGTTCACCTCGTCCACAAATCTTTGTACATAGTCCTCATAGTCTTTTGCCTGCAGGTCTTGCGGTGCCACCATGCAGGGCAGGAGGTTAAGGTACATGAGGTGGCTTTTGTCTGCTGCGTATATTCTGTCGCGCAACTTTCTGAGTTCTGCATAGCCCGAAGTAACGGGTTCGTCGCGCAAAAACCATCCGGCAACCGACGGATTGTCTTTGAAACGGTTCACTGTGGCTGCGGTGTTGTTTACAAGTTCTGTGCACATTGCCATTATTTTCACTCCCGTGCCTTTGCATGCTGCCAATCCTTTTTCAAGTTCGGCTGCTGTGCCGAAGTGGGGGAATGATATGTTGAATCCTGCCTCGCGCAACTCTTGGTAGCGTTCCTTGGTCTGGTTTGAGTCGCCCAACACGGAGTACCACGCCAAAATCGGGAACTCTTTGCCGGTTGGGTTCTTGTATTTCATTTTTTCGTTAGCCAGTCCGGGCACGGCAATGAGCAACGCCATGAGGGGAATGAGAATCTTTTTTATGTTCATGATATTTGTTTGTTAAAATGTAATTGTTGCAAAGTTAGCAAAAGTTGCAAAACAACATGTAAAAACGGGTGTATTTGTCTTTTTGAAGCAAACAAAACGAAAAACGGATGTTCTGAAACAAAACAGAAAGTAAAACAAAACAAGTGCAACAAAAATGTAATATATACTTTCAAAAAGTTTGGAAAATTGCAAGGGAAATTTCTTTTTGAAAACAAATTTGTGGTAAAACAAACAAAAAGCCAGGAAAAATACATTTGAAAAAGAAATATGTTGTACTTTTGTCTTGAAAACAAAACATAATAACAGCGCTGTAAAAATAAACAAGACAAATGAAAAAGATTGAAGCAATTATCCGCAAAACAAAGTTCGAGGACGTGAAGGACGCTCTGCTTGATGCCGACATCGAATGGTTTTCCTACTATGATGTACGTGGTGAGGGAAAGATGCGCCAGGCGAGAATTTACCGTGGTGTGATGTATGACACAAGTTGCATAGAGAGAGTGCTGCTCAATATTGTTGTTCGCGACATAAACGTTGAGCGCACCGTGAAAGCTGTGCAAAAGGCTGCGAGAACGGGTGAGATAGGCGACGGAAGGATTTTTGTGATTCCGGTAGAGGATGCCATTCGCATTCGCACGGGTGAGAGTGGTGATATAGCCCTTTACAATGCAGAGAAAGAGAAATAAGCAGAAAACGAATTGTTTAATGATAAAAGAAGAATAAGATGACACCGATAGAAGATTTAGGATTGTCGATAGATACTGTATGGATGCTGCTTGCGGCAATGCTTGTGTTTTTCATGCAGCCCGGTTTTGCCTTGTGTGAGGCGGGTTTCACGCGCAGCAAAAACACTACGAATATTTTGTTCAAGAACTTCGTTGATTTCATGATGGGCTCGCTGCTTTTCTGGCTCGTTGGTTTTGGCATTATGTTCGGTTGTAATGGCGAAGGATTCATTGGTATTCCGAATTTGGGCGATCTTTCGTTTTTCAAACACCCTGCCGGTCTTCCCACCGAGGGATTTCTGATGTTCCAGACCGTGTTTTGCGCCGCTTCCGCCACGATAGTTTCCGGCGCAATGGCTGAACGTACCAAGTTTAATATGTATTTGGTTTATTCCATATTCATCAGCATGATTATCTATCCCATCGAAGGACACTGGACATGGGGCGGCGGATGGCTTTGCAACGGTGAAGCAGGCAGTTTCATGGTTAACACGTTCGGCATAGCCTTTCACGACTTTGCGGGAAGTGCCATTGTTCACTCCGTAGGCGGTGTGCTTGCTTTCGTAGGGGCTTTGATTCTCGGTCCGCGCCTTGGCAAATACGGCAAAGACGGAAAGAGCCGCGCCATACCCGGTCATAGCCTGAGCCTTGCAGCCCTTGGCGTATTTATATTGTGGTTTGGATGGTTCGGATTTAATCCCGGTTCTCAGTTGGCGGCTTCTGGTGAGGCTAACCGCGTTGCCATAAGCCACGTGTTCCTTACCACAAACCTCGCAGCCGCTGCCGGCGGTATTGCAACTATGGCTGTCAGCTGGTTCAAGTATGGCAAACCTTCGTTGTCGCTTACGCTTAACGGCATACTTGCCGGACTTGTCGGCATAACAGCCGGTTGCGACCTCGTGTCCCCTCTCGGAGCTGTGATAATAGGTCTTGCATGCGGCACAGTGCTTGTGTTTGCAATCGAATTCATAGATAAGAAACTCCATGTAGACGATCCCGTCGGCGCAAGTTCTGTTCACGGCGTATGCGGTATCATTGGAACGCTCATGACCGGCATGCTCAGTGTAAGCGACGGCTTGTTCTACGGACACGGCTTCGGATTTCTCGGAGCACAAGCTTTCGGCATACTCGTAATTGACCTTTGGACGGCTGCCACAGGCTTCCTGTTGTTCTTCATAATAAAGAAGGCCGTAGGTCTGCGCGTAACAAAACGTATCGAAGAGGAAGGTCTCGATATTTACGAGCACGGAGAAACGGCTTACAACTGATAACTAACTAAAAAGCGGAAAGATTATGAAAAGAAATTTTGTGAAATTGATTCTTATGACAGCTTCGGCAATGTTTATGTTCCCTGCAATGGCGCAGGATTCCCCCGAACTATCAATGGGAACCGACATTGTGAGCCGATATATATGGCGTGGTCAGAAATTAGGCGATGTCAGTTTACAGCCAACGCTTGGTGTTTCCTACAAAGGTCTCAGTCTTACGGCATGGGGCAGTGTAGGGTTGAGCGAACCCCAAGATACGAAAGAATTCGACCTTACCCTTGCATACACGGTGGGAGGCTTTAACATGGGCATCACAGATTATTGGTTCGACAGTGCAGGCGATAAGTATTTTGTCTATGGTGCTCATTCCACGGCGCATACTTTTGAAGCCAACATCGGATATGATTTCGGAGTTGTCAATTTTCAGTGGTACACGAACTTTGCCGGCAGCGACGGAGTTACCCGCCACAACCACCGTGCCTATTCAAGCTATGCGGAAGTCTCCGCACCTTTCAAGGCTGTAGGTTGCGATTGGTCGGCAACTGTAGGTTGCGTGCCCTACGGCACGAGTTTTTATTCCGAGGCACCGAATCGCTTTGCCGTAACCAATCTCGCACTGAAAGCCACCAAGGAACTTGTATTGTCTTCCAAGTTCGCTCCGTCGGTTTTCGCGAGTGTGGTGGCAAATCCCAGTAGTCAGGCAGCCTATTTCGTATGTGGTATCACTGTAACCCCGTAAGTTACACATATTAAGTTTCAATTGTTTTTGCGGCGGCAGTCTTTGTGGAAAAGGCTGCCGCCTGTTTTTACATGCGCGGGTTCGTGCAAAAACATGCGTGTGGTTTTGTTATTGTTCCGGACTGTTTCTTTTAATGTTTTTCCCGCGAAATTTGTGCATTTCCCGATGTTGCGAAAAAACACATGGCTTGTTGTGAAAAATACAAGCCATGTATTTTAAAATATGTGCCTTATGTTTTAAAATAAGTGCCTTGTATTTTTGCGCGTAATAAGCTTCTGAAATCCAATGACTTATACAAGAATAAAGAGAATGGTTTAACAGGCTGGTTTTGAGTGGCTTATGCGAAAAGCGTGCGTTTTGAACTCTTTTTTGTGAAATTCGTGCGGACGGGAGTGGGGAAATGGGCACGGCATATATGGTCTTGAATGCAAAAGTGTCGTGGTATTGGTGGAATTTTTCGTAAATTTGCAACGATAGATCTATTTTAGTCATGCCACTGTATGTTCCCAAAAATCTGCCGGCTATAAAAGAACTCGCCGCGCAGGGTATTAAGATATATTCCGACATTCCTCAGGGCGTGAAGCCCCTGCGTATTTTGCTTTTGAACCTTATGCCCATAAAACAGGTTACGGAAAGCGACATAGCGCGGCAGCTTTCGAAAACCGATTTGCCCGTTGAGCTGATTCTTGTAAAGATTCGCGGACAAAAGTATAAGAACACTTCGCAGGAACACATGGACATGTTCTACAGAAATTTCGATGAACTTGCGTCGAAACAGTATGAGGGAATGATTGTTACGGGTGCTCCGGTTGAAAGAATACCGTTTGAGGATGTAAGATATTGGAAACAGTTGACGGAAATCTTTGACTGGTCGCGCACGGAAATAGGTTCGGCTGTTTATTTGTGCTGGGGCGCGCAGGTGGGTCTCTATCATCATTACGGCGTTCCCAAATATGATTTGCCCAAGAAGCTTTTCGGCGTTTACAAACAGGAACTCATGAAGCAGAACCTGCCGATATTTCGCGATATTCCCTCTGTGTTTAATATGCCTAACAGTCGTTACACGGAAGTTCGCAAGAGCGATATTGACAAAGTGGACGATCTTGAGATTTTTGCCTGGGGTGCGGAGTCGGGCGTGGGGATTGTGAAGCCGAAGAACCGGAGCGAATTTTTCGTCATGGGACACCTGGAGTATTCTCCCACTACTCTCGACACCGAATACCGACGTGATTTGGGTAGAGGACTTGATATTGACATGCCTGAGAATTATTATGTGGACAACAATCCTGACAAGGGTCCCGATTATTCTTGGCGGGAACCTGCCGACGCTTTCTATTCGAATTGGCTCAACTATTACGTGAACAAGAAATGACAGGCAACGCAACGCGAAGCATCGAGCTTCTTTCTCCTGCCCGCAATGCCGACACGGGAATAGAGGCAATTCGCCACGGAGCCGATGCAGTTTATATAGGAGCCCCAAAATTTGGCGCAAGAGAGGCTGCGGCTAACAGCATAGAGGACATAAAACGTCTTACGGACTATGCCCATGTATTCAATGCCAAGGTTTATGCCACTCTTAATACTATTCTTTACGATTCCGAACTACAGGAGGCGCGCGAAATGGCTTGCCGTCTGTTCGACGTAGGGGTTGACGCACTTCTTGTGCAGGATGCTGCGTTTTTGGAAATGAGAAACCTTCCGCCAATAGCCCTTCACGCCAGTACGCAATGCGACAATCGCACTCCCGAGAAGGTTAAACGACTTTACGAAGAGGGCTTTTCCACTGCGGTTCTGGCAAGAGAGCTTTCGCTTGAGGAGATTAATGAAATTCATAAGCAATGTCCCGAAATGCGTCTCGAAGCTTTTATTCACGGAGCCTTGTGTGTGAGCATGAGCGGGCGTTGTTATGCTTCGCAACACTGTTTCGGGCGCAGCGCAAACCGTGGTGAGTGTGCGCAATTCTGTCGTCTTCCTTTTGATCTCGAAACAGAGAACGGCGTAAAGATAATTGAGGGAAAACATCTCCTTTCACTTCGCGATTTGAACCGCACCGACTATTTGGAACAATTGCTCGACGCGGGCGTAAGTTCCTTGAAAATCGAAGGACGTCTTAAGGACGTGGAATATGTAAAGAACATAACGGCTTGGTACAGGCGTAAGCTCGATGCCATATTCGCAAAGCGCAAGGAATATGTCAGAGCTTCGGCGGGGAAAGTGGCATTGGCTTTCGAACCGAAACCCGAAAAGAGTTTCAACAGAGGCTTTACCGATTATTTCATGCAGGGAAGAACCATGCGCTTAGCCTGTCCTGCCACGCCGAAAAGCATTGGTGAGCCGGTGGGAGAGGTTCGCGAGGTGGGGCGTTGCCTGATTGTTTCGGGACATAAGAAGTTTGCGAACGGCGACGGGCTTTGTTTTTTCACAGATAAGGGAGAACTTCGCGGATTCCGCGTTAATCGTGCCGAAGGTACGCGCCTTTTTCCGGCGATAATGCCTAAAGAAATAAAGAATCACACAGGACTTTTTCGCAACCACGATGAGGCTTTCTCGCAAATGCTTTCCAAACCATCGGCAGAGCGTACTCTTAAAGTTGATTTCAATCTTGCGATGACCGAAAACGGTTTTATGCTTTCGGCAACCGACGAACTTTTGCGCCACACCGATGTTCCCGTGGAATTCAAGCATGAAAAGGCGCGCAATCCCCAACGTGATAATATCGTAACGCAACTTACCAAACTCGGCGGCACATGTTTTTCGGCGGGGGAAGTGAAAATTGAGAATGATGAGTATTTCATTCCGTCCTCTATCCTTTCCGATGCACGGCGAAAGGCAGTTGCTTCGCTTTTGGAGCAATGCGGCTCAAAGACCGTGGCAGACGTTTCGATAGGTAAGCCGCAGCTTGAGGGCTGTGTGGATTATTCCGCCAATGTTGCCAATAAATCGGCGGAGAAATTCTACAAAGATTGCGGTGCGGAGCGTGTTGAGCCGGCTTGGGAACTGAAAGAGCCGGAGAATGCGCCTGTTATGACGTGCCGTTATTGTTTGCGCAACGAAATAGGCATGTGTCTTAAGCGGCGCGATGCCGATCGTTCGTATCTTTTCCTTCGTCTTGCCGACGGCAGGCGTTTCCGTCTTGATTTCGACTGCAAAAATTGCATCATGAAGATTTATGCCGAAGAATAGGTTGGTTGAAAAAGTGCTTTTGTTTGTTACCGCTGTTTTCATGGCGGTTGGCTGCACTTATTCACGCCCTCAAATCGACATGAAATGGGACTGCACTCCGCAGCAACGCGATTCGATTGAATTTGCATACCGACACCATTTTACGGAAAACTGTAACTTCCTTGTCAGTGGCGACAGCGTAATGCTTCTTCCCCAGTCGCCCGCCGATGTAATGCAATCGCTTGGCGACACGGCGTGGGTTGTGGAAAACGATATGGTTGTTGTGGCTGACATAGTAAGGATTCCCGGCAACAATCCCGACAGCGTGTGGGTAAAAATAGCCCGCGACCAAATGACAATAGGTTGGGTTTCCGAGAAAACGCTTCTTGAAAACGTAACGCCCGATGACCCCATTTCGCAATTCATTCATATTTTCGGCAACAGGCGTATAGTGGTGCTCTGTTGCATTGCCGTCATAGCCGTGGCGGTCATGCTTCTTAAGACAATAAGGCGCAAAAAGGCGAGAATCGTTCATTTCAATGACATAGACAGTATTTATCCTACTTTGTTCTGCATTGACATGGCTTTGATAGCCATTGTTTATGCGTCAATACAACATTTCGTTCCGCAAACCTGGCAGGAATTTTATTTTCACCCTACACTCAATCCATTTTCCGTTCCGCCGGTGCTGTCGGCTATGATTGTGGGATTTTGGGGGCTTGTGCTTCTGGGCATAGCGGCTTTTGACGATGCGGTTCACAAGTTGGAATGGTTTGAGTCCGTTCCCTATCTGTTCACACTTGCCGGCATGGCAATGGTGGTGTATCTCGTGTTTGCCGCAACCACCATGATTTATGTGGGATACCCGCTGTTTGCCGCCTACGTTGTTTTCGCGTTCGTCAAATACCGCAGAAACCGTACTTATAAGTATGTTTGCGGAAAATGCGGGCATAAACTGCGCCACAAGGGTACATGTCCTTTCTGCGGAGCGCGGAATGTTTGATTACGCAAGCGAAAAATCCTCCTCATTTCCCCGTTTTTTCATGCCTCTTCGGGGCATGAAAAAAAAACATAAGGCATCTTGCAAAAAATACAAGCCATATATTTTAAAATACAAGGCACTTATTTTAAAATATGTGCCTTGTATTTTTGTGCATAATAAGAGTCTGATAAACAATAACTTATAAAAGCCTCTGGATTTGTGCTTATCTTCTTGAATTTCAGGTATTTGCGAAAAAATACGCAGAATAGCATGTAAATTGTATTTAGACCATAAAATTCGTGTTGCCGTATGGTTTGGCATGAAACCGTTTCCATGCGTTTTTTTCTTTGTGTCAGAAATGACCACAGGTAAGTGAGATAAAACATTTAATATATCATATAATAAATATTTTGCTTAAATTTGCGCTGTTATAATAAGCATAGAATTGACAAAGAACACCATGGGCACAAGGTTGCCCCGAAAACTGGAGAAGACAATGACGATAATGGGCGAACAGATTAAGTTGGCTCGTTTGCGTCGCAATCTTTCAATTGCACAGATTGCGGAACGCGCCACATGCTCTCCGCTCACCGTTAATCGCATTGAAAAGGGCTCGCCAACAGTTTCCATGGGCATTTACGCCCGCGTGCTTTATGCCTTGCAGCTTGACGATGACCTTTTGTTGCTTGCCAAAGAAGATACACTCGGTCGTACCTTGCAGGACCTCGGTTTGAAACACCGTCAGCGGGCATCAAAAAAACAATAAACTATGAAGCGGTTGTATGTATATGCCGATTTCGATTGGCTTGATGAGGCGGAATTAATGGGAGAACTGACCTGCGACACTGTGCGAGGCAATGAAACTTACGGATTCTCGTTTGCCAGAGAATGGCTCGCACAACATGGCGATGTTTTCTTTGGCGAAGATTTGCGCAATTATCCCGGTGTTCAGTACACAAGTCCTGAAAAAGATATTTTTTCCTGTTTCTCCGATGCGCTTCCCGACCGTTGGGGGCGAACATTGCTTAACCGTCGCGAGCAAATAGTTGCAAGTGAGGAGAAACGCCCCGTGCGCCGTCTCAACTCGTTCGATTATCTCGTGGGAATAGACGACGAGTCGCGAATGGGCGGATTTCGGTTTTCCGAAATCCCCGGCGGGAAATACATTAACTGTGATGCCTCTTTGCGTGTGCCTCCTTTGGCAAATGTCTGCGAACTTATGCAGGCCGCTCACGAAATAGAGGCGAGCGAGGAACTACATGTTTTGCCTTCGAAAAGATGGCTGATGCAACTTTTGCGTCCCGGCACATCGCTTGGCGGAGCAAGACCAAAAGCTACGGTAAAAGACGATGACGGTAACCTTGCTGTTGCCAAATTTCCCTCGCGTAAGGACGATTATGACGTAGCTTTGTGGGAACATTTCTGCCATGTTATGGGCAGAAAAGCAGGAATTAATGTTGCCGACACGCATGTTGTATCGGGTGGGCGATATAATATTTTGCTTTCCAAACGTTTTGACAGAACCGGGGCAGGCAGGAGAAAACATTTTGCTTCGGCATTGACGCTTTTGGGACTTAACGACGGCGATAATGCTTCCACGGGTTGCGGTTACACGGATATTGTGGATTTTATAGTTCGTTGCGGATGTGATGTGAAGAACAATCTTGAAGAATTGTATCGTCGTGTGGCGTTCAATATAATAGTGGGCAATTCGGACGATCATTTTCGCAACCATGGTTTCATTTTGACACAAAAAGGTTGGGAACTTTCGCCTGCTTATGACATAAATCCAACGCTTTATGAGGAACAAAGTTTGCTTATAAACCGCGAAACCAATAAATCGGACCTTGACATACTTCTGAAGTCTGCCGGAGAATACATGTTGTCGGCTGATGTTGCTGCAAGAATAATTGCCGAAGTAAAAACGTCCATGAAAACTTGGCGCGGAGAGGCTGCGAAACTGAAGCTCTCCCGTCGCGATGCGGATATGTTCGCTCCGCGTTTTGACAAATGGCTTTAACGTTGCGACGAAGCGGAATTTGGGTATGAAAAGATGCGCTAAATTCATGTCGTTGTCAAATGTCGTAAAAAACACAAGGCATCTTGCAAAAAATACAAGCCATATATTTTAAAATACAAGGCACTTATTTTAAAATATGTGCCTTGTATTTTTGTGCATAATAAGAGTCTGATAAACAATAACTTACAAAAGTCTCTTGGTTTGCGCTTATCTTCTTGAATTTCAGGTATTTGTGGAAAAATACGCAGAATAAGGCGGGAGACGGTGTAGGACATGGTTGGCAGTTGTGGGATTGTGGGCGCGAAATGTTTGTTGCATGCAGATTGGTGCAGTTCGTGGAGCACAGATTGTTCTTGTTTTTATCCGATGCAAAAATTGTTGTATCTTTGTATATTGATTTGAAAACAAACGAGAAAGAAAATTGGTATCGGTAGAAGGACTGAAGGTTGAATTTGGCGCAAAGCCTTTGTTCAGCGATGTAACTTTCGTGATTGGCGAAAAGGAAAGAGTTGCGCTTGTAGGCAAGAACGGTGCGGGCAAATCCACTTTGCTCAAAATTCTTGCGGGTTTGCAGCAGCCCACGGCGGGAACAGTGGGAATAACTCATGATTCGCTTGTGGGATATTTGCCTCAGGTGATGAAACTTAGTGATTCTTGCACTGTAATGGAGGAGGCAGAGAAGGCTTTTTCGAATATTGCGGCATTAAAGAGCAGGATTGCCAAGTTGAACAACGAACTTGCGGAGCGCACTGACTATGACAGTCCGGAATATATGGCTCTGGTCGAAAAATTTTCGCACGAAAGCGAACGCTATAATATGATGGGCGGCGACAATTATCATGCCGTAACCGAAAGAACTCTGACGGGATTGGGATTTGAACGCAGCGATTTCGAACGACCTACGAGTGAATTTTCGGGAGGTTGGAGAATGCGCATAGAACTTGCGAAGATTCTTTTGCGACAGCCCGATGTGCTTCTCCTTGATGAGCCTACAAACCATTTGGATATAGAAAGCATTCAGTGGTTGGAGAACTTCCTGAAGCAGGCAAAGTGTTCGGTGCTTCTTGTGAGCCACGACCGCGCTTTCTTGAACAATGTAACCACGCGCACAATGGAAATTTCCGTTGGCAGAATTGTTGATTACCGCGTGGGATACGATGAGTTTGTGAAACTGCGCGCGGAAAGGCGCGAACAGCAGCTTCGTGCTTACGAAAACCAGCAGAAAGAGATTGCCGACATCAAGGATTTCATAGAGCGTTTCAGATATAAGCCCACAAAAGCGGTTCAGGTTCAGAGCCGCATAAAGCAGTTGGAAAAGATTGTGCCTATCGAGGTGGACGAGGTGGACAATTCGTCGCTCCACTTAAAGTTTCCGCCCTGCCGAAGAAGCGGCGATTTTCCAGTAATATGCAAAGACGTGGAAAAAAGTTATGGAGACCATTTGATTTTCTCGGATGTGAATCTTTCCATAAGACGTGGCGAAAAGGTGGCATTTGTTGGAAGAAACGGCGAAGGCAAATCAACGCTCGTGAAGTGCATTATGGGGCAAATTCCGTTTGGAGGAGAATTGAAGATAGGGCATAACGTTGACATTGGATACTATGCGCAAAACCAGGCACAGCTTTTGGACGAAAACATAACGGTTTACGACACTATTGACAGGGCTGCACGCGGAGAAGTACGCCTTAAGATAAACGATATATTGGGAGCGTTTATGTTTGGAGGCGAAGCCAATGAAAAATATGTCAGGTATCTTTCGGGTGGAGAGCGAAGCAGGCTTGCCATGATACAGCTTCTGCTCGAACCTGTCAATCTGCTTATTCTCGACGAGCCGACAAACCATTTGGACATGCAGACCAAAGACGTGCTGAAAGAGGCTATTCTCGCTTTTGACGGCACGGCGATAATAGTATCTCACGATCGTGATTTCCTGAACGGACTTGTGTCGAAGGTATATGAGTTCGGCGACGGAAAGGTGAGGGAACACATAGGCGGCATATACGACTTCCTTGCCAAGAAAAACATTGAGTCGCTCGGCGAATTGCAAATGAAACGCGCGCCGGAGCACACGGAACAGCCTAAAAGCGACAGCCGCAGCGAGGGACGCCTTGCCTATGAACAGCAAAAGGAAATGGCTAAAAAGCGTCGCAAGCTTGAGCGCGCCGCAGAGGATGCCGAGAAAGAAGTAACCCAGCTTGAGGCGGCGGTAAAGCTTCTCGAAAACCAAATGAACGATCCCGAAAAGGCTTTGGACTCTTCGCTTTTCAGCAAACACGCTTCGCTTTCGAAACAACTGGCAAAAGCCATGGAAGATTGGGAGAATGCCGAAAACGAACTCGAGATATTTAACAACGGACAATAGGAAAAAACGAAAATCAAACAACCAAATTAAAAGCAATATGAATCTTAAAATGATTATTTCAGCATTTGCGTTGGCGGGTCTCACTGCTTCTTGCGGCAATGCCCCGCTTTCCTCCGGAATTCACAAAGAAAATATGGACACAAAGGTGAATCCCGGCGACGATTTCTATGAATTTGCTTGCGGAGGCTGGATGAAAAGCCACCCGCTCCCCGGAGATTATTCGCGATTCGGCACTTTCGAACAACTCTATGAGAACAACGAAAAACAGATTCGCACTCTTATCGAAGACCTTGCAGCTAAAAAGCAGAGCGAAGGCACTATCGAGCAGAAGATAGGCGACCTTTACAATCTTGCAATGGACTCCGTGAGAAAGAACAAGGATGGTGTGAAGCCCATAGCAAAGTATCTTGACATTGTAAAGAATGTGAAAACTCCCGAAGAGGTTATGGATGCCACCGCAAAGCTTGCGCACTACGGCATAGAGCGTTATATCAATACCGGAGCCGATGCAGATTTGAAAAACAGCAAGGAAAATCTCGTACAGATGAGTCAGGGAGGTCTTTCTCTTGGAGAGAAGGAGTATTATGTCGACAATGATCCCGCCACTCTCAAGATTCGTAATGAATTTGTGAAGTATGTGGAGAAACTTTTCGCTCTCACGGGCGACAATGCCGAAACAGCAGCAAAGAAAGCGGCATACGTAATGCAGATAGAGACGGCTCTTGCAAAAGTTTCGCGTTCTGCTGCCGAACTTCGCGACCCTGCTGCCAATTATAACAAAATGACTTTTGCACAACTCGAAAAAGATTATCCCGCTATCAATTGGAAAGCATATTACAAGACTTGCGGCTATCCCGAATTCAAGGAAATCAGTGTGGGACAGCCGGAGTTTTTGCACGGTGTGGAGAAAATTTTGAAATCTGTGCCGGTTGAGGCTCACAAGGCTTATCTTGAGTTTGCCGTAATTGATTTTGCCGCAAACTATACCAATGACGAAATGCGCAAGGCAAGTTTCGATTTCTACGGCAAGGTGTTCTCGGGTAAAAAAGAAGAGAAACCCACATGGAAACGTGCCGTGGCTCTTGTGCAAGGTGTCATTGGCGAGGGCGTAGGTAAGATGTATGTTAAAAAATACTTCCCCGAAAGTTCAAAGGAACGCATGACGAAACTTGTCAAGAACCTTCAGACGGCTCTCGGAGAGCGTATCGAGGCGCAGACATGGATGAGTAAGGAAACCAAAACCAAGGCTCTCGAAAAATTGTCCACTTTCTACGTAAAGATTGGCTATCCTGACAAGTGGGAGGACTATTCCAAGCTCACCGTTGACCCGAAACTTTCGCTTCTTGACAATGTTTTTGCCGCTTGCAAGTATGAAGTTGACCACTCTATTGAGATTACGGTTAACAAGAAGGTGGATAACACAAGATGGTATATGAATCCGCAGGAGGTGAATGCCTACTACAATCCCACCACAAACGAGATTTGCTTCCCCGCAGGCATTCTGCAGCCGCCTTTCTTTGATGCCACAGCCGACGATGCCTTTAACTACGGTGCCATAGGCGTTGTGATTGGTCATGAAATGACTCACGGATTCGACGATCAGGGTCGTCAGTTCGACAAGGATGGCAACCTCAAAGACTGGTGGACCAAAGCCGACGGAGAAAACTTCAAAAAGCGTGCACAGGTAATGAGCGATTATTTCAGCAATATACAAGTGCTTCCCGACTTAAAGGGTAACGGTCCTTTGACATTGGGCGAAAATCTTGCAGACCACGGTGGTTTGAAAGTGGCATTCCAAGCTTTGCAGAATGCAATGAAGGAAAATCCTCTCGACAGCGTTGACGGTTTCACACCCAACCAGCGTTTCTTCATAGCATACGCCAATGTTTGGGGAGCAAACATCAGCAACGAAGAAATTCGCCGTCGCACAAAGAGCGACCCCCATTCGCTCGGTCGCTGGAGAGTTAACGGCGCACTTCCTCACATAGACGAGTGGTACCAGGCGTTTAATGTTACGGACAAGAACAAGTTGTTCGTTCCCAAGGACAAGAGAGTTACCATTTGGTAAGGAAAGCGACTTAAAAACAGTCAGAAAAAAGATGCAATGTCCCGCAAAAAAAATGTTTCTTGCGGGACATTGTTTTTCAGACATTTATAAAGGCAAAAAATACAAGGCACTTATTTTAAAATAAGTGCCTTGTATTTTAAAATATATGCCTTATGTTTTTTGCAAGATGCCTTGTGTGTTTTTCGGTGTCCGCATAGCGCATCACAGACATACATATTTTGTGGCAACCGTTTACGGAAAAATCAAAATAAAGTGGTATTATTGCATCACCATAGCAAAGTTTGGCGGAAATATGCCGCAGAAGTTTTAACGAAAAAGTCATAGGATGCAAGCTCTGATGTTAGCGGCGGGAATGGGAAAACGCCTGAAGGAATTTACAAAGGACAATACCAAATGCATGGTCAAGGTGAATGGCGAAATGCTTATTGACCGTGTGGTTTCCCTGCTTTCACGCTTGAACGTTAGCCGGTTGGTTGTTGTAACGGGCTATAAGGGCGAGGCTTTGAGGCAACATCTCGAGTCAATACGCGGAGACCTGGAAATAGAATACGTTGACAATCCCGAATATTACCGTACAAACAATATATATTCGCTTTGGCTGGCAAAGGACAAGCTTCAGGAAGAGGATACTTTGCTGCTTGAGAGCGATTTGATATATGATTACAGTCTTATCGAGGCTATAGCGCATAACAGCGAGCCGAATCTCGCCCTTGTTGCCAAGTATGAAACGTGGATGGACGGAACAATGGTGCAGATTGACAAGGATTGCAACATTGTTAACTTTGTTCCCAAAAAGGCTTTCGATTATAAATATGCCGACACCTATTATAAAACGGTGAACATATATAAGTTTTCGAAAGAATTTTCGATTAACAAATACGTTCCCTTTCTTGAGGCGTATATCAAGGCGGTGGGCAACAACGAGTACTATGAAAATGTGCTCAGCATTATAACTTTTTTGAACAGCAGCAGTTTGAAGGCTCTGCCTGTGGAAGAAGGAAAATGGTATGAGATAGATGACAAATTGGATTTGGACATCGCGGAGCTGATATTCGCAGGAGACGGCGATTTCTTAGATAAACTCTCGGCACGCCACGGCGGATTGTGGCGCATTCCGCGCATGACGGATTTCTGTTCTCCCTCAAACGCATTTTTTTCTACGTCAAGAATTACCGACGAACTGGAAGCCAATTTCCGAACCTTGATTTCCTCCTGTCCGTCGGGCATGCAGGTTGAAGCATTATGCGCAAGCAAATGCCGAAACGTGAAAGAGGAATTTGTAGTTACAGGAGGCGGCGCGTGCGAACTCGCCGAAAAATTGCGACAAGAGACAGGCGGCAAAATTGGAATGATACGCCGTTTGCCGGAAGCGTTCGGACATGTGGCGGATGATGATGTGGTTTATTTGCCACAGGAAGTGAATTACACTGTGGCGGACATAAAGAAATTTTTTACGCATCACGAGGTAAACGCAATAATGATGTCGAATCCCGACAGGGTTACGGGCGGCGCGATGTCGAGAAGCGAAATTCTCGAACTCGCAGACTGGTGTGAAGAAAAGGGAATGCGTCTTATTGTTGACGAAAGTGCGGCGGATTTTTGCGAAGTTCCGGTCGAACATTCCGTACTCGAGGACGAAATTCTCGAACATCACAGGAATCTTGTGGTAATTAACGACATTGCCACGGCTTACGGCTTTGCGGGGATGAGGCTTGCGCTGCTTTGTTCGGGCAACAGACAATTGGTGGAACGCATAAAAAAATCATACGGACTGTGGAGCGTGAATTCCGTTGCGGAGTTTTTTATGCAGATTCTCGGAAAGTATGAAAACGATTACGCTCGCTCGTGCAAAATGGTGCGAAACGAGCGAAATTTCTTGGAAAAAGAACTGAACGAAAACCGTTTGCTGAAAGTCATTCCCTCACAGGCGAATTTTGTTTTGTGTGAAGTTTTGAAACCTGCGACATCCGGGGCTTGGGTTTTCAGTGTTCTTAAAAAACATAACATATTGCTGCGCAACTGCACGGCACAAATGGACATCAAGGGCAGGGAATTTATAAAAACTGCCGTAAAAACTCATGCCGACAACGTGAAACTCGTGTCTGCACTCCGTGAAGTGGCGGAACTATTCAAATAAAATATCCTTTCCGAGCCGAAAAAGGATATTTATATTATATTTGCAAACGCAACTTAAGCAAGTTGCGTAAATATTAATTAGTCAACTAAATAAAACCAATGAAGCATTTAATTTTTGGGAGCAACAGCCCGTCTCCGAAGCGTGGAATCTTTAAGCAAGTGTTCTTTTTGTTATTTATGGCAACGGCTGCCGTGATTACGCCGTGCGGTGCCCAAACGGAAACAGACTACGAATTGGAAGTTGCCGGGGTAAAAGTTACGAGCAAAAACTGTTCTGACCTTTCCGTAATAGAAGGTGTGAGCGGCAGGGTGGGTTATGACCCGTATGAAAACTATCTGTTTTTGTATGATGCCAAGATAGAATCGAAAAACGGTGTACCTGTGGTCTTGGCAAAGAAGGATGTGGAAATTTTTGTGGTTGGAAACTGCACTCTTTCGGCAGAAAATGCGCCTTGTATAGTATATGAAAAAGGCGGTTCGCTTTATTCCACACCATCGGAGGGAACTTTGAAATGCTATGCCCCGGAAGATTATGCGGCAGTCCTCTTTGCCGAAAAACTCAACATAAACGGCACCGAATTGGAGGCAACGGGAAAGTACGGAGTGGCCGGTAGCGGAGACAGTGCGGCACTCGGCATTGTGCGTGGCGGTTTGAAAGCGTACGGAAAGCAATCTGCCACATACAACATTGCTTCATTTGAAAAAGAAGGTGTGAAATTCATGTCGCCCGAGGGATTTTATTTCGATGCGGAGCTTCGCGGTATGGCTAAAGACGGGAAACTCGTGAGCGATACGCTTTTAATTTCGCCGGCTAAACGATATAAGATAACACTACTCAAAGACGGTTACGGAAATACCAATGAAGAAGAGTATTATGTGGACGAAGTTAATTGCAATGACCTGTCCGTGTATGATTTTGTAGAGGGGAAAATGGATTACAATCCCGATACAAAAACTCTGACGCTTGACAACGTGAAAATTAACGGCGGCATAATAATAGGCGAAGACAGTTTGACAATTCTTTTAAAGGGAACAAATGAAATTGTAAACACCCTGACATCCGGCAGATACGATTTTGGGCTTGGTTATCTGTTTGTTGATACAGCGAGCATACGAGGTGTTAACGGCGGAGAGCTTAAAGTTACCTCACAAGGCAGTTCAGGTACGATTTTTATCATAAATAGTAAGTCGAGAAAGTTTTCTCGTTTCACCATAAAGGATTGTAATATGGAGGTAAACGGCAGGTATGACATTGTAAACGGGATTGCCGGGTCGAGCCGTCCGAAAGATTTTGATGCAGGTTCTTTCTTCGCGTTGCCTGATATGGTGGAGAAAAAAACTGTACGAAGCATGGAGAATGAAGGTGTCGCTGTAAGCATTGACAATTCAAACGTGAAACTTAATTGTACCGACAACGGATCGCCCATAATTGTTAAGGAAGGCGGAATAGAGCTTTTGAAGTGTCGTATAATCTCTCCCGAGAATGCGACAATAGGGAAAAACTATATTATGGGGGCTGACGGAAATCCTTTGTCAGAGTCTGTGGTCATAGGAAGCGAAAGCACGCCGGTGGAAATCGACAACGTGAAGAACAACTCGGTTCCCGGAATGAGCAAGGGCGTTTTCACAATCGACGGAATAAGAATGGACGTTGACGAAAAGGACCTTCCCGCAGGACTTTACATTATTGATGGAAAAAAGATTATCAAGAAATAAAAACTTACCTTTTTCGGAAATCCCCTTTGCGCACGGCAGAGGGGATTTTTTTGTTTTGCGGCAAACGTGATGAAGCTTTGCGGCACTGATATGAAAAAAATGTAGCGCAACATGGGAATGCTGCGCTACATATATGGTTGTGTTCCGAAAGTTGCGGGGAATATTCCGTTTCTTTCGCGTTGTGTCAGATGACAACGTGGTTTGGGAGTTCGTTACGAATGACACGTCCCATGGCAATTACGCATTTAAGGTTAAGGTCTGCGTCAAACATCATGATGTCTGCGTCCTTGCCTTTTTCGAGTGTGCCTTTGCGTTTGTCCACACCTATTATTCTTGCCGGTGTTTCCGATGCCATGCGACACGCTTCCCCCAAAGGAATCTCCACTTTCTGCACCATTGTGCGTATAAGTCTGTCCATGGTGGCAATACTGCCTGCCAGAGCCGAGTGGTCGGCAAGCTTGCACACGCCGTCCTCTATAATCACTCGCGGATCGAATGCTGTTTGCGAATCGCTTGCTGCGCACGCAAGAGCATCGGTTATGAGTGCGGTGCGGTCGGGTCCTTTTATTTTGTAAACAAGGTTCAGAATTGTCGATGGCACGTGTTTCCCGTCGGCAATGACTTCTACTGTCATGTCGTCTATCAGGTAAACGCTTTCAACCGTACCTTCGTATTTATACTCATGGTTTTTGTGGAAACCGGGCATGGCGTTGTAGAAATGAGTAGCATGAGTGAAGCCTACTTCATAGGCTGTGCGTACATCATGATAGTTTGCCTGGGTATGAGCTACGCACGGAAGAACTCCGTGTTCCACACATGTGCGTCCGAATTCCACTGTTCCGGGAAGTTCCGGGGCTTCGTCCCAGCGTTTAATGCTGTTTGTCGAGTCGAGCAGGGGACGATAGTCCATGGGTGTGGGATCTTTTATGTTTTCGGGTAGTTGTCCTCCCGCCATTTCCTTATTGAAATACGGACCTTCGAGGTGAAGTCCGAGAACGGGACTGTCGGGCTGTGCCATAAGTTTCTCCGTGGTTCTCACGGCAGCCTTTATCATGGGCACGGTTGAGGATGAAAGTGTGGGAAGAATGGATGTGGTGCCATAGAACATGTGTGCGTTTATGGCTTTTCGGAATGCTTCTTCCGTTCCTTCCATAAAATCTCTTCCTCCACCGCCGTGTACGTGGATGTCTATGCCTCCGGGAACGATGTAGCAGCCGGCTGCGTCAAAAAATCGTGCACTTTCTATGTGCAATTCGTTATTTGACACTTCTATTATCTTATTGCCGTCTATTATCACAGAACCTCCCCTTATCCAGCCCTGTGGCGTGAGTATTCTTCCGTTGAGTATTTGTGTCAACATATTGTTTGTAGATGCTTAAATTCCGTCTGTAACGACGATTTCTTTATTTTGACATTCAAAATTACTGTTTTTATTTCTTTTTATCATGAAAATGCGCGAATAAGTGTGTGAAAAAAAGAGAAATCCACCTGTCATAAAAATCTTTTATGACGCAAAAACTTGTGAATTCGGCATGCGCACAATGCTATTCTGCAATGAACGCATAAAGTTTCGGCTGTTTATACGCCTTTTCGGGACGTAGAAAAAAATACATGGCTTGTCGTAAAAAATACAAGGCACTTATTTTAAAATATGTGCCTTGTATTTCAAAATATATGGCTTGTATTTTTCGACATTCCAAGTATCTGATAAACAGCGACTTATAAAAGCGTTCCAAAAAGGTATAAAGGACTGAAAATCAGACGGTTGTGAAAAACCGTATTCCGGAGCGTAGCGGAGATGCAGGGAGCGGGATGAGAAAAACGGTAATGATGTGGTTTTCAACGCGTAACTGTTTGGTGGCGCAGGCGGCATCCTGCGGGTTGTATCGCCAGCCCGAATGGCGGAATGCCGAAAAAAGTGAATCGTATCCCGAAGCATTTGCCCCACAGACAACAAGATAATTCCGGGAGGGCTTGCAGATGTCAGGTTTTTTGAGGAAATTTGTGCAACTTCTTAAAAGTAAACAAATTCCTCAAATAGCTCAAAAATAGATTATGAATAAAATATTTTCCATATTGTTTTCGGGAGTGCTGTTTGCGTGTGTGAATGCTTCCGCACAGCATCTCGACGGATATATGTACGGTGATGTGTCTGCGCCAACGGGCAGCGAATGGCAATCGCCCGAGAAGTTGTCGCTCAACAAGGAACTGCCCCATGCGTGGTTCTTTTCGTTTCAAAACACAGAGGCTGCCAAAAAAGTTTTGCCTGAAAACAGTGACTTTTTCTCCTCGCTCGACGGCAACTGGAAGTTTCATTGGTCGGCAAATCCCGATGAAAGGATAAAAGGTTTCGAAAACAATGAGCCGGCAACGGGGAAATGGGACGAAATAGAAGTACCTTCGGCGTGGAATGTGGCAGGCATTGGTAAAGACGGCAAATGCAAATACGGCATTCCCGTTTATGTGAACCAGGGCGGCATATTTTATCATAAAGTTGAGGTAGGTGATTGGCGCAAGGGAGTGATGCGCGAACCGCCCAAGACATGGACGACATACAAATACCGCAACGAGGTGGGGCAGTACGTTCGCAGTTTCAACGTTCCCGCCAATTGGAAAAAACTCAGGGTGTTCATAAACTTCGACGGCGTGGATTCGTTTTTCTATCTCTGGATAAACGGCAAATATGTGGGGTTCTCCAAAAATTCCCGCAGTCTTGCGCAGTTCGACATAACGAAATATCTGGTAAAAGGGGCAAACCGTGTGGCGGTGGAGGTTTATCGCTGTAGCGACGGCTCGTTTCTTGAAACGCAGGACATGTTCCGCATGGCGGGAATCATTCGTTCGGTATATCTTACCGCCACTCCCGAAATACATGTCGGCGACGTTGTGGCGATTCCCGATTTGGACAGTCATTATATAAATGGTGCACTCAACGTGAAACTGTCGGTTTCCAACCAGTCTGCGAAAGATGCGAAACGTTACAGTATGCATTGCTCGCTATATCCCGTGGAACTTTATGGCGACGGGACATCGGATGCACCGGTAGCCAAAGCCGCCGTGGAAGTGGGCGACATAACCAAACAGGGAAAGGCTCAATGCGAAATGCAACTGACCGTGCCGAACGTAAAACCGTGGTCGGCTGAAGCACCATGGCGTTATGTGCTCGTGGGAGAGCTTAAGGACAAAAAAGGACGTACTGTGGAAACTTTCTCTACCTATACCGGTTTTCGCAAAGTGGAAATCCGCGACACTCCCGCCCGTTTTGACGAATTCGGAAAAGCAGGCAGATATTTTTATGTCAATGGGCGCACGGTGAAACTCAAAGGTGTGAACCGCCACGAAACAAATCCGGAGCGCGGACACGCAGTTACACGCGAGCAAATGGAGAAAGAGGTGATGCTCATGAAACGTGCCAACATAAATCACGTTCGCAATTCGCATTATCCCGACAGCCCTTACTGGTATTACCTGTGCGACAAATACGGAATATATCTCGAGGACGAATGCAACATAGAGTCTCATCTTTATTACTATGGCGACGCTTCGCTTTCGCATGTGGCGGAATTCAAGGCGGCTCACGTGGCACGCGAAATGGCTATGGTTCGCGCCGAAGTCAATCATCCCTCGATAGTTATATGGTCATTGGGCAACGAAGCGGGACCGGGCGATAATTTCAAGGCATGCTACAAGGCTATAAAGGATTTCGATGCTTCGCGTCCCATACAGTATGAGCGCAATAACGAAATTGTAGATATGGGTTCCAATCAATATCCTTCGATAGCTTGGGTAAGGAATGCCGTGAAGGGAGATGCCAAGCTGAAATACCCGTTTCATATTTCCGAATACGGACATTCCATGGGAAATGCCACTGGAAATCTCGTGGATTATTGGAATGCCATTGAATCTACCAATTTCTTTTGCGGCGGAGCCATTTGGGAATGGGTTGATCACGGACTTTACAGCTACACTCCGCAAGGTAAACGCTACATAGCCTATGGCGGTGATTTCGGCGACTATCCCAACGACGGTACTTTCTGTCTTGACGGAGTGATGTTCGCGGATCTTTCTCCAAAACCGCAATATTATGAAGTGAAAAAGGTTTATCAGAATGTTTCTGTGGCAGTAAACAGGGATTTGAGCACAGGAAACGGCAGGATTGAGGTGTTCAACAAGAACTATTTCGAACCTGCGGTTTACGATATAAAATGGATTCTTGAGGAAGACGGTCACGAAATAGCCGGCGGCACACTTGCCAACATAAAATCCATACCTCCGCGTACCAAATTCCTTGTTCCGCTGCGCTTGGACCATTCTCTGTTGAAAGCCGACAAGGAATATTTCGTGCGTGTGAGATTCATGCTCCCGAACGATATGCCTTGGGCAAAGAAAGGCTATGTGCAGGCAGAGGAACAGCTGGAAGTGAAAGCTGCGGAGGGACGCGAGAGCATTGCCAAGGCAGCTGCGGGAGAAACTCCCGAAGTAGTTGAAAGCAAAATAGGAGTAAAAGTCAGCGGCAATGGTTTCGCGGCAGAATTCGACGATGAAAAGGGCACATTGCGCTCGCTTGTTTACAACGGCAAAGATATAATCGTTCCCGATAACGGTCCGTGTGTGGATGCTTTCCGTGCTCCGCTCGACAATGACAATTGGGCTTGCGGCTCTTGGTATGAAAATGGTTTGAATAACTTGAAGCATCACGCCAAAGACCGACAACTTTATAAACGTAAGGACGGCAGCGTAGTGATTTCCTATTGCGTGGAAGCGCAGGCACCTCATGCGTATAAACGTTTGGGCGGCACTTCGGGGAGAATACGTGTGGAGGACAACGGAAAGCCGTTTGATGAAAACGATTTCAAGTTCAAAGCCATGCAGGTGTGGACTGTTTATCCCGACGGAAGTATAGAACTTGAAAGTTCCGTAAGTTCAAACAAACCGTCTGCGGTTTTGCCACGTCTCGGATATGTGATGTGTGTGCCGAAAGCGTTGGACAAATATACTTATTACGGTCGTGGTCCTGTGAACAACTATAACGATCGCAAAACAGGACAGTTTATAGGAAGATATGAAAGCACCGTTGATGCGCAATTTGTACAATACGGAAAACCGCAGAGCATGAGTAATAATGAAGATGTGCGTTGGTGTGCGCTCACAGATGCTTCCGGAGCGGGCGTGGTATTCATTGCAAAAAACACAATGAGCACTTCCGCTCTTGCATATTCCGAACAGGCTCTCGACACGGCGGCACATCCCTATCAACTTCCCGAATCGGAGAAAAACTATCTGCATCTTGACTGCGGAGTAACGGGAATAGGTGGAAACAGTTGCGGACAAGGCGGTCCGCTTGCCGAAGATGTGGTGAAAGCCACGCCTCATGCGTTCGGATTCATCATTCGTCCCGTGAACGGAGACGCAGACAGCCGTGCCTCAGTGAGCACATCGGGAGAAACGCCGCTGCTTCTGTCGCGTTCGAAAACGGGAGAGCTGTCGATAATTTCCCAAGATTCCGATGCCGTGATATATTACAGCATAAACGGAAAGCGTGTACGTGAATACAAAGACAAAATATCACTTTCGCAAGGAGGAAAAGTGGAAGCGTGGACTGCGTCTGCGCCGCAATTGAAAGCCGTTGAGAATTTTACAAAGATTGACCGAGTGCCCACGGAAGTGGTCTTTGCAAGCAGCGTAGAGGTTGGAGAAGGCGATGCATCGCACATGACCGACGGTAATCCCGATACTTTCTGGCACACAATGTATAGTGTAACCGTGGCAAAGTTTCCGCATTGGGTGGACTTGGATGCCGGCAGCGTAAGGACGATAAAAGGACTTACGTATCTGCCACGTCAGCACAATCGCAACGGACGCATTAAAGATTATAAGGTACAGGTAAGTATTGACGGAAAATCCTGGGGAAAAGTTGTGGCACAGGGCGAGTTTGAAGACACGGAAAAGGAGAAGCAGGTAGTATTTTCTGCTCCGATAAAGGCACGCTATGTCCGTTTCACGGCTCTTTCGGCTTGCGATGGTCAGGATTTTGCAACGGCTGCCGAAATTAGTATTCTTGCCGAATGATTTGTGTGATATGAAATGCTTGTAGTGTTAAAATATGTGTTTTGTATAATTGCGTTAGTGCGTGTTGTAAAAAATAACATACATCAAAACAATATATCGTGTGAAAAAGTTTATCTTTGTACCCAAGTTCAACCAATTTGTAATTTTTTATCATGAATAAGAGCATCCTGCTTATTTCCCTGCTGGTATTATGCGGTGTGAACTGCGTATCGGCACAAAAATATCCTTCGACAGACGCTTCCGGCGCAAAGGTGTATTATAAAATAGCCAGTGCATATCCCGAATATTCGCAAATGTGCATTGAGGATAACTCGTTGAGAGCTTCCTCAAACGGTTATAGCTTTTGGGTAAACGAGATTTCCGACAATACAAAACAGGAATGGGAACTCGTAGTTTCCACAGACGGAGAAGAAAATTATTATTTCCGTAATCGCAGTTCGCGTCGTTATATTAGTAGCGTGGGTTCTTGGAAAGATAATTACTATACTCCGAATGCCGCAACGATTCGTACAACAATCAAGCCGTTTACCATTCAGGAATTGGACGACAACCAGATTGTTATTAAATATAATGACGGTAATGGCGATCGTTATCTTTTTGCTGCCGATTCGGCAGGAGTGCAGCCTGGCTTTAATGTTTACGGACTTGAGAATTCCGTATGGGCTTGGAAAGTTTGCGATGCAACCGGTGTACCTGTTTCTATAAATAAAATACTGAAGGAAAACAATGTGAAAGTTAGCGTTGTGAACCGTGTTATAAAGGTTGAAGGCGTTGATGTTTACAGTTTGTATAATGACGAAGGTATTCGTTTGGAAAACGACAGCGTGCTTGAACCCGGAATTTATTTTGTAAGCGCGAAAGGCGTTTCGTATAAAGTCCTTGTGAAATAACGCTGGCTTCTAAAACTATAGGATTATGAAAGCATTCTACAAAATGATTGTTGCCGCTGTTGCGGCAGGTGTGTTTGTCAATGCGTATTCAAAGGTGATTCTTCCTTCGTTTTATGCAGACAATATGGTGCTTCAGCAAAAAGCCTTGATGACTGTAAAAGGTAAAGCTATTCCTAATTCCACGGTAAAGTTCAAAGCTTCTTGGGATAATAAGACAATTCTTGCAAAAGCTGATGCGCAGGGCGAATTTACGATAAAGTTCCGTGTTCCCGCAGCATCTATGAAAGCATATAAACTTAGCTTTTCCGACGGCAACGGCGAGAAAGTTCTTTCGGATGTTTATTCCGGCGAAGTTTGGCTCTGCTCCGGACAATCTAATATGGAAATGCCGGTAAAGGGCTGGGGAATGATTAATGAGAATGACAGAGAAGTGGCAGATGCTGCTAAATATCCAATGATTCGTTTCCTGCAGGTGAGAATGTTTGCTAATAAAAACAAACCTGCGGATGATACGGAACTTTGGAAAACATGGGAGATTTGTTCTCCGCAAAACGTAGAAAAGTTTTCTGCGTTGGCTTATCTTTTCGGCAAAGAACTTTACGACAGACTTCGTGTGCCCATCGGACTTGTTCAGTCTGCTTATGGCGGAGCAAGTGCAGAAGCTTGGATGGGACTTGAAACGCTGAAGACTTTCCCCGAAATGAAAGACGAATTGGAGAAATACGGAAAGTATAATTTCGTAAACGATACAATTCAAAAGTATGCGAAACGCGCCGAGCAGCAAATCCCGACTCTTTTGTATAATACAATGTTGTATCCTCTTCATGTTCTTCCAGTGAAAGGCGTAATTTGGTATCAGGGCTGTAATAATGTAGGCAATAGCAATTATACGCAAATCATGAACGGTCTTATTAAGAGCTGGAGAAATCTTTGGGGATACAATTTCCCGTTCTACTATGTGCAGCTTGCGGGCTTCCTGAAGCAGGAAACAGTTCAACCCGAATCTAATTGGGCTGCTCTGAGATGGTCTCAATGGAAAACTTTGGAGCTTCCGCGCACAGGCATGGCTACTGCAGTGGACATAGGAAACGAAAAAGATATTCACCCGAAGAACAAACAGGAAGTGGCAAGGCGTTTGGCTCTTCTTGCGCTTAATAAAACTTACGGCAAGAAAGATCTTGTTTGTGAAGCTCCGGCTCCTGTGAAATACAGTTTCTCAGAAGGTAAAGCCAAACTCACTTTTAATAATAAGATTCACGTAAGAAACGATTCCGTGGCTTGCGGTTTTATTCTTTGCGATGCCAATAATAAATTTGTGGAAGGCAAAGCCAAACTTGAAAATCCCACAACAATAAGCATTACCGGCGCAGGGCTTGGCAAAATTACTGCTGTGCGTTACGATTGGGCGGACTATCCTATCGGAAATATTTATGGAGATACCAATCTTCCAGTTCTTCCTTTCCGCACGGATGAAATGCCGCTGGTAAATATTGAAAAGAAATAACCTATATATAAGGATAGAATGAATAGTATAAGAGTATAATGAATAAGATAAGATTTATAGCTGCGTTTATTGCTTTTATGGCAATTGCAGCGAAGGCTTCTATAACGCTGCCTTCTTATTATGCAAGCGGAATGGTTCTGCAGCAGAAGTCGGTATTCCAATTAAAAGGGAAATCCACTCCTAATGCAAACATGATGTTCAGTGCGTCTTGGGATAAAGTAAAAGTTTATACCAATGCCGATTCCGAAGGAAACTTCTCTTTTAAGGTAACTGTTCCCGAAGCTTCCACAAAGACTTACGCACTTCACATTTATGAGTTGCAGAAGAAAGGCAATAGGGATGTTGTTATAGCCAGTAGGAATATTACTCAAGTATATGCGGGAGAAGTTTGGTTCTGTTCCGGTCAGTCAAACATGCAGATGCCTGTACAAGGCTCCTGGGGATTGATGAACAATTATCAGGAAGAAATTAAGAACGCCAACTATCCAATGATAAAACTCCTTAGTGTTGCAGCTTCCGGCAAGAATAACCATCCTGCAGATGATACTGACCTTTGGTCTAATTGGGTAGCTTGTTCTCCTTCTACCATTCCCGATTTCTCGGCTTTGGCTTATTGCTTCGGACGTGAATTGTACAAGAATCTGAATATCCCAATCGGTTTAATTCAGTGCGCTTACGGCGGTTCTAATGCCGAGGCGTGGGTAAGTCTCGAGACTGCGCGTACAATTCCTGCGTTGAAGACTCAATTGGATAAATGTGCCCAATATGACTTCCACCGTGATTCGGTTAGCAAATACCTTGGCATGAAGAATGAGTTCCAAGTGCCTACGCTTTTATACAATACCATGGTTCACCCGATGATCAATTTTCCTATTCGCGGTGTGATTTGGTATCAGGGAGAAGCCAATGCTTGGGGCAGCAGCTATTACACGGCTCTTATGGACAGTCTTATTTCAAGTTGGCGCAAAGATTGGGGATATAAGTTTCCGTTCTATACTGTTCAGCTTGCAGCCTGGCAAACGCCGGCAGAGTTCCAAGAGAATTCCAACTGGGCGGCTTTGCGTTGGGACCAATGGAAAACTTCGCAGCAAATGGATAGTACCGGCATGGCTACTGCAGTAGATGTCGGAAACGCCACCGACATTCATCCCAAGAACAAGCAGGAGGTTGGTCGCCGTCTCGCGTTGATTGCCTTAAAAAATACTTATGGCTTCGATGTCGTGGCTGATGCTCCGAAGCCGGTGAGCTATCGTTTCGAATATAAAAAGGCTTACATAACATTTGACAAGAAAATCCACGTGCGCAATGACTCTGTGCCTGTGGGATTCCGGTTCAAAGATAGATCGTATAAGAAATTCTACGCAGCTACAGCAAAAGTTGTTGGCGAAAAAACTATAGAAATTTCTGTTTCACAGCCTTTACGTCCTTCGGCAATTTATTATAATTGGGCGGATTATCCTATAGGAAATATTTACGGTGAAAATAATCTGCCGGTACTTCCTTTCCGCACCGACCAAATGAATCTGATTGATGATTTGGTAGGAATTGATAATGTTCGCATCGATGCCGGCAAGAGCAATAATATTTATACCACCGACGGAGTACTTATAAAGAGCGATGCGGGGGAACAAGATATGGAGAATCTCCCTAAAGGCATTTACGTTATAGGCAACAAGAAGAAACTTGTCAAATAAATGTTAGGCATGAAAGCAAATGCAAGACTACTTGTTTGTGCGCTTGCCGCAATACTATGTTGCGGCGGTGTGCAGGCACAGAACAAAAAAATATATCTGGCGTCTTCTTCAAGCCGCTATCCTAACGAACGTCCCATTTGGAGCGAAAAACAGGCGCAGGAATGGTTCGATAAACACAGTCCGATAAAAGGTATTAACCACCCCGAGCCTCCTTGTGATGCCGTTTCCCAAGACGAAGCTTTGCAACGCGCTGCACAGATAGGCTATAACTCTGTACGTTGGTGGCCTAATAGTTGGGATTATATAAACAGTGTGGACAATTATGCCACTATTGCCGCAAAGCATGGCATTAACTGCGCTCCTGTCTTCGGTTTTACCCACGTTCCTACGAGTGCCAGCGATTCTACCAGCATGGAAAAGAAAGTCAGGGAAATTATACGTTATTTCCGTGGCGACGAACGTATTATCATGTGGGATATATGGAACGAACCGGTAATGTCGGGCGAGGATTGTCGCGACCAGATGAAATGGATTCGCATAATAGCCCAATGGTGCAGGGAAGAAGGTTGTACTCAGGCAATAACTTCTTCAATTCTGTGGGACCCGGATATTTCTGCTGCCAAAGAGAATGCTTATACCAGTGTACGTCGCGAAGCCGAGAAGGAAATGGACCTTCACAATTTTCACGATTATGTGATGCAGGAGAGCCATAGTGCCAACATCACCTACGTCATGAATCGTTTTAAGAAAATAGATAATCGTCCTCTTGTTTGTACGGAGTGTCTCACCCGTCCCGACGGTTCCGGCATGGCTATAACCCTGTCCGAATTCTCCAAACACAAGATTGGTTTCTATACATGGGGACTTTATGCAAGCGATCCCAACTGGGAAATAAAATGGGGGCGTTCTGCTTATTACGCTTACGAACCCATGTTCCACAACATCCTGTATGCAGGAGGCGATCCTGTAAACGAGCAGGAACTTGAATGTGTCAAGAATTTCCGTTTCCAAGAAGGTAGCGAGAGCATCTATCCCGGCAAGGAAATCACCGAACGTTGGACAAAACGTCGTGCATGGAAGTGGATGAACGATACTCCTTTGAAAGGCATAAAACTCAATTCTCTTGACGAAGCCGCCGAATGGTTGAATCAACATGCCTCCGACGGTGTTTACAATACCATGACGGTGAACCTAAGCTACAAACAATACAATCAGACAGGCATTACCGCTTATGGTGAAAAGCTTGGTGCATTGGCTGCAAAGGCTAACAACGCCGGCATAAAGCTCATACCCGTATTCTTTAAGAGTGGCGAGCTTGCTTCGTCAAAGCAATATATGGCGCAATACATAAGCAATATAATGGGCAAGTTCTATAAAGACCGTCGTTTCGAAGGTTGGTGTTTGTTTGACCAGACTTCTACCGACGAACCCTCGGATTATAAGAATGTTTTCCAGTATATATTCAGCTATGTGCGCTATGTGTTCCCCAACCAGCCTATGTTTGCCGCTCCCATGCTTGATGCTTCGCAACAGGCCGATTCCACAGCTGCCGATTTCAACAATTACATGTGGCAGTTGAGTGATGTTGTGGCTTTCAACACGCCTGATGGTGCGGAAGTCTCTTCGTCGCAGCTCGAAAACCTGTTCACAGCATACGAAAGACCACTCTTTTTCATGAACACCCGTAAACTGCAGGACGGTTTTGCACCTCTTCATGTTAATTGGGTGGCTGCGGAACAACTTGATGCAAACGAGGTGAAAAACTTCAAGAACACTCCGCTCTACATAGTAAAAGACGGCGACACCAACAAGATGCCGTCGTGGAAAGCCTGGGCTATGGTTAACAACGAACCTGTTAAGGGATTGTCATACAGTTCTGCCGATGCTGCTCTTGCGGGTATTTCCGCACAGGGTCCTAAGGGCATCTACAACAGTGTTCAGGTTCGTTTCGATTTCAGAAACTATTCGTCCGACCGCGCAGCCTTTATTGAAAAAATCAATGCAGTTCTAGATTCTGCCGCCAAATACGGCATGACGGTGCTTCCCAGTCTCCTCGATGACCGCTATGCCACACGCAATGCCACTACTCTCGGCAACTATGTGGCTGATGTCATCAAGACCTACAATAATGATTCGCGCATTAAGGCATGGGAAATATACAATCGTCCCTCTACGTCGTCGCAGGCTACGAATGCCAAGATGCTCAACCTTATTCCGCAGCTGTTCACTGCCGCAAGAAACGTTTCTCCGCAGCGTCCGGTGTTTGTAACTCCCAATGTGCAGACCACCAAATTTGCTGCCGATTTCGACTACATAGGCGAATTGGTACACGGACACCGTAACGGATGGAACAAACTCACTCACGGATACGGCAGTGTTAATCTTACGTATCTTTGCTGGAAACTGAGCGACATCGTGTCCTATAATTCTTCGCAGGATTCGCCCGAACTCGGTTGGCTTAACAGTGTTGCCTATCGTTTTGGTCGTCCTGTTATTTGTTCGAAGTGGGAAAACAAATCCTCTTCCACAATCGATGAAACACTTGCGGTGTTTAACGATTGCCATGTCATGTGGTATGTGGACGGGAGTCTTGACGATGCAAAAGTCAAGAGTTTCAAGTATCGTACAATAATCACAGAACACTAATTTGTGTTCTCGTAAAAAAGCTACGCCGCATTTGCGGCGTAGCTTTTTTGTTTTTATGTTTGTCGATAGGCTTAGCCGCTTGCGCTAACGTATTTTCTTGCACATCCAAGAGCATGCCCTCCGAAACGTTTTTCTTGCAATAGGGCATAGTCCCTATATATCCGCCGCCGTCCGGGATTGTTGTCATCTCACTCGTACACGTGTTCCGAACGCCTGCCTTGCCTAAGCATTTAGCATACCGTTTTTAGCATCGTTTTCATGCCATTTTTCCCCCCGTTAAAGTATGCAGGAAAAAACACATGGCTTATCGTGAAAAATACAAGGCACTTATTTTAAAATAAGTGCCTTGTATTTCAAAATATGTGCCTTATATTTTTCGCTTTTATAAGTGTACGAAATACAATGACTTACAAAACGGAGAAAATAAGGTGTGGAACAGGGGTGTTGGGGCACAAAAATACGGCTGCCTCCGCATTGGGGAGCAGCCGTATGAAGTTTGCTTGTTCCTTATATGGATTAGAACAGTTTCGATGGATATACGCCTTCGTCGATGAGCTTTTGGATTTTGTCCACAGTGCCCTGGCGATCCTCGGGATAGGTTACGCCGAACCATTTGCTTGCTGTGTCGAGCACTTCAACGGTTGCGGTGTTTTCCTTGATGAGTTTGTCAACCATCAAAGGAATGAAGAATTCGCTCTTGAGGTTTGCCATGTTCTTGGGATCGGACAGGAACGACTTGAAATAGTCTTTGCTATATTCAAAGTAGTCGGGTGTGAATCCCCAGAAATTCATGCTTACCGGCGTTTTATCATCAATTGTTACCCATTTCTCGTTTTCGTCGAGATATTGTACGTCGCCGTTGTGGCGTTCTATCTTGGTGCGCTCCACAACATCGGTCAGAAGATTTTCGGAATTGGTTGCGCACACACCACGTGATACGGTGCCGCTCTCACTAAGGGTGTTGCCTACGCGGAAACCGACCATGGCATATTTGTTCTTGGAGCCTTCGGGAAGATTTGAGAGGAATTTGCCCATAACCTCGAACGAATCGCGACCGTAAAAGTCATCGCAGTTAACAATACCGAACGGTTCGTTAATTACGCTCTCTCCCATCATCAAAGCGTGGTTCGTGCCCCAAGGTTTTGTTCTTCCTTCGGGAACGGTGAAGCCTTCGGGCAGTGCGTCGAGAGACTGGAACACAAGTTCGCAGGGAATATGACCTTCGTACTTTGAAATGATTTTCTTGCGGAAGTCTTCCTCGAAATCTTTACGTATTACGAATACCAGTTTGCCAAATCCGGCGTGAATGGCATCGTAGATGGAATAATCCATGATGGTTTCGCCGTTAGGACCGAGCCCGTCAAGCTGTTTCAAACCACCATATCGGCTGCCCATTCCGGCAGCAAGCAGAAACAATGTAGGTTTCATATCTCTATTATTTATATTGTATATAAACTGTATGTGTTGTCTGTGTCGGAGTGCGGTGAAAACATCCGCATCTGTCTAACAAACTGTAAAATTACTCTTTTTTTCAGACCCGATAAAATTTTATGCTGTTTTTCTTGAAAGACGTGTTTCCTATTTTACTTTATGATTTTGTCAAACCAATAAAAAATGGCAAATTTGCAAAATACGATAATTTGGGCAAGTTGCGGCACGGACGTTTGGCTTCGGCACTTGCCATGAAACAAAACGGAAATGAAAAATCTGATAATGACAATGGTAATAACAACTGCCGCCCTTGCATCGGCGGCACAAAACAACGGCGGCTTCAAATATAGCGACGAGAAGTTTGCCGACCTGCAAATGCTGCGCTATAAGGTGGAAGGTTTCGAAAATCTCTCGCTTAAGGAAAAAACGCTCGTGTATTATCTTCAACAGGCGGCTCTCTGCGGACGCGACATACTTTTTGATCAAAATTGTCGCTACAATTTGCGAATAAGAAAAATGCTCGAAACCGTATACACGGACTATAAGGGCGACCGCAAAACCAAGGATTTCCAAGCGTTGGAGGTTTACTTGAAAAGAGTGTGGTTCAGCAACGGAATACATCATCATTACGGCAGCGAGAAGTTTGTTCCGGGATTCAGCGAAGCGTTTTTTGAGAAAGCACTGAGGAGTGTGGACAAGCGCAAACTGCCTTTGGAAAAGGGACAAACGCTCGACGATCTCATTAAAGAGGTATTCCCTGTGATTTTCAATCCCGAAGTAATGCCCATGCGCGTTAATCAGACTGACGGACAGGACCTCGTGAAAACTTCAGCCTGCAACTATTACGGCAAGGACGTAACTCAGGCGGATGCCGAGGAGTTTTACAATAAAATGAAGAAACCCGACGAGGCGGAACCGGTGATGTATGGTCTCAACAGCCGTTTGGTTAAGGAAAACGGAAAGGTTGTGGAAAAAGTTTGGCGTTCCGGCGGACTTTACGGCAAAGCCATTGACAAAATAATCTATTGGCTTGAGAAAGCCGAGCCTTATGCCGAAAATCCGCAGCAGGCGGAGGTTATAAAGAAACTCGTGGAGTTTTACAAAACCGGCGACTTGAAAACATTTGACGACTATTCCATTCTCTGGGTAAAGGACACCGAAAGCCGTGTGGACTTTACAAACGGATTTACAGAGAGCTACGGCGACCCTCTGGGCATGAAAGCTTCGTGGGAATCCATAGTGAATTTCAAAGACATAGCAGCCACCGAACGTACAAAGAAACTTAGTGCAAACGCACAATGGTTTGAGGATAATTCTCCGGTGGATGGCAGGTTCAAGAAAGAAAAGGTGAAAGGAATATCGGCAAAAGTAATTACCGCAGCCATTCTTGGCGGAGACCTTTACCCTTCAACGGCGATAGGAATCAATCTTCCGAACTCCAACTGGGTGAGAAAGGAATACGGTTCCAAGAGTGTTACGATAGGAAACATAACGGATGCTTACAACAAGGCAGCGCACGGCAACGGTTTCTTGAATGAATATGTCATTGACAAATCTACGCTCGACAATATAAATAAGTATGGCGACGCTTGCGATGAACTTCACACCGATTTGCACGAATGTCTCGGACACGGAAGCGGAAAACTTTTGCCGGGAGTGGACCCGGATTCATTGAAAGCCTACGGTTCCACAATTGAAGAGGCTCGCGCCGATTTGTTCGGTTTGTATTACGTGGCAGATCCTAAACTCGTGGAATTAGGTCTCACTCCAAATCTCGAAGCATACAAGGCAGAGTATTACACATACATGATGAACGGTTTGATGACCCAACTTGTGCGAATACAACCGGGAAACAATATTGAAGAAGCCCATATGCGCAACCGTTCTCTCATTGCTCATTGGGCTTATGAGCACGGCAAACAGGACAATGTGGTGGAATTTGTGAAACGCAACGGAAAAACTTACGTGAAAATCAACGATTATGCAAAACTTCGCGAACTTTTCGGGAAACTTCTCGCGGAAATACAGCGCGTGAAGAGTGAAGGCGATTTTGAAGGGGCACGCCGATTGGTGGAAGACTATGGCGTGAAAGTAAATCCCGAACTTCACAAGGAAATTCTCGCACGCTACGAAAAACTGAACATATCTCCTTATAAAGGTTTCATAAATCCGGAATTCAAAGCGGTAACCGATAAGAAAGGCAATGTAACCGATGTGAAAGTTGTCTATGGCGAGAGCTACGAACACCAGATGCTCAGATACAGCAAGGATTATTCTTTCCTGCCTTTCGTAAACGAATAAAAAGAATGACATCGCAAGAAGTTTCGGAAACCGTAGCACGTCTCAAAAGAGAATTCCATTCCATGATGAATGGCGTTGCGAGCGGTTCAATGCGCGATAAAGGTTTGAACTACGGCGTTAATTTTGGCGTGGAAGGCGTTAGACTTGTGGAAATGTCGCACACTTTGCCGCGCGAATCTGCTTTGGCTCGTGCTCTATGGCAGCAGAGAGTGAGAGAATGCAGACTGCTTGCGCCTATGATATATCCCGCAGAGGAATTTTCGCAAGACGTTTGTGATGCTTGGATAGACACGTTGCAAACTACTGAGGAAGTGCAATATCTTTCAATGTATCTTTTGCAACGTCTGCCCTATGCGGGAGGAAAAGTATTGGAATGGATGGCTTCGGAAAATGATATGCGACAACTTTGCGGCTTTCTCGTAGCGGGAAGAATGCTTGGTAATGGCGTAAGGTTCTATGGGCGCGAGCGCAACGAGCTTCTCGACCAATGTGAAACGGCTTTGTATTGTAAGAATTCCAATGTGGCGCGTGCAGCATACAATGCCTTGCAGCGTTTCGCCTCACAAAACTATTATCAGGAAACGGAAGTTGAGAAAATTTTCTCTAAATTCGCGGAGCGAAACAAATAGAATGGAAATTGACGAGCGGAAAGAGGACGTTGTTGAGGTATTTACCGAATATTTGGTGAATAACGGGCTTAAAAAAAGTCAGGAACGTTATGTGGTTTTTGAGGCTGCGGGTAAAATGAATGGTCTTTTTACGGCGGCGGAACTCCATACGTATCTTGTAAACAATATGAATTTCCATTTAAGTCCCGCTACGGTTTATTCTTCCATAAAATTGCTACTGCAGTGCGGCATCTTGGTAGGACATTTCCTATCGTCAAAGTCCGTAATGTTCGAATACGCTTACGGCAAAACCTCTTTCAAATATGCCATTTGCTCAAAGTGCGGCAGGATAAGCCCTATTCACGACCGCACACTTGACCGCGCGGTTTCGGTGGTCAAGACTCCGCGTCTGCATTTCAATTTCTACAAGACATATATTTATGGTATTTGTGCATCGTGTGCACGAAAGGAAAAATCCAAATTACGCAAAATACAAAACAAAAATAAAAAATGAAACAAGGCAAAGTAGATACCCTTTTAGGTATAGTTTTCGGTGATGAAGGCAAAGGAAAAGTTGTTGACTTCTTCACTCCGCACTATGATGTCGTCGCTCGTTTTGCCGGAGGTCCCAATGCCGGGCACACAATTATCTTTGACGGAAAGAAATTTGTGCTTCGCTCCATTCCTTCAGGCATTTTCTGTGAGGACAAAGTCAATATCATCGGCAACGGGTGCGTTATTGCTCCCGATCTTTTCATGGCTGAGGCAAAAGAACTCGAAGCAGCCGGATACGAACTTACAAACCGTCTTCACATAAGCAAACGTGCTCATCTCATTCTGCCTACCCACAGAGTTCTCGACCGCGCTTACGAGGCAGCAAAAGGCAAGAACAAAGTAGGAACCACCGGAAAGGGAATCGGTCCTACGTATAGCGACAAAGCTTCACGCATTGGCTTGCGCGTGGGAGACATACTTGATAATTTCGATGCCAAATATAATGCGCTCAAGACCTATCACGAGAATATTCTCCGCAATCTCAATTACGACTATGACATAAAGGAAGACGAGGAGAAATGGATGCGGGGAATAGAATATATGCGCAAGTTCCACCTCACAGACACAGAAGTGGAGCTGAACACCCTTCTCGACGAAGGCAAATCGGTTCTTGCCGAGGGCGCACAGGGCACAATGCTCGACATTGACCATGGCACATATCCCTTTGTAAGCAGTTCGTCCACCACATGCGGCGGCGTTTGCACGGGACTCGGTGTTGCTCCTTCGAGAATAGGAGAAGTTTTCGGCATATTCAAGGCTTATTCCACGAGAGTGGGTTCCGGACCGTTCCCTGTAGAGTTGTTTGATGAAACAGGCGATGAAATCCGCAAAATAGGTAACGAGTTCGGTGCGGTAACAGGCAGAAACCGTCGTTGTGGCTGGATAGATCTCGTGGCTCTCAAATATGCGGTGATGGTTAACGGTGTTACTCAGCTCGTAATGATGAAAAGCGACGTGCTTGACGGTTTCGATACTATTAAGGCTTGTACTGCTTATGAATTACCCAATGGCGAGAAGACCGAGACCATGCCTTTCGACACCGAGGGTTGCAAACCGATTTACACAGAAATAAAAGGTTGGAAATCGGATCTCACAAAAGTTAAGTCGGAAGCCGAATTCCCGCAGGCATTCAAGGACTACATCGCATTCCTCGAGCAACAGTTGCAACGTCCAATAAAGATTGTTTCCGTAGGACCCGACCGAGAGGCTACGATAATAAGATAATTTTTTACGTTATAAGATAGTTGCAGTATGGCAGTGGGTTATTGTCATACTGCAATTGTTTTGCGCCCCGCAGCATGGGATACACATATATACAATAAGGTCTTTTTATGAACAAAACCGGATATATCCATTCAAGTTCACGCTCCGATGCGGTCTATCCCTATTTTCTTTTTCCAGCAAAGGATGTTCCCGTATATCCTTTCCGCCGCAGCGGCAGACAAGCCTCACCTGTTGTGGCGCGGTTAGCCGATTGTTTGAAGGCTGCCTTGTGCGGTTCGCCTTTCGAGGTAATTACCGACGGCTGTTTCAAGTTTGCCGACGGCGGATATACGTACTGCGCTTCTATTTTGATATTCGACAAAGCCGCAGTGGGCGTTGCCATGGATTTGGAGATTGACGAACCTTACACGCTGTCCGATTTCATTCCGCGCCATTACCTTGAGGACAGCAGTGATTCCCATCGTGATTCCATTCTTACCGCCAACGGGTGGGCTGTGGTGCGCTTTGCAGAAAAGCAGGTTGCCGAGTCTTGCGAAGTTTGCAGGAACTACGTGTTGTCGTTGCTGAACAGTTTGAAGGTCTTCCCCGAAATAGTTTACGACAAAAGCGTGCAGCAAAAGCCGGCTTCGGTTCGTAAATTTTCGCGCGTCAGCGCAGAGGTTGCGGCGCGTTCGTCTTTCCGCGAAAATTATCTGATGTCCGCCGATTATAACGGCTATGACTGCCAACCCTATGCCGATATCGAGCCTCTCACACTTGAAGAGCAGGCTTGTGTGTGCGCTACCGGAACTGATAATGTGCCGGATTGCGAAGCCGATAACGATTTATCTTATAACGCCGAGCATCATTTTGAGCGCGACAAGGATATTGTTTTTGTTCCCGAAACTCACACGTATCTTTACAAGGGCTGTGATGCCTTGAAATCGGTAACTACTGTGGTTTCGGAGCTTTTTGCGGCTTTCGATGCCTATGGCATGGCGGACAAGAAGGCGAGAGAGGAGCAATGTTCGCCCAATGTGTTTCTTGACAAATGGGCTTTCGCCTCGCGCGAAGCCGCCGAAACGGGTACGCACATGCACGCGCAGATTGAAAATTGGTTTCTCGGCAGAAAAACAAACAGTTCGTTCCGTCTGCGCTTTGATTCGCCAACGTTCAAATGCGATAAGTATGTGGATGTGGGCAGGGAATTTTCGTTTTTCCAAGACTTTATTTCGCGCGCAAACATAAAGCCTTATCGCACCGAGTGGGCTATTTATGATGCGGAGACACGCATTGCGGGTTCTCCCGATTTGATTGCCGAAAAAGGTGGGAAACTGATGATGTTTGACTGGAAACGTTCCACCAAGGTGGTGGATGTGGGGGCAAGTCCGGGAATAAACGGCAAACCCAACATGAAATGTTGGAACCGTTACGGACGTGGCGCATATTCTGCCTTACCCGATTGCTCATTTGTGCATTATTCCTTGCAACAGGCTATGTATAAGCGCATTCTTGCCAAGAATTACGGGATTAACCTCGCACGCACGTTTCTCGTGGTTCTTCATCCGCAGTACAATCATTTTTATATTGTGGAAACAATGGATGTGGAGAAGTACGTGGACCGTATTTTCGAGACTTTGCACTGATTTTCCGGTATGTCGGAAGCTTCAAAAAAACGCCTTTGTAAGTTATTGAAAATCAATGGTCATTTTTCGTAAAAAATACAAGCCATATATTTTAAAATACAAGGCACTTATTTTGAAATAAGTGCCTTGTATTTTTTACAACATGCCTTATGTTTTTTCGGGCATGGGAAAACACTCCTTTTTCAACCCGTTTCTGAGGTATGAAAATTCACTTTTACGCGGCGAAAACCTTTCCGGTATTTTGCATCAGCCGGATTGCTGCGGGCAATAGGTGTTTGTGATGAAAAATTAAGTGGTAACGCAGTTTTGCAAGGTGATGATTCCCTCGGGTCCCTCATTGAAAAGCAGATCCGCGATACTCAGGTTGGATTTGAATCCGTTTCGTTGTGCAAACACCTGATAATATTCTTTCGGAGTAAAGAACGGGTCGTCGGCGGGATGCTTGGGATTTATGGCATCGCGGTAGTCGTCTGCATCGAGAGCATCGGCGTTTGCATATTCTTTGGTGAGCACGGCATTGTAATCAATATCCAAAAGTTCGCAAACCTTGGCGGTAAGTTCCTGATTGAAATCAATGAGAAACTCATAACTCTTTTCGTAAAAAGGCAGCAAATCGTCGGCATAAAACTCGAAAAACGGACTGTTTTCATACGCGCTGACCAAGGACAAACGGTGAAGATGACGCCAGTTTCCGTGCTCGCTGATTTTAACGTCCCGCATGGGGCATTTGTTGCCCGGCAACGTAACGGGAATGGTGAGTGCCTGTACTCCCGCCTGCGTGGCTATGACGCAGCGGTTGCGGTAAGTTTGTTTAATGTAATGGTCGCATTGTTCCACAAAAACATTTTCATAAACCATTAGCTTGGTGAACCACTGCACAGGCGGCAGATAGGCTGACGACAGAAGCACCGATTGTTTCATTTCAGGCTGTTTTGGGGAGTTTTGAAGAACCTGTCCGCCCTTATGCGGCGATAAACGGGTTCGCCGGGCTTTACGGAATAGAGAATGAGCATTACCTTGCCTATGATATGGTTTTGCGGCACGAGACCATAAGAGCGCGAATCGTCGGTGTTGCTCTGCATGCCGGAGAAAACCCAAAAGTAGTCTTGAGTAAAGACCACGTAATTCGTGGTGTGCCCGTCAATTAGGAGCGTGTCGCCTTTAAGTTCGGCGCAGTGGCACGGCTCGTGAAGATTGATGGTGTTGCAAACAAGACGGGCGTTCCATTTTGTTATGCTAACCCGTCTGCCTTTGGCGGGAACGACAAAAGGGTATGAGTCTTTGCTTTGCCTTCTGCTCACTTTCATGTCTTTGGTGAGCCAAGCCGTATCTCCCGGCAGCGCAAGGCATTGTGCTATGCATACGGTGCGGTTGGAAATTTCATTCAAACTGTCGTAGGGCATATTGAAAGCCATCCAGTCGCCGCGTTCCGGCATACCGCTACCCAGCCTGCGGTAATTTGTGTATTCGGGAAAGGGAAGCCTCATGCCGTAACTTGTTCTTGAAACAAGCAAACGGTCTCCCGCCTGAAATTCGGCGGTGGGGCGGGGCGATGAAACAGTGTAGAGCGAAAAGAAAAACAGTCTTATGAGACACAAAACCAGGCAGGCTGCGAGAAAAACAGCCAGTGTGCGTAAAATTTCCCTTGTCCTGCCCGAAATGTGCAAATCCGCGTTGTTTTTATTCTTATTTTATGTTGTCTACCCAGCGGAAAAATCTGTTCCAACGTATTTTGCCGTCAAACAAACCGTAGTCCTTGTCGAGCGAAATCCACACCATGAGCGGCTTGCCCACTATGTGGTCTTCGGGAACGAATCCCCAGAAACGCGAATCGGCGGAGCGGTCGCGGTTGTCGCCCATCATCCAGTAATAGTCCATTTTGAATGTGTAGGTGTCGGTTTGCTTTCCGTTTATATAAATATTCCCGTTGCGCAACTCGAGTTTGTTGTTCTCATAAACCCTTATGGGACGCTCGTAGAGGGCATAATTGTTTTTGTTCAGACGTATTGTGGCTCCGCGTTTGGGAATCCAAACCGGTCCGTAGTCATGTGTTGTCCAATTTTTCACCATGTCGAGCGGATAAAGTCCGTTTGAGTACGGTTTGTCTTCCACAATCGACTCCACAAGGTCGGGACGCGAGCGCAAAACCTCGAGAGCGTGGTGCGTGAGCGGCATTTGTCGTGTGGCGGGATTGAAAGGTGAAGCGTCTTCAAGGTCTTCTTTCGTAATGCCAAGCTCGCGAATTAGACTCTCGGGCAAATCGGCTTTGAAAGTAACCAGATAACCGTACTGAACATTGTCGGGTTCTTTGTTAGGTTTGCCGTCAATGTAAACAATCTTGTTTTTGATTTGAAGAGTTTGCCCCGGAAGTCCCACACAACGCTTCACATAATTTTCTCTGTGGTCCACGGGACGGCTTATGACCTTTCCGAATTGCTCGGGATGCCCCAAGATGTAATTTCTACCAAATGAATATTGCTTGGCAAACTCGTCCATTTGTTCCTGCCATGGCATGTTGGCCAAACCGTCAACGGGATAAAGTTCCTCACCAGCCTGATAGCACATGGAATAAAAGTCCTGTTGACTTTGCGCAAGGGCTACGGTGTCGCCCGAAGGGTAATTGAACACAACTATGTCGTTCAACTTTATCTTTCCGAAGCCTTTTACACGCTCATATTCCCATTGCGGCCACTCTATATAGCTCTTCGTGCCCGTTATAGGCAATTCGTTTGCAACCAAAGGCATTGAAAGCGGTGTCATGGGCTTTCTCGGACCGTAACTCATCTTGCTGACAAGAAGATAGTCGCCTGTGAGTAGGCTCTTTTCCAACGAAGACGAGGGAATGACGTAGTTCTGGAAAAAATAGTTGTTTATGAAATATGCGGCAACGAGTGCAAAAACAATTGCGTCCACCCAACTCATGGCGTTGCGCTTTTTCTTGTTTTTTATGTTCTTCCACCAGCCCCATTTAACCTTTTTGGTGATGTAGGCATCGAATATCAGCGGCGCGAAAATTATTCCCCACCAACATTTAATCCATATCAGAAATGCAAAATAGCACACCAACCACACGGCACAAATAGTGGCGCGTATTTTAAGCGGTGTGGTCTTCTTGGTTTGCTGCTTGTCGTCCGAGTTCATGCTTTTGTTTTGTTAGAAAGGGAATAAGTCGTGCATTGTGAGGAATCCCTCGTGATTTGCTGCATATTCTGCTGCGAGCACTGCGCCGAGTGCGAATCCTTTGCGGCTATGTGCGTCGTGCGTGATAGTGATGTTGTCGGCATCGCTATCGTATATAATGGAATGAATACCCGGTACTTCGCCGCGACGAATGCTATCAATCGGAATTATGTCGGGTGCAACGTTGTCTGTACCGCTTACCGTGCCGTCGGGAGCGGTAAATACTCCTTTTTCCCAGCCGTTTTTGCGGTCAAGATTCCTGATGACGCCTTCCGCAAGAGTGATAGCCGTGCCGCTGGGTGCATCGAGTTTGTGAATATGATGGGTTTCCTCGATTTTTACATCGTATGAAGGAAATTTGTTCATGAGTTTTGCGAGATACGTATTAAGAGCATTGAACAAAGCAACGCCTACACTGAAATTACTACTCCAAAACAATGTGTGCAAACCCTGTTCGCAGAGCTTTTTCATCTCGTCTCCGTGTTCGTTCATCCAACCTGTGCTGCCCGATACTACTTTTACGTCTTGCGCAAAGGCATCTTTTACGTTTTGATAAGCAGATGTCGGCGCGGTGAATTCAATTGCCACGTCCGCACTGCGGAAAGCATCGCTGTTAATGTCGTTATGGTTATCAATATCCACGACACATACAATTTTATGTCCGCGTTCAAGGGCTATCTGTTCTATCATGCGCCCCATTTTTCCGTATCCTATCAGAGCTATATTCATTTCAGTATAATATTAAAGGTATGCAAAGATACTATTTTTTTGTTTGCGTTTCCACTTTTTTTACTCCGCGCTGTGATTATGACAGGAATGCGGATGCTTCACAAGCCCTTCGCGCTCCATCATTTCGTATATCTTTCTTCCTGCAACAAGACAGCAAAGGTCGCAAGGCGTTAAATTTGCGTGGCTTTTGAGTTTGTTGCATTCCACGTCCCCGAGTTTTTCCTTGAAGTGGTTAAAAAGTTCTGCCGCAAGCCTTGCCGTTTTTGCGTCATCGCCTTCCGACAAAAGTCCGAGCGCAAAAACTCCGCCCGTTATTGCCCCACATGTGCCGCAATTGTGGGTTTTGCCTATTCCTCCTGCGAATCCTGCGCTAAGATGTTTGAGAGTGTCGTCGTCAACAGGAATTCCCGTAGCGGCAAGTGTGCCGCAGAGAGTGGCGGCAGCGCAGTTGTAGCGTGCCTTTCGGCGCATCATTATCTGGCGGTCTATGTCGGTGTCGTTTATGTTGAAAGATTTGCTGCTTGTTTCGGTCATGATTTGCATGTTATAAGTTGCTGTTTGCAAATTTAGTATAATATATCCGCTCTAAATCTCTAAGATACATTATTTAACAGCACCGTGTTGTTATAACTCGTAACTTTGCACACATGATGAATAAGAGAATTTGTGCAACATTCGTTGCTGTTTTTGCGCTTGTGCTTTCTGCAAGTGCCGATGACGTATATGATTTTTTCAAATCCTATCTCAATGGCAGGGCAAAGACATATCAGGGCAGCAAAAAGAAGATGTCTCTGAAGGAAGTGCAGCAAAATTCCGTTGCTGTCTGGAAGTCCTGGCGCAGGGCTTTACGTAAGGTAGAACCCGACACACTCGGGCGCATGAATAAGGATAGTCTTACATACGTTGGCAAATGGCGTTTGCCGCCCGACCTTGAAAACGATGCCACAATGAACTTCACATGGTTCAGCAAGGGAGCTCGTCCGTCCGCAGGCTATCCTATGTTTCTTTATATGCATGGCTCGGGACCCAAGGAGCAGGAATATGCCAACGGTCTCAAACTTACTCATGCTTTCAACGATGGTCCGTCGGTTTATTTCGTACCTCAGATTCCCAATGAGGGAGGTTATTATCGCTGGTGGCAACGTGCCAAAGTCTGGGCATGGCAAAAAATGTTGCGGTTGGCTTTTGCTTCGGGCGACATAGACCCTGACAGAATCTACATAACCGGTATTTCCGAAGGTGCCTATGGCACTCAACGCCTTGCCTCGTTCTTTGCCGACTATCTGGCGGGCGGCGGAGCCATGGCGGGCGGTGAGCCTTTGAAGAATGCTCCTGCCGAAAATCTTGCCAATACTCCTTTCTCTCTTCTCACCGGCGATCACGATTCCGGCTTTTATCGTAATACTTTAACGAAGTATGCCAAGGACGCTCTCGACAGTCTTTCCTCCGCTCACGACAGTCTTTACGTTCACAACGTGCAACTTCTTCAGGGGTGCGGACATGCCATAAACTATTACACAACAACTCCGTGGCTTGCGGCTCACAAAAGAAATCCTTACCCAAAATATGTGGCGTGGGAAGACTTTGAAATGGACGGATGTCGCAGAGACGGTTTCTACAATTTGTTTGTCAACGAATCGCCTGCGGTGGAAGAGGGTGCAAGAGTGTTCTATGAGGAAACAATAAAGGGAGACACCATAAACCTAAAGGTTCAAAAGGTGGAATATACCACTGTGGAAAAAGACAACGTGTGGGGAATAGAAATGAAATTCAAGAAGAAATATACCCCGTTGGACAACGGGAAAATAACGATATATCTCAACAGAAGCCTTGCAAACCTCAGCCACCGGCTCACGGTCGTAGTAAACGGCAGACAGGTATTCAACGGCAAGGTTCTTGAAAATCTTTCGTCAATGGTCAACAGTTGTGCCGCCTTTGGCGATCCCCGCAGGTTATACACGGCACAGATTGACGTGGATATAGCATCTCCGGCTGCAGAAAAATGATGTTCTGTGTGCGGCAGTGCATGTTTGCCGGTATGCGTGCCTTGTTCGTTTCCGTGCCTCTGCACGACGAAATTCCGCAAAACGGGGAGGCAACGATAAACGTCTGAATTTCAAATAAATACCTTGTTTTGACGGAAAGAATATAAGTTGCGGGAAATCAGATACTTAAAACGTTAAAAAATACAAGCCATATATTTTGAAATATATGGCTTGTATTTTAAAATATGTGCCTTGTATTTTTTACGACAAGCCATGTATTTTTGGTGGAATTTGTAATTTTGCATTCCGCAAGGCTTGCGAATCGAAAAATAACGAGTGTTGTTGCAGGAATGTGGCATGTAAGTCCGGTTATGAACAAGGCTGCCTTGGCTTGTAAGGATTTACATTAAAAATTTTTATATCATGGTTTCCACAACATCACATCGTATTACTTATACGATACTTTCCATGTCGCTCCTGACTGTCATGGCGGGCGCGGCAGTGGCTCCGGCACTCGCCACAATGTTTGAGCATTTCAGCGATTGCCCCAAGGTGCTGGTGCAACTCATTGTGAGCATTCCGGCGTTCTTCATAATCCTCACCAATCTGCTTTTTCTTGAAATAAGCCGGCATTTCGGTTCGCGCACCATTGCGCTTGCGGGGCTGGTGCTTTATGTGGCGAGCGGAGTATGCTGCTTTTTTGCCACGGGTATAGGTGTGCTTCTGGTGATGAGGGCTTTGCTGGGCGTAAGCGTGGGTCTCGTCATGCCGCTTTCCACGGGGCTGCTGGCTTATTACTATCCTCCCGAACAGCAGGCGAGACTAATGGGACTTTCGGCGGCGATGAATCAGATAGGCGGGGTAACTGCCACTCTTCTTGCGGGAATCCTTTGCACTGTGGGCTGGAATTATTCGTTTCTTGTCTATTCGCTCGGCTTGATAGCCGTGGTTCTCGTTGCCCTTTTCCTGCCCGATGAACGTTTGGACTCGAGTAATAAACGCGGTGTGCCTTTTGCGCCGAAACAGTTGCTGAAATTCCATCCCTCTGTTGTGGGAATGGTTTTGCTCATGACCATATTTTTTGTGTTCGTAACCAATTTCGCCATTACGGCATCGCACGACGGAAAGTTTTCGACGGTTGAGATAACGCTCATAATGGTTGGCACTGACGTGGTGGCTACTTTTGTGGGACTGTTTTTCGGCAAGATGATGCGCCATATACCGCATGTCATGAAATATCTCGCCCCTGCGTTCTTCATTATGGGATTTTCACTGTATTGCGCGAGCGATTCCACTGCTTTTGTGCTTGCCGGTTCGGCTTGCATAGGAATGGGAAACGGCGTTGGCATACCTTATCTCAACACGATAGCTTCAATAAAGGGCGGTCGCAATTCCGCCACAACCGTCATGCCGCTTCTTTCCGCCGCTTTATATTTGGGGCAGTTTGTCTCTCCGTTGCTGGTGTCGCCTGTGGCAAAACTGTTGGGCGACAACGGGTATGACGAAACGGTTGCGCCTTACAAGGTGGCTGTGGTGCTGGGATTTCTGTTTCTTTTTCAAACCTTTTCCACACGCCGTTACCAGTCGCTGCCTCCCAAAGAGTGAAGCGGCTGATGCCACGGGTTTGCGGGTGTAAAAAGTTATTGCTAATTTTGTCATGACGCAATATATATACGTTATGAAACGATTGTTTTTTGTGCTTGTCATGCTGTTGCCGGTTTTTTCCCTGCAATGCGCGGCAGGCGGTGAGAATAGAATAGAATACATTACGCCCGAAAACGTGAGCATAGAGGATGTGTTTTTCACGCGGTTCGCAGAGCAGATATACAATGCCGATTCCACGATGAAAGCTAAAGCCACGGTTTTCGATGCCGGCGTAAACGAGGAGCAGTGGAGCGGGAATTTCAAGAAACTTACGCTTTGGGGCGAATCGAAAGAGGATGTTGTGAGTACATACAACGCCGCGAAACTTTTGTTTCTTAAGAATCCACGGATTGATTACGCCGATATTGCCGAGCGTGCCTTATATAATGGTGTGCTTGCGGCTGTCGATTCCTCGCGCATGGGAAATAAGGAGTGGAAAAAGGCGGCGCAAGCGGTTCTCGACGCACCTGCCACAGCGTATGCCATGCGTGGAAGCGATTTGTGGGTTAATCTTTATTTCAGAAACCGTGCGTATATAAAAAATGACTCGCTCGATATGGTTATTCTCCAAAACACGAGTGCGCCGTGGGTATCTGATGTGTTTTTTTCCCTGAAGTTCAACAACGCCAACCCTCACATGCGGCTGCATCTGCGTTTGCCGGCGTGGCTCAGGGGACAGGTTACCCCGACCGGGGAATATGCCTATAAACCCATGAGAGAATTTTATCAGGTGGTGCTCAACGGGAAACGTCTTACGCTTCGTGCCTCGGCAGATGGCTATATAACCATTGACCGTGTATGGCAAAGCGACGACGTGATACGCTTTTCCATGCAAACGGCTGTGAGAAGAATAAGACCGTCAAAGCAATCGGGCGGAACTTTCGCCGTTCAGGAAGGACCAATCCTGTATGCTTGTGAAAGCAAAGGCGAAAAGGTGTATTTTGACTCGGAAGCGGCATTCGGAAACAAGTATGACAAAGAAGTTCTTCACACAAATATGCTGACAACAAGCACTTATTCGTCGCGCAAACCGAACGGCGATACGCCGTGGAGCGGAATATTGCTGCCTTATTACGTATCTTTCGGGAGAAATACCGCAAACCCGCAAATCTGGCTCGAGGAAGTGGAGAAATAAAACGGCTTCGGTTGCGGGAACAACGGAACATAAATATAAAAAACTTTACAAAATGTTTGGTGTGTCGGGAAAAATGTGTAATTTTGCCACAGATACAATAAAATATCGACAATAGAAATATGAACAATTTTTGCGCAGCGTTTAGCTTTTACTTTTATTACTTTGCCGGAACAAAGCGAAGCGGGACGTTGTACGCATAAAAACAGAAATAACAAACGAACAAAATACAAAATCCCGCTTCAACATGAGCGGGATTTTTTTTGTTACATCAAACAAGGATGAAGAAAATAGCAATACAAGGTATAAAGGGTTCTTTTCACGACATTGCGGCCCACCAATATTTCAAGGGCGAAGACATAGAGCTTATATGTTGCGACACATTTGAAAAGGTGTTCGACGAAATGAGGCATGAAGGCTCGCTGTTTGCTCTCGTGGCAATAGAAAACACTATTGCGGGAAGTTTGCTGCACAATTACGAACTTCTTTTGGAGAGTGGTCTTACGGTTGTGGGCGAACATAAATTGCAGATAGAGCACAGCATAATGTGTCTTCCCGAAGACGATTGGGACACACTCTCGGAAGTAAATTCTCATCCCGTGGCTCTCATGCAATGTTACCGATTCCTTAAAAACCATCCGGGACTTCGCGTTGTGGAAGACGATGACACGGCGGGTGCTGCGGAACACATTAGCAGCAGACACCTGAAGGGGCACGCCGCAATATGTCATAAGGATGCCGCTCCGCTTTACGGTTTGAAGGTTCTCGAAGAAGGAATACAGGACAACAAGCATAATTTTACACGTTTCCTTGTTCTTACCGATCCTTGGAATGCTGATCTTGTGAGAGACGCGCGCCTTTGCAACAAGTGCAGTCTTGTTTTCTCTCTTCCCGATGATGAAGGCTGTTTGTCGCAAGTTCTTTCGATTTTCTCGTTCTATAAAATAAATCTCACCAAAATACAATCGCTTCCTATCATAGGGCGTGAGTGGGAATACCTGTTTTATATAGATGTAACCTATGATGATTATGTGCGTTTCCATCAAAGTTTGGACGCCATAAAACCTTTGACACGTGAATTAAAAAATCTTGGAGAATATGTTGCAAAAAAATAATGCAGCCAACGGTATAGTTCCCGCCGAACGCCTTGGCTCGGTTAGCGAATACTATTTCAGCCGCAAGCTGAAGGAAGTGGCAAAAATGAACGCCGAGGGCAAAAATGTCATAAGCCTTGCAATAGGAAGTCCGGATATGCCTCCTTCAAAAGCCACGGTAGACGAACTTTGCAGAGTGGCTAAGCTTCCCGAAGCTCACGGATACCAGCCCACAATGGGTACACCCGAGCTAAGAAAAGCCATGTCTCAGTGGTATAAACGTTGGTTTGACGTGGATTTGAATCCCGACAACGAAATACAACCTCTGATAGGTTCGAAAGAAGGTATACTCCATGTAACTCTGGCATTTGTTAACCCGGGAGACAAAGTGCTTGTGCCCAATCCGGGATACCCGACTTATACTTCGCTAAGCAAACTTCTCGGTGCGCAGGTGGTGAATTATAATCTTCGCCCCGAGAATGATTGGCAACCCGACTTTGAAGAACTTGAAAGCATGGATCTTTCGGGCGTGAAACTGCTTTGGAGCAATTATCCCAACATGCCTACGGGGGCAAATGCACGTCGTGAGACTTACGAGAAACTTGTAGATTTCGCAAAACGCCATAATATTGTGGTGGTAAACGACAATCCTTACAGTTTTATCCTGAATAATCATCCCATAAGCCTTTTGCAGGTTCCCGGAGCCAAGGATTGCTGCATAGAATTCAATTCCATGAGTAAAAGCCACAATATGCCGGGATGGCGTGTGGGACTTGCGGCAAGCAATTCGCAATTCATTCAGTGGATATTGAAAGTAAAGAGCAACATAGACAGCGGAACTTTTCGCGCCATCCAACTTGCAGCCGCAAAAGCCTATGATAATGACGAACAATGGCATCATGCGGCAAACATAGATACTTATTCGCGCCGCCGTGTGTACGCGGAAAAAATAATGCAAGCCATGAATTGCGAATACGAAAAGACACAAGTGGGAATGTTTCTTTGGGGCAGGATTCCTGATAAGTATAAAGATGCCGAGGAACTCACCGAAAAAGTTTTGCAGGAGGGCAAGGTTTTTATAACACCGGGCTTTATTTTCGGAACAAACGGATCACGCTACGTAAGAATATCACTGTGTGCAAAAGACGAGAAACTTAAAGAGGCTCTCGAAAGAATAGAAAACATGAAATTATAAGATATATCACAATGGAACTCAAATTAGAAAAACTTAATCTCCCGGGCGTGGAAGACAAACGCCCTCTCGTAATGGCGGGACCTTGCAGCGCAGAAACCGAAGAGCAAGTCATTACCACAGCACAGCAACTAAGTAAAATAGGTGTAAAAATATTTCGTGCGGGAATATGGAAACCGCGTACCAAACCTGGAAGTTTTGAAGGAATAGGCGAGGAAGGACTTCCATGGATGCAGCGCGTGCAAAAAGAATGCGGAATGCTTGTGGCTACGGAGGTAGCAAATAAAGCACATGTGGAAGCTGCTTTGAAAGCCGGCATAGATATTCTTTGGATAGGTGCTCGTACTTCTGCCAATCCCTTTGCCATGCAGGAAATAGCGGATTCTCTTAAGGGCGTAGATATTCCTGTTTTGGTAAAGAACCCGGTTAATCCCGATCTTGAGCTTTGGATTGGTGCGCTTGAGCGTCTTAATAATGCAGGAATAAAACGTCTTGGTGCCATTCATCGTGGTTTTTCCACTTATGACAAACGTATTTATCGTAATTTGCCTATGTGGCATATTGCTATAGAACTTCATCGCCGCATTCCCAATCTTCCCATGATTTGCGACCCGAGTCATATTGGCGGAAAGCGTGAACTTATTGCTCCTCTCTGCCAGCAGGCAATGGATCTCGGTTTCGACGGTCTCATAATAGAAAGTCATTGCAAACCCGACGAAGCTTGGAGCGATGCAAGCCAACAAGTTACTCCCGAGGTTCTTGATTTTATACTTGACAGACTTGTTGTTCGTTCCACTACGCAATCTACGGAGAGTCTTCATGCTTTGCGCTATCAAATAGACGAATGCGACAATAATATTCTCGATATTTTGGCAAAGCGTATGAGAATTTCGCGTGAAATAGCCGTTTACAAGCGCGAGCATAACATGACTGTTGTTCAGGCAGGGCGTTATAATGAGATTCTCGACAAACGTGTGGCTCAAGGCATGCTTTGTGGCATGAGTGCCGACTTCCTTAAAACTATCTTCGAAGCCATACACGAGGAAAGCGTTCACCAGCAACTTGAACTGATAAACCGATAAACGATGAGGATTTTAATTCTCGGCGCGGGCAAAATGGGGTCATTCTTTGTCGACCTCCTGAGTTTTGATCACGAAACGGCTGTTTTCGATACCGATCCAAAGCGTTTGCGTTTCATGTACAACACGCAGCGTTTCACAAGGCTTGAGGAAATAGATGCATTCCGTCCAGAAATGGTTATTAACGCAGTTACTCTCAAAGCCACGATTCCTGCTTTCGAAAAAGTCATTCCGCATATCCCCGACAACTGTATATTGAGCGACATTGCTTCGGTTAAGACGGGCATGAAAGAGTTTTACGACAAATGCGGCTTCAAATACGTTTCCACCCATCCCATGTTCGGTCCCACATTTGCCAATCTCGGCTCGTTAAGTTCCGAGAACGCAATAATAATTAAGGAAGGCGACTATATGGGACGCATTTTCTTCCGCGATCTCTACAATCGTTTAGGACTGAATGTGTGCGAATATACATTTGAAGAGCATGACGAAACGGTGGCTTACTCGTTGAGCATTCCTTTTGTCTCTACTTTTGCTTTTGCTGCCGTTATGAAACATCAGGATGCGCCGGGAACAACGTTCAAACGCCACATGGCAATAGCTCGCGGCGTACTTGGTGAGGACGACACACTGCTTCGCGAAATTCTTTTCAATCCTCTTACCTCCGGTCAGGTAGAAAAAATTCGCACGGAGCTTAGCGAACTCATTGACATCATAGATCATAAGGACGAGGCGAGACTCGGAGCTTATCTTACCAAAATCCGTAAGAACATAGAGTAATGCAGCGACGCATGAAACCAAAAAGCGGAAAGCCTTAAAGGTTTTCCGCTTTTTTTGTTATGTTTTCCGCCCGGCGTTTTGCGCCGTCGTGAAATTTATTCCTCCTTCTTTTCTTCCGCAGCGGCGGGTTCTTCGGTTTTTTCCTCTTCAAAATCGTTTATTCCGCCTTTTATCAGCAAATCATACCATACAAGAAGTTTGCGAATGTCGCTGTCGTGCACACGGTCGGGGTCGTATTCGGGAAGAACCTGGGCAAAATATTCGCGAAGTTCCTTGGTCTCTATCTTGCGCGGGTTGAATTTGAGTGCTTCTCCGTTTTCGTGTGTCTTTACTTTGTTGAAAACGCTAATCAGCGGCTCGTCTTCTTCCTCGCAATATATGGAAATGTCGTTAAGTGAAACAACTTTGTCGTGCATTCCCACGGAAAATCTCTGATGTTTGTCGTCAACGCTCTCTACTATGAGCATTCCGCGACCTTGTTTCATAAGTTTGTAAAGACCGGGCTTGCCGGATATCGAAATTATTCTCTCTTCCATTTTATGTTTCTGTTTTTATGGTTCTTTTCTATTAGTTTTTCAATTCTGCTATGGGAGTCGGAGCTTTATGCGGGTCTCCGATGTGATTATAGTTCACGGCTTTTCTCTTACTCTTGTTGCTCATGGTTGGAAACCAGATGTCCGCTGCCGTAAGTCCGCACTCTTTCACGGCGTTTATGGCATATTCGCTCCTTCCAAAGTCGGGATTTTCGTTATTTGTGCCGAAAGTGAACTTTATTCCGCGTTTCTTTGCCATGCGGATTATTTTGTAGCTCGGCAGTTTGTAACGCGAATTTATTTCAAGGGCAATGCCGTTATTATGTAGCACATCGAGCACACGGTTTATGCGTTTGTCGGTCCAATACTTGTCATATTCGTCCTGCATTATCTCGGGCAGAAAAGTGGGATTGGCATAAAAGTCCACAGGTTCGTTTGTCAAAATTTTTACTATCTGATCCACGAGCATATCCATGTACTGTTCTTTAGTGCGTCCGTCAAGTTTCACTTCTTCATTGCGATAAATGCGGCAGATGTGCCCTTTGTCCACTATTGTAAGGGCATCTGTAAACAAGTAATCGAATCCGTTCAGCACGGGGCGCGTGAATTTTGCTATCCAACGGCGACCTTCGCCCTGCGCTCCCATCATAAACGGTGCCGACTTCATTTTCTTGCAGTATTCTATGGCTGCGCTGTCGTCGGGAAGCATTGTGCCTATTCCGCCCTCGCCTAAATTTATGCTTATGCCGTAGTTTATGCCGTAGTTCATGGACTTTGCCTGCGCCATTTCCTGTGTCAGTCCCCCTTTGAGGTGAACGTGATAGTCAATGACGGGAAAGTTTTGCTGTTGCAGCCTTATAGCTCCGTCCTTTTGCTCGTCTATCGGCGGCAGGGTGTCGTTAGGGTTTTTTGCGCCGGCTTCAAGTTGTGTCAGTTTCAGGTTCTTGAACGAAACCGTTCCCTTGCGCCCCTCGAGCGCAAAGTTTCCGTGGCTCAAAAGTCTGTTGGCGTATTGCGCCAAACGGTATGGTTTTTTCGGCTCGGTGTAGCAAACTACCTCCGTGCCGTTTACGGCTATCGTTATGTTCTTTCCCCTTACGGCAATTTCAAAGTCAAACCATTTCCCGTCGCTTGCCTGCGAATGGTAAAGGTTTCTTACGGTTGACAGACTGCCGGTTTTGCGCGTTCCGTCGGTTTTGCCGTTATGAATGAGCATTTCATATCCGTCGTCTTTCCCGTTGTTGTGAAACAATACGGCAGCTTCGGCATCGCTGTCGGCAAGTACCTGTCCCTGCAATATGAAATTTGTACAATCTTCCCCTCCTGTGTATTTCTGTCCTGCTTCCACTTTTATCTCGGTGGAGTTTACGGTGGTTTCTCCGCATGTCCATTGTGTCAGAGTCTGACTTTTGTTGCCGCTTTCGCATGAAAGCAGTGCCGCAAACATAGCTAACGGGGCAAGCAAGCGTGCCACAGGTGAAAGAATGGCTTTCATTTTTTGCTGTATTTATTTTTCCGCCGCAAAGGTAAAATAATTATGTAAACCTACGGGTTGCAAATCGGGCAAAAATGCCTTGTCTCCGCCCGATTCGCCCCGGTGAGGTTCTTAAAAGCCGCGTTTTGCGTAGGCTTTGGCAAGTTGGTTCATTGCTTTTTCTATTGTGCAGCGCGGTTGTCCCACGTTCATACGCATGAATCCCCTGCCGGGTTTGCCAAACATCTCGCCGTCGTTCAGATATAGTCCGGCATCGTTTATGTAAAAGTCGGTGAGTTCTTTTTGCGAGTCAAGTCCCAAAGCGCGATTGTCAAGAAACAGCAGGAACGAGGCTTCGGGAGTGATGAATGTTATCTTCGGGCAGTGGCTTGCCAAAAAATCGTACACATATTCCACATTGCCTTTCACATAGTCGAGCATTTGTTTCAGCCATTCCTCGCCCTCGGGGCTGTAGCAGGCTTCCACGCAGTCGTAAGCAAAGACGTTGCCGTTGCCTATGTCGTTGTTCTCGAGATACGAGAAGAATTTGCGACGCAGTGAGTCGTTCAGAACAATTGTGTGCGATGACACAACACCCGGAAGGTTGAACGTCTTTGTCGGAGCCATGAATGTAATGGTTATGTCCGCAGCTTCGTCGCACGATGTGGCTGTAGGTATGTGGTCGGCGGCATTGTATGTCATGTCTGCGTGAATTTCGTCGCTCACCAATACCACCCCGTGCTTTTTGCACAGTTTCACTACTTGGGCTATCTCTTCTTTTGTCCACGATGTGCCGCCGGGATTGTGGGGATTGCATAAAATGAACATTTTGCATTCGGGAAGACGACGGTCAATTTCGTCATAGTCCATGCGGTAACGTCCGTTTTCCAGAATCAGCGGCACTTCCACCACTTTTCTTTCGCTTCCGCGTGTAACATTTCCGAACGGGTGGTAAACGGGTGTCTCAATCATCACCGCATCGCCCTTTTCGGTGAAACAGTTAACGGCAAAGTATATGCCCGGAACTATTCCCGGCACATAGTGTATGGCTTTTCGGGGAACGTCAAAGGAGTAATGGCGTTTGTTCCAATCTTCTATGCAGCGGTAATATGACTCCGAAGCGCAGGTATAGCCTAAAATGTGCTGCTTGAGCCTTTTTTCTATTGCTTTAATAACAAACGGCGGAGTGGGGAAGCCCATGTCGGCAATCCAAAGCGGCATCAGGTCGTCGCGTCCCGTTGCCTGCTTCATAAGCTCCATGCTCACGCAGTCGGTATCCTTACGCTTTATCGGCGTACTGAAATCGTATTTCATGATTTGTATCTTGTTTTTTTTTATTTTCGCCTGCAAAGGTAGTTAAAATAGCTTGCCTGTGCCCCCGCCGTGCCAAACTTCTTGAGCGCGGAGGCAGCTGTGGCGCGGAAAAACATTCCTGTATTCGCCCGAATTTGTGAATTTTCTTGCAAGTTGCTGAAAACCAAATGTTTAACCTTGTTTCAAAAGATGTGCATAAGTTGTTGTTTATCAGGTGTTTGGAATGCTCAAAAATACAAGGCACTTATTTTAAAATAAGTGCCTTGTATTTTAAAATATATG
>ENA-ORRN01000072-ORRN01000072.1-human-gut-metagenome-genome-assembly--contig:-NODE-72-length-82036-cov-13.797429_pt1 | contig 82036 bp, 57 predicted proteins | sample MGYA00242174_ERZ509132 | MGnify/ENA primary metagenome ERZ509132 (study PRJEB26280, sample SAMEA2338671) | human gut metagenome | biome: human gut; feature: human-associated habitat; material: faeces... | reverse complement strand
TGCCTTAACGGGCAGGGGTGGAACTCCCGCGAGGTTGTGCTAACAGCCGTCCGATGAAAGCCCCTTTGTTGTAATAGTGGACTTGCCACTTTTCATATAGTGTATTAGCCATTCTTGAAAGGGGGCTAATTATGGCAAATAACGAAAAATCTAAGAACATTTGTAGTAGTGTTTTCAAAAGCGGCGAAAATACGACTACTAAAAGCCAATTCACGCAAAAATGGATTGAGCTTATCAATAAGTTAGAAAAAAATAAAGGAATAACCGCGGCGCAGCGATAATGACAAGCTTCCTCTATTATGGTATAATTCCATTAGAGGGAGCTTGTTTTATCTCTGAGGAGATATGAACATGAAAGTAGCTATTTACTGCCGCTTATCCGAAGAAGATAGAAACAAGCAATTTGAAACCGACGACAGCAACAGCATACAAAATCAAAAATCTATGCTGCTGCAATATGCTATGGAACAGGGGTGGGAACTTTACAACATTTACAGCGACGACGACTATACCGGCTCTGACCGCCGCAGACCAGAATTTAACCGTTTGCTCAAAGACGCCGAACAACACAGATTTGATATTATCCTTTGCAAAACACAGTCACGTTTTACCCGCGAACTGGAACTTGTAGAAAAGTACATACATGGACTATTTCCTATTTGGGGTATTCGTTTTATCAGTATTGTTGACAATGCAGATACCGCTAACAAGGGAAATAAAAAATCCCGTCAAATTAACGGGCTTGTCAATGAATGGTACTTAGAGGATATGTCTGAAAATATCCGCAGCGTTTTGACAAACAGGCGAAAAAACGGTTTTCATATTGGCGCATTTGCTCTTTATGGATATAAGAAAGACCCAAATCAAAAAGGGCATTTGATTATTGATGAAGAAGCCGCTGCCGTTGTTCGAGAAGTGTTTACCCTATTTTCACAAGGTTACGGTAAAACTGCAATCGCCCGTATGCTCAATGACCGGGGCATACCAAATCCAACAGAATATAAACGTCTACATGGCTTACGATACCAACAGCCGAAAACAAGAAACAGCACTCTTTGGAAATACTTTGCTATTTCCGATATGCTGATAAATGAAATCTATATCGGCAATATGGTGCAGGGGAAATATGGTAGTGTGTCCTATAAGACGAAACAAAACAAACCCCGCCCGAAAAGCGAATGGTACATTGTCGAGGGAACGCATGAACCTATTATTGACCGGGAGTTATGGGACAGAGTGCAAGCGTTAATCGAACAAAGGGCAAAGCCCTTTGATGTTGGCACAATCGGTTTATTTGCAAGAAAAGTCCGTTGTGCGAACTGCGGTTATACAATGCGTTCTTCCAAAAATCACAATAAACATTATCTTCAATGCTCTAACCGCCATGTAGCAAAGGACGCTTGTATAGGCTCTTTTATTTCCGTTGACAAACTGGAAAAAATGGTAATTGACGAACTTAACCGTTTGGCTGCGGAGTATCTTGACAAAGACGAGTTAGAACAGAATATTGAATTTTGCGATAACTTGCAAGGGCAAAAAAAGCGTCTGCTCTCTGACCTTACCGTTTATCAAAAAAAGGTTGACGAGTATTCAAAGGGTATTCGAGAGCTTTATATGGATAAGGTAAAGGGCTTAATTTCTGAAAGCGATTATGTGGATATGTCAAAAGGATTTACCACAGAGCGCGACCGTTTGGAACGTGTGATTGCTGACGGAGAAAAGCAGTTAACCGAAATCGAAGAAAAAATTGCGGCGGGCGATAATCGCCGCGAACTGATTGAACAATATACCAACTTGGAACATCTTACCCGCGAGATTGTGGAAACGCTGATTGATTATATATCTGTCGGCAAACGTATTCCGGGAACAAGGGACGTTCCGATTGAAATTCACTGGAACTTTTAATCAAAAGTTGTTCTTATATGATTGCCGCAGAGCAAAAGGCAAGAACTACCTATGACAATATTTTGAGACTTGTTGACGATCCGGATGTGAGAGATGTTATAAAATTCCTGCGCGAGCGCGAGGTGGTACATTATCAGCGCTTCGGCGAGGGTCTCAGAATTGCGACGGACAAAATGAACGAGAAAAATTTCTACGCCTTTAATCCGAGCTTTGATACGGTATGTAACAAAAAAACGCGCTGATTTTGCTTGTTAACGCTCTGCCTTGGAGCGGTTTTTCTGCAAACGGCGCGGTCACGATCGTAAAAAATATAAAGCAAAGACCGTTCCTAATCAGGGACGGTCTTTAATATGTACACAAATACGGACATTTGTTGCGTTCTGACACAATGTGAGGTTTACACCCGTTATTTTTTATGATAAAATGACAATAGTGCAGTCTTTAATTTGTGCGGCACTGTGGTGATGACATTTCAGGCTTAATCCGGGAAAAATAAAAAGACCTGCAAAAGCAGGCCTAAACTCACACACTGTGATGTTGCCAAAGCAACGGTTAGAATAAATTTTTATTTGAACTCGTAGTGTAATCTCGGTACTGAGATTGTCTACATCATAACATCTTGTTTAGGCTTTGTCAATATATTTTTTTAAAGGAGTTTTTTTATGGGTAACAAATTGCGGAATGTGGATGATTATTATTTAGGACTTGACATCGGCACCGAGTCAGTCGGCTGGGCGGTAACCGATAAGGACTATGTCATTCCGAAGTTCAAGGGCAACGCCATGTGGGGCGTACATCTTTTTGACGAGGGAGAGACCTCGGTGAAGCGCAGAGGCTTCAGAAGCGCAAGAAGACGCACTCAGCGAAAAAGGGAGCGTTTAGCCTTGCTGGAAGCACTCTTTGATGAAGAAATTTGCAAAAAGGACTGCACCTTTTTCAGACGTTTACACGAGAGTGACTTGTGGCCGGAGGACAAGTCCGGCGACGATAAATACGCTGTTTTTGCAGACGAAAATTATACCGATAAGGATTTTCACAAGGAATATCCCACGATATATCACCTGAGATACGAACTTATTAAAAATAAAGAGCCGCACGATGTAAGACTTGTCTTTTTGGCTCTTCACCATATTATCAAAAACAGGGGGCATTTTCTCTTTGATTCCCTGTCATCGGCAGAGGACTTTAATTCGGCATACGAAACTATGTGCTCTTATCTCAGTGATAACGAGATACAGCTTAATTGCTCCGATATTGAGCAATTTAAAGCTATATTAAAGGACAGGCGTCAGGGTAAAATAGAAAAGACGAAGAATCTTGCCTCGCTTTTCGGTATAACAAAAAAATCCGATCCCGTTTCTTACGCCGTAATGGCGGTTCTAAGTGGCTCGACTGTTAAAATGTGTGATTTGTTTGGCGATGATGAACTAAAAACCGTAGAGAAAAACAATATATCTTTTGCAAGCGGCTATGAAGAAAACGAAGAAATATACGCGTCCGTTTTAGGCGATCGCTTTGAGCTTGTCAATATTTTAAAGGCTGTATATGATTGGGCCGTACTCGCCGATATTTTGGACGGCAAGAAGTATATCTCCGAGGCAAAGGTCGCCGTATATGAAAAACATAAAAATGATTTAAAAACGCTTAAAAAATATGTCAAAACTTATTTACCGGAAAAGTATAACGAGATATTTAAAATAAGCGACGGCAAAAAAGACAATTATGTGGCGTATTCCGGTCACATTAAGGAAAGCGGCAAAACAGGCGAGCTTAAAAAGACCTGTGATTCCGAGAATTTTTGCGCTTATCTTAAAAAGACGCTCGGCAAAAACGCCGATTTGTCATATAAGGAAATGTTTGATGAAATTGAGAATAAGACCTTTATGCCGAAGCAGGTGACAAAGAGCAACGGCGTAGTTCCGATGCAGGTAAATGAGGAAGAGCTTAAAGCAATTTTGGATAATGCCAAGGATTATTTGCCGTTTTTAAATTCGTGCGATGAAAACGGTGTTTCCGTGTACGATAAAATTATCAAAATATTTGAGTATCGCATTCCGTATTATGTCGGGCCGCTTAATACTCATACTGAAAAAAGCTGGCTTAAAAGAAAAGACGGCGTAAAAATATATCCGTGGAACTTTGACGACGTTGTTGATATTGACTCTTCGGCTGAGGAATTCATAAACAACCTCACAAGTAAATGCACCTATTTGCCGGAGTGTGACGTTATTCCCAAATGCTCTCTTCTCTATTCGAAATTCACCGTTCTCAACGAGATAAACAATCTCAAACTGAACGGCGAGGATGTACCCGTCGAATTAAAGCAGGGGATTTATAACGATTTGTTTATGACTCGCCGCAAGGTTACCGTAAAGCAAATTAAGGACTATCTCAAGGCAAGAGGCTGTTATGATAATAACGACGTATTGAGCGGAATAGATACAACCGTAAAATCCTCATTGAAGTCTTATTTTGATTTTAAGGATTTTGAGAGCCTGACCTTTGATGACAAGGAGAGTATTATTGCGTCATCGGTAATTTTCGGCGATGATAAAAAATTACTCAAGAAAAGGCTGAAAAAGCTTTTTTCTGAAAAGCTGACGGATGAAGACATCAAAAAAATATGCAAGCTTAAGTACACCGGCTGGAGCCGCCTGTCAAAGGAGTTTTTGTGCGATGTCGAGTTTACATATAAAAAGACCGGCGAGGTTATGAATGTCATCACGGCTCTTTGGGAAACGAATTACAATTTGATGCAGATTTTATATTCCGAAGATTTCTGCTGTGACGGCGATGAAAAAAAGAATTTAAATGACAAGCTTGATGAGCTCAGCTATACAGGCGATCAGCATTCTCTGCGAAAGGCTGTTGACGCGCTTTACGTTTCTCCGAAGGTTAAGCGGCCGATATTGCGTGCGTTGCTGATTGCAAAGGAAATAGAAAAGATACAGGAAAGGCCTCCGAAGAAGATATTCGTAGAGGTTGCAAGAGGTATTGATAACAGAGAGGAAAGACACAGGGCCTCAAGAAAAAAAAGGCTTATGGAATTATACAAAAACTGTAAAAAGGAAGCCGAAAAATTCTGCCCGTATTTCGATGCCCTGAGTAAAAAGCTGAGTGATGAAGACGAGGCAAAGCTCAGAAGTGACAAGCTTTATTTCTATTATATTCAGCTCGGCCATTGTATGTATACGGGTGAGGAAATATCCCTCGGCGAGCTGATGAACGGTAACGGCCGCTTTGATATTGACCATATTTATCCTCGGTCGAAGATAAAGGATGACAGCCTTACAAACAAAGTCCTTGTCAATAAAACAGTAAATAACAATAAAACCAATGTTTATCCCATTGATGCGGCTATACAGAGCAAAATGAGTCCGTATTGGCAGATGCTTCGTAGCAGCGGACTGATAAGCGAGGAAACCTATAAGCGTCTCACCCGTAAAACGCCGCTTACCGATGACGAGCTCTCCGCGTTTGTGTCAAGGCAGCTCACCGAAACTCAGCAGTCTACAAAGGCCGTTGCGCATATATTGGAGCAGCTGTACCCGAAGCCGAAAACCGAAATAGTCTATGTTAAAGCGGCTTTGGCTCACGCCTTCAGGCAAAGCAACGATATGCTCAAGTGCCGTGAGGTGAACGATTTGCATCATGCAAAGGATGCTTACCTCAATATTGTTGTCGGCAATGCATACAATGTAAAGGTCACTCATAATAAGGTGAATTTCATAAAAGGATTGCAAAACAACGATAAAGGATATACCGTAAATCCCGAAAAATTTTTCAGCCACGATATACCCGGCGCGTGGTCGGTTAAGGACAGTATGAATACCGTCCGCAGATTTATGAATAAGAACAACATTCGCTATACAAGGTTCCCGCGCAAAAAGCAAGGAGGACTGTTTAAAATCAATCCTTTGAAAAAAGGAAACGGGCAGGTTCCGCTGAAGGCTTCTGGCGCAAGAAGCTGTATTGAAAAATACGGCGGATACGATAAAGCGACCTCGGCATATTTTTCGTATGTGGAGTATACCGACAAAAAGGGCAAAGTCGTGCGTCAGATGTTCCCCGTCAATCTGTATGAGGCGAAAGAATATGAAGCCGATATGCAGGGCTTTGTTACAAGCCGTATAGACGGAGCTTCAAACGTAAAAATTCTGATTCCCTGCGTTAAATATGACGCCTGTATATCCTTTGACGGCTGCAGAATGTTTATAAGCAACAAAACCGGAAATCAGATAGGATATAAGCCCGGAATACAGCTTGTTTTGGGGTATAAATATGAAAAGTATATAAGAAATATCGAAAATTACTTGTCAAAGCATAAGGACAGGGAGATTATTCCGAGAGACAATATTTCGTCAGAAGAAAATATTGAGCTTTACGATGTTTTAACGGGTAAAATGCTTAATACGGTTTTGAGCGTAAGATTCAGCGGCATCGGTAAAAAGCTCGAAAAACGCCGTGAAAAATTTGTGCTCTGCTCTCCGGAGGAGCAGTGCTACGTCTTAAATGAAATTCTGAAAATCCTTCACGCCAATGTATTGTTGGGAGACCTTAGTCTTATAGGAGAAAGTCCTAATGCGGGCGCGATGTTAACTAATGCCAAGTTCTCCGAAATTAAAGACGTTCATAGCATAAAGCTAATCAATCAGTCGGTAACGGGCCTTTTTGAGCAGGAAATCGACCTGCTGAAATAAGGGGGATTGTTATGGGCTGGCGTGTGGTTGTTGTTACAAACCCCTCTAAGCTTGATTATTCCATGGGCTATTTGGCTGTGCGCGATGTCGAAAAAACAACGCGTGTCCACCTCGACGAGATTTCCGTTCTGATAGTCGAGAATACGGCAAGCTCCGTTACTGCGGCGCTGCTCAGCCAATTAACCGAACGAAAAATCAAGGTGATATTCTGCGACGAAAAACGAAATCCGTCCTCGGAGCTCGTCTCATATTACGGCTGTCACGATTGCAGTCAAAAGCTGAAAACCCAGATATCCTGGGCCGACGACGCCAAAAAGCTTGTGTGGACAAGTATAGTTGCCGAAAAAATCAAAAATCAGGCTCTGCTTTTAAAGCATTACGGTCTTGAGCAGTATAAGCTTCTTGACGGGTACATAAATGAGCTTGAATTCAACGATGAAACAAACCGCGAAGGGCACGCCGCAAAGGTGTATTTCAATGCCATTTTCGGAAAGAGCTTCAGCAGAAATGACGATGTTCCCGTAAACGCCGCGTTAAATTACGGCTATAGCTTGATTTTGTCATGCGTTAACCGTGAAATAGTTTGCAGCGGTTATTTGACTCAGCTCGGTATATTTCACGATAATATGTTTAACAGTTTTAATTTGGGCTGCGATTTAATGGAGCCGTTTCGACCGATAGTCGATTTTTGCGTAAAATCGATGATGCCCGAGGAATTCGGCAAGGAGCAGAAGAGCACTCTGATAGGCTTACTGAATAAGGAATTTATAGTGGACGGCAAGGCAAATACGCTTATGAATGTAATAAAGCTCTATGTAAAAAGCGTATTTGCCGCAATAGAGCAAAATGACGCTTCACTTGTGAAGTTTGCGGAAATGAAGTATGAGTTATAGATTTATGAGAGTAATTGTATTTTTTGATTTGCCGACAACTACCAAGAGCGAACGGCGCGAATATGCAAAATTTCGTAAATTCTTGATTAAAAGCGGATTTATGATGATGCAGGAATCGGTTTATTCAAAAATTGCGCTTAACCAAAATGTCGCAACGGGTATTTGCGATTCGGTAAAAAAGCAAAAACCGCCGTCGGGTCTTGTGCAAATGCTTACTGTTACCGAGAAGCAGTTCGCAAAAATGGAAATGATTGTCGGCAAAAGCCACAGCAGTGTTGTGGATTCGGATGAAAGGCTGTTGATATTATGAGAGCTAAGTTTTCGTATATTGATGATTGCATAAAAATAGGCGAGGGAATATTTCCGGTTCTCGTAATAGAAAACAAAAAGCTTTACAGAGGTGTGATGTCGTCATTCTTAAATTCGTGCGAGGAAGATTATTTTGTCTTTTCCGAGGATTTTAAACCGTTTGAGTTTTCCAAGGACGGATGCTTTATATCCGAACCGATTTTTGTCGATATGAACAGCAGAAAGCTCCTCGGCAAGCTTGACAGCTATATGCAGCAGACCGCAAATGACGAGTTTGCCGAGGATACAACCGAGGTAAAGGCAGTGGTAGCAAGGCTTGCCGATAAGCTTAAAGCGTTTTGCGATTTTGATTGTGAATATTCCGATGAAACGGACACCTCTGCAATAATAAAGCTAATGGGCTTCAGGTTTTCGGCGGAGTCTTCTTCGCTCTTGGAATACTTTGTAAATTATTTGAAATTATCGGCAAAGTATCTCAAGACGAAGGTTTTTGTTGCCGCCAATATTTGTCTTTACTTTTCGCCGGATGAAATATCAGAGCTGTTAAAGGCTTTAGCTCTTGAACATATCAATTTTTTAATGCTTGAGAATTCGGAGCCGCAAAGGCTCTGCGACGGCGAAAAACTGTATGTTGTCGACAATGACCTTTGCGTTATTGACGACGGAGATACTTAGATAGTATAATAAATGTACCTTATGTTATTACCCTGTGCATTGTAGTGGCGCAGCTTATTTGAGGTTTGAGAGTAGTGTAATTTCATAAGGTACTGAAACTCTTAATATGGAGCGTCCTGATTTACAGAGGTTTGAGAGTAGTGTAATTTCATAAGGTACTGAAACAATACGGTTACTTTTAAGTGATTCGGTAGTGTTTGAGAGTAGTGTAATTTCATAAGGTACTGAAACGACGGAAAAAGCCTTGTATCGTCCGTAGGTGTTTGAGAGTAGTGTAATTTCATAAGGTACTGAAACTTGTGCGAGTTCGAAAAGCAAACGAACCCGTTTGAGAGTAGTGTAATTTCATAAGGTACTGAAACAAAAAATAAAGCACAAATCGGGTTTAACTGGTTTGAGAGTAGTGTAATTTCATAAGGTACTGAAACTACATCAGAAGCGTCACCTTCGGCAGCGAAGTTTGAGAGTAGTGTAATTTCATAAGGTACTGAAACATAATCGTTTCAATTAACGTAGTGATTACGGTTTGAGAGTAGTGTAATTTCATAAGGTACTGAAACGCACAGAGAATTAAAAGAAAATCTCGCAAGGTTTGAGAGTAGTGTAATTTCATAAGGTACTGAAACCCAAAATGAGAAAGTAAAGGGTTGTCTGCGTTTGAGAGTAGTGTAATTTCATAAGGTACTGAAACTAGACCAAGTAAAAGGACGAGAAAAGCTATGTTTGAGAGTAGTGTAATTTCATAAGGTACTGAAACGCGAACTAAAAAAAATAAAACTCTATATGTGTTTGAGAGTAGTGTAATTTCATAAGGTACTGAAACCGCTGGATAGGGCTTTACAGCCCTACGCGGTTTGAGAGTAGTGTAATTTCATAAGGTACTGAAACTAAAATCCATTAAGACGAAGCCTCCCGACCGTTTGAGAGTAGTGTAATTTCATAAGGTACTGAAACACTTTTGGGAGTTTTTGCTTGCGTTATTTGTTTGAGAGTAGTGTAATTTCATAAGGTACTGAAACTTATCCCGATAGCACAACATATGATACTGGTTTGAGAGTAGTGTAATTTCATAAGGTACTGAAACCGTATTCGTTATATATTCCCAAACCGTGTGGTTTGAGAGTAGTGTAATTTCATAAGGTACTGAAACAGCACGACTCCAAGAACAAGGACAGATAGAGTTTGAGAGTAGTGTAATTTCATAAGGTACTGAAACTGTTGCTGTCGGCTTAACAGTTACGGCTTTGTTTGAGAGTAGTGTAATTTCATAAGGTACTGAAACTTCGCTATTCTGTTTTTGCTCCCCGTCTTTGTTTGAGAGTAGTGTAATTTCATAAGGTACTGAAACATACTCAAGAGAACGCTGGTATTCCTTAACGTTTGAGAGTAGTGTAATTTCATAAGGTACTGAAACGGAATTTTTGCTTTCGCTCTTTCATAATAAGTTTGAGAGTAGTGTAATTTCATAAGGTACTGAAACGTACTCCCACAAAGTATGGATATAATTTACGTTTGAGAGTAGTGTAATTTCATAAGGTGCTGAAACAAAACGGCACAATCTGACTATCAGCAGCGGGTTTGAGAGTAGTGTGATTTCATAAGGTACTGAAACGTTGAGCTTCTGAACGCCATATCCGACATTGTTTGAGAGTAGTATAATATCATACGATACTTGCCGATTGTGAATACAGATATGAAGAAGAAAAACATTGCAATGACCGGGAATTTTATAGTGATGGTATTGCTGATTATCGGAGTGGCCGCATATTACATATTAAAATGGGCTTTTAAGCTGTTGTGCCTGATAACGGCGGTGATCGTAAGGGCTGTGGGGAATGCTGTCAAAAAGCACAGGAGAAAGAAAGCCAAAAAGGACATTACCGACGTCCCGTTTGTCGATACCGAATTAAATATCGAAGAGACTTCAACAGCTCCGGCGGAAGTGAGCAGGGAGAAATTAGGCTTATTTGATAAGAGAATTTATGACGGCTTATTCCGCCCCTTGATACGAGAACGCGGAGAAGCATATTGCTCCGACGGCAAAATCAGAGACCTTAAAAAAACGGGGACTCATTATTCCTGCATTGTAAAAGGCTCCGCCGACTATAATGTTGAGCTTTCATTCGGAGACAACGACAAAATAGTAAGTATGAGCTGCACATGCCCCTATTATACGGAGAGAAAGCAAAACTGTAAGCACATATATGCACTTTTGTATAAGGTGAAATGCGGCGAAAACAAGAAAAAAATTATTGCGGAGATACACCGGCAGATAAAAGGCTGTAAAACAATGATTAAAAATGCGGAATGTTATTTAGAAAAAAATAAGCGGCATTTTTCGTCTTCGACTGTTAAGGAGTTTAAACGCTATTCAAGGCTGTATAGCCTAAACGTGCAAGATTACGAAAAAATTCGCTTTGGGAATTTATCGGAGGAAATACTGCTGCGCCGCCTGAACAGCTTAATTGCCGTTTCCTTTGAATTAAGGCAGAAAATAAAGCGCACATTAAGCGAAGAAATCGCCGAATCCGATACGGTTGCTCCCGAAGTCTGCGAATTAAGCGAGGACAGAGACGGTCTTATGACCGGGATGGCGAGCCTTATGGTTTTTGATGAGCTGATGACGGATTGTCCCGATGAAAAAGATAACTCCTACGATGAAAAGCTTGAAGCGGAAATGAATTCTTATTGCTTGGAGGATTGGCAAAAGGATTTGGTCAGAAACGGCAGCTATGATGTCTGGAGCTTTGATGAGGAGGAATTGGAGGAGGACGATTACTATTTTGAGGATGACGAATAAAAACCCTTGAGCAGAGCATCATTCTCTCTCGGCATATATATTATGTTTCAGCCGTTATTGACTTAGCGGCGAAAGTGTGTTATATTACATACCGATAAAACAACGTATGGATTTTTCCGGTCTTAAAAAGATGTGTTTTCGCCATGCAATTATTCGATTTTTGAGTAATTGCGTGGCGTTTTTAATTGAGAAAATACGCTCGGATTCGAAAGGCAGATGTATTTGTATGAACGAAAAATTTATGAAGGAAAAGCCTGTTTTTCCGCTTATTATGTCTATGGCCACTCCCATGGTAATATCAATGCTCGTCAATTCGCTTTATAATATAGTGGACAGCTTTTTTGTCGCCAAAATAGGTGAGGACGCAATAACAGCTTTGTCGCTTGTCTATCCGGTGCAAAATCTTGTCAATGCGCTTGCAATAGGCTTCGGCGTGGGACTTAATGCCGTTATCGCATTTCACCTCGGCGCAGGTGAAAAAGAGGCAGCCGATACAGCCGCCACACACGGATTTTTGTTTTCAATACTCCACGGCATTATCGCCGCCGCAGTCAGCATTCCGATTATGCGCCCATTCCTTAAAATGTTCACACAGTCCGAAAACGTAATTTCCCTCGGAGTGCACTATTCAACAATAGTTTTTTCGTTTTCGATTGTAATTATGATAAGCCTTGCATACGAAAAAATCTTTCAGGCTGTCGGCAGAATGAATGCCTCCATGGCAGGACTTATGACGGGCTGTATTGTAAATATCATACTAGACCCGCTTTTGATATTCGGTATAGGCCCATTTCCGAAAATGGGAATTGACGGTGCCGCTCTCGCAACAGGCATAGGGCAGGTGAGTACCCTTTTACTGTATGTAGTTTTGTACGCCGTGAAAAAACCGAGCGTAACCATAAACCGCAGGTATTTAAAACGTAATAAGGCTATAGACCGTAAGCTGTACTTTGTGGGTATCCCGGCGGCAATAAATCTTGCGTTGCCGTCACTTCTTGTGTCAAGCCTTAATGCAATGCTTGCTTCGTTTTCACAGATATATGTTGTTGTGCTCGGCGTCTACTATAAGCTTCAGACGTTCTTATACCTCCCCGCTAACGGTATAGTGCAGGGAATGCGACCGATAATCGGTTATAATTACGGTGCCGCCGAGCATAAAAGAGTAAAAAAAATTTACGATATAACTCTTGTGCTGACGGCAGGTATAATGCTTTTTGGTACTGTGCTGTGCCTTGCGCTGCCGCATAAGCTGATAGGAATGTTCACCGATAATCCCGAAACGATAGACGCAGGCAAAAAGGCACTCAGAATAATCAGTGCCGGGTTTGTTGTTTCGTCAATTTCCGTAACGTCATCCGGAGCTCTTGAGGGACTCGGCAAGGGTGTTGAATCTCTCATAATATCACTTTGCAGGTATGCAGTAATAATAATCCCGACAGCTTTTGTATTAACACGGATATTCGGCGCTGACGGTGTTTGGAATGCCTTTTGGATAGCAGAAGCCGTGTCGGCCGTAATTTCCGCCGTTGTTTATAAAAAGGCGGTCGGTAATAAGCTGAATTCACGCAGAGCTGAAAACAACTTTTAATTTGTATATATTGTCTTAAAATAATTGACACCGCTCTCGTTGTGGCATATAATTTGCACATAATGATGTATGTAACGTTTTGGAAGTTTTCCGAGATTTTCATTACTGTGATTTATGCGATAACGTAAGGGGCGATAAAATGAATACGGTAAAATTAAAAACAGAGTGCGGAGATATCGTCGGGCTCGATAACGGCAGCTATGTTGAGTTTCGCGGCATAAAGTATGCCGACGCGGGCAGGTGGGAGTATCCGGTCGTTACCGATGGGTGGGACGGCGTATATGATGCGACCGCTTTCGGAGATTGCTGCTACCAGCACCGCGGTTTTGAGGACGACGCAAAGGTTAACCCGTTTTATCACAGGGAATTCAGGCGCGGTATGAGCTTTACATACAGCGAGGATTGTCAATATCTCAATATCAGCGCGCCCAAAAACGCAAAAAAATGTCCCGTTTTGCTGTATATACACGGCGGTTCTTTTACGGGCGGCAGCTCAAACGAGGGGCATATCAGCGGTAAGGCATATGCCGAAAATGACATTGTTTTTGTCTCTGTGAATTACCGTCTCGGGCCGTACGGCTTTTGTTCTCACCCCGATGTCGCCGATGAAAACGGAGTATGCGGTAATTTCGGCCTTTTTGACCAAGCTGCGGCACTTAAATGGATAAAAAACAACATTTCTTCCTTCGGCGGAGATCCCGAAAGAATAACCCTTTTGGGGCAGAGCGCAGGAGCCATGAGCGTAGATGTGCTTCTGTCAAGTCCGCTTACAAGGGATATGGTGTCGGGTGCCGTTATGTTGAGCGGAGCCGCGCTTCAACGAGTTTTGTCACGCCCGCTGTCGCCGCAAAAAATGAAAAAATTCTGGGACGAAATAATCAAAAATGCCGGTAAAACAAGCCTTTCCGAGCTTAGAGATACGGATGCGAAAACCCTTTACTATGCATGGCTTAAGGCGTGCCGCGACGAGGGAATTAAAAGTACACTCTCTTACACGCTTCCGTGTGAAGACGGAAAGCTTCTTACGAAAGATACGTTTAACATAAAAACAATAAGCGCAATGCCGAAAATACTCGGCGTTACAACGGCAGATATGATACCGATAGTTTTAAAGCTACTTGTGAAAAAGTGGGTACGAAACGATAAGGGCAGTAAATGCTTTGTCTATCTTTTTGCGCGCAATTTGCCGGGCGATAACTGCGGCGCATGGCATTCGAGTGACTTGCCGTATGTGTTTGCAACTCTCAAAAACGGTTGGCGGCCGTTTACCGATATCGACTATCTCATATCGGAGCAAATGGTGGCGGCAATCAGCGCTTTTGTAAAGTGCGGAGACCCGAATTGCAGGGAGATCCCGACCTGGAAGCCCGGAACGCACAAGGTGATGAATTTTTGCGAAAAGACGCGCCTTGCAGGCTGGAAGACCGCAACGCTTATAAAAAATACACTCTTCAATAAGGGGCCGGTGCTGTAATGAAGTTTTCATATGATTTTAAGCTGTCCGAGCATAGCGGCAGCAGCAGAGTTTACGTTTGCGGCGGTATTACGGCGCGAATCGACTTTTTGAGCGGCAGTATGGTGCGCGTCGCCTTATTCCGTGACGATTGTAAAATGCTGCCCACCTTTACCGTAGACCCGCAAAACGAATTTCTTGCAGAGGGTAGGGATAAGCTGAGCCTTGACGGATTTTCGCTGTTTGCTCCGCAAGTAAATGAAACAGCTGATGGTGAGCGCTTCTCTTTGGGAAATGTCGAAGCAGAGCTTAATACGCACAACTTTGTACTGAGCTATAAAAAGGACGGCAAGCTTCTTTTTGCCGACAGAGCACCGCTTGCCTATAATTTTCAGAACGAATTCGGAAACGGTACATATCATTATTTAACGCGCGAAAATGGCGAAAAAATATACGGCCTCGGCGACAAGAGCGGCAGCGTTAATAAGGCGGGGCGCACCTTTCGCATAGAGACGAGCGACAGTATGGGTTATGACGCGGAAACGTCGGATCCGCTTTATAAGCACGTGCCGTTTTATATGTGTGAAAATTCCGTCGGTTGCTACGGTATCTATTACGATACGTCCGACAGTGCCGTTATGGATTTCGGAAGAGAAATAAATAATTATTATCCCGCTTTCAAGTTCTTCAAAAGCGATGACGATTGTCTTGTTTATTATGTGTTCTTCGGCTCAAAGCTTGAAATTTTAAGACAGTATTGCTCTCTTTGCGGAAAACAGACCCTGCCTCCGAAATGGAGCTTTGATTACTGTGCCAGCACCATGGCTTATACCGACGCGCCGAATTCCGAAGAACAGTTGTATGGATTTCTCAGAAAGCTTGATACCTTAAATATGAGCTGCAGCGGATTTTATCTGTCCTCGGGCTATACCTCCATCGGCGACTTGCGGTGTGTTTTTAATTGGAATTACGATAAATTCCCGAACCCCGCAAAGTTTATTGAGCGTTTTAACAGCGAGAAAATTCACTTGATACCCAATATCAAGCCTGCCTTTTTGACGTCGCACCCGATGTACAACGAAATAGCCGAAAAAGGGCTTTTTGTAAAGAATGAAGACGGCACACCGTTTGTAACCGAGTTTTGGGACGGTATGGGCAGCTACATTGATTTTACTCTGCCCGAGGGCTTTAAGTTTTGGCACGACAATGTTGCGGCAAAGCTTCTGGACTACGGAATAGACGCCACTTGGAACGATAACAACGAATTTGATATAAAAGATACCGACGCTGTGGCAAACGGCTTTAAAGACGGCAGCGTAAAGGCGAGCAGAATAAGACCGATACTCACGTATCTTATGGTCGCCTCCTCGTACTCTGCGCAAACAGAAAAATATCCGGGCAAAAGACCGTTTTTATCGACACGAAGCGGCAGCAGTGCCGTAAGACGTCTCGCAACCACCTGGTCGGGTGACAATTTTACATCATTTCATGACCTGCGTTATTGCCATTACATAGGTATGACGCTGTCTTTGTCGGGATTTTTCTTCTACGGGCATGATCTCGGCGGTTTTTCGGGCGATATGCCGTCACGTGAACTGCTTTTAAGATGGATGCAGCACGGCATTTTCGAGCCCAGATTTACAATACATTCGTGGAATTCTGACGGCTCCGCAACTATGCCGTGGAGCTATCCGGATGCTATTCCTGCCGCACGAAAAATAATGGCGGAAAGAAAAAAACTCATTCCGTATCTTTATAATTCCGCCTTTTTATCTGTCGAAAACGATGTGCCGATGACAGCTCCGCTGTTACTCTACTATGGTGACAAAGAGATAGACTGCGACAGCACATCGTTCCTCGTGGGCAGAGATATTCTCGCCGCGTGTATTCTCGATGAAGGAGTGAGCGAAACCGAGGTTTATCTCCCCAAAAACGAAATTTGGTATTTAAACGATAAAGTATACGACGGCGGTACGTCCGTAATACTGAATATTCCGTCGGACGGTGCGGTCCCGTATTTTGTGCGAGGCGGAAGCGTTATAGCTACCGATGAGGGGGAGTACGGGTTCAAATCCTCGGAAAAATTAAGGCTTACCGTGTATCCGTTAAGGAGCGGCAGCTTTAAATCGGAATTCTTTACAGATGACGGCGAGAGCTTTGCGTATAAAACCGGCGATTGCGTTCACTTGCTGTTCACCGTGGATTGCGACAGCGAGTATGTCAGAGTCCGTATCGAGAATATCGGTGAAAAATCATTTACCCCGGATATTGTGCTTTGCGATGCCGATGACAGAATACTGACGGTAGAATAATACATTGTAAATTACAAAAAAAGAGCCCCGGATATGCTTGCTTCGGCATATCCGGGGATTTTGTCATTAAGACCTGTTTTTACTTTGATTCGGCTTCTGCCTTTTCTCTTCTTTCGCGCAAAACATTGTGTAGCTCATCTAGCTGCTCCTTTGAAAGCTTATAGCCGAACGTCAATACAACGAATATAAGAGCAAGCAATATTGCGGGGACTATTGTTGCTATGTCATATAGCCTTGTCAGAACCTCGGGTGATTGAACGGCGAGCTTGCCGTCATAGCCTATAGCTCCGAGAACGCCTGCCGCACCTGCGCCGGCCACTGTTTGACCGAGCTTGCGTACAAACGAATAAAAGCTGTAAGATGTGCCCTCCTCTCGTCTGCCCGATATGTATTCGTGATAGTCCGTGACATCCGTAACAAGTGCCCAGATTTGCATAATAAGGAAGGTTTGACCGGCCCCGGAGAAGAACGAGAGAACGAGAAATACATACGGATTACTCACAGCCGGAGTGAATTTAATGACGAACATTACTATGTTTACAATAAGAGCAAAGAGTATTCCTGCGGAGCATATCTCTTTTTTGCCGTATTTTCTTATAAGCTTGCCCATAAACGGCAAAAGCAGTACCATCGGCAAATATGTACATACGGTAACAAGTGCGTAAAGACCCGGCTTTTCATAGAAATTCTTAAAGAGATAGTTGTAAACGGTCTGAGTATACATCTGGAAGCAGATAAGAAGCATTGATACTATGCAAAGCGCGATAAACGGCTTGTTTTTTAAAAGAGCGCGCATTGCTTTGCCGAGATTATAATCCTTTTGATTCTGCGTCGGCGGTAAGGTTATTCTCTCCTTTGTCAATTTAAAGTGTAAGAAGAAAATTATTACAGTGAGAACCGAGAGAACGGCTACCGACAGCGAGAGCTTTGTGCCGTCGAGTACCTTTGCGGTTGTTCCGTTTTCATTTGTCACGGTAGTATAAACGATGAGCGGTAAAATAATAGAGGCGGGAAGACCGCCGATGCCTGCACCGATGCTTCGCCACATCGAAAGCGAAGACCGCTCTATTTCATCATCTGTTATTACCGAGGCGAGCGAGCCGTAGGGAATATTTACGCCTGTGTACATCATGCCGTAAAATATGTACGTGATATATGCGTAAATAAGATACCGGTTGTCGCTGAGACCCGGAATTTTAAAGAACATAAAGAAAGCACCTACCGCAAGCGGCAGAGATGCCCAAAGTATGTACGGCCTGAATCTTCCGTATTTAGTGGGCTTCCTTGAGTCGATAAAAGAACCCCACATAGGGTCATTTACTGCGTCCCAAATTCTCGCAACTATCATCAGTACGGTTATGCGCGCCGCGGATATTCCGAGAACGTCCGTGTAAAACATATTCAAAAATGCGGAGACAAGTCCGAATGTCAGCAGTCCGCCCATATCTCCCATGGCGTAGCCTATTTTGTCTTTAAAGGTTATGCCGTGCATAGCTTCTTCTGATTTGCTCATACAATTCCTCCGTTTTTTTGTATTTTATCCACTTTGCATTTGCTGTTTGCTTTCCGATACCTGATAGGATGATACCGAGTAGTGTAAAGCAAACTACATTTACACACAGACTTTTTGCTCTCAGAACTTGAAAGAAATCCGCTATATAGCGCCTTTATAAGCCGTAGCAGCTCATCTTTCACGCCTATAAAAAGCAAAAATCTGTAAAGCATTATACTTTGCATAGCTGCTGATAAGTTGATTTCGTTTGCGAAAAATCCGCAGCAGAGCATAAATGACATAATGGAATTATAATACAAAAATATGCAGTAGTCAATCGCAAAAACTAAGCAATATACCCAAAGAGGCAACAAGTTAACATTATCACCTTTTAAGTCCGGGTTTAAACGAAAAACACTTTTTAACCTAATCTTAATAATTTCGACTCTTGTTTGTAATTTTGCGATGATATATATTGTATTGCAGTTGATAAGAGTACAATAAGATTTGACAGGAGATATTATATATGGATATACAGTATAGCGTTAAACCCGCCGGTTCGGAAATTCGAAAAGAAAAAATCAAGAGCCGTCTTTTCGGACTTTTTATAACATTGTTTATAATGTCCGCTCTGTTTATAAAAATGTTTGTCTTTGTTCCCATGCTGAACGAGCATCCGACATTCGGTGACGACCGCAACGGTGTCGCTCGCGTTATAGCGGCTGACAATATTCCGCAGAATATTATGTCGTAAAGCCGTACTTTTGAAACTATTACTGTTGAGACCGCCGTGCCGAGTGCACGACGGTCGTTTTTTATACATTACATTATATTATATAGCGTATGCCGCTTGTGTTGTGCAATCGCACTAAATTTACGACATCAAAACCGTCGTTTTGTACTAATATACAAAAGTTGTAGGAAGTGACAAAAAATTCAGCTCAACTATTGACAAAACGACAACGCGGCTGTAAGATGTGTACAAATAAAGAAAGCAATACTTGTGCAATAGATACAAAGCGAGGAGCTAAAATGGCAGAAATCATCAGATCAATGAATTTGATAAGTGTGTTTAAACAGGAAAAAGGCGTAAAACGCTTTTTTATGATGATATTCAGCATACTGCTTATGGGCTTCGGTATTTCGCTTTTCTCTTATTCCGATATGGGCGTTGACCCGTTCACATCAATGAATATGGCGATAAGCGGTAAAATCGGTATCAGCTTCGGCTTTTATCAGATGTGTATCAACTGCGTTATCCTTATTGCAATTGCTTTTCTCGGCAGACATCTTATCGGTTTCGGTACAGTTGTTAATATGGTCGGCGTCGGTTATATCTGCGAATTTTTCACTTCGCTGTACGACGCACATTTGCCTGTGGAAAAATCCCTTGCTTTACGCTTAGTCTTAATGCTCTTCGGCGTAATATTCCTCTCTCTTGCGGCTTCGATGTATTTCACTTCGAATCTCGGAGTTGCTCCCTATGACGCCACGGGCTTTATCCTTGATGACAGGACTAAGATTAAATATAAATGGTGCAGAGTCATAACAGACCTTATCTGCACGGCTGTCGGATTTGCTTTCGGCGGACCGGTCGGCATCGGAACTGTGGTTACCGCCTTTATGATGGGCCCGGTGGTTGCGTTCTTTAACAAGCATGTGTCGGAAAAACTGCTTGCCGCAAAAATGCCGAGACTTGTTGTCCGTGTCTATGATCTTCGCCGTTTCGGCGGTGGAGTAATATCTTCAAACGGCAAATTCGCAGCATAAACTTGCTTATTCCATTTCCTCTCTTTTTATACACTTTTCTACGGCAGATTGTCTGCCACGGCTGCTTTTTGTTCTCCACACTTAAAGCAGTAAAAAATACCACCGTCAGGTGGTATTTTTTTGCCTTTTTTCGTGTTGTGTTATATTCGGCACGGGTAATGTTTCCATACGGGTAAAGCCTGAAACAAGCAACTCGACTGAAAAAACAAACCGATTGCCTTATGTTCGTTTTCTTGACAAATGATGTGTAAGTTTGTTATCATATAAAAAGGTATTTATGCTATTTGGTTTTGGAGGAAAAAAGATGTTGACCGATAACTTATGTATGGGTTGTATGAGAGAGCTTGGGGAAGAAAAGGTTTGTCCCCATTGCGGTTTGCATGCGGATTTCGTTCAGGAATCTCCGCTTCTGCCGCTTAGAACGGTTATCAACGACAGATATATTATAGGTAAAGCCATTTCAACCGGAGGAGACGGTGTAACATATATCGCATGGGACCGTGAACGCAATGTCGCGGTAGCCGTAAGAGAGTTCCTTCCGCTGGAGCATATAATCCGTGAATTCGGAGATAGGGCAATAACCGTTAAAAAGGACAGTTCTCTTGTGGTTCACGACGGTATAATGGCGTTTTTGGAGCTTTGGCGCAAAATCGCAAGACTTCGTGATCTCTCGGCGTTAAAGCCCGTTGTTGACATAGTTACCGAAAATAATACTGCGTACTCCGTTTCCGAATACATAGAGAGCATAACGCTGCGCGATTTTCTTTTAAAGAGCCGCACGGGCTATCTCGGCTGGGATCAGGCAAAGACGCTTTTGATGCCTGTGCTTTCAACTCTTGCCACAATGCACGAGGCAGGAATTTATCACCTTGGTATTTCACCGAACACACTTCTTTTGGGTCGTGACGGTAAGCTCAGACTCACGGGCTTTATGATATCCGACGCGCGACTTACAAATACCGACTTTAACGCCGAGCTTGTAAAGGGTTATGTTCCCTATGAGCAGTATGACCCGAACGGCAAGGTAGGTGCTTGGTCCGATGTATATGCGTTTACGGCAGTTGTTTACAGAACACTTATAGGAAGCACTCCCGACGATTCGAATGAGCGCGTGGTGAACGATAAGCTTTTAATTCCGGCAAAATTCGCCGAGGTTCTTCCTGCATATCTTGTCAGTGCCATACACAACGGTCTTCAGCTTCAGCCCGAGGACAGAATAAGAACCGTTGATGATCTCCGTGAGCAGCTTTCCGGAAGTCCGAGCACCATGGCGACAAATAAAATAAAATATGAAACTCCCATAGAGGATGCTCCCAAAAAACAGGATCAGCCTACAACAACCGCGGATGAGGAGGCGGAGCGTAAGCGCCGCGAAAAGCTTCGCCGTGAGCAGGAACGGAAACAGGAACAGACCAAAACTCTGCTCATAACCTTTGGGATTTGCGTTGCAATAGGGCTTGTGGTTCTCGGCGGCTGGCTTTTTGCTACCCGTGAAAAGGCGCAAAAGGACAATACGACTCCTACGGAGGAGGTTTCGCTTGTCTCCGTTCCCAATTTTGCGGGGCAGAGCTATACGAGAATTTCGACAGACGAGGTTCAAAATCAGCGTTTTAAGATTACGGCCAAATACGAATATAACAATAAGGTGAACGTAGGATATATTATTTCTCAGAGCATAGAAGAGGGTCAGCAGGTTCCCTACGGCACCGAGCTTGTGCTTACTGTCAGCAAGGGCACGGAGTATATTGATATACCGGATGTTTCCGGCAAGGATTACGCCGATGCGGAAAAAACTCTTACGGATGCCGGATTTACTGTCAAAAAGGTTGAAAAATCAAATGACGGAACACATCAGGCAGGCAAAGTAATAGCCTCCACTCCGAGTGCCGGCACATCGGCAGAGAGCGGCAGCGAAGTGTATCTTCAGGTTTGGGGTGCGGCTCCGACAACAACCTCGGCGTCAACTACAAAATCCTCAAACGGATTCGGTATAGATATTCCGAGAATAAGTGATATCTTTTGATACAAATCTATATGAGGCTTAAATAAAACCAAAGGACTGCAAGGTATAATTCCTTGCAGTCCTTTTTTATGCTTTAATCTTTTCTTACTTTTTTATTTCGGCGACAAGACGGTCGATTTTCTCGGCCAGAGCCTTGATTTTCGGGTCGTCCTTGCTTACGGGAAGCATCGGAAGCCTCGGAATACCGCAGTCTATGCCGTACCTGAGAGTCATAACCGCTTTGCACGCTCCGTACAGAGAGCCGAATGACAAAAGCTCGTAAATGCAGTCGTTTATTTTTGTCTGCATTTTTCTTGCGTTTTCTATATCACCGGTTTCTATAAGCCTTGTGAGCTCAAGATAAAGCTCCGGCATGGTGCCGTATGTACCGCCTATGCCTGCCGTTGCGCCCATAAGCCTGCCGGCAAGCAGCTGCTCGTCCGGACCGTTGAATATAACAAAATCGGGGCCTGCGATTTTTCTGAATCTCTCCGTCTGGCAGGTGCTTTCCGAGGAGTTTTTTATGCCTATAACCTTTTCTTTCTTTGCCATTTTTTCAAAAAGCTCAAAAGACAAATCATATCCGGTAAGCTGTGGGATATTGTATATGAAGAACGGAAGCTCCGTGGAGTCCATTATTGTGTCCCAATGCTTTTCGATTGAAGCCTCCGAAAGTCTGTAATATACGCTCGGAACAGCCGAGACGGCAGAAACGCCTATTTTTTCGGCATGGCGTGCCAAAATGCACGCTTCCTTTGTGGACGCGGCTCCGACGTGTACAATAACGGCCATATCGTCTCCGGCGGCCTCTTTAACAGCCTCTGCTACCTGCATTCTCTCCTCGGTGCTCAGTAAAAATCCTTCTCCGGTGGAGCCGCAGGCATATATTCCGTTTACCCCCAGCTGTTTGTATTTTGCAACAAGGGCTTTTATCGCGTCTGTGTTTATGTTGTCATTTTCGTCGTATATTGCGTTTAAAGCGCAAAAAACCCCTCTGTAAATCGAAGTATCGTATTTCATGGTATTATAATCACTCCAAAAAGCATTTTCATATATTATATTACCGTATCGCAACTAAAACAATGCTTTTTTGTTTTTGTATTGTATTTTTTATGAATCGGAAATATAATATAGTAAATTTGATATTTACAAAGGATGAAAAGACTTGACTAACGAGGAAGTTTTGAAGAGAATAAAAGGCGGTCTTATAGTGTCGTGTCAGGCACTTAGCACCGAACCGCTCTGCGACCCGTACATAATGTCCATGATGGCGTATGCGGCTAAAGAAGGCGGAGCTGTAGGAATACGTGCCAACACTACGGTTGATATAGAGGCAATTAAGAAAAAGGTGGATTTGCCTATTATCGGAATAATAAAAAAAGACTATGAGGGCAGCGACGTCTATATAACTCCGACCGAAAAAGAGGTTGAGGAATTGGTGCGAACGGGCGTCGATATAATTGCCGTTGACGCCACAAAGCGTATGCGTCCGGGTAATATAACATTTGAAGAATTCTTTAAAAATATACGCAGTAAATATCCGAATCAGCTTTTTATGGCCGATACCTCATGCTTTGAAGAGGGGAAAAAAGCTTTGGAGCTCGGCTGCGATCTTTTGGGCACAACTATGTGCGGCTATACCGAGTATACAAAGGGGCATTCGCTTCCGGCACTTGATTTAATAGAGCGATACAGCAAGGAGCTTCGGGCAAGAGTGGTTGCCGAGGGCGGAATTTGGGTACCGGAGCAGCTTGAGGCCGCATATAAGAGTGGAGCTTATACGGCAGTTGTCGGTACTGCCATAACAAGGCCGAGAGATATTACAAGACGTTTTGTAAATGCCCTCAAGACATTAGAAGAATAAAATGCGAAAGGGTTAAAATGAAAATCTTAGCTATTGATATAGGCGGAACAGCCATTAAATACGGTATTACAGACGAAAATTTTAATGTCTGTGAATTCTATGAAATACCGTCCGAGGCAAAACTCGGCGGAGATCATCTTATGCTGAAGGTGCTCAGCATCGTAGGTACATATTACGGCGGTGTCGATTGTGTGGGAATCAGCACTGCGGGTCAGGTGAATTCCGAAGAGGGCAGGATAATCTTCGCAAACGAGAGTATCCCCCACTATACGGGCACCGAAATCAAAAAGATGTTAACGGAAAAATATGATATACCGGTTGTTGTTGAGAATGATGTAAATTCCGCCGCGACGGCTGAAGCCATGTTCGGCAGCGGCAAAGGCTCAAACGACTTTCTTTGCCTGACTTACGGAACGGGAGTCGGCGGAGCGGTTTGGCTCGGCGGTAAGCTTTACACGGGCCATGATTTTTCAGCGGGCGAATTCGGGCACATCGTCACACATACGGGCGGCTTGCGCTGTAATTGCGGAAATAACGGGTGCTATGAGATGTATGCTTCCACATCGGCACTTATCAGAATGGTCAGGGAGGGCACCGGAAAAGAGCTTACGGGGCGTGAAATTTTCGAGCCGCAAAATTTTCATAATACTGCAATAAGAGCGATAATAGATAATTGGATAGACGAAATAGTGGGCGGTTTGTCTACGCTCATTTTCATATTTAATCCGGCTGTCATAATTCTCGGCGGCGGTATTATGAATGAGGATTATATAATCTCCGAGATTGATAAGCGTATTCATTCAAAGGATATAAGAAGCTTTAAAACCGTGCAAATCAAAAAAGCCATGCTCAAAAATCGCGCAGGAATGCTCGGAGCGGCATATCTTGCAAAGAAAAATTTCGATAAGCTGCCGAAAAACTAAAAAACATTTCCGAACGAGGGCGTTTCCGTTTCTGCTATGTGCTCGAAACGGTAAATGCTCTCGCGGCATTTTTCAATAAGCTCATCGTAATCTCTATCTGTACTGAGCTGTCGTATCTGCTTCATAAGCATCATAAGCTCATCCATTTCGCTGTGATTGGTGTAAACGCCGAGCAGCGGACTTTTTTTATCCCACATTTTTTCCGTATCGTCGCATTTTCTTTTCGTCTCGTCGGCGTCACCGTTTTCCGCCGCTCTTATGACCTCGTTTACCGAGCAGCTCATATTGCGGCAAATACTTTTCAGATTTACGTACCCGCCTATCGAAATCGCTATTCCCGTAACGAGCATACATACGGCAATTATCAGTCTTTTCATTTTTCCTTGTCCTTTTTTAATATATTTATGTTGCCGTCCTTGTCAAGTGTCATAAGCATTACATCTTCTTCGTTTAGATGCTTGTCCTTTAGGATAGCTTTTATTTTGTCGCTGTCGGTATTACATTCGGCAAAATCGGTTTTGATTATTCTTCCGTCGCTTATGACTATACACGGAAGAGAGCTTTTCGGAGTATTTATTTTCAGCTCGCTCTTTGTGGCGGGCTGATTTTCTTTTTTGAGCAGAACGCTTAACGTGCCGTCCGTCTCAACTATGGCATATTGTACCTCCGATATATCAAAAATATCTTTTTTGCGCAGTGCCTCCGCAAGGTCGTCTGTTGTAAACCTAAGCTCCTTGAGCTTCTTGGCGTTGAGCTTACCGTCGCGAATGACAATAACCGGATTGCCCTGCATTACCGAGCGGAATTTAATGCTTTTCATACCTATGAAGGATACGAGCATTTCAAATCCGGAGAGTACAAAAACAGGTATAAGAGTGTTGACGAGAGGAATTTCCGTGTCCTGCATCGGTATTACTATTATCTCAGACAAAAGTATGGTAATTACAAGCTCGGCAGGCTGCAATTCTCCTATTTGACGTTTTCCGAGAACACGCATTGTAAAAATTATCAGAATGTAGAGTATCAAAGTGCGAAACAGAGTTATCAGCATAATTTCACCCACACTTATGTTGTCCCATATTTGCCGAATATAAACTTTTCTTTCGGAAATAACATAAACGGTGATAAAAATGAGCAAGTGGTTTAAAAAGGAAGTAAAAAAAATAACCGACCCCGTCGCTACGGAGCCGGCCGAAAAAACTCGCGTGTCGAAAAGCATCACCGAGAATACAATCTGTTTAAAGAGTCGGTTCGGAAACAGCTTTGATATATTGTATAAGGAAATATCGCTTAAGGGCAACAAGGCACTTTTTGTTATGGCGGACGGTATGTGCAATAATATGCAGGTGATATGGCAGGTTATAGGTCCTGTTTTGTTTGCGCCGAATATGCCGAAAGAGCCGTCAAGGCAGGCTGATTATATCCGTGACCGGATAACCACGGGAGCCGACCAGTCGCAGACATACGATTTGGACGAAGCGATAACCGATGTATTGTCGGGACTTATAGTTCTTTTTATCGACGGAGTTGATTTTTGCCTTGAATTCGGCGTGCAGGGCTTTCCGAAAAGAAGCGTTGATGATGCAAAGACCGAGGTGCAGGAGAGAGGCTCGCATGAGGGGTTTACGGAGAGCTTCAAGGATAATGCGGCACTTTTACGCCGCAGAGTTCGTTCGCCGATAATGAAATGCGAAACGCTGACTGTCGGTACAACAAGCAAAACGAGAATTTGCGTCTGCTATATGTCGGACAGAGCGTCACAAGAGACAGTGGACAATATTAAGGCGCGTCTTAAAAAGGCAAAGCTCGATATGGTACTCGGCAGCGGTTACATTGCACCGTTTCTCGATACACAAAGCACCTCGTTTTTTTCGGGCGTCGGTACCACCGAACGCCCGGATGTTGCCTGTGCTGAAATGGCGGAGGGGAGAGTTGTACTGCTTGTTGACGGTACGCCGTTTGCGCTGATTGTACCGTATTTGTTTGTCGAAAACTTCCAATCCATGGATGACTATAACTACCGTCCGTATTATGCCGTGTTTATAAGGACGCTGAAATTTATATCTTTTTTGATAAGTGTGTTTTTTCCCGGTATTTATGTTGCGGTATGTACCTTCCATCAGGAGGTTTTGCCGTCGTCAATGCTGTATGATATGGCGGTGCAGGAGAGTATGACGCCGTTTCCCGTTATGGTAGAGGCTATCTTCATTCATTTTTTATACGAGGTTATGCGTGAAGCGGGGCTTCGTATGCCAAAGGCCGTCGGCCACGCCGTTAGTATAGTGGGAGCACTTGTAATCGGCGATGCCGCGGTGACGGCGGGACTTATAGCCGCACCGATGCTGATAGTTGTGGCCATGACCGCAATCAGCTCGTTTGTTGTATCACAGCTGTATCAGCCCGTTTCGGTGTTGAGATTTTTGTTTATGATAATAGGCGGTATAACCGGCTTTTACGGCATCGTTCTCGGCTTCGGTGTTTTGCTTGTGAATATCTGCGCGATAAATCCATATAAGGTACCGTATACCTCGTCGATTTCTCCGTTTACGCCGGGCTCCGTAAGAGACACGATATTGAGGTTCGGGTGGCGCAGACTCGGTAGGCGTGAGCTCAATATCGATAAGATGAAGAGGTAGTATATGAATTTGAAAGCCAAAATAAGCTCCGGGCAGTTTTTCTCTCTGCTGCTCTTATCAAGGTTTATATCCGTGCTCACATATTCGCCGATTTATAACGCGGGGCTCAATTCCTCCGATTATCTTATCGCCGGCGTCATAGGGATGATAATGGTGCTTTTTTCATGTTTGCCGCTGGCACTTGTATATAAGAGCAACGATAATCGCAGTGTGCTTGACATGGCGTATGAGATTTCACCGCTTTATTCAAAGATAATATCGGTTTTATATATATTGCTTTTCTTATTTTACGCTTTTTCAACGCTTTCGAGGCTTGACCTTTTTTCGGGTACGGTAATTTTTCGAGAGTCTGATACAAAGGTGTTTGTGGTTCTTTCCGTACTTCTTGCCTGCTATTCCGCGTACTTGGGGCTTGAGGCTCTCGGAAGAGCCGGGGCCATATCGCTTTTTGTATTTTCCGTATCATTTGTGTTTATAATTGTGACAATGCTGTCAAAGCTTGATTTGAACAATTTTTCTCCCGTTTTTTACGACGGAGCGGGACGTGTGATATCCGCCGGACAAACCATGGCGGTGAGAACGATAGAGCCTGCCGCAATGGCGGTGCTCTTTCCGAGGGTCAGCGGAAACAAAAAAAGAGGCTTTTTTATATGGATATCGGTACTTGCGGCGTTTTTGGAAATTGTGTTTTTCTTCGTTTTTTCGGGACTCGGAGATTATGCCATGACTCAGCTTTTCCCGATACATTCAATAGCCGTGCTGTCCGAATTCAGCGTTTTTCAGCGTATTGACGTAATACTCACGGGGGTGTGGATACTCTCTGCTTTTATCAAAATCAGCTTTATGCTCTATTTGTCGTCATATATAGCTTGCCGTTCATTCTCGGCGAAATATAAAAAAATATATATATTTGCTTTCGGAGCGGCTGCCGTAATATTGCAGTTTGTTGTTTCAAAAAATGTTACAGGCTTTTTGATTTCGACAAGCAACGATATAAGGAGCGTACTGTTTTATGTTGTTGTGATATTTATTCCGCTTTTGACGTTCGCTCTCGGGAAATTTAGAAGAAAGGAACAACGCAATATATGAAAAAAATCGCCGCACTTTTATTAACGGCTGTTATGATGCTGACATTTTCTTCATGCGCATCGACAGAGCTTGAGCTTAAAAACCGCATAATCGTGGAGGCGATAGGAATAGACTATTGCGATATCGGAGTGCGTGTGACCGTACAGTTTTTAAACGCCGACCAGTCAAGCAATCCGAATAACGGCGGCACTCCGGACGATATAGTGAAGAATATGACCATAGACTCACAAAATATATCCTCCGCAATTCAGAGTATTTCAAAGACGCTCGGCAAGCTCCCCATGATGTCTCAGAACCGTGTTATTATTTTCGGAAATGAAGCGGCAAAAGCCGGCGTCGGCAAAGCTCTTGATTATTTCGTGCGAAATTCCGATAACCGTGCTACCGTCTATGCGGCTGTTGCCGAAGATACCGCGGGACAGATCTTGCGTGCCGAAATGGGGCAGCGCGTCATTCCCGCAAAGGAGCTGTCTAATGTACTTTCCTCGTCAAAGTATAATTCCGTAACCGCCGAGAGAGCTTTTTATCAGTTCGTGAACGGCGTTACCGACAAGACCTCATCGGCATTTCTTCCGATAATCGCGATAGAACAAAATGAAAAAGACGACGATGGTGGCGAGGACGGCCTAAAGGATTCTGCCAGGCCCGTGGTCAGGGGAGCTGCGCTGTTTAACGGCGATAAGATGGAAAACGTTCTGCCGCAGGACAATGTTCCGGCACTTTTGATGCTGTGTAATGACTTTAACAACGGCTCTCTTACGGCTGTGCTTGACGACGGGACACGCGTCGGCGTTTTGCTGACTAAGTCAAAAACCAAGATAAAAACATCTGTGAAAAACGGATGCCCGAGCTTTGATATTTCTGTCGATTGCGTTGCAGATTGTACCGAGACATCAAAAATTATGAATGAAGCATTCACTCCGGAGGTGGCGGAAAATATAAAAACGGCCTTAGAAAAAGCCGTCCGAAGAAATATTGACGATACCGTAAAAAAGTGCTTTACCGAATTTAATAAGGATCCGTTCGGATTTGACAAGAGGGTAAAAAGAGCCGACGCCGAATATTATAGGGCTGAATCGGATAACTGGAAAAGCGTTTTGCAAAAGGCCGGGTACAGCGTAACCGTAAATGTGAAGCTTCGCCGCGCCGGAGACGAAAATATGGTTCCGAGCAGTTGACAGAGGGGGATAACAACGGTAAAATTAAAATATGAATACTTTTGATAAAATATATGAGCAGGTAAAGAAAATACCGTACGGCAGGGTCGCAACCTACGGTCAGATTGCGCTTCTCGCCGGTAATCCGCGATGGTCGCGCGTAGTCGGATACGCTCTTCACGTAAATCCCGACCCCGAAAATGTGCGCTGTTACCGCGTGGTAAACAGGTTCGGCGAGGTGTCAAAGGCGTTTGCGTTCGGCGGCGAAAACGAGCAGATACGGCTTCTTAAAAGCGAGGGCGTCGAGGTAGACGAAAACGGCAGAGTCGATTTGAAAAAATACGGTATGGTATGAAATTTAAAAATCCGCAGGCACTTTTTCGGTGCGAGCGGATTTTTCTTTATGTATGATTGTTTTTTCTGAATTGTTTTGGGGTTTGAGCCTTGTACTTCTTAAATGTTTTGACAAAATAGCTCAGGTCGTTGTATCCGCAGTTGAGAGCAATATCCGTAACGAGGTCGTCCGTGTACAAAAGCTGCTCCGCCGCACATTCTATTCTGTAATAATTGAGGTATTCGATAGGCGTTTTGCCGGTCATTTCGGAAAAGAAACGGCAAAAATATTTGGGTGACATATCGGCGGCTTCTGCGAGATTACCGAGAGTGAGTTGGTTCATATATTCCTCTCTGATAATTTTTAAGGAGCTTTTTAATTGCCGTATCCTTTTGAGACTTTTATACGTTTCGTCGTCGCTGATCTTATAACGGTGATTGCCGAGAATTTGCCCCATAAGCTCAAACAAAAGTCCCTGTATTATAAATTCATAACCCTTTTTCTCTTCTATAAAGGTGTCAAACAGCCTGTTTGCGGTTTTATATTCTTCGCTGTCAACGGCAAAAAAATTGTCGAGAATTATGCGGTGACTCTGCACATCGTCAATATCCTTTTTGCCTGCCGAGCAGCCGCGCAGGAATTCGTTTAAATCGAAGTCGAGACATTCGTAAACGCAGTCAACGGGCATACCGCCGTGCAATACTCCGTCGCACACAAGCACAATACCGCTGTTCTCGGTAAGATTTAAAGTTTCTTCGTTGAGCGACAGTACAAGACTGCCCTTTAAAACTCTGATAAGCTCGTAATCCATGTGCCAATGAAACGGCATTTGATAACGCGGGTGCTCCTTTGTAACGTGGTGCAACTCTATCGGAAAGTCGAAAGTGCCTCGTGATTTTTTCTCCTGAAATTCACCGAAATTCATAATTTACCTCAAAAGTGAAAATTGTTATATTTTTTATTTATTATACTACAAGAATTTATATAAAGACAACAGTATAATTAAAAATATATGAAAAAAATATATTTAATTTTTATAAACAGGAGGAAATTATGAGTAAAACAAGACTTATAGGTGATTATCCGGTTATAGGAATCCGCCCGACAATCGACGGCAGACGCGGCCCTTTAAAGGTGCGTGAGTCGCTCGAGGAGCAGACCATGAATATGGCTCTTTCGGCGGCAAAGCTTTTTACCGACAATCTTCGCTATACAAACGGCGAGCCGGTAAAGGTTGTAATTGCCGACACAACCATAGGCAGAGTTGCCGAGGCGGCGGCTTGTCAGGATAAATTTAAAAAAGCGGGCGTAGACATAACTCTTACAGTTACTCCGTGCTGGTGCTACGGTAGTGAGACTATGGATATGGACCCGAATACCATAAAAGGCGTTTGGGGCTTTAACGGAACGGAAAGACCGGGTGCGGTTTATTTAGCTTCGGTGCTCGCCTCACACGCTCAAAAGGGACTCCCTGCGTTCGGAATCTACGGCAGAGACGTTCAGGAGGCTGACGCCACCGAAATTCCCGACGATGTAAAAGAAAAGTTACTGCGTTTCGGCAGAGCGGCAGTTGCCGCGGCTACCATGCGCGGAAAATCATATCTTCAGATAGGCTCCATAACAATGGGTATAGCCGGCTCTATAATAAACCCCGATTTCTTTGAAGAGTATCTCGGTATGCGCGTTGAGTCGGTAGACGAGGTGGAAATAATCCGCCGAATGACCGAGGGCATATATGACGAGGCAGAGTTTAAAAAGGCTCTCAAATGGACAAAAGAAAACTGCAAGGAGGGCTTCGATAAGAACCCCGACTGGTTTAAAAAGTCTGATAAGGAAAAGGAAGAGGCTTGGGAATTTGTCGTTAAGATGATGTGCATAATAAAAGACCTCTATAACGGCAACGAAAATCTCCCCGACGGTGCCGAGGAGGAAAAAGTAGGTCACAACGCAATCTGCGGCGGCTTCCAGGGTCAGAGGCAGTGGACGGACTTTTACCCGAACTGCGATTTCCCCGAGGCGCTCTTAAATACGTCGTTCGATTGGAACGGTGCTCGCGAAACCTATGTTCTCGCTACCGAAAACGATACGTTGAACGGCGTTTCCATGCTTTTCGGTAAGCTGCTTACAAATACCGCGCAGCTCTTCTCCGATGTTCGTACATATTGGAGCCCCGAGGCAGTCAAAAAGGCTACGGGCTATGAGCTTGAGGGCGTGGCAAAGGAGTCAAAGGGATTTTTGCATCTGATAAATTCGGGTGCGTCCGCTCTCGATTTCTGCGGCGAAGTTAAAGACGAAAACGGCAACGGTATTGTAAAACCGTTCTGGGAAATGACCGATAAGGATATCAAAGCCTGCACCGACGCCACAACATGGAATGCGGCGGATCTCGGATATTTCCGCGGCGGCGGATTCTCTTCAAGATTTTTGACAAGAAGCGAAATGCCCGTAACCATGTGCCGCTTGAATCTTGTAAAGGGACTCGGACCTGTTATGCAGATATGTGAGGGCTACACCGTAAATCTTCCCGACGAGGTTTCCGACAAGCTTTGGAAGCGCACAGACTATACATGGCCGTGCACTTGGTTTGCCCCGCGCCTTACAGGCAAGGGAGCGTTCAAATCGGCTTATGATGTTATGAATAATTGGGGAGCCAATCACGGAGCGTCATGCTACGGTCATATTGGAGCCGACCTCATAACGCTTTGCTCCATACTCAGAATCCCGGTTTGTATGCACAATGTACCCGAAGAAAAAATATTCCGCCCGGCGGCATGGAACGCTTTCGGAATGGATAAAGAGGGTCAGGATTACAGAGCCTGCAAGAACTTCGGCCCTATGTATAAATAAGGTGCAAAATGAGTAACGAAAAATATAACACACTTGCCTTTGACTTCGGCGCGTCAAGCGGCAGGGCAATAGTCGGCTCGTTTGACGGCGAAAAAATTGAGCTTTCCGAAATACACCGCTTTCCCAACGACCCGGTGTTTGTCGGCGGAACTATGTATTGGGACGTGCTGAGGCTGTTCCACGAAATTAAGCAGGGGCTTTTAAAATCGCGTACCTATAATATAAAAAGTCTCGGCATAGATACTTGGGGCGTCGATTTCGGCCTGCTTGACAAGGACGGAAAACTGCTTGAAAATCCCGTGCATTACCGCGATAAAAGAAATATCGGTATGTTAAACAAAGCTTTTTCTTATATTTCACAGGAGGAGCTTTATAACATAACGGGCAATCAGTTTATGGAGATAAACACGGCGTTTCAGCTTTTATCGTTAAAGCTCACGCGCCCCGATTTGCTCTCACGGGCGGATAAAATGCTTCTGATGCCCGACCTTTTCCGCTATTTCCTTACCGGTGAAAAAACGACCGAGTATTCGATAGCTTCTACAACTCAGCTGCTTGATGCCGAAAAGCGTTGTTGGTCAAAGAGAGTAATTGACGCTCTTTCTCTTCCCGAGGGTATTTTCTGCGATATTGTACCCACCGGTTCCGCGGCGGGAACCTTGTCCGATGAAATATGTGAGGAACTGTCGATACAGCCGTGCGCCGTTACTGCGGTTGCAGGTCATGATACACAGTGCGCAATGGTAGCCGTTCCCACCGAAAAAGATGATTTCATCTTCCTTAGTTGCGGCACGTGGTCACTGCTCGGAACAGAGCTCTCAGAGCCTCTCATAAACGAAAAAACGCTCCGCTGCAATGTTACAAACGAGGGCGGATACGGCGGAAAAGCGTCTTTCCTTAAAAATATTATCGGTCTTTGGCTTATACAGGAGACTCGCCGACAGTGGCAGAAGGAGGGCAACAGCCTTTCGTTTGCCGAGATGGAGACTCTCGCACGAAACGCGAAGCCGTTTTCTTGCTTTATAGACCCCGACGCTCCCGATTTTGTTGCCGCCGGGAATATTCCGGAGCGGATAAGGGCATATTGTCGCAGAACAGGGCAGTATGTTCCAAAATCCAAAGGAGAAATTCTCCGCTGTATTTATGAGAGCCTTGCCATGAAATACCGTTATGCCGCAGAGCAGATTGAGTTCTGCACCGGCAAAGAATACGACACAATATATATTGTGGGCGGCGGAACAAAGGATAGGCTTCTCTCATCGCTTACCGCGTCGGCGTGCAATAAAAATGTTTCCGCCGGACCTACCGAGGCCACCGTTCTCGGCAATATTGCTCTTCAGCTTTTGGCGGAGGGAAAAATAAAAACGCTCCGTGACGCGCGCAGAATAATCAGTAATTCCGAAGAGGTCACAAGCTTTACACCAAGTGAACCCGAAGCGTGGAATAAAAAATATCAGACTTTTAAGGAGGTAGTTTCTCTTGCTTAAAGGAATACCGGAAATACTTTCTCCGGAGCTTTTAAAGGTGCTCTGCGAAATGGGTCACAGCGACCGTCTTGTTATCGCGGACGGCAATTTTCCCGTTATGAGTATGGGCAAAAACGCTCAGATAATCCGTATGGACGGGCACGGCGTACCGGAAATACTTGATGCAATTCTAAAAGTGTTTCCGCTTGATACATATATCGAAAAGCCGGTAAATCTTATGGAGGTTATGCCGGGCGACGATGTGCAGACTCCGATTTGGGACGTTTACAAAAAAACAGTCGAAAAATATGATGAGCGCGGGAAAAACGCCATAGGCGAAATCGAGCGATTCAAATTTTACGAAGAGACAAAGACGGCGTATGCTGTTATAGCTACAAGCGAAAAGGCTCTTTATGCCAATATAATGCTCCAAAAGGGCGTTGTCTGATTAAATAACGAAAGGAACTTGAAAAATGGAATATATGGAAACAAGAGAAGTTATGTGCGATATTTGCCATAAGATGTGGCAGCTCGGCTGGGTTGCGGCAAATGACGGTAACCTCTCGGTAAAATTGCCCGACGGTAACTTTCTTGCAACGCCGACAGGCATCAGCAAAAGCTTCATAACTCCCGAAAAACTCGTCATAATAAATCCCGAGGGCGAGGTGCTCCAGGCTATTGACGGTTACAGACCGTCGTCGGAAATCAAAATGCATCTTCGCTGCTATAAAGAACGCGACGACGTAGGAGCGGTGCTCCATGCTCATCCGCCTACAGCCACGGGATACGCCGTAGCGCACATTCCGCTTGACAGATACACGATGATAGAAACCGTTGCGGCGATAGGCTCAATCCCCGTAACACCGTACGGTACGCCGTCTACATACGAGGTGCCGGATGCCATTGCCCCGTATCTTCAAGAGCACGATGTATTGCTTCTTGCAAATCACGGTGCGCTTACGGTCGGTGCCGACGCAATAACCGCATATTACCGTATGGAAACACTTGAGTTGTTTGCAAAAATCAGCCTTACGGCACATCTTCTCGGCGGCGAAAAGGAAATTTCGCGCGAAAATATCGACAAACTGATAGAGCTTCGTAAGTATTACGGCATAACAGGCAAACACCCGGGATACAAGCATTACAGAGAAGACTGAGCCGGAGGATAACTCAAATTCCTCTTCTCAGGAATCGAATAAAACCGACAGCGGCAAAGAAGAAAAACCGATAACGTGTTTTACTCATTCCTAATTACAAAAGCGTTACGGACTCAAGTCCGTAACGCTTTTTGTATTTTTGACAGCGATTTTTTATTGTAAATATCGAAAAAGTGATATATAATTCATATGTAATCTAAATTGAATTGTAGTAGGTGGTTATATGAAGCCGTACGGACTGATACTTGCTGGCGGCGGTGCAAAGGGCGCATACCAGATAGGCGCTTGGAAAGCCATGCGAGAGCTAAATATTGAATTCGAGGCTATAGCGGGAGCCTCAGTCGGTGCTATAAACGGAGCTATGATAGCTCAAGGTGATTTTGATGACGCGTATGAGCTTTGGAGCAACGTTGAGGTTTCAAGCGGCGTAAATATTCAGGGTGAGCTGAAGGACCCGAAAAATTTGTTCAGCTTCAGTAATTTCCCGAAAATCGCACACGAGATAATACGCAACGGCGGTGTTGACGTTACGCCGGCAAAGGAACTTATATCCGCCCATATTGATGAAAAAAAAGTAAGAGCGTCAAACATCCCGCTCGCTATTGAAACTATCGACCTTGATTCGCTGAAGCCTGTCGAGATGTTTGTCGATGAAATGCCCGAGGGCGAACTTATAGATTACCTTATGGCATCCGCAAGAGTTCCGGGGCTTAACAGACAAGGTCCAAAGGACGGCAAATTCCTCGACGGCGGTGTTTATGACAATACCCCGATAGGCATACTCAGAAAGCGCGGCATAAATCGTCTTATCGTAGTCGATATATCCGGTATAAAGGGAATAGGTCACAAGGAGGCCTTGAGCTGCGCCGATATAGTTTATATCCGTCCGTTTGACGCAAAAGAACTCGGCGAGTCGTTTGAGTTTGATAAAGAAGCGACGGAGCGTCGAATCAAAATGGGCTATCTTGATACCAAAAAGGCGTTCGGCAGGCTTTTCGGCCAGTTTTATTATTTCTCTCAAAAGGAATATAAGGCAATGCAGGAGCATTACGGCTACGAAGCGGTAAACGAGCTTGAAACGCTCGCTTTGGAATATGAGCTGCCGCGGCTTACCGTTTACACTGAGCGCAAATTTCTCCGCTCGTTAAAGGCTCTTATAAACGAAAAAGATGCGCTCCCCTCCGATGAAGAGGAGGACGAGGAGAAAAAATCAAAGCTCAAAAAGGCTGCTGCGGTCATACAGGAAACGCCGCAGATTTTGCTTAAAAAGTTCTCGATATATACGAGAAATAAAAAATATGCAAACGCGGTTTCCGTGCTTGAAAAATTCGGCGACAAAAAATAAAAATATACGGCAGAGCATTTAATATGCCCTGCCGTTTGCTTTTTCGGTGTATGCGGTTATCACGTATTTGTTGCAGAGCAGCGAAAAAACATATCGCTCTTTTTCGCAGTAATAATCAATATCGCAAAATTTCAAATTGTCAAAGAATATACCGCTGTCGTTAATGGCTTTTTCAGCCTCCCTCGATGTTACTCCCATAAGCTCCGATGACAAGGCTATGTACGAGTCATAAAACTCCCGAAGCTCCTGCTCGTTGTAAGAGCCTTCTTCGCCGGTCACGGTTGCCGCGATTCCGGTTACCGTGCCTTTTTCATCTGTGTCAAGCGTTAATAATGCAGTTTTGTCTCCTATTTTGTAAAAGCTGTAAAAGCAGCCGTCGCTTTTACATTCCTTGAAAAACTCCTCATACTTGATTTCGGGAGAATCGTATTCCGAATTGTAGCGGCGGCAAAATTCATATGCGTCAATGCTCTCTTGCCGTGAGCAGGCGGTGAGACAAACAGCTGACAGGCTTGCCGATATGAAAAAGCAAAAAAACTGCCTGCAGAGCATTTTGCACGTTTTGTGTTTATTAACTGTTTGTTCATACTTTTTTAACAAAAACATATGGCATTCTATCCTTTAATAGTATAAAATTATTAAGTATACTCAATTACTTTAAAATATTATATTCCAATCAAAATGCGAAAGTGGTGGTATTTTGTTTAAGAAATTCAAAAGATTATCCCGAAAAAGGCAGATTTTTACGGTTTTAATTTCGGTAATTATAGTTGCTCTTGTGGCAGCACTTCTCTATCAGACCTTTAAGCCGGAGCCGAGACCCGAATATCAGGTGCAGGCAGCCTCTGTCGGAGATATACAGGCGACATTTGATACGAAGGGGACGGTTGAGTCCACAAGCACCGAAAAATTCACGGCGGCGGCAGGCGTCAAGGTAAGCTCCGTCAATGTCGCGGTGGGCGACAGAGTCAAGGCGGGGGATGTTCTTGCTACCTTTGATGTATCTTCAATAGACGGTACGCTCGCAAATTATAAAAGTGCCTTTGACAAAGCCAAGGCGGCATACGACAAAGCAAGCGGTACCGTGAGCTCCGCAAAAAGCGGTATAAAGGCAATCGATCTTCAGATTTCTCAGACGGAAAGCGATATTTCCGCGCTTAAAAGAGAAATAGCCGCAACACATAATGCCGATATAAAAAATGCCGAGAACGCAAAAAAATATACCGAAGAACAGCTTGAGGCTCTTCGCGAGCAACTTAAAAACGGCGGACTTACCGAGGAAGAGATACAGGATATAATCAATTCCCTTAAAAATTCCTCCGGCGATGTAGATATAGAAAAGGCTCTTTCAGACTCAGTTGCCGCAAAGCAGATGAAATTAGCCCAGGCGGAAGCACAGCTGACCTCGCTTAAAACTCAGCGCGCCGTTTATGAGGCTCAGACGGACGAAACCGTGTCCGATATTTATAAATCCGTTATGGAGCAAAAGCAAAAGGATTATGAGAGCTATAAAGCTATATACGATTCCCTTAAAAACGGTTGGGTCGCTTCGGCGGACGGAATAATCACCACGGTCAATATTGAGGCGGGCAAGGAGTTTACGCCCGCGGAAGCAGGTTCCTCCGGCGTTGATCTCTCTTCGATTATCGGCTCTATGACGAGCAATTCCGAGGTAGCCTCAACTCTTACCGACATTCTTTCGTCAACAGCGGGCTCTGCTTCGTCTGTCGGCGACGGTATAGTTCTTGAAAATTACGGTGAGTTTATAGCAAGCTTTACCGTCGGCAAATATGACCTTCTCGGACTTAAGGTCGGTCAAAGTGCGGTTGTATCGACTCTCGGCTCCGATTATGACGCGGTTGTGTCGTATGTCAGTGCCACGGCTTCCGAAAATAACGGGCTTAATATCAGTTCCATCGCTTCAAGCCTTACGGGTTCATCGTCAAATTCGGCGAGCGCGGTTGCAAAGGTCAAGATATTAAATCCCGACGAAAAAATAGTTATCGGCTTTGATGTTGATATAAAAGTCAATACCGAGAAAATAACAAATGTCCTCAAAATACCGGTTGACGCCGTGGCAACTGATGACGCCGTCACTTATGTATATGTATATAATCCCGATAAAAAAACCGTTGAAAAAAGAACGGTCGAGCTCGGCGTGTTCTCCGATGACGATTATGAAGTGAAATCCGGTCTTTCCGAGGGTGAAATGGTTGTTATGAATCCGAAAGCGGCTCTCACGGACGGAACAAAAATAGCAGTTAAGGGTTAATTTAGGCTGAAAAGGCAGGTGGCTCCGAATTGAATATAAAAGAAAACATAAGGATCGCCATTTTCAGCATTAAGTCGAACCTTATGCGCTCGCTTCTTACAATGCTCGGCATTATAATCGGCGTAGCTTCGGTAATAGCTGTAATAACTGTCGGCAACGGCGGCAGAGATTATATCGTGGGTATGATTCGTGATATGGGCTCAAGTGCCATAAGTATTACCGTCAATGCCGCAAATTCCGATATCTCAAATTCCGACTATATTACGGACGACGATATAAACGCCATTAAATCTCTCGATAATGTTCAGTACGTATCACCGATGGTAATGACCCTCGGCTCTCTTTCGGTGGACGGCAACGACAAAAACGCCATAGGCTTTATAGTCGGAGGCAACAGCGATTTAAGATATGTTATGAACGGCGACTGCATATACGGCAGATACTTCAATAAAACCGAGGTTGAGGCCGGCAGAAGCGTGTGTATAATCGATTCAACAAGTGCCATGCAGCTTTTCGGCAAGAAAAATGTTGTCGGCGAATTTGTTTCCTTTAATTATAACGACGTATCCGTGAGCTTTAAGATTATCGGAGTTACCGATATGATGAGCTCGTTCGGCGGCGACAGCGAAAAGATGCTGGAAAATATGAATTCTCTTACCGGCGGTGCAGCGGTGACGAGTGCCATGATAATGGTTCCGTCTACCGTAGCCACTCAAATAATGGGCGGCGAGGCTCGATACGATACCGTTTATATTATGGCAAAGGATGAAAACGATCTTGAAAGTGCCGGCAATGCGGCGGCAAACCGTATAAAGGCAAGACATAACAACATGGACCGCGATTGCTATACCGTAACCAATATGGCAACCTATATTGACCTTTTAGATACGGTCATAAACGTATTTACCATTTTCATAGCGGCGGTCAGCGCAATATCTCTCGTAGTCGGCGGAATAGGCGTTATGAATATTATGCTCGTCTCCATAACGGAGCGAACGCGCGAAATAGGCATACGAAAGGCTCTCGGAGCCAAAACGTCCACGATATTGTTCCAGTTCCTCACGGAGTCCATAATTCTGTGCCTCATAGGCGGACTTATAGGACTTTTGCTGGGTGTTTCGGGAGCGGCACTGGTTTCGAAAATTATGAATGTTCCGCTTGAGGTGAAATTCTCGACAATTGCGCTTGCCATAGGATTTTCAACGGCGATAGGTGTGATATTCGGCGTTTATCCCGCAAAGCGAGCCGCAAAAATGCCGCCTATCGAGGCACTTCGAAGAGACTGATTTTTTTAAACGGAGTTGTGGGCAGAGATGGCCCACAGCCCCGTTTTTTTGTTTGTACTTAAAAATTGTCTCTCGATGGGTCATATCCTGCAAAACGGTATTGTATATTTATTTTTGTCTAAAACTTCGCGACAAGATCGTTACTTTACATTTTTGAAAGCGTAAAATCCGCTTAAAACCAAAGTTTTTAACATTATGAACACGGTTTTGAACATTTTGATTGTCAAAAACTTCCGTGGCATAATATGTCAAAACTGTATAATTGTATTGTTCGAAATAAATTTATTGCATATTTTTTTGAATTACAAGGTTCGCTGTCCGTCATTTTTCGACAATTGCAGACCGATTTTTGAATAATGTTGTGTTTTGCGGCAGCTTTTGATATAATATAATAAGTAAATGAAAAAAGGAGTGTATTACCGTGGAACTTACCGTTACGGGGTTCACCGTTCTTTGGTCGGTGCTTCTTATACTGTTTATAATTGCAGAGGCGATAACCGTTCAGCTTGTTTCCATTTGGTTTGCCATAGGCTCTCTTGTCGCGCTTATTGCAAATTTTTGCGGTGCGAATACACTTGTGCAGGCGGCACTTTTTGTCGGTGTATCGTTTGCGGCTCTTTTGCTGACAAGACCGCTCGTGAAAAAGTTCTCTACTCCTAAAATACAGCGCACAAATATAGACCGTATCATAGGCGAAAGGGCGATAGTCACGGAGGAGATAGACAATCTTCGTGCCATAGGCATCGTAAAAGCCGACGGAAAATCGTGGAGTGCTCGTTCCGCAGACGGAAGCATTATACCGGCGGGAAGCGTCGTCGAGGTGCAAAAAATCGACGGTGTTAAGCTGATAGTCGGTTTAATACAGAATAAATAAAAGGAAGAGGTATTTTATTATGGCATGGCTTTACATTATTTTGGCGATAATTGTAATTGCATTGGTTATCGTTATAGCAAATCTTAAAATTGTTCCGCAGTCAAAAGCATATGTTATCGAGCGACTCGGTGCATATCTTACGACGTGGCAGACCGGATTTCACGTTAAAATTCCGTTCTTTGAGAGAATAGCCAAGGTTGTCTCATTAAAAGAGCAGGTCGTTGATTTCGCACCGCAGCCCGTTATCACCAAGGATAACGTAACTATGCAGATAGATACGGTTGTGTTCTTTCAGATAACCGACCCCAAGCTTTACACATACGGTGTTGAACATCCGATTTCGGCTATTGAAAATCTCTCGGCAACCACACTTCGTAACATCATCGGCGAGATGGAGCTTGACGCAACGCTTACATCGCGTGATACCATAAATGCAAAAATACGTGTTATTCTTGACGAAGCAACCGACCCATGGGGCATTAAGGTTAACCGCGTCGAGCTTAAAAACATCATCCCGCCGCGTGAGATTCAGGATGCCATGGAAAAGCAGATGAAGGCAGAGCGTCATCGCCGTGAGGCAATTCTTACGGCAGAGGGTGAAAAGGCAAGTAAAATACTTGTGGCAGAGGGCCATAAGGAGTCACAGATACTCAACGCCGAGGCAGAAAAACAGGCGGCAATTCTTCACGCCGAAGCCGTTAAAGAAGCTAAAATACGTGAGGCGGAGGGCGAAGCCGAGGCTATACTCGCCGTCCAAAAGGCAAATGCGAAGGCCATTGAGCTTATAAACGAGGCTGCTCCGAGCGACGCCGTTATAGCCATAAAGAGCCTTGAGGCGTTTGCAAAGGTAGCCGACGGTAAGGCTACTAAGATTATTATCCCGTCCGAGATTCAAAGCCTTGCAGGTCTTGCCGCGAGCCTTAAAGAGCTTGTTACAGATCCTGTCGCAGAGGAAAAAAACGACTCCTCCGTAGATAAGACCGAGTAAAAAGACAGTTTGATTTTAACTCCGCCGCAGAGCTTTTCCTTTAAAAAGCTTTTGCGGCGGCTTTTTGTAAATTCTCTAAAGTTTTGTATAAGCCCTTGCAATATTGAAAAGATTATATTATAATAATATCACCTTAATTTGGTCGTGTGCCGTGCGGGTCCTGTGCGACAGAGCTCCACGAACCATGTCAGGCGGGGAACCGAGCAGCATTAAGTGGTCAGCCTGTGCGCCACAGTCCGCCTGCACGGTGCATGACCAAGTTAAGGTCTTTATTTTTGTTATAATGAAGCCGAAAAGTGCCGCTGTATTTTGTTTGGCACAAAAGCAGGAGGTGTGAAAATGTATCAGGCGCTGTATCGCAAATATCGTCCGCAGACCTTTTCCGACGTCGTCGGGCAGGAGCACGTTACCGAGACTCTCAGAAACGCGGTAAAATCAGGCAGACTTTCACACGCCTATCTTTTCACCGGCTCTCGCGGAACGGGCAAAACCTCCTGTGCCAAAATTCTCGCAAAAGCGGTCAACTGTGAAAATCCCGTGGACGGCAATCCGTGCGGAAAATGTGCCGCCTGCCGCGGTATAGACGACGGCTCGATTTTGGACGTCATCGAAATAGATGCCGCGTCAAATAACGGCGTTGACAATATCAGAGATCTCCGCGAGGAGGCTAATTATACGCCGTCCGCCGTAAAGTACCGCGTGTATATCATAGACGAAGTGCATATGCTCTCCGTCGGCGCGTTTAATGCTCTTTTAAAAACGCTTGAAGAGCCGCCCGAGCACGTCAAATTCATTTTGGCGACTACCGAGGTACATAAGCTTCCGTCTACGATTTTGTCACGTTGTCAGCGTTTTGATTTTAAACGCATTTCACCCGAGGATATAGCAAAGAGGCTTTCTTTTGTAGCCGATAAAGAAAATATTGATTTAACCCCCGAGGCGGCAATGCTTATATCACGTATTGCCGACGGTGCGCTCCGTGACGCCTTGTCGCTGCTTGACAGATGCGCGTCTTACGGAACCGAAATAACCGAAAAGGTGGCAAGCGACGCCGCAGGCATAGCCGGCAGAGAGCACCTTTTTGAGCTTGTTGACGCCGTAATCTCTCACGATAGTCCAAGGGCACTCACGATAATAGATGAGCTTTACAATAATTCCTGCGATATGGAACGTCTTTTAAGTGAATTACTCTCTCATTTCCGCAATATGATGGTTGCACTGACGGTGCCTAATTTCAGAGAGCTCGTTATTTGCCCCGATTCCGAAATAGAGATAATACGCCGCCAGGCAAAGAGTCTGACTCTTGAGAGTGTTCTCTCGTGTATGGACAGAATCGGTGACGCCATAGTCGAAATCAAAAGGGGAGCCGACAGGCGCACAAGTGCCGAAATGGCTGTTATCAGACTGACAAGTCCGAAGCTTGATACGGATACGGCGGCTGTTTTGCGCAGAATTTCTGATATTGAAGTAAAGCTTAAAAACGGCGTGTTTAAGCCTTCTTCCGAATCTTTGGAGTCGGATTTTGCCGCAAACGCATCTCCGGTGAAGCAAAGCGAGCCGAACGAAGCGCAAACACAGCAGGTTAAAAACGAAAAGCCCGAAAGCAAAGAGGCTGTTTCCGATAAAACGCCTGCCGCTTATGATGAGCCAAACAATGCGGAGCCGAAAGTAAATGAGACGTCGCAAGATAAAAACCGAGAAATAAAATCGGACGAAGTGTTTGAAAATTGGGCTGAGGTTGTCGATATATTGTCGCGCACTTCTCCGGCTCTTACGGGATTTTTAAACGGCTCGACGGCGTTTGTTCATCCGGGCGGATTTTTACTTATAAAATCGTCAAATTCAATACTCGGCCAAATGCTGATGACAGGCAATTTTTCAAACGACATTGTAAAGGCCGTGTATGAGGTCAGCGGCAAAAAATATCGTATAGGAATATACAATGACGAGCATTCCGAGGCAAAGCCGAAAAAAGACCCGTTAGATGGGCTTTTGAGCAGGGCAAAGGAACTCGGCATCAATGTTATAGACCAGTAAATAAGATTAAATTGGAAGGAAATGGTAATAATATGAAAGCAAGAATTCCGAACCAGGGTCCTACCGGAGCCAATATGATGAAAAAGCTCCAGGAGGTTCAAAGTAATATGAGCGCGCTTCAGGATGAGCTTGCCGCAGCGGAATACAATGCGTCGGCAGGCGGCGGAGCGGTTGAGGTTACGGTAAACGGCTCGCATGAAATTAAGGCTATCAAAATCAAACCCGAGGTTATCGACCCCGAAGAGCCCGAAATGCTTGAGGATCTTCTTATGGCTTCTCTCAACGAGGCTATGCGTAAAGCCGACGAAACCGCAGAGCGTGAAATGAATAAGCTTACCGGCGGACTTAATATCCCCGGAATGGGCGGTATGTTTTAATGGGATACAATATCCCTGCGCTTGAAAAGCTGATAGACGAATTTCGCAAAATGCCGTCAGTAGGCACAAAATCGGCGGAAAGAATGGCATTTTATGTGCTCGGGCTTGACGATAACGGGACCGCAGAGCTTGCAAATGCCATAGTGACGGCTCACGAAAAAATACATCAGTGCAAAATTTGCCGCAATCTTACCGAAGATGAAATCTGCCCGATTTGCAGTAATGAAAAGCGCGACAGATCTACAATTTGCGTGGTTGAAAGTCCGCGTGATGTTATAGCGTTTGAGCGTACCCACGAATACCGCGGTCTGTATCACGTGTTGCACGGCGTTATTTCGCCGATGAACGGTATAGGCCCCGACGACCTCACCGTTAAAGAGCTCCTTTTGCGTATGAATGACAGCGTAAACGAAGTCATTATGGCTACAAACCCCACAGTAGAGGGCGAGGCAACGGCTATGTATATCAGCAAGCTTTTAAAGCCCATCGGCATAAAAGTAACAAGGCTTGCTTACGGTGTTCCCGTAGGTGCCGACCTTGAGTATGCTGACGAAGTAACTTTGATGCGCGCACTTGAGGGCAGAAATCTTATATGATTAAAAGGTTCGGCAGTTAGCTGCCGATAATGTTGACGAAAGGTAAAACTTATGGCTGCCGAGCAAATCAAAAAAATTGCACAAAATAAAAAAGCCTACCACGATTATTTCATTCTTGAAACCTACGAGGCGGGTATAGAGCTTTTCGGCACGGAAGTCAAGAGTATACGCGAGGGCAGGATAAACTTAAAGGATTCCTGGTGCAGTATCGACGGCGGCGAAATATTTGCAAATTCGGTTCATATAAGCCCGTATGATCACGGCAATATTTTTAACCGCGACCCTCTGCGCGTAAAACGCCTTTTAATGCATAAAAAAGAAATACACAGGCTCTACGGCACAATAAAACAGCAGGGGCTGACTCTCATACCGCTGTCGGTTTATTTTAAAAACGGCAGGGCAAAAATGGAAGTCGGTCTTTGTAAGGGCAAAAAGAATTACGATAAGCGCGACGTTGCCGCCAAAAAGGAAGCAACGCGCACTATCGACAGAGAGCTGAAAGAGCGAATGAGATAATATATAAGGGGATGAAAGGATTTCGACGGGGTCTTTGAACCACGATAAGCGAGCAGCGGTGTGGTGCCGCTTTAAACAGCCACAGTTTATTAAAAATAAACGACAAAGATTCTAAAGTTTTACTCGCTGCTTAAGTCAGCGGGTCGTTCCCTCCGAAGTACCGCGATCGGATAAGGAGCGTCATCAGCGGTAAATGTGAACGGGTAACCGCCTTGTAACCCGTCACACACAACAGGGCTACCAAAGCGCATAGACCGCCGTCGGGCGATGTGCCGAGGGAATTTCAAATAGACGGATACGCTCGTAGAAATTTGTGAGGATGAGATTTCGGACGCGGTTTCGATTACCGCCATCTCCACCATAAAAGGCAGCCGAAAGGCTGCCTTTTTTATAAATCCCAAAGCGGTTTAAAAATAAAATGTAATGTAATTCGCTTTTGACTTTGCTTTTGACTTTGCTTTTGACTTCTGCTTTTACTTTTACTTTTGTCTATGTCTGAGCCTGTGCCTGTGTCTGTCTTGTACCTTTGCCTATGCCCGGGTCTGTGCGGCTTTGCAGGCAGTTTATTTGTTACGTATCGACACACTTTAGATATATATTAACTACACTTGTGCTGATAAGTAACATTTTTCACTTTACTACACTGAAAATCAACGCATATTTGTTTTTTCGGCGCGGTTATGGTAAACTAATAGTATAATTTTTAGGAAAGCTGCGGTGATAAGCTGTGATAGATAAAAAATATGCAGATTACTCATGGGAAAAGGCGAGCGCGCTGTTAAATATTGATTCTCCGACGGGTTTTACCAAAAAAGCCGCCGAATTTGTTAAAAAGGAATTTTCGGCTCTCGGATTTCCCGCCGAATACACGGTAAAGGGCGGCGTTCTTGCCGACCTCGGCGGAAAAGACGATAACAACGCTTTGCTTTTGGAGGCGCACACAGATACCCTCGGCGGAATGGTCGCCGAAGTCAAGAGCAACGGCAGACTGAGAATAACGCCCCTCGGCGGTATGAATGCCTGCAACGCCGAAACGGAGAATGTCAGAATATATACCCGTTCGGGCAAAATATATGAGGGCGCGCTTCAGCTTTGTAACGCTTCAATTCACGTTAACGGCGATTTTTCGACTGCTTCGCGTACTTGGGACAGCGTCGAAATCGTCATCGACGAGGACGTAAAAACCGATGAGGATACAAGAAATCTCGGTATAGAAACGGGCGATATAGTTTGCTTTGAACCGCGTACACGCCGTACCGAATCCGGATATTTAAAAAGCAGATTCCTTGATGATAAGCTCTCCGTGGGCATATTGCTCGGTTTTGCAAAATATCTTAAAGACAACGGTATAGTTTTACCGCGGCGTGTGTATGTGCACGTTACCGTTTATGAAGAGGTCGGCCACGGCGGTTCCTCGACTGTGCCGGGCGGAGTTACCGAGGCAATATCGGTCGATATGGGGTGCGTCGGCGACGGATTGAAATGTACGGAAAAGCAGGTGTCGGTCTGCGCTAAGGATTCCGGCGGACCTTACAGCTATGATACCGTAGGCAAACTGATTGAAGCCGCAAAGGCGGCAGGTGCCGATTATGCCGTTGATGTATATCCGCATTACGGCTCGGATGTTGAAGCCACATTGCGTTCGGGCGCAGATATACGACATGGGCTGATAGGAGCCGGAGTTTATGCGAGCCACGGCTATGAACGCAGCCATATAGACGGCGTTTACAATACGCTGAAGCTGCTGTGCGGTTATTTGAATGTATAAATATTAACGGAGCTGTAAAAAAATACAGCTCCGTTTTTCTACCCGATAACTTCAATATCCTTTATCCGCATCTCGTCGCCGGTGACAAGATATGTATTGTCACTGCCGCAGTGCGGACATTTTTTTGCGTATTCGGTGGTTTTATATGTTTTTTTACAGTCGCGACAGTAGGAGAGACCCTCAAGGATTATCATTTCAAGCTCGGTGTCTTTCATATAATCCGTCTTTTTCTTTGCCCACTCAAAGCAGTCCGAAAAATATGACGGAACAATCGACGAAACCTCGCCTATTTCAAGAGTCAGCTTGGTGACCTTTTTTACGTTGTTTTCCTTGGCAATCTCTTCTACTCTGTCTATGACATTCAGAACTATACCGAGCTCGTGCATGGCTTAGCCCTTGTCGCTGTGCGCTTTTTTGTAGGCTATGCGCTTCTTTTTAAGCTCTTTCGCCTCATCCGAGCCAAGATGCCCGAGTATTTTAAACGCACGTTTTGCGGAGTAGCCCATAAGTCCGCCGACCTTCTTTTCGGCAACTCTCATATCGGTGCATTTCGGATTGTCGCGTACAAGATGTATTGCGTCAAATTCACACTTCGTGGTGCAAAGACCGCAGCCTATACACTTGTGCGGGTCAACATACGATGCACCACATCCGAGACAGCGGCCGGTTTCGGTTTTAACCTGCTCCTCTGTCAAATCGAGATGTGCGTCTTTATAGGACATCTTGTAGTCGATGCTTTCATCCATACCGGCTTCCTGACGTCCTGCCGTATCATAAGACGGATATGTAAGGTCGTCCTTGTTGAGCGGTGTGAAATTGCGACGGTCACGGCCTATGGTCATTGAAGCGTCGGGGCGTACATGGCGATGTAAGCTCTCAGCCGCCTCGTGACCGGCTGCAATGGCGTCTATTACAAAACGCGGACCGGTAAATACGTCGCCGCCGACAAATATGTCGGGATCGTCCGTCTCGTATGTAAATTTGTCCGCAACCGGGTAATTGCCGTGCCAGAATTTCACCTTTGAGCCCTCGAGCAGGTTGCCCCATTCAATTGCCTGCCCTATGGCAAAAACGATTTTGTCTGCCTTTATTTCAACAGTCTCGTTTTCGTCATATACGGGAGAGAATTTGCCTGTTTCAGGGTCTATCGTGCGAAGGCACTTTTTAAAGATGATGCCGGTAACCTCTCCTTTGTCGTTTACGGTGACCTCCTTCGGGCCCCAAGAGGGATTTATGCCGACGTTTTCTTCTTCGGCCTCAAGTATTTCCTCGTTGCTCGCAGGCATGGTGTCGCGCGATTCAAGGCAGAACATCTTAACGTCCGTTGCGCCGAGACGGTGAGCATTGCGCGCGCAGTCTATCGCAACGTTACCGCCGCCGACTACCACAACATTACCGGAGAATGAATCCTCGCGGTGTTCAAAGCAGTGACGGAGATATTCTACGGCAATAGCGGTGCCCTTTGCGTCATCGTTTTTAACGCCGGGACGTTTGCCGCCCTGACAGCCTATGGCGATGTAAAATGCCTTGTAGCCCTGTTTTTTGAGCTCATCTATGGTGACGTCCTTGCCGACTTCAACGCCGCACTTGATTTCTGCACCGAGAGCCTTAATTATGTCGATTTCGGCAGCGATAACATCCTTTTCGAGCTTGTAGCTCGGAATACCGTATGTCATCATACCGCCGGGAATGGGATTTTTTTCAAATACCGTCGGCTTATAACCCATCTGGGCGAGATAATATGCGGCGCTGAGTCCTGCGGGGCCGCCGCCGATGATGGCGATTTTCTCGTCAAATGAACCGTGAACCGACTGTACCGTCTTTTCGGGAACATATCTGTCCTCGGCTTTAAGGTCGAGATCGGCTACAAATTTCTTTACTGCGTCAATTGATACCGGGTCGTCAATTTTTCCGCGTGTGCATTCGCTTTCGCAGCGCTTGTTACAAATTCTGCCGCATACTGCCGGGAACGGGTTTTCGGTCTTTATCATAGCGAGTGCTTCACGGTATTTGCCGTCTCTCGCAAGGCGAAGATAAGCCTGTACCGGAACGTGCGCCGGGCATGCAGCCTTACAGGGAGCGGAACCCGTGGGATATGTGTTAGACATACGCGCCGTATCGCGGTAGTTCTCATCCCATGCGTACGGACCCCAAATGTTGTTGTCCGGCAGGGGAGCGTGCTTATATTTGAAATCCGTGCCGTCCTTGTGGCAGAGCTTCTGCCCGAGCTTTACGGCACCTGCAGGGCAAGTTTCAACGCACTTGCCGCACGCTACGCAGTTCTCTTTTGTAACCTTGGCGGTATAGGCGCTTCGCGAAAGATAAGGCGTGTTAAACAGAAGCGATGTGCGAAGAGCGTTGCATATCTTAACATTGCAGTTGCATATATCAAATATCTTATTTTCACCGTCAATGTTGGTTATCTGGTGAACATAGCCGTTTTTTTCGGCAAGCTTGAGTATTTCAAGTGCACGTTCTTTTGTTATGTAGTGTCCTTTTCCGGTTTCAACGGTGTAATCCGCCATATCGCCGAGCTGTATGCACCAATCGTCAAAATCGTCTGTGCAGCCGTCGCCCAAAACAGCGCGTGAAGCGCGGCAGGAGCAAATACCGGCAGAAATATGACCCTCATATTTCTGAAGCCAGTATGAAATATGCTCAAGATCCACCGATTCGCTCTTGGCGTCTATGGCTTTTTCAACGGGAATGACGTGCATACCTATGCCGTCGCCTCCGGGAGGCACCATCTGAGTGATACCTGCAAGCGGAATAAACGTCATTCTCTCAAAGAATGAGGCAACAGCCGGATTTTTGGCTATTCTGTCAACGGAAGAGTTGAAAAGCTCGGCCGAACCGGGTACGTAAAAGGGTACGCGGTAACGTCTGATTCTCGGACGGTCTTTAAGCTCGTGATTGTGGTCGTAATTATCACCGTAGTCATATTCGAGAATGCCTATATACGACATCTCGTCAAGAAGCTTTTGCAGATCAATAGCCTCATACTCTTTGTTCATAGCGAGTAACTGCTCAAACGTGTAGTGCTTACGAAGCTTCATTTTGTTAGCAACGTCGCACATTTCGGGAGTAAGTACCTCGCGCAGACCCCAATATTCGGGATCGTCCGATGTAACTCCGCCTATCTTGTGAGCCACAACGTCGGTGATTTTTCTGCCGAGCTTCAAATAGCGCTTATCAGGGTTTTTGTCACCCTGGTATTTGCTGATGATTTTTTTATTCTGATCGGGCATACTTTTATGTCTCCTATTTAAAGAATCTTCTTACTAAGTCGCGGCTGTACTCAACGGTTTCCTCCATATCGCCGAATGCCATAACTTCACCGGCATAGAAGGTGTTATCCTTGCCCTGCATAGCTTCAACCTTTTCATACCAACCGTCGGCATAATCCTTGCTGCCTACGTGCGGGAAATAATACCAGTCGTCTATGCGCTCAATCTTGTCAACCTTAAGACCGCACAGTTCCATATCTTTAAGAGTTGTTTCCTTGGCTTTGTCAAAGGGAACATCCTCCATACCCTCGTGGTTACGAAGAGTAAAGGTAACAAGCGGCTGATCTGTTACGCCGTCGGACCAACGGTGATAGAATACCATAAGATGACCGCGGGTCTCGTTAGTCATATTTTCAAAGAAGTAATATGAAATTTCGGGAGCGTTGCCTTCTTCGGGGCGAACGGCCATTGTAAAGTATTCCTTATGTACGATTTTTGAGAAGAGATCCTTTTCTTCTTCACGCGGATCGCCGTAGCCGAGGAACAGCTCAAGCGGAGTGCAGATTATGAGCTTGTCAAATTCTTCGGTCTTACCGTTTACCGTTACAAATACCTTATCGTTTTCTCTCTTGATGTCTGTAACTTCCGAATTTAAGAGCGCCGGATGCTTAAGGTGATTGTTAACGCCCTCCCAAATGCTCTGTGTGCCGTCGTACCAAGTCCACAGTTTACCTGTCGAAAGGAATTGCTTAACAGTAAATGCGTCAAGATATTTTAAGACATAAGCGGCGGGGATTTCATCAAAATAACCATAGCCGAAAGAAGTGAACGGACCCTTCCAAACCGTGGTGGCGTCCTCGCAATGGTTGAGCTTTAAAAATTCGGAGAACGGCATTGAAAGGTCTTTAAGGTTGGGGTTAACGCCCTCAATATGAGCGAGTTTCATTTCGGGAGAGGGGCAGGGACCTTCATAGCGTCCCTCCGAAATTCCGCGGTGACCGTTTACATCATAGCCCTTGTATTTTGTTTCAAGAAGCTTTGACAGTTTTTTCATCTTGGATAGCTTTTTGAGCATAGCTATGGGCGACATTTTCTGAGGAGTGCCGTCCACTTTCATAAATTTGCGTCCCATAGGGGGGCCTCCGACGTGTGTTGTACCGCCGAATTCCTCGCACTCATGAACTGCAAAGTAAGTGTCGCAGCCCATTACCGCGCCCATCTCTATGGTGCGGTCCTCCCATTTGCCCTGGGCATTTTTAACCTTCATTTTCGGGGAAAATGCCTTACCTCCGACGCGATTGGATTTTTCATAGATTACATAGTTATCATACCCGTTTTTTTCAAGGTACATTGCCATGCTTGTGCCGGCAGGGCCTCCGCCGATTATACAGATGCGCTGATTCTTGTTTTCCATAAAAAGAATCTCCCTCTTTTAAAAATTCGGTACGGATTTTTTATCCACAACACCGTATCGGTTAAATCTTTAACAATTTAATTATAGTCTTGCTTTATTTCAACGTCAATAGAATTTTCGACCTTTTTGACGTTAAAATTTACATAATTTTGTCTTAAAATAATTGTTCAGTCGGCATAATATACAAAAAGTTAGAAAGTGTTTATAAACTGCCACCGATACGCAAAACGAAAATATTTGAATTTTATAATTTGTGTGTTATATTATAGCTATTCTTATTTTGAAAACAAAACTCAATGAGAAACGGGTGAATTTTATGAATATAATTCCGAAACCGCAAAAAATAACGTTTTCCGGCAAATATGTCCCGAAAGGCAGCGTAACTGAGAGTTTTGACGCCGATATGGGAAAAGAGGAATACTCGCTTAAAATAAACCGTGACGGCGTTTTTTTAAAGGGCGGCAGTGAGCGCGCCTTACACTATGCCGATATTACGTATAAGCAAATTCTGCGAGAGGACGGGAATATGCTCCCCGAATGTGAAATAAGGGATAAGCCCGTATTTTCTTATCGCGGCTTTATGGTGGACGTCTGTCGTCATTTCTTTACCGTGGAGGAAATAAAAAAGATAATTGATGCGGCGGCAATGCTTAAATTCAATTATTTTCATTTCCATCTTTCCGACGATCAGGGCTTCAGAGCCGAAATAAAAAAGCACCCGGAGCTTTCTTTGGTAGGCGGTAGCCGTGAGGGCTCACATTTCGGTAAAAAAGAAAACGACGACAGCGTTTACAGTCATTTTTATACTCGGGCACAGCTGAAAGAAATAGCCGAATACTGTAAAGAGCGATATATCGAGGTTATTCCCGAAATAGATATTCCCGGCCACGCAAGTGCCATACTTCAGGCGTATCCCGAGCTATCGTGCAATAAAGAGCAGGTTAAGGCAAAAACAAGCCAGGGTATATTCAAGGATTTGCTCTGCGCGGGAAATCCCGCGACATTAAAGCTGATTTATGACATTTTAGATGAGCTTTGCGATATTTTCCCCGGCAGGTACTTCCATCTCGGCGGCGATGAAGCCCCGAAGGATAAGTGGAAAAAGTGCCCCAAATGTCAGTCAAAAATACGCGAGCTCGGGCTTAAAAACGAAGAGGAGCTGCACTGCAGTCTTGTGAACAGAGCCGCAGAGTATCTCGAAAAAAAGGGCAGGCGTGTCATTTGCTGGAACGAAGCGGCAAACGGCGGTATTCTCGATAAAAACATAACGCTTGCATATTGGCTTGATAAAACGGGCGTCTCGGTAAAGCGCGCAAATGAGGGCTGCCCCGTAATTATCGAAAAGTTTAAGCCGTATTATGCCGATTATCCGTACGGTATGTATCCGCTTAAAGATGTATATATGTTTGATCCGAAGAGCATAAAGGGCTTAACGGAAACAGGCAAAAAATCAATAGTCGGAGTGGAAACGCCGATATGGACGGAGTACATCACGGATTTTGAACGGCTTTGCTATATGTGCTTCCCGAGGTGGTTCGCCGTCGCCGATACCGCGTGGAACGGCAGAGACGAAAAGAATTACCGCGAATTTCGTCTTGCGGCAAAGTCTTACTGCGACGCGCTCAGAAAAATGGGTGTTTCTTCCGCTCCCGAATGTGATTGGGACGAGAGTCCGCAAAAGCGGCTTCGTGAAACCCTGGCGTTTGCCGATAATCTTATGACAAAGAATATGCTGCGTCAGCTTTTAAATGTAGAAGAATAAACATAAACAAATATAAATAAATATAAATAAGTATAAGCAAACCCAAACCAAACCCCAAACAGGTGAGAATAACCGAAAGCAGGTAAAAAACACAAATAAACAGCCAAATACCGACAAGTAAAACAAATATTCGCCGAAGCAAAGGCAAAAAAACGCACCCCACTTTTGTGAGGTGCGTTTTTTTGCGGCTTACTGCCGGTGGTGCCGATGCCGAAACTTTGGCTAAAAACAATGGTTATACCTTTATAGCTCAGTAAAGAAGTTGCTTAACGTTTAATAATGTTAACAAAACACCCCTTCCGGTGTATGTCATACATTGGGAGGGGATTTTCGTACTTTAACTTCTTGCCGTTTTGTTACATATTTACAAAAAGTCTTGACGCGTTGCTGTGTTATATGTTAATATGACGAAGAAATGTTACGCTAAGTAACAAAATAAGATGTGGATGCGGAAAGAGGGTGTTTTTTGTGTAACGGATTTGACGGAAATCACACCAAAAATACTTTATAACACAAAAAGTTAAGGAGTGAGGCAAATGAAAAAGAAGTTTAAGTTTACGGCACGGGTAATATCGGTGATATTATCCGTTTTACTTTTTGCGGATATACTTCCGCTTCAGACGTTTGCGGCGGACATTGCCGAATCAAGGAACATCAGCGAGAGCGGAATGTCATTGAATTCGGAAACCGTCGAAATGGATAACACGGACGAAAAAGAAGACACGCCGGTTATTCAAGGCGAAGTTAAAGACAAAAGAGACAAATACACGAAAACTTTCAGAATGAGTGACGGCAGCTACCAAGTGGTACAATATACGTCACCTGTACATTTCAAAGGCGAAAACGGCAGTTGGGAAGATTATGACAACTCGTTAACTTCCGTAGATGCCGAAGACACAGAACCGCAAAACGGTGCAAGACGGATAAAAAGTCTTGTTCCTCAGAAAGATTATTCTAACAACAGTGCTGATTACAATATTCGTATTTCCGAAAAAATAAACGATGCCAAAATAGCCGAAATATCAAAGGACGGCTATAAATTGTCGTGGAATTACGAAAACATAAGCAAAAAGAGAGGCACGGTAAAAAGCAAAGAAAACGACAATGACCCCGCAACTCTTGAAAATGCCAGCTCTGAAATTTTATTTAAGAGCGCATTTCCCAAAACGGACATTCAATATATAATAGGTACAGACTCTACTAAAGAAAACTTTATACTTAATTCGGCTGAAGCACAAAACGAATTCATTGCCGAATATAAGTGTGAGGGATTAACTGCTTATCAGGTAGATTCAAGAACAATCGACTTTAGGACAAATAACGGAGATGTCATATTTACACTCAACGCACCGTATATGTATGACGCCAATTACGAAACAAGTAATGATATTGCATACGAACTGGTTTCTCAGTCGGGCGGTACGGCAAAAATCAAAATGATTGTTTCGAGTGATTGGCTTCAAAATAATGAGCGTAAATTTCCCGTAACGGTTGACCCGCTCATACAGACGAGCCAAGAGCTAAACAGTGAACATAACCTACAAAGTGCGTTTATTTCTTCAGAAAATGCAGAAACTTGTTACGGCAGAGGCGGTAAAGACTGTCAAGGCAGTATATATGTAGGCAAGACCAACGGCTACGGAAAGACCTGTGGATTACTCAAAATTACCAATCTTCCGGAACTCGGTATCAGTGACAAAGTTGTTCACGCAGAACTTGATTTGTTTGCCACGGCATGCTATCCGGAGCTTCAAGTAAATCTTCACCGCATAACAACCGATTGGCAGCAGAATACTGTTTGTTGGAACAGCGGCGTTGGGTTTGACTCTTCTGTTGTTGATTATCAGACTGTTCAAATAATGGAACGTTATGATGAAGGCAAGGACAGATGGCAGAGATTTGAAATAACCGACCTTGTGCGCGGTTGGTACAGCGGTGAAATTCCCAATTACGGCGTATTTTTACGTTCCGATAAAGAAAACAGCTCAAGCCAAGCTCGCGTATGGTTCTTTTCAAATAATTACACCACAAGCGATATTGTAAGACCGATATTGCGCCTTTCATACCGCAATATGTCGGGATTTGAAGATTATTGGTCGTATACCGACCTTTCCGCAGGTCAAAACGGTTCGGCAAGCGTTAATAATTACAACGGAAATCTTGTTTACGCACAGCCGGTAACAACGGACTGCGGCGGAAATCTTATGCCCGTCAACATTTCGCTCGTATATAATTCAAATGTTACCAATTGCGGTTATTCATATATGGGTAACGGGTTCCTAACGAATTATCATGTCTATGTATGTTATGACGCAGGTACGGCGCCGCAAGGCTATAGATTTTTCTTACACGATGCCGACGGTACAAAACACTGGTTCTATTATGATGAAAACGGTATCGGAAAAGATGAGGACGGTCTCGGATACACGTTGCAATATCTTCCCGATGAGGACAGATACAAACTCAAGGATAAAGACGAAAACGTCATGTATTTCAACCACGACGGGTATCTTACGGAAGTTGTTGCTCCGAACGGCGTTAAAACGGTTGTCGGATATGATTTCGTTAACGGACACACCCGTCTGAAAACAGTAACGGACGGTGCCGGCAGAGTATATACATACGAATACGAACTCAGCGACTATCCCGAATTTTGCACCGGTATAACAGACCCCGCAGGCAGAAAGACGAGCTTCTATTACTACCAAGGCAAGCTCTCATACGTAGCCTTTGCAGACGGTACAGGCTGCAGTTACTCATATAATGATTATTCGCTGCTTTCGGTAGTAACGGACAGTATGAATAAACAGTTTGTTGCCGACTATGATTCATCATCACAACACCGCGTAGCAGCTGTTGAAACAGGCATAGCGGGAAATTACCCTGTATTTTATGCGTTCTCATACAGACAAAATGAAACTGACGTAACCGACAAGCAAGGACGAACATTAACATATCAATTTAATGATTACGGTCAGACCAAAGGAATAGTTTCCGATGAGGACGGAACAGCAAAGTTTTTCGAACTTGGTAAAAGCACGGATAACGATAAAGCAAATCCCGTGTCAAATAAAATTTTATCGCAGTCGCGCGTGCTTTCAAGTGCCACCAATTATATGGTAAATCCGCAGTTGGCAAACGGATTTAACGGATACTGGCAATACGCAGATAATCCCAACGGAGCATACGAAATAAAGTACGATACCGAAAACGGACATCTTGGAAACGGTTGCTTGCAGATAAGCAAAGCCGATAATTCGGCAGGCAAAGCATATTTGGTGCAATCGTTTGACAAATATTTTCTCCCGGCAGGAACATACACCCTTTCCGCATACATTACCACATCAAATGTATGGCTGACCGGTGACGGAACAAATCTCGGTGTTGAGATTTGGGGCGACAACGGAATTGAAAATGCCGTATATGCAGACAGCATAAATCACACTATACACGGCGACGGCCAATGGGAACGCAGAAGCGTTACATTTACAATCGACTCCGGCAAATCCATACGGGTTACAATGGGTCTTAACGGGAATGCGTCGGGTTATGCTTGGTTTGATGATGTTCAGCTTGAACGTTCGGGTTCCGAAAGCTGTTTCAACCTTGTAGAAAACGGCTCGTTTACAAACAGCCTTACCGGTTGGGAAAATGTTGACCCTAACACAGTTACCGGCGCAGGGCTCAACGGCTTTGACTGGTGCGGCATTTCCTACAGTGACGTTACCGATAAGTTCCGTGGAGCACTGCAATACATAAACGTATCGGGACATGAAAACGATGTGTTCAGCTTTGGTATGTGGCTCAAGGGTGACTCTGCACCCACAGACAACGGTCTTAAAGAAAATGACCGCTACCAGCCTACTTTCAAAATAGCTCTTCACTATTATGACGCCGCGGGGAATTGGCTCGGTATGCAGCATTACAATGCCAATTGCGATGTGAATTCATGGCAATTTGTAACAGGCAAGGCAAAAATCCCCACGGATTATGCAAAGATAGCAATTCAAGCAGTATATTCCTATAACGTCAACACTCTTTACACCACAGGTGCTTTTTGCTACAAAGAGGATTACGGCGAAACATACGATTACGATAAAAACGGCAACCTTGTTTCGGCGGTTGACCTTCAAAAAACCGAATCTCAATTTGCATATTACGGCAATCAGATGTCAAAAATGCTTAATCCCTCAGGCAGTAAGTATATGTATACATATACGGATAAAAAGGAACTGCTTTATGCTCTTTCCTCCGACGGACAGGATTACGGCTTTTATTACGACGACAAGGGCAATGTAACAAAAACCGAAATAGCGGCACGCGCACCGGCGGTAACGCTTGAGAGCGGAAAAGAGTACATTATTGTCAATTCTTATTCGGGAAAGAGCCTCGACAGCGGAGATTCTCCTGCGGTGGGCAACAGCGTAGTTACATACTCTTATTCACCGGGATATGAAAAACAGCACTGGGTGCTTGAAGCAGTCCCCGGAGAGACCGATGTATATAATATACGCTCCGTTCACTCGAATAACGCAAATCTTTATCTTGACATAGCTGACGGTTCGTCGGCTCAGGCGGCACCGCTTCAGCTTTGCACCAAGAACGGCAATTCGGCACAAAATTTCAAAATAGTCAAAAAGCAGGATAATACTTTCGGCATATCCACAGGCTGTACCGACTATACGCGCGTTTTGGACGGACAACTTGATACCGGCAACGAAATAATTGCTTCACAGACCGTAAAACAGGCAAGCTGGAACTCCGACAGTCTGCCCGAGGGTATGCGTTGGTATTTCTACCCGGCAGAATGGCAGGAAAACGGTGCTTCCATTATCAGCGAAGCGACATATACCGACGATAAGAACTTTGTCGCCACGTCAAAGGACCAGCTCGGAAATGTCACTTCATATAACTATGATACGACAAAAGGTGTTTTAAACAGCTCGACAGACGCTCTCGGCAGAGAAACATCTTATACGTATAATGCTGCAAACAGCCGCCTTGAAAGCGTATCATCGGGCGGTATGACAAACAGCTACGTCTATAACAACGCGGGTCAGGTTACAGACATTGATGTAAACGGTGCCGTTAAATACAAATTAGGCTATGACAGTCTCGGCAGAACAACGGAAACAAAGGTCGGAAACGGTACATCATACCGAATGCTCTCAAACTTTGAGTATGACTCTGCAACGGGACTTCTGTTGAAACAAAATTACGGCAACGGAGATTGTATAAATTATTCTTATGATAATCTTGACCGTTTGTCGTATAAAATGTATAATGGAGACGGTAACAGAAAGTTAAGCTACAGCTACGGCAGAGACGGTAACATTGCGTCAAGCTTCGACAGTGCTACCGGTGAAAAAACAGTATTCTGTTACGACCTTGCAAACCGTGCGGTCGGTCAAAAAACATATGTGGGTTCAACGCTTTCTTCGTCATTAGCGTATACCTACGCCGATAAAACAAATTACCTTGTGGGTGTTAAACACAAATTTGCACTCGGTGAGCAAACCATCGGTTATCGTTACGGTAATTTAAGTGTCGGTGAAATGCCCGACCAAATATACGGCGTTACGTGGAACGGCAAGGAAAAAATTGGCTATTCTTATGACGGATTCGGCAGAATTACCGACAAAACCGTTATGCCGTCGCTTTCAAAAACGCTGCATAATCGCTATACTTATTACAACCGAGAGAGCGGCAACAGAACTTCGACAACAGTCAAGTCCCTCGAAACCGCAAACGGAACATACACATATACCTATGACGCGGTTGGCAATATTCTGAGTATAAACGACGGAACATATACCGTAAGCTATGTTTATGACGGATTAAATCAGCTTGTGCGTGAAAACGACCAAAGAGCAGACACCACAACCGTATATACATATACAAACGGTAACATTACCGGCAAAAAGGTATATAAATACACTCTCGGCAATGTCGGAGAAGAAATAAAGAGTACGAGCTACGGCTATTCAAACAGCGAGTGGCGCGACCTTTTAACAAGCTTTAACGGTCAGGCTGTGACCTGTGACGAAATCGGCAATCCCATCACTTTCGGCAGTAAGTCGTTTGAGTGGTGCGGCAGGCAGCTTGAGCGTATAACCGACGGCGACAACACATATGTTTACGCTTACAATACCGACGGCGACAGAGTAAGTAAAACCGTAAACGGCGTAAAGACCGAATATTTCTATAACGGAAGTATATTGGCAGGTCAAAAGACGGGCGACGAAACGCTTATCTTTATGTATGATAATAACGGCGACGCTTTCGGTTTCATTTATAACGGCGAAGAATATTACTACATAAAGAATGTTCAAAACGATATAGTCGCAATAGCCGATAAAAATGGCACCGTAGTTGCAAACTATTACTACGATGCTTGGGGCAACGTAACCCAAATAACCGGCAACACCGCCTTGGCTCAAATGAACCCTCTGCGGTACAGAAGCTACTATTATGACAGCGAGACGGGTTATTACCACCTCAAATCACGCTATTATTCTCCTGAAGTCGGCAGGTTCTTGAATGCGGATAGTGTTACAGATGGTGGCGGAGGAAATCTTGGCGGTAACCTATTTTTGTATGCTGCAAATAATCCTATAAATAATTCAGACCCGTCTGGACACTGGATAATAAAAAATGCAATTAAGTGGGTGGCTAAAAATATTGTTAGACCAATAGTAAAAAAGATAGAGAAAAACTCAAGAAAAGCAAATGGTACTTATTCGTACGGGGTAAACATAAGTGGTTCTCCAAGTGCATTCAGTTTTAATATGCAAGGTGGAATATCGTTTGATAGGAAAGGAAATGTTGCATTACAAACTAATATTTCGGGTGGGGTCACTGGAGGATCTCCCGGAATATCTGCCACTTCGTACAAAACAGTAACAAACGCACCGAACATAAGGAAACTAAACGGAATCGGAGGACAGGTGGGTGGCTCTGTAGCCGCTTTAGTATATGGAGCGCCAGTTTTTATCGGAGGGGACATAAATATCATTCCAGACTCCGACAGTACCACAATATATCATGGCATAACGTCTAACGTTGGAATTGGAACTCCCGGTGGTGAACTCCATGTTGAATGGGGAGAAACTTATACATGGGAACAAACTGAATTTAACGTTTTTGATGTTGCAAAAGCAATTTATGTTAAGATAATGGAGTGGTGATTTTGGAATATAAAAAGCTTTTATTTATTTTACCTATCATTTCTTTGATTGTTTTAAGTCTCAATATATGCTCATTTGCCATGAATACGGGTTTTTCAACAAGCGAACCTGACGAAAAAAAGCAACAGGATTTTTTATCCGGCAATGCCATATCGCTGACGTATGAAGAACCGAAAAAATATATAATTTCGTGTTTTGATGTAAGTGAGAGCGGATTGGTAGCAGTTGGCTCCGCTACTTACGGTAACCAATACATATATGTGTATGATGCAACCGGAAAATTTCAATATGGATATGCTTTTAATAATCCGGGGTCTTACGGCTTGCAATGGGACGGTTCTGATTTGATAATTTATTTTGTTCGCAGCGATATTGCGGCTTTGGTTGATTCAGCGGGCAATATCAAAGAATTAAAAGTCATAGACGATACCGAAGCCAACAATTCGTATTGGAACAAATATGTGTTTGCAAAAGAAAGAACACAAAACGGTAATACATATACAATGAAAAGCAATATGGGCTTACTCAATATTGTTGCAACTGGTTATTCGCAAATAATCATAACAGCCCCCGACGGGCAGGAAACAATGATATACGATGTCAGCAAGGCTCAAAAGTCGGGAACTGTCCTTGAAATTACATTTGCGATGTTGTTTGTGGGCGCGGTGGTATATGGGTTAACGCGTGAATTTTCAAAAGCTAAAAAGTACGACAAGTAATTGCACTATTTCTCAATAAAATCGCTCAGCATATCAGCATAGCGCAAAAACACCCCTGCTTTCAAAACGAAAGTAGGGGTGTTTTTTGCATTTAAGGGCAAATTAGACGTTTTTTTCGTCATATATAGATGTGAAAATCAAGTAGTCCATCTCGTGTGACTTGCGCAAAAGCCGCCGAAAAAACAAGCGGAGAGTTTGTGGTGAAACCATCTCGTCAAAAAAACCACATTAAATATGGCACGGGGAGAGCTTGGCTCCCCACTTTTATATGCAAGATTAGTGTTAACGGTCAGCACATCAGTTTTCCAAACTGAGGGTGGGAGTTCAAATCTCCTATCTTGCTCCAAAACGCTCCATAAAAAAGTAAAAAGGGGAGATTTTTTTGAATACAGAAACCAAGTTACAAACGGTCGGGAAATACAAAGTTGACGTTGCAGACGAAACAAATCAAGCAATACGTTATGTGAAAAGCAATCCGTGTTGTATTTGTTCATGCGAAAACTTTTGCCCTATAAAATACAAGGGCACGTGTAAGATTTGGATAAATCTGAAATCTGCATTAGTAGATGTGAAAGAGGTGTAAAGAATGTCATTTGATATATCAAAAATAGACACGCAAGATATTGTAAATGCTATTAAAATGTTACGTATCAGCATAAATGTAGTTAATAAACATCTAAAATGTGCTGATACGTAACATTTTTGTCGTTCGTAATATAATATACCCCTCTTGATGCAGGTTGCACATCAGGAGGGGCGCTTTTATGCTATAACTTATAGTGCTGAATTAGCGGTCTGAAAAGGACAAAAATATAAACCGGTCGAAAATAACCGATTTATATTTCTCGATTTCCAAAATTTCAGTAAAATATAGTATGGCTTTTGTACTGCAATTTTACTGCAGTTATGGAGTGCACAAGAGTGAATGTAGGGGATTGAAAGGGCAGAATCGTCTAAAAAAGCTCTTTGATACGCCTATATTCACGCTTGTTCTTCGTGATTCACGGTTGTGGCCGTAAAACAATGGTGCCGATGACCGGACTTGAACCGGTACGGTATTGCTACCGAGGGATTTTAAGTCCCTTGCGTCTGCCGATTTCGCCACATCGGCGCATTTCATGCTTTGATATTATATTAAATTAAAGCCTCATTGTCAATAATTTACTAAAATTTTTTCAAATTCAAACAGGTATTACACACATATTTTGCGTCGTGTTTTATTGACGGCGCAATATTTATGTAGTAAAATATCAATAAGTTGCAAGATAAACCGCAAAATCGACGCTTTTTGCCGGTTCGTCTTTGCAACTTGGGCTTATACAGTTTAATATTTGATAAAAAATACGGTTTCGCGGTTCTTGCCGCGAATTAAAAGGGAATCCGGTTAAAATCCGGAACAACCGCCATTACTGTGTTTGACGTAAGAGAGTCCGATCCATTGGAGCTTTCCGAGAAGGCGACTCTTCCCGTGATGTATGGGATCATAAGTCAGGAGACCTGCCGTATTTTATGGTTAAACACAACTTTGGTGAGAAGAGTGCAGCCGATTTATCAGCTTTTGATTTGTGCTGTCGGTGCACTCTTTGCCCGATTGCGCAAGATTTTTTCGTTGGTTAATTTGTTGCACTCTCCCTGCTTTTCGGCAGGGAGAGATTTTTTGTGTTCGGAGGATTTTATGTTTGGCGACGACAAAGAAAAATGGGCAGTAAATGAGCTTGTGCGTAAATCCGAGGAGCTGAAAAGGCTTCCGCGAAAAGACGATTTTGATGACGCCACACGCTCGCGAATTAAGGCATTTTTAGGCCCTTGGCCGCGCGCTCTCGAAAAAGCTGGTCTTAAAACTCCCGGCGGGAAGCGCAAAAAGTAAAGAGTTTTGAAAGGAGTAAGGTATGTTAAAACCTAAAAAGACAGTAAAGAAATGTCTGTCATGGCTTCTTGCTCTTGTGATGATATTGTCTGTGATACCCGTTGCGGTACTTGCCGCACCGGCTGATCTTTCAATATCGTCGGCAAAGGAGCTGCTCGCGTTCTCCGAAAAGGTGAACGGCGGTGAAGACTTTTCGGGAAAAACAGTAGAACTTACAGCCGATATCGACCTCGGCGGAGAAGGCTCCGAATGGACGCCGATAGGCTCCTCGTCATCGGCTTTTGCCGGAACATTCGACGGAAACAACCACGTAATCAGCGGACTTTACATTTCTTCGGGCTCCAATGCGGGACTTTTCGGAAAGGTAAACGGCGGTACGATTAAGAATGTTACGGTTAAGGGCAGCGTCAGCGGTTCTTCATCGGTTGCAGGCGTTGTCGGTTACCTCAATGCAGGCAATATAATTGGCTGCGGAAATAATGCCGATGTCAGCGGCTCTTCGGGAGTCGGCGGCGTAGTGGGCTATGTCGGCGGCGCGTCTATCGTTTCGGGCTGCTACAATTCGGGTAATGTCAGCGGAACAACAGGCTACATAGGCGGCGTAAGCGGTCAGCATTGGCGCGCAGGCAAACTCGAAAACTGCTATAACACAGGTAAGGTATCGGGTCCTGCCTCTGTCGGCGGTGTAGCCGGCGGACACAAAGCGGCGTCTCCCGAGCTTGTAAATTGCTACAATGCAGGCACGGTTGAAGACTCGGCAGGCTACCAAAACAATATCGGCGCATTGATAGGTGCCACAAGAGGAACGGCGGAGAACTGCTATTATCTCTCAACCTCGTCTTTCGCGGCAACAGGCAATAAAGGCGATGTTGACGGCGCGACAAAGGTTGACTTAGTAACCGAGACTATGCTCGGTTCGGCATTCATAAAGGATGAAGAGGGAATAAACGGCGGCAATCCCGTGCTTTCTTGGCAGGGCAAAACTCCCGACATTATAATAGCGTCGTACAGTCAGTTGAAGGCGTTTGCCGACAGCGTAAACGACGGCAACTCTTACGAGGGTAAGCTCATCCGCCTCAATGTGAATATCGAACTCGGCGGTGCCAATAACCCGTGGACGCCGATAGGCTCCCCGTCATCGGCTTTTGCCGGAACATTCGACGGAAACAACCACGTAATCAGCGGACTTTACATTTCTTCGGGCTCCAATGCGGGACTTTTCGGAAAGGTAAACGGCGGTACGATTAAGAATGTTACGGTTAAGGGCAGCGTCAGCGGTTCTTCATCGGTTGCAGGCGTTGTCGGTTACCTCAATGCAGGCAATATAATTGGCTGCGGAAATAATGCCGATGTCAGCGGCTCTTCGGGAGTCGGCGGCGTAGTGGGCTATGTCGGCGGCGCGTCTATCGTTTCGGGCTGCTACAATTCGGGTAATGTCAGCGGAACAACAGGCTACATAGGCGGCGTAAGCGGTCAGCATTGGCGCGCAGGCAAACTCGAAAACTGCTATAACACAGGTAAGGTATCGGGTCCTGCCTCTGTCGGCGGTGTAGCCGGCGGACACAAAGCGGCGTCTCCCGAGCTTGTAAATTGCTACAATGCAGGCACGGTTGAAGACTCGGCAGGCTACCAAAACAATATCGGCGCATTGATAGGCGCCACAAGAGGAACGGCGGAGAACTGCTATTATCTCTCAACCTCGTCTTTTGCGGCAACAGGCAATAAAGGCGATGTTGACGGCGCGGTAAAGGTTGACTTAGTAACCGAGACTATGCTCGGTTCGGCATTTGTTTCGGGCGACACAAATCCGAAGCTTGCTTGGGAAAGCCTTGTTTCCGCAGATAAGCCCGTTCGTCCTTCGTTCAGCGAGGGAACCGAGCTTTCGGCAAAGCTTTCGGGTTACATTAAAGAGGCAGTCAAGAGCTCAAAAACCAAAGCGGGGCTCACTTCCGCCGACACTCTTTTGGGCAATGAAAGCTATATGTCAGGCGCCAGCTCTACGGCTACCGACTGGATGGCACTTGCTATGGGTCGTTACGGATATTTCGATTCCGTAGACGGAAAATATACTTATCTTATCGACGATGGCACAGGCTACACCGACTATCTCAATGCCATGAAGTCATACGTCGAAAAGACATACACCGAAAACGGCGGTACACTTCACAGCGTAAAGGCTACCGAGTGGCACAGAGGCGTTGTTGCAATAGCGGCTCTCGGCGGCGACCCCACAAGCTTCGGAACATATAACGGTCAGCCGATAAATCTTATCGCGGACGGCAGCTATAACTGCAAGGTAAAGGGCGGTCCCGGCAAACAGGGTATAAACGGCTGGATATGGGGTCTTATTGCTCTTGATACCGGTATGTATGAGGTTCCGAGCGACGCCGCATATCAGCGTGAGCTTTTCATAAAAGAAATACTTAAAATGCAGCTTACCGACGGTGTAGACGGCAATAAATACGGCGGCTGGGTTCTCGGCGGTTACGGTTCATCGTCGGATGTCGATATTACCGCTATGGCAATACAGGCGCTCGCTCCTTATTACAATGACGATACCGTGTATACATATAAAAATGAAATTTCGGGCGACGAAGTTTCAAAAACGGTTCGTCAATGCGTGGACGAAGCATTAGACCGCTTAGGCTCAATGATGAACGATAAAGCGGGCTTTACTTCCTGGAATACCGATAACTCCGAAAGTATAGCTCAGGTTATAGTTGCGCTGACTTCTGTCGGAATCGACCCCCAAAAGGACAGCAGATTTATAACCTCCGACGGCTTAACGCTCCTTGACGGACTTCTGAGATTCCGCGATACAAACGGCGGCTTCTGCCATGTTGTCGGCAACGGCTGGAACAGTATGGCAAACGATCAGGCAACTTACGCTCTCGTAGCTTATTGGAGATTTGAAAATAAGATGAGAGCACTTTATGATATGCGCGGCGACTGGAGCGCGGAAACCAAAGCGGCAATCACGGACGCAGTAAGCGCCATAGACGCTCTTCCTCTGCCGACGGACGCAAATTATAAGTCTGCGGCAAAGAGCGCACTCGCAAAATTCCGTGCGGTTCCCGAAAACGAACGCAGATACGTAAATAATTATTCGGCTCTTGTTTCGGCAATAGAGCTTGTCGGCGGCGAGGGAGAGCTTGACTCAAATACGCCGTACATCACTTCTATCGCGGTTACAAAAGCACCCGATAAGACCGAATATTATGACGGCGACTCTTTTGACGCTGCCGGCATGGAGGTTACCGCATATTACAGCGACGGAGCGCAAAAGCCCGTAACGGATTATGAGATAATTTCCGGTGATTCACTTGAAGTCGGAACTCAAAAGGTATGTATAAAGAGCGGTAAACTCAAGACCTTTGTAACAGTTACGGTAAAGGATAAAATCCCGTGGGAGGGCTTGGGCTCCGAGACTTCACCGTACCTTATAAGCACGGCAGAGGACCTTTACAATCTGTCATATTACGTAAATACCAAGCTTATGGCAACTACCGGTGTTTACTTTGAAATGACCGATAATATCGACCTCAGCGACTATGACAACTGGACCCCGATAGGCTCTGACAGAAATCAGTTTGACGGTGTATTTGACGGCGACGGATATGTCATAGACAATCTTACTTCTCTCCGCGGCGGACTTTTCGGAACTGTCTGCCAAAATGCCGTAATTAAGAATGTCGGTGTCGCAAGCGGCGAAATCGGCAAAGAAAATATATGCACTTCGTTCCTCGGCGGTATCGCCAAATGGAGTAACGGCGCAGACTTTATAAACTGCTGGAACGGTGCCGATATTTACGGCAGCGGTTACATGGGCGGTATAGTCGGTACAGTGCGCGACGGCGGCAAGAGTAATATCACGGGCTGCTACAACATAGGCTCGCTTTATGCAAGCAGCGGCCATACAGGCGGTATTGTAGGACATCTCGATACTACAAGACGTGATACTTCGGTTGAGGTTACCATAGACAACTGCTACAACCTCGGAAGCATAAACGGTATTTATTCACTCGGCGGCATTGTAGGACAGGCTCAGGACGGCCACACCATAGTCAATTGCTATAACGCAGGTAAAATAACTTCCGCATCCGACGGTCAGGCAGGCGCAATAGCAGGCTCGCTCACAAATGATAACAGGGTAGAAGAATGCTATTATGACTCTTCCGTTACAGAGAACGGAATCGGAAACGGTGACGGAAGTACCACAGGCGAGACAACCGAGTTTATGAAATCTCCCGAATTCCTCGCGCTTCTCGGCGAAAAATTCAAAAAAGACGAATATTCTCTTGTAAACGGCGGCTATCCGATCCTTTATTGGCAAAAGACTTTTGATGCCGACGATGTAAACGAGGTTGTCGAAAAAATCAACGACATCGGCGATGTAACAGCGGACAGCGGCGTTAAAATAAACGAGGCAAGAAACGCATATGACAATCTCGACGACGATTTAAAGCCGTACGTTTCAAATCTTGATGTGCTTTTGAACGCCGAAAAAGAGCTTTCCGAAATAATAAGCCTCAAAGAAGCCAAAAAGACAGCACTCGAGCAGCTCGAGAGCTACAAGGACGCTTCGAATTACACACTCAATCGTGAGGCATTTAACAAGGCTCTCGAAAAAGGTATGGCTGATATAAGTGCGGCGAAGAATAAGGACGAAGTGAATACCGCTTTGATAAAAGCCAAGGCGGCACTTGACGAAATTCCGACAGATTCGTCACTCGGTAGCAATGACAACGGAAATGTCAATGTACCGTCGGTACCGGGTACAGACGGGAATACGTCAAATTCCGGAAATACCGCCGATACGGATATTAAGGGCGTTTCAATTCCCAAAACAGGCAGAATCGGAAATGCGGCGGTTGCATTTTTAATGTTCTCTTCTTTTGCTGCGGCAATGGCTGTTACCGCCAAACGCAAAAAGGACGAAGAATAAGACGGATTGATTACGTACCCGACGGGGCATTTTGTCTCCGGCGGGTACATCGCTTACTCTAAACCGAAAATGCCGATTATCGGCGGATTCATTTTGCAAGGGAGGTATATACCACGGATAAAAACAAAACCAAAAGAGCTCTTATTTGCTTTTTTATGTGTTTTTTGCTTATTCTGCCGTCGTCTCAGGTTTTTGCCGCGGCAGGCCCTACGCTCAGAACTACGCTTTCCGACAATACAACTCAGCGCGGAAGCAAAAAGACATTTGACGTATGGGCGAGAAATGCGTCAGGCGAAAAAATAAAAGCGACGGTTACGTTTAACGGCGAAAAGCTTTCGCCCACATGGGACGATAACGAAAAATCAAGCTATACCCTTAACTTTACCTTTGAGGGCGATAACACGGTTGTCGTTTCGGCATCGTCCGACGGCGGGCGAAAAAAGCAGCTTACATATCACATTAACTACGAGAAAGCGCGGCAGGGCGAAAAAATCGGCACGGCTGTTTGGAGCGTCGAAATGTTCACCATAGGCTGCGGATATCTCGTGTATCCCCAAAAAGTAAATATATACGAGGGCGAGACGTCCGCTCAGCAGCTTTTGCGCCTGCTTAACGAAAACGGATATGTGGGTTATTACGGCGGCAGCGTAAGCTCTTCGTTTTACCTCGCATATGTAGCCGACGGTACGGCGTCTGCGGCGAGATATAACAATTATCAGAGAAGCTCGTCCGCTTCGTCTCCGAAAGCACTCGGAATTTCACCGACAATACCGTCTGTTTTGGTGCCGCACCTTAAAAGCACAATGACGTTTTATGACCCCGGCGATTATGAGAAAAACTGGAAAGGCCATCTCGGTGAATTTGTAATAACAAACGGCTCGGGCTGGATGTATTCCGTCAACAATGTTTTCCCGAATGTCGGTTTTGCCGATACATACCTTTCCGACGGAGATATCGTCAGAGTACAGTTCACTCTCGGCTACGGAGCGGATATAGGCGGCTTCGGTGCTATGGGAACCTCAATTCCGAATGTCGAAAATCAGCCGAAATCCGGCTATTTTTCGGTGGCGAATAAGGACTCGCTTACAAAGGCAATAGAAAGAACCATTTATTCGGGTCTTATAACGCGCTCAAATGTAAAAAATGCATACGCCGCGGCATTATCCGTTGCCGAGACGCTTGACGCTTCGCAAAGCGCGGTCGATAACGCGGTTTCCGCTATCAATTCGGCACTTCAAAATCCGGGGTCGGAAACAAACTCCGCTCCTGCGGATGCTCCTTTGTCCGTCGGCGGCAGCGGCGCTCATGTGTCCTCCGGTGCGGCATTAGGCGGCAAGAATGCGTCGGGCGGCGCGGCAGCTGCCGCTTCCGGGGGGGCTGCCGACGCTGTCGCGGCTTCGGCTGCGGAGGAATCCGCTTTTTCCGAGACCGATGCGGAAACGGAGGAGATAACCGAAGCTTCAGAGGCTCTTTCCGAGAGCGAAGAGAGCACGGAAAACGCCGTATCATTGTCGGAAAACAAAAAATCAAAAACGCTTGTCACGGTAATTTGTTCGGTATCGGCATTTATCGTTTTGGCAGGCGGAGTATGCTTTATTGTGTTTTATGTAAAGAAACGCCGCAAAAACGGCGAAAAAGAAAAATCTGTTAAGGAGAGCTCTTCCCAAAAATGACAAAACGTGTTATTTCGGTGTTTTTATGCGTCCTGTGTGTTATATCCTCAATTTCTTTCATCGTATCGGCAAAAGAGAATAAGGAGTATACGTCCGACAATTTCCTTAGCATCGCGGACGGTATTATCGCATGGAAAAAAGCCGATAACGGCTCGGAATCCGACGGATATTTGATTAACGATAAATATTTGGAAAATGCGGGTACTACTCCGGGGGATTGGTATCCCATAGCTCTCGGCAGACTCGGAATACAGGATAACAACGAGGGCTACCTTGCGGTCATAAAAGACAGGGTAGAGGAGCGTTATCGCGAAAGCGGAAGGCTCAGTGCCGCAAAGGCAACCGAGTGGCACAGAATAGCACTCGCCGTTCTCGCTATGGGCGGCGACCCGACAAATTTCGGAACCGACGAAAACGGCGCGCCGATAAATCTGATAGCGGACGGAACCTACGACCGCGGCAAGACAACGCCGCTCGGAAGACAGGGCATAAACGGCTGGATATGGGGGCTTATAACTCTTGACAGTATGCGCTATGCCGTGCCTGACGGAGCGTATAACACCCGCGACGATATAATCGTTGAAATAATTTCAAAGCAGCTTTCCGACGGCGGATTTGCCCTGAGCTCGGATGATGCAGACCCCGATATTACCGCTATGGCGATAACGGCGCTCGCACCATATTATAATTCCGAAAAAATATATTCTTATCACAGAAAAGCGTTGTCCGCCGATGAGAGCAAAACGGTGCACGAGGTTGTTGATGAAGCGGTTTTGTGCCTTTCACGTCTGCAACTCGACACGGGCGACTACAAAAGCTGGGGAACTCAGAATGTAGAGAGTACCGATTGGGTGGCGGTGGCGCTGTGCAGTCTTAATATCGACCCTCTCTCGGACAGCCGTTTTATAAAAAACGGCAACACCATTTTTGACGGTATAATGCGTTACAGAATGACGGACGGCGGATTTGTCCATTCGTTTACTTACGACCCCGACAATCCCACATCTTTGCCCGATAAATCAAATACCATGGCGTCGGAGCAGACCCTTTATACCATGGCATCTCTTTGGCGGCAAAAAAACGGTATGAGAACTCTTTTCGATTTCAGAAAAGAGCAGAGCTCCGCGCTTAAATCGCGAATAAACGACCTTACTTCCGACATTTCAAAAATCGGCAATAAGACCGATAAACAAACGCTTCGCGAGCTTCTTGCGGTTTTTTATTCGTTGCCCGAAACAGAGCGGTGCTACGTGAGCAATTATTGGACTTTGTCCGATGAAGCCAAAAAACGCGGAATAGACGTTTCGGAAATAGCGGGTGAAACCGCGGTGATTGTGTTTTCGGATGATGACGCAAACGACGACGCCATTTTGTATTTTACCGATTCCGACCGTGCAATGGTTGACTCTCTGCCCGAAAAACTCACTACGGAGCAGTATGTTTTGGTTGTAACATTGCTTGATAAGCTCGAAAGAAGTGAAGATTTTGACGGTAAAGACGCATATCTCCGAAAGCTTGTTTCGGCAAAGGAGCAAATTGCCGCGGTTCAGGCGGAAATAGATTCGCTGAACGACGACATTAAAGCCGAGCTTTATCCGTTTGATAAAATCACGCTCAAGGATAGGGGCAAGGTGAATAAAATCGTTAAACGCTATAACGCGCTCAGCGAATATGACAGAGCAAAAATCGAGCGTTGGGAGGATGTCGTCAAGACAAAGACAAAGCTTGACAATATCGTTCGCGCCATAGTAATATCTGTTGTATTGTTTGTTTTAGCGGTAGGACTTACCGTGTTTATAATTATAAGAATCAGACGCCGTAAGATGAAAAAAACTCTCGAAATGGAGGAGCTTGCGGCAATGTATAAGGATGAAGACGACGAAATGCGGTAATTTTTTCTCGCGGAAGGGGAGTCATAATTGAAAAAAGATATTTTGGCGCTCCTGTCGTTGGCGCTGATAATAGCCGTATTGATTCACGGCACAAACATTCAGTCCGTCGACGAGTACTACCTTACTCATATCGACGATATAACCCCGCAGAGCGAGACGGTTTTTATCAGTATTCGCTGTGATACCGTGCTTCAAAATTACGACGAGCTTGACAAAGCCCTGCAATCCGATAAATACGTGCCGCAAAACGGCGTTATATTGCCGGAAACAGAATATGTGTTAAGACCCGGCGACACCGTTTTTGATATACTTGACAGGGCGGTAAGGTATAATAAAATACAGATGGAGTATCAGGGTGCCGATAAAAACAGCTATGGCAGCGTATACGTTCAGGGTATAAATTATCTGTACGAATTTTCCTGCGGACCGCTTTCGGGTTGGATGTATCAGGTGAACGGCGAATTTCCGAATTACGGATGCTCAAAATACAAACTGAAGGACGGCGACCGAATAGCATGGGTCTATACCTGCGATCTCGGCAAGGACGTCGGCTGTATATGGATGGGAGATGAAACGGGATGAAAGCTTTCGGCGGATATCATCCGGCTGTTACTTTTACATATTTTATATCTGTGCTGTTAACGGCTATGTTTGTATGGAATCCCGTAATACAGCTCACAGCACTCCTCGGCGGCATTATGTTTTCGCTTATGCTCGTGAGGAAAAAGGCTGTTTTAAGCGATATGGGCTTTTATCTTCCGCTTTTTCTGCTTGTGGCTGTTACAAATCCTCTGTTTTCACATAACGGCGTTACTCCGCTTTTCTTTATGAACGGTAACCCTGTAACGCTTGAAGCGGTTGTTTACGGCGTTTTTATCTCGGTGATGGTTGTCGGAGTTCTGTTTTGGTGTAAGTGCTATAATGAAATTATGACCGAGGATAAATTCTTGTATCTGTTCGGCAGAATTATTCCGAAAATGTCACTTGTGCTTTCCATGGCTCTTAGATTTGTTCCGATGTTTAAAAGACAGATGAAAAATGTGAGCAGAGCGCAAAAGGCAATGGGACTATATTCGCAAAAAAGCTATGTTGACAGATTACGCGGCGGAATACGTGTTTTTACGGCGATGATTTCGTGGTCGCTTGAAAATTCCATGGAGCTGTCGTCGTCTATGAGAGCGCGCGGATACGGTCTGCACGGCAGAACAAACTTTTCGCTGTTTAAATTCGGGGCGAGAGACGCGGCGGTTTTATTGTCGGGATTATTGCTTTTTGCTGCTGTACTTATAGGCGTCGGCAGCGGAAGCATCGATTTTACATTTTATCCGGAGCTCGGCAAAATCAGCCTTTCGTTAAAATCGTTAATTACTTACATTTCGTTTTTTATATTATCGTTTCTTCCGTTTTTTATTGAGGTAAAGGAGAATTTAAAGTGGAAATATTACATATCGAAAATTTGAATTTCCGTTACCCCAAGGCGGAAAAAGACACTCTTCACAATATTTCTCTTAACATCGGGCAGGGTGATTTTACTGTAATATGCGGCGCAACGGGCTGCGGAAAGACCACCCTTTTAAAGCTGATTAAAAACGAGCTTGCTCCCGCAGGTGAAAAGAGCGGCGAGATACTCTATAACGGGAAAAGCATCGATTCCCTCAGCCTTCGCGAGAGTGCATGTGCCATAGGGTTTGTCGGGCAAAATCCCGATAATCAGATAGTTACGGACAAGGTTTGGCACGAGCTGTCGTTTGGTCTTGAAAATCTCGGCGTGCCGCAAAACGTAATTCGCCGCAGAGTGGGCGAGATGGCGAGCTATTTCGGCATACAGGATTGGTTCCGCAAAAAAACCGACGAGCTTTCGGGCGGTCAGAAGCAGCTTTTAAATCTTGCGTCGGTTATGGTAATGCAGCCCAAGGTGCTTATCTTAGATGAGCCCACAAGTCAGCTTGACCCCATAGCCGCGGCTGATTTTATAGCGACGCTTAAGAAGCTGAATACCGAATTCGGCATTACCGTGCTTTTGGTAGAGCACCGTCTTGAGGACGTTTTCCCGATAGCCGACAAGGTTTTGCTTATGGAAAACGGCTGCGCGCTTTTGTATGATTCACCGCGTGCCGTCGGCAAAAATCTTAAAAAAATAAATCCCGAGCATCCTATGCTCAAGGGTCTTCCGAGTGCCGTAAGGCTTTACAATCTGCTCTCGTCGGACGAAGTCTGCCCGCTTACGGTTAAAGAGGGGCAGGAGTTTTTCAGACGCAATTTCAAAAGGAATATAGACTTTTCCGACGGTGATAAATCAGAATATTCCGATAAAACCGATACGGCAATCGAGCTTAAAAATGTTTGGTTCAGATATGAAAGAGATTTGCCCGACATTCTGCGCGGTGTAAATCTTAAAGCGAATCGCGGCGAGACAATTTGTATTCTCGGCGGCAACGGCACGGGAAAAACGACAATGCTGAATGTCATTTCGGGTCTTAATAAGCCGTACCGCGGCAAAATAAAGATAGACGGCAAAAAAATCAAGGATTATAAGGGCAATTCGCTGTACCGAAAGAAGCTTGCATATCTGCCGCAAAATCCGCAGACGGTATTTTTAAAGGATACCGTTTCGGGCGATCTCGAAGAAATGCTCAAGGCGATGGAGTATAAAAAAGAAGAGCGCGAAGAAAAAATACGCGATATTTCCGAAAAACTCGGTATAACGGATTTACTTACGAAGCATCCTTATGACCTCAGCGGCGGTGAACAGCAAAAATGCGCCCTTGCGAAAATGTTGCTTTCAGAGCCTACAATACTGCTTTTGGACGAACCGACAAAGGGACTTGACGCCTTTTCAAAGTCCTCGCTTTTGAATGTATTGAAGAAGCTTAAATCGGACGGAATAACGGTTGTTATGGTAACTCATGATGTTGAGTTTGCCGCTGTCGGTGCCGATAGGTGCGCGCTGTTCTTTGACGGCGAAATCGTTTCTTCCGATGCGCCGAATTCGTTTTTCGCAGAAAACAATTTTTATACGACGGCGGCGAACCGCATAGCCCGTCCGCTTTGTCCCACAGCGATAACGAGTGAAGAGGCGGCTGAGTGCTGCCGCGGAAACGGAGAAGATAATGGTTAAAAAATGGCTTTCGTATATTTTTCCGTGCATTTTGGTGCCTGCGGCGGTTTTGCTCGGTGCCACAGTGTTTAAAGATAAACAGTATGCGTGGATATCGCTTTGCGTTGCCGTGTTGTCGTGCGTTCCGTTTTTTCTCGCTTTTGAAAAGGGAAAAAGCGGTACAAAGGAAATGATTTTAATAGCTGTTATGGTCGCGTTGTCGGCAGTCGGCAGACTTATTTTTGCGTGGGCACCCAGCGTAAAACCGGTGACGGCACTCGTTATAATAACAGCGATGTATTTCGGCCCACAGGCAGGCTTTATGACGGGTGCGCTGACCGCCGTAATATCGAATTTTTATTTTGGGCAGGGTCCATGGACACCGTTCCAGATGTTTTCGTGGGGTATAGTCGGGCTTATAGCCGGAGTTTTCGCTCCGCAGCTTAAAAAGAGTCTTGTGTTCAGAATAATTTACAGTGCCGTTTCTGGAGTGCTGTATTCTTTGCTTATGGATATTTATACAACCCTTTGGTATGACGGCACGTTTAATCTGACGCGGTATATTGCCGCTGTTACGTCGGCTGTGCCCGTTACGCTTACCTATGTAGTTTCCAATGTTGCATTTATAATAGTGCTTGCAAAGCCTATGGGCTCGGTTCTTGAACGAATTAAGACAAAATACGGAATGCAATAATGCATTCGTATAAAATCATTCACCTTTACTTTTACCGTGCCGATAGAAGACTTTTTTATCTGAAATGATGCTGTAATCGCCGCTTTTGCGCAAACATTGACGGATTTTACCATGCAAATCCGTTTTGCGTAGGCACAAAACCCTTATTGATTGCAATAAATTAAAATATTTGAATAAATCATTTGACAAAGGTATGTACGTTTGGTAAAATATATAAGCTCTTTGTTGAGCTCAATAAATCGAATACGGAGAGTTATCGAAGTGGTCATAACGGGCCTGACTCGAAATCAGGTAATCCCTAACGGGACCGAGGGTTCGAATCCCTCACTCTCCGCCAAGAATAAAGGGTATAGCGTTTGCTATACCCTTTATTCTTTTGTTGATAAGACAGCAAGGGATTCGAACCCTTACAATCTTTTGCAAGACGAAGTCTTGTCAAAAGAAGTCTATAATAGGATAGTTTGCGGAGCAAACTCGCGGGCGAACAAAGTGAGCCGAGTCCCTCACTCTCCGCCAATAAACAGGATACAGCAAAAGCTGTATCCTGTTTTTGCTTTAAATTAAAAAGGGATTCGAACCCTTACAATCTTTTGCAAGACGAAGTCTTGTCAAAAGAAGTCTATAATAGGATAGTTTGCGGAGCAAACTCGCGGGCGAACAAAGTGAGCCGAGTCCCTCACTCTCCGCCAATAAACAGGATACAGCAAAAGCTGTATCCTGTTTTTGCTTTAAATTAAAAAGGGATTCGAACCCTTACAATCTTTTGCAAGACGAAGTCTTGTCAAAAGAAGTCTACAATAGGATAGTTTGCGGAGCAAACTCGAGGGCGAACGAAGTGAGCCGAATCCCTCACTCTCCGCCATAAAAAACAGGGCATAGCAAAAGCTATGTCCTGCTTTTTGCATTTTCGTTGTGTGAACAAGCCGTAATAAAAGCGGCAGAGTATACCGTGTTTGGTTGTCGGTAAAGTGCATTTAATTTCCTTTATCGTTCTTAAAAGCAGCCGCTGTTGACAAAACGAAAAAAACAATATAACATATTGTATACATACAATATATTGCGGAAGTAACACATATTCTGTTGCGTATAAAAAGCGGGGGTTAATATGGATAAAAAGAAATCAATTAAAAATCTCGTCGTCATTTTAATTGCAGTGGTGGCATTGGGGCTTCTTTGGGCTTTTGTCAAAAGCCAAGTGACAACAACACCGATATATATTGTTGATGATACCTTTACTCTGATTATACCGAGCATAATTTTGATACCCGGAATAATTTGCTATATCGCTTACTTTTTTGTCAATGACGCAAAAATAAAATCCGCGCTTAAGATAAGCTCATTATGTATAGCGGCTTTCTGCGTGGTTTTCTCCGTGTCGTTTTTTGCCGCGGTATTTGTAAATTCGGGCAGCGAAAAGACGAGCAGCTATAAAGAAGCCGCCGAGAGTAAATACAGCTTGGGTAATTTTGTCGATTTGTCTGATTACGAGGCTGAGCGTTCGGATAACGAGCTGTATTCAAACGGCTTTTTAAGCGGTTATTATACTGTTGATAATTATTCTAAAAACGACGGCAGCTATAACTATTATACAGCTACCGTATATGAGTATACCGGCGGAACGGCGGCTTCGCGAAAGCTTATTAAGAAAAGGCTTGAAAAAGAACTGTTAAGGGAGACCTCGGTCGGCGGAAAAAGCATTAAATATACAGACGGAACAAAGGGCGATTACCGATATAAATACTGTAATTACACAGACAAATTTGAAATGCAGTCTTCGTCATATTTCAGTATCGTAGCGGAAAGCAGCGATAAGGTAACGGTATATATATTAAATTCGGATTATAAAAATCATTTCGGCGAGCCGTTTGATGCGGAAAAGATTATCAGCTCAATTTGCAGCTGATACTTGCGGCCTTTGCGGCCAAGGGAATTGTTTTTAACCATGTTAAGCACTCTCTGCTTTTTTAATGAAAGCGGAGGGTGCTTTTTTGTGTTTAAGGGCAAATCAAACGTTTTTTTTGTCATATATAAGCGGCAAAATGAAAGCGTGAATGTTAACGCTGCGGAAAGCATTTTATTATGAGAGGCAACTGCCATAATTGACAAAAGTTTAACGATAATTGTGTTGACATCTATAACCAAGTCATATATAATGAAAGCAAATATCTTTGGTAAAGGATTGATTTAATGGTAAAAAAACTGACGGCAGTATTGCTTACGATGTGCATGGCTGTTTCGCTGCTGCCTATGTTCGCTCAGGCGGCGTCAAAGCCTGATATTAAAGTGGGCGATTATGTCAAAATGGGAACATATAATAATGCCTCGATTCTTTGGCGTTGCGTGAGTATTGACGATAACGGTCCGCTTATGCTTGCAGACAGAATTGTTGACACTCTTGCGTATGATGCCAAGACAAACGACAACAGCAATTCGAAATCGCACAGCAGAAGCTATAAGCGCGCCGATTACGGCTCAAATTATTGGAGAGACAGCAATATGCGTTCCTGGCTCAATTCAACTGCGGCTGCAGGTAAGGTCGATTGGCTTTGCGGTAATCCGCCGAAGGATGGTTATGTCAGCGGAACAGGGGCCTATAATAATAAAGCGGGCTTTTTAAATGAATTTTCAAAGTCTGAAATTGCCGCTATGAAAACCGTTACCCAGCGTTCTCTTGTCTCTCATCCCGAATACAATAAGGGTATTGTTGAGGGCGACGCAAATTCCGATTTGTTATACTACACCGATATTTCGGAGGCTGTGGCTAATTATGATGATTCATATTTTGAAACCACGACCGAAAAGGTGTTCCTTCTCGATGTGAAACAGGCTAACGCCGTGTGGAAAAATCTTAAAGGCTATTATGTCGCATACAACAATGACGGTATGGCTTGGCCTTATTGGCTTCGCACTCCCGTTACCGACTGTAATCATGATATGCGTTATGTCAGCTCGTCGGGCGAGGTGGGCAGATATGCTCCGTGGTATTCCGATTTGGGCGTAAGACCTGCGTTTTATCTCGATACCGAGTATTTTGTCGCAACCTCCGGCAGCGGCACTCAGGGCAATCCTTATGTCGGCTCTGCTCCGAATAAGCAGGAGGCGGATTATACAATTTCAGAGCCTGTGGAAGAGGCAAATCCCGATTGGAATGTCAGCACCGAGCAAAGCATTCAGCCCACGCTCGGACCATGGTATTCGGCTGACGGGAAATACTCTAATCCTACCATTCCCGTATACACTATTCAGAAGACTCGCAGCGACACGGAAAATATGGTTGTCGTCATTTGCGGTGAGGGATATACAAAAAGTCAGCAGGGTAAATTTATCAATGATGTAAAACGACTTTGGCAAGAGGCTATGAAATACGAGCCGTATCGCAGCTATGCCGACAGATTTAATGTTTACGCCCTCTGCACAGCCTCAGAGTCTACATTTGATAACGGGGGGAGCACCTTCTTCGATGTTATAGTTGACAGCTACAATTCCCCGGTTATTTCTAACAATCTCCACGGAAGCCAATGGAAGAACCATATTTTGGAAAGATGTATAGGGCCTGAGTTTATAGAAAAAATTCACGATGCTCATATCAAAAAAACAACCGACCCGAACACGATTCCGACGAAGCCTAACGGCGAGTCGAACGAGTATGAACCGTATTACTATGTTCACGATTATATTGCGCAGTTCGCCGTGGTTGTAAATACAAAATCCGATTTCGGCGGTGCCTATAACAATCGCGAATACGGCTTCCACTATTTTATTACACCGTCAGACAGTTATCGTGCGCCTAAGACCTTTGCACACGAGCTTGGGCATAGCTTGCTCGGCCTCGGCGATGAGTACAGCAACGGATATTTACTTGGGGATAAGGAACTGAAGTCCCTGAATCTCTCCTCGGTTGAAGACCCGGCAAAGATAAAATGGACTCAGCTTTTAGGCTTCAGAAACACCTATACCTGCCGCAATGCTTACGGCTCAAAAATGCTTGTCTCAAGCTACGAGTGTATAATGAGAGATACAAATTATCAGTTTTGCGAGGTTTGCCGCTTGCAGGGCTACAAGAGAATGTCTCAGCTTGTCAAGGATGCAGAGCTCTATGTTGCCACGCCTGAGGTTAAGGAGTACACCGGAGCCTACTCAAGCCCATCTGATTTTACGGACCTTGAAACAAGCTCGTACTATACTTATACTTCAAATCGCAGCGGCAGGCTTTTAAGCGGTAACGGTAAAAGCAGATTTAATACCGATATGAACGGTAAAAAAATCGAACTGCGTACTGTCATTCAAAATATTTCGGATAAGCAAGCAAGGCAGATAAGATTCAAAATGTGGATAAGGCATTCTGACGGCAGCGTGGCAACCGATTCATCGGGTAATCCGCTTCAGACTACTCAAACCTTTGACATTCCCGTTTGGAATGATAAGGCGAATTTCTGGCCGATAGGTGCTTTGGACCACATCAAAAGCGATTTTAATTCGGGTCTGAAGAGCTGCTCGCTTATTTATCAAATACCGTCCGACGCTCAGCTTTTGAACGGTGATACCGTGGCATTTCAGGTGCTTGACGAAAACGGTAACATCTTAGCGGACGATAATACGGAAACACAGCGTTACACAACCGTTTCAATCCAATATAAATTTGAGGACGGCACAGAAATACCGAATACTGCCGGAGGAACATTTACTGTTCCGTATGGCACAAAGCTTGGTTTGACGCCGGCAAAATCACTTTACGGTTATGAATTTGTGAAGGCCGACGGCTTGAATGAGCCGATTGTTTCAGACGGTACGGTTGTTACATATTATTACAAAAACAAAGCTGCTCCGGAAGAAAAGCCCGCACTTGCAATTGACAAGGCTTCAATATCGCTCGAAAGCAGCATAACAATGAATTTCAAAGTACCTAAAAGCAGTCTTTCGTCTTACGATGATTTCTATATGACATTTAAATGTAACGGAAAAGAAGAAAAGGCTACACAATATAAGCAGAACGGGGATTACTACGTATTCTCGTACAAGGGCATAAATCCGCAGCTTATGAATGATGAGGTTACTGCGGTGTTGCACGCCAAAAAGGGAAACGAGGAATACACAAGCCCCGAAAAGGCGTTGAGCGTCAAGGAGTACGCCTATACATTGCTCGACAGATACAGCAGCGATGAATACTCAAAGCTTCGCACGCTGCTTGTGGATCTGTTGAATTACGGTGCGATGGCACAGAAATATGTAGGGTATAAGACGGATAATCTTGTTAATTCCGAGCTGACCGCTGTTCAAAAAAGCTGGGGCAGCAATGGGGCAGAGGAGTTTAAGAATATCAGCGACTTAAATTACAAAACGATAAGCAATCCTACGGCGCAATGGAATACTTGCGGCTTGGTGCTCAACAATTCAATTATGCTCAGGGCTAAGTTTTCCGCTAAGGACGTTGAAAACAAGACCGTTGAAATCGCATTTAGGAACACAAAATTTACCTATGACAAAAATGATTTTGTGAATAACGGCGACGGTACATATTATGTTTATTGTAATGAGCTTTTTGCACACGAGCTGAGCGATAAGCTTTTGCTTACGGTTTATGAAAACGGCGTTCCTTGCAGCAACACAATGCTTTTCAGCGTCGAATCATACGCAAGTGTTATTCAGCAGTCAAGTGCATATAAGGGTACTGCTCTTGATGATTTAACGCAGGCTATGATGCGATACGGAAAATCCGCCGCAGCTTACAGGACTTAAAAAAGGAGAAAAAAGAATGAAAGAAGAGTATTCTGCTCCGTCATTTGAAATAACGGAATTTTGCACGGCTGATATTATTACCATCAGCACTGAACCGACTACAACCGACGTCTCGGGACCCATTGAACTTCCCGACATCAATATTTAAATACGTACTTTCGGATTGTATTGTTTTGTTTTGTTCGGTTATGACAAGAAAAGCAGGATTGTTTTAAAACAATCCTGCTTTTTTTATTGCGAGACAGAGACGGCAAATTTTGCCGCAGTCTCACGGAAAATCGGAAAAAGATAAGTAGCTTTTATAATTTTATCTCCCCTCTAAAGCTTCTTTTTATATCCGCAGTCGCAGTATGGGCCGCCGGAGGCGAGAGTGTACTGCCGCACAAAGTCAG